>Ga0209794_1000270_pt1 | contig 103594 bp, 100 predicted proteins | sample EBPBio232013_DNA_FD_185869 | JGI IMG/M metagenome (GOLD analysis project Ga0209794, IMG submission 185869) | Wastewater treatment Type I Accumulibacter community from EBPR Bioreactor in Madison, WI, USA - Reactor 1_5/23/2013_ DNA (SPAdes)... | ecosystem: Engineered > Bioreactor > EBPR >...
AGTCATATCGGGCCAGTTCAGTCATTGCCGTTTCCTTTGAGAATTACAGATCGCCCGGCACGCCGTAGCTCGGCGCAGCGGTCGGGTTGATGGCCCGGGTTACATAGTCTTCCAATTGCGGCTTGTAGAGGGTCCAAAGCGCGCCAAGTTCGCCAATCGGGTCGTCCTCGGCCCAGTCGACGCGCAGATCGGCCACCGGCCAGCTGACATTGCGCACAATGATCAGGCCCGCCGAATGAACCGGACCGGCCTCGCCACCGGCGGCAAGGGCGGCCTGCATGGCGGTCAGAAGCCGTTCGGCAAAGTGGCCTTCGGCCGCCTCAAACGCCGCGACCATGGCCGCCGGAACGCCGGTATTGGCCAGCAGATTGCCCGCCGCCGCGCAATCCTTGCCGGTGGCAAAGGCGTAGGTGCCGAGCGTATGCTCACCCGAATGGATCGCGGCGCGGCCTTCGGCATCGAGGATCACCACCTGACGCCACGGCGCGGTCGGGTAATCCTCAAGCAGCGTGGAAAGGGCCTCATCCGCGCTCAGGCAGTCCGCCAGAAGGTCAAGTCCCTTCGGCCCGAGCGACGGATCGGTGATGTTTTGCGTCGCCACCACGCCAACACCGGCCCGCGCATGGGCGCAGCGCGCCGCCACCGCTGGCGACGACGAGGAGATGGCCATGCCCATCATGCCGGTCTTTTCACACCGCGCCACGATCGAAAACGTCATGGCCTTACTCCGGAATGACAGCGGTGACGTCGATTTCGACCAACCATTCGGGGCGGGCAAGGGCGGAAACCACAATGCCGGTCGAGACCGGGAAGACACCCTTCAGCCACTTGCCGACCACCAGATAGACCTGTTCGCGGTAGCGCGGATCGACGATGTAGATAACAATCTTGGTGATGTGGGCGAGCTCGGAGCCGGACTCTTCCAACAGCATCTTGATGTTAGCCATGGCCTGTTCAGCCTGCGCCGTCACATCGCCCACGCCGACATTTTCCGACGTATCGAGGTTCTGGCCGATCTGGCCGCGCACGAACACCATGGTGCCCCGGGCCACGACCGCCTGGCAGAGGTCGTTGTCGAGCTTCTGCTCGGGATAGGTTGCCTTGGTGTTGAACATGCGAATACGCTTGTGAACGGGCATTGTCTGCGTCTCCTTATTCGGCAGCGGATTTAAGGGTGGTGCCGGTGTCAAACCACTGGCTGACATCGCTTTCGCCGGGCGTGCGGGTGCGCTCACCCATCACAGCATCGGACAGACCGGCGGCCTTTTGCACCATGTCCAGCGGGCCATCCCAACCGAAGTTGCGATAGACGGCGGCGAGATGCGCGAAAGGCGGTGACTGGGCAAAAAGCTGGAAGGTCAGGCGGTGCCCGGCATAATCGGAATTCAAGAGATCGCGGGCAAAGGCCAAAAGCTTGCGCCGGTCTTCCGCCATCCAGTCTTCGTTGATCGTGTAGAATTTTTCGAGCCAGGGCCGCGTCGCCTCGGCGTCAAAAGCGGCCTTGTCCGGTGTCACGCAAATCTGCCCGCCGCACAGCTCGCGGGCAATGTGCATCATCTCGTGGAGCTGAGACGAGGCCAGCACGCGCCCGGTGTAAAGCAGCGACTGGTTGGGCATGAGAAGCCCGCCCGGCGACCGTTCGCCCAGCGTGATCGCCGCCGTCAGATGGGCGTTGATGCCTTCGCGATAAACGGCAAGGCGCGCGAGCTTTTCCTGAACCGGCTGAAGCTTGTCGAGGCCCGTCTGGCGCAGGTTGAAAAGGGCGGCCCCGATCATCAGGTCGGCCAGCTTCAAATTGCGCTGCATGAAGGCAAAGGCCGAATAGCGATGCAGCGTGGCGCGCATGAACATGGCGGCGCGCGTGTGGCGGTAAAACAGCACGTTCTCCCACGGCACCAGCACATCGTCGAAGATTACCAGCGTGTCGATCTCGTCGAACTTGTTGGACAGCGGATAATCGTCGGCGGGCGCACGTCCGGCAAAGCCGGTGCGGCAGATGAATTTCAGCCCCGGCGTCGAGAGGTCACAGATGAAGCCGACGGCGTAATCGGAGTAAGCCGCATCGCCCCAATTGGCGATGGTCGGCTTGGTGAAGGCCTGATTGGCATAGGCCGCCGCCGTTTCATATTTCGCGCCGCGCACCACAATGCCCGCATCGGTTTCGCGCACCACCCGCAACAGCATGTCGGGGTCCTGCTCCTGCGGCAGGCGCGAGCGATCCCCCTTCGGATCGGTATTGGCCGAGACGTGGAAGGGGTCGCTCTGGAGTACGCGGGAAATATGGTTGCGGATATTGGCAGAGAACTGGTGATCGACCTCGTTCAGCACGTCCTGAGCGTCAAACAGCGACCACATCTCGCCGACCGTCTCATCGCCTACGCGGGTCACGATGCCGCCGATCTCGTTCATGATCGTATCGGTGGCGCGGCGCTTGTCCCACCAGTCGCTCTGCGTGTGCGGCAGCCGGTTGCCGATGGCGTTCCACTCACCATCCTCTGCATAGGCCATGATGTGGCGCGTCTTCGCCTCATGCTGCATGTCATAGATGCGGGCGCGGATATCGACCAGCGGCTTGAACATGGGGTGCGTGGTGACATCGCGCACCCGCTCGCCGCCCATATAGATCTCGCGGCCATCCCTGATCGAATCGAGATATTCGGCTCCGGTGCGGATCATGTTCCTTCCCCCGCCGCTTCGGGCCAAAGGGCCTGACTGCTGATGATGCGGCACCATCACTTTGGCAGGGAAGACGGGTTCCGGATATTATTTCTTTTGGAAATTCTGCTTCGGCTTTTCCTAAGCCGTGATGCGGGCCAGCATGGCACGGCAGGTTTCCATCTGCTCTCGGGAAACGAATTCATCGGCCTTGTGGCCCTGATCCATGCTGCCCGGACCGCAGACGATGACCGGCGCAGACAGCGTCTGAACAAAGAGCCCGCCTTCCGTGCCAAAGGCCACCTTGATCGGGCGGCTGGTGCCGGAAAGGGCAAGCGCCCTGTGTACCGCCTCGCCATTGCCGCTAACGCCAAGGCCCGGATAGGTGTTGAACACCTCAATCGAAATGCCGCTTTGCGGAAAACGCTTTTGCGCCGTGTGCGAAATCGCCTCGGCCTTTTCAAAGAGCCGGGCAAAGAGCGCGTCGATATTGTCTTCCGCCACATTGCGGATCTCGAAATCAAGGCGGCACTGTTCCGGCACGATATTGAGCGCCGTGCCGCCGCTGATTACCCCCGCATGGACGGTGGAATAGGGAATGTCGTAATCGCCGTCGCGCGGGCCGGTTTCGGCAAGCTCCCCCTGAAGCGCGCGGATTTCGGAAAGAAAATCGGCGGCGAGATGAATGGCATTGAGGCCCGTGGGCGCAAGGGCCGAATGGGCGGCAACGCCGCAGCAGGTGGCGCGCGCGCCAAGCTTGCCTTTGTGGCCGGAAGCGACCTGCATGCCGGTCGGCTCGCCAATCAGCACCCAGTCGGGGGAAACACCTGCCTTGGCGAGTTCGGCGAGCATCGGGCGAACGCCGACGCAGCCGATTTCCTCGTCATAGGACAGCGCGAGATGGAGCGGCGCGGAAAGTGTCTTGCCCTTGGCTTCGAGCATGGCCTCGATGGCGCAGGCGACAAAGCCCTTCATATCCGCCGTGCCGCGTCCGTAAAGCTTGCCCTCCCGCTCTGCGAGGCGGAAGGGGTCGCTGGTCCAGGCCTGACCATCCACCGGTACGACATCCGTATGGCCGGACAGCACCGTGCCGCCGCGAACCGCCGGTCCCACCGTCGCAAACAGCGAGGCGCGGTCGCCGGTCTCGTTCGGGTAAAGACGGCATTCGATCCCCGCATCCGCCAGAAGCTTGGCGACGTAGCGGATGAGGTCGATATTGCCATCACGGCTGACCGAAGGAAACGCGATCAGCCGTTCGAGGATGTCATAGGCGTTGGTCATGCTGGAAATGCATCACAGCGAAGCGGTGGTGGCAAGATAGCTCTTGGCGATCATCGCGGAGCGGATGTCCCAAAGAACCGTGGTGCCCATGGCGATGATCCAGCTGTCGCCCGGCCCGTAAACGGTGGTGACGCCGGTCGTCTCGTCCGTGATCGCCAGTTCGCCGTCGAGCAGCGTGGCATGTTCATGGAACGGGTAGGTGACGCGGTATTTGCCCTTGGTGGCGCTGTAAAGCCCGCCGGAAACGGCGCTTTCGAACGTGCCGAACAGCAGCTTTCCGGCGCAGGCAATCGGGCCTTCCACCGTTGTGGCACCAATATCTTCCGGCGCGCCCCAGCTGTCGAGGGCTTCACGCGGCATGTCGAGTTTAAAGGAAAGCATGGTTTTCAGTGTCCTTGTCAAAGGGGAAGAAGTTCGGTGATTTCGCGCTTGAAGGGCAGGGCGCCGTCCGGCAACGGGTCGCCGTCGAGTTCCTCGGCGTAGCGACGCCCGGCATAAGTCGCGTGGGCAATGGTGGCGGGTGCCAGCGCATCGCCAATGGCGGTGACGCTTTCAATGCCCGCATCGGCCCATTCCGCCTCGCGCGCCTTCAGATCAAGGAACAGCGCCTCATTCGGCAGGCGGGCGGTCACGAGCAGAACGGCATCCGCCTCCAACTTTTCCTGTCGCCCGGTGAACATGCAGGACACGGTGACCTCGCCCACGCCGATTTCATCGACGCCGGTGAAGGAGCGGATTTTCACGCCCTTTTCGATCAGCCGCTTCTGAATGAAGTGCTGCTCCATCGTGTTGCGGGTCCAGGTGGAGGCTTCCGATGCCGGGGTGATATAGAGCGTGTCATAGCCCTTTTCGGCCATAAGCTCGGCCATCACGCCGCCCATGTAATAATGGTCATCATCCCAGACGACGACGCGCTTGCCCTTGGGCAGATAGCCGTTCATTGCCTCGCTCGGGCCAAACACATCCGCGCCCTCGGCAATCTTGATCGGCTGGATGTGCAGATGGCCGACGCCATCCTTGCGCCAGGTCGCCCCCGTGGCAATCGCGATGCGCGGAATGCCAAAGGCCAGCACATCGTCTGCTGTCAGGCGGCTGTCGAAATAGGTCTCGACATTGGCAAGCTGGTGAAGCTGCATCTTGCGATAATCAGCCACGCGCACCCAGGCCGAAAGGCCGGGCAGACGAGCTTCGGATAGCGCCCTGCCACCGAGTTCGGTTCCGGCTTCGGCGAGCGTCACGGCATAGCCGCGCTTGCCGAGCGTCTGCGCCGCTTCAAGGCCCGCCGGGCCGCCGCCAACGATCAGCACCGGCTTTTCGGAGCGCGCCTTCTTCACTTTTTCCGGGTGCCAGCCCTTGCGCCATTCCTCGGCCATGGTCGGGTTTTGCGTACAGCGCACCGGCGACATGGTGAAATCGCCCGACACGCAGATATTGCAGCCGATACATTCGCGAATGTCATCGAAACGGCCTTCCTCGATCTTCTTCGGCAGGAAAGGATCGGCAATCGAAGGCCGCGCCGCACCGATGAAGTCGAGAATGCCCTTGTTGACGAGGCTGACCATGCGGTCGACCGACGTATAACGGCCAACGCCCACCACCGGCTTGGAAGTGAGGCGTTTCACGCCCATGATGAAGGGTTCCTGCGCGCCTTCCTCGGCAAAGCGCGAGGTGCGGCTGTCGTTTTCCCAACCGGCCAGCGTCACGTCCCACAGGTCCGGCAGATCGGCCATGATGCCGATCATGTCTTCCACTTCCTCCTTGTAGAGGCCGCCTTCGCCCAGAAGTTCATCGGTCGAAATCCGGATCGGCACGCCGCAGGTGTCACCCACCGCCGCCTTCGTATCCTCGGTGATTTCGCGCAGCAGACGGATGCGGTTTTCAATCGGGCCGCCATATTCATCCGTGCGCGTATTGTAACGGCGCGACAGGAAGTGATGCAGGAAGCCAAGCGCATGCGCGGCATAGACATAAATGAGGTCGAAGCCTGCGCGCTTGGCCCGCTTTACGGCATCCAGATGCCATTTGCGGATGTTGCGGATGTCCTGCATATCCATGCGCCGCGCCTGCACCGGATCATAGGTAAAGGTGGCAACCGGCAGATGGGCGGGACCCATCGGCACTTCGCGGGTGTAGAGGTTCGGGCCGTTCATGCCGTTATAGGCAAGCTCGATGCCGGCGAGCGATCCACCCTCATGGATCTTGTCGACCATGCGCGACAGGGCCGGAATATCACGGTCATCCCACAGGCGCAGTTCGATGAAGGGCGTGATTTCCGAGGTGTGATGAAACTCCACCTGCTCCGTACAGACAACACCCCAGCCGCCTTCGGCCTTGATGCCGCGCATATGGGCGAGCGCTGTCGGGTCGCGGTAGCCCATGCCGTTGCAATGCGGCACCTGATAGAAACGGTTGCGCGCTGTCACCGGGCCGATCTTCACCGGCTCGAACAGCACATCATAGCGGCTGGGCCGCGTCTGCGGCGTTCCCCAATCCACCCATTCAGTCATGAACGTCACTCCTCGCATTTTCGCATGTCAGCATAGGCAGACTTCGGCTTCAGGAAAACGAGTCTTTTCGGAGATCAGGCTTCAGAAATTCCGATGCAAAAACAGACGCAGCACAGAATGCTGGAATTTTCTCTCGAATCCGTGCCATAACTTGCGCAACAAAAGAGGAGCGATGGTGCAAGCCGTGGGTGAAAGCGAGCGTGTGAACGACGTGCCGGGCGTGGTGCAGGCACTTCTGGATTCGCAAACGCCGCATGCGGCGCATTTCATCGTCACCGTTTATGGCGATATCGTCGAACCACGCGGCGGCACGCTATGGATGGGCACACTGATCGAGGTCTGTTCTGCCCACGGAATCAGCGAAAGCCTTGTGCGCACCGCCGTTTCACGGCTTGTCGCATCGGGACGTCTGATCGGGGAACGCAATGGAAGGCGCAGCTTTTATCGCCTGACGGCGGCGGCGCGGCGCGAGTTCACGGCGGCTGCGCGTGTTCTTTTCTTTCCGGTGGCGGCGGCCAGTGGCTGGTTGCTTTGGGCAAACACACCGGACGATCTGGACGACCGCATCTGGGTTCGGATCGGAGAAGGCGTTGCCATGGCCCCGGATCGTGCTGATCTGAAACGGCCGGAAGGCCTGTTGTTTCGAATGGAAGCCGAGCAGGGTCTGGAGCGCTTGCCCGACTTTGCCGCGCGCCTGTGGAACCTGGACGCGATTGCTGAAGGCTACAGTCAGGTCATCACACGCTTTACGCCTGTGCTTCAGGGGCTGGAACAGGGGCAGGGGCTGAACGGAGCGGATGCGCTGGCGCTCCGATTGATGCTGGTCGATCAGTATCGCGCCGTGGCGCTTCGCGATCCGCGCCTGCCGTTGCCCGCACTGCCGGACGATTGGACCGGAGGTCCGTGCCGCCAGCTTTTCACTCGCCTTTATCGCTTGCTTTCCACCGCCGCCGAAACCCATATCGGCCTGCATTTTCGCGACGCCGGTGGTTTCCTGCTCGCTCATACCGAAGGCAGCCAGTTGCGCCTTCAGCGTCTTGCGCAGGATGAATTAGCCTAAACCACTGACATTTAAAGCGAATGTTTTCGCTTGCTCTACTTTGCATACAAACATCACAAAAAAATATAAATTCGCTATTGCGTGTGACGTGATTGCGGATAATATCTTGACCGATCGGTCAGCTAATTCTGGGAGGGAAAGCGGGCCGCGACATATCGGGAGGAGAAAATTGCATGACGGATGCATTCATTTGTGATGCCGTACGCACGCCCATCGGACGTTATGGCGGCGCCCTGGCTTCGGTTCGCGCCGATGATCTGGCAGCTTTGCCAATCAAGGCGTTGATGGATCGCAATCCCGACGTCGACTGGAACTCCCTTGATGATCTGATCTACGGCTGCGCCAATCAGGCAGGCGAAGATAACCGCAATGTGGGCCGCATGGCTGCCCTTCTGGCCGGTCTGCCGATCGCCACGCCGGGCACCACCGTCAATCGCCTGTGCGGCTCGGGCATGGATGCCATCGGCATGGCGGCGCGCGCCATTCGCGCCAGGGACTGTGATTTCGTGATTGCCGGAGGCGTGGAAAGTATGTCGCGCGCACCGTTCGTCATGCCGAAGGCTGATAGCGCCTTCTCGCGTTCCAATACCGTTTACGACACCACCATCGGCTGGCGTTTTCCCAATCCGAAGCTGAAAGCGGCCTTTGGCACGGACAGCATGCCGGAGACCGCCGATAATGTGGCCGAGGATTACAAGATCGGCCGCGCCGATCAGGATGCTTTTGCCGCCCGCAGTCAGCAACGCTGGGCAGATGCCAATGCCAAGGGCCTGTTTCGCGACGAGATCATTCCGGTCGTCATTCCTCAGCGCAAGGGCGAACCGCTCGTCGTCGATACGGATGAGCATCCGCGCCCCGGCACAACAGCAGAGCAGCTTGCCAGATTGAAGGGCGTCAATGCGCCGGAAAAGACCGTAACGGCGGGCAATGCCTCAGGCGTCAATGATGGCGCGGCGGCCCTTGCCATCCTTTCGGGTGATGCCGCCGCGAAACAGGGGTTGATCCCCAAGGCCCGCATCGTCGGCATGGTGGCGGCAGGTGTCGAACCCCGCATCATGGGCATTGGTCCGGTTCCGGCAGTGCGTCGTGTTCTGGAGCGCACGGGCCTGACGCTGGCCCAGATGGATGTCATCGAACTCAACGAGGCCTTTGCCGCACAGTCGCTCGCCGTCCTGCGCGCGCTTGGCCTGCCCGATGACGCAGCCCATGTGAACCCGAACGGCGGTGCCATCGCGATTGGCCATCCGCTCGGCATGTCCGGTGCCCGGCTCGTGACGACGGCCATGTACCAGCTTCATCGCAGCGGCGGGCGCTACGCGCTGTGCACCATGTGCATCGGCGTCGGTCAGGGCATCGCCATCATCATCGAACGTGTCTGATATTGGGAGAGAGCAGATATGTATGCGCAGCTTGTGAAAACCGAGGGCACGAAATCCCTTGAGGAAATGACCGCAGAAGAGCGCGCCTTTCAGGAGCGTATCGACCGGGGCGAGAAGATCGAGCCGAAGGAATGGATGCCGGAAGGCTATCGCAAGACGCTGATCCGCCAGATCGGCCAGCACGCCCATTCCGAAATCGTCGGTCAATTGCCGGAAGGCAACTGGATTACCCGCGCCCCGACCCTGGAGCGCAAGGCAATCCTGCTTGCCAAGGTTCAGGACGAAGCCGGCCACGGCCTCTATCTTTACTGTGCCGCCGAAACGCTCGGCGTCAGCCGCGATGAACTCATGGAAAAGCTGCACAACGGCACCATGAAATACTCCTCAATCTTCAACTATCCGACGCTGAACTGGGCCGATATCGGCGCGGTCGGCTGGCTGGTTGATGGTGCGGCCATCATGAATCAGGTGCCGCTGCAGCGCACCTCGTTCGGCCCCTACAGCCGCGCGATGATCCGCATCTGCAAGGAGGAAAGCTTCCACCAGCGCCAAGGCTACGACATCATGATGAAGATGGCCGCTGGCACGCCGGAGCAAAAGGCCATGGCGCAGGATGCCCTGAACCGCTTCTGGTATCCGTCGCTGATGATGTTCGGCCCGTCCGACAAGGACTCGGTCCACTCCACCCAGTCCATGGCGTGGAAGATCAAGATCAACACCAATGACGAGTTGCGCCAGAAGTTCGTCGACCAGACCGTGCCGCAGGCCGAATATCTGGGCCTGACCATTCCCGATGCGAACCTCAAATGGAACGAGGAAAAGGGCGGTTACGATTTCTCCGAGCCGGACTGGAGCGAGTTTTTTGACGTGATCGCCGGAAACGGCCCCTGCAACAAGGAACGGCTCGGTGCGCGCGTCAAGGCGTGGGAGGACGGCACCTGGTTCCGCGAGGCTCTCGTGGCGCATGCCGAAAAGGCGCAAGCCCGCCGCATGGCATCGAAGGTTGCTGCCGAATAAGCGCTTGAAACCATGACACTCAGGACGCCGGGAGGGCGTCCGGTCAAACTCTTGGGAGGAACATCAATGTCCAGCGAATGGCCCCTTTGGGAAGTCTTCATCCGTGGCCAGCACGGCCTCAATCACCGCCATGTCGGCAGCCTGCATGCGCCCGACGCCGAAATGGCAATCAAGAACGCCCGCGACGTCTACACGCGCCGCAATGAAGGCGTGTCGATCTGGGTGGTGCGCTCGTCCGAAATCGCCGCCTCCAGCCCCTCCGACAAGGGACCGCTGTTCGAGCCGTCTAACTCGAAGGTCTATCGTCACCCGACCTTCTTCGACATTCCGGAAGAAGTGGGGCACATGTGATGGCGACGCTCGATCTTGCGGTCGATCAGGCCGCCCTGTTTGAATGTCTCTTGCGGCTGGGTGACAATACGCTCGTGCTCGGCCACCGCGTATCGGAATGGTGCGGCCATTCGCCCGTTCTCGAAGAGGACATCGCGCTCGCCAACACCGCGCTCGACCTGATCGGCCAGACTCAGCTCTGGCTGGGCCTTGCAGGCGAGGTCGAAGGCAAGGGGCGCACCGCCGACAACCTGGCCTATCTGCGCGACGCCGCCGCGTTCCGCAACCTTCTTTTGGTGGAGCGCCCGAACGGCGACTTCGGCCAGACGTTGATGCGTCAGTTCCTGTTCGATGCCTGGCATTTCGAAATGCTCACCGCGCTCACCCGTTCCGCGGACAAGCGCGTCGCCGAAATCGCCGCCAAGGCGCTGAAGGAAGTGGCCTATCATCTGGAACGCTCGAGCGATCTCGTCATCCGCCTGGGCGACGGCACAGCGGAAAGCCACCGCCGCATGCAGCGCGCGCTCGATGATCTCTGGTCCTATACGGGTGAGATGTTCGTGACCGACGACGCCGATAAGGCCATGGCTGAGGCGGGCATCATGCCCGATCCGGCGAGCCTTCGCGGCCCGTGGGAAGCACGCATCCGTGACGTTCTGGCCGAAGCAACGCTTGCCGTGCCCACCGGAACCTATGTTCACAAGGGCGGCCGCAAGGGCGTTCACACCGAACATCTCGGGTTCATTCTGGCCGACATGCAGTTCCTGCAGCGCGCCTATCCCGGCGCAACCTGGTAGGGGAGGCCGGTCATGACCGCCATCGCGAAACCGTCCATCACGGAAATCCGGCAATGGCTGTCTGAGGTGCCGGACCCGGAGATCCCCGTCATCTCGCTGACCGATCTTGGCATTATCCGCGACGTGACGTGGGACGACGAGACCTTGGTGGTGACCGTAACCCCGACCTATTCGGGCTGCCCGGCCACCTCGATCATCAATCTCGATATCGAGGCCGCGCTGCGCCAGCGGGGCATCGACCGGCTACGCCTTGAACGCAGCCTGTCACCCCCGTGGACGACGGACTGGATCAGTCCGGAAGGTCGCGACAAGCTGAGGAATTACGGGATTGCCCCACCCATTGATGGAACCGCCGCCGACGGGCGCATGCGGGAAAGGGCGCGGCAGCTTGCCGATGGCTCCAATCTCGCCGTCGCCTGCCCGCGCTGCGGTTCCCACCTGACCGAAAAGGTCAGCCAGTTCGGCTCCACACCCTGCAAAGCCAGTTACCGCTGCCGCGAATGCCTGGAGCCGTTCGACTATTTCAAGTGCATCTGAAGGATGTGGAGGAGCACCCCTATGGCACGTTTTCATTCTCTTGACGTTATTGATGTGCGCCGTGAAACGCGCGATGCCGTCGTTGTCACCCTTAAGCCGCGCGCCGAAGATGCGGAGGCTTTCGATTTCACGCAGGGCCAGTACCTGACCTTCCGTCGCGATTTCGAGGGCGAGGAGCTGCGCCGCAGCTACTCGATCTGCGCGGGTAAGGACGAAGGCTGCCTCAAGGTCGGCATCAAGCGCGTGCCGGGTGGAGCATTCTCCACCTGGGCCAACGAAAATCTGGCACCTGGCGATACGCTGGAAGCCATGCCGCCCATGGGCCGGTTCCACGTGCCACTCGATTCGGCAGCAGAGCGCCACTATCTCGGATTTGCCGGTGGGTCCGGAATCACGCCGCTGCTGTCGATCATCAAGACGACGCTGGCCCGCGAGCCGAAGTCGCGCTTCACGCTGGTCTACGCCAACCGCCAGATCAGCTCGATCATGTTCCGCGAGGAACTGGAAGACCTGAAGAACCTTTACCTCAACCGCCTGTCGGTGCTGCACATCCTTGATGCCGAGGCGCAGGAGATCGACCTTTTCACCGGCCAGATCGATGCGGACAAGATGACCGGCCTCTTCACGCACTGGATCGATGCAAAGTCGGTCGATACCGCCTTCATCTGCGGGCCGGAACCGATGATGCTGACGATTGCCGCTTCGCTGCGTGACCATGGACTGACCGATGCGCAGATCAAGTTCGAACTGTTTGCGTCCAGCCAGCCGGGCCGCACCGCCCGCAAGATTGAGACCGTGAAAGCCGCGTGCGAAAGTGCCGGTGTACAGGCCACCGTCACTCTGGATGGGGCAACGCGCACCTTCACCATGCCGCGCCAGGGGCAGAGCCTTCTCGAAGCCGCTCTCGCCGCCCACATGGACGCGCCTTACTCGTGCAAGGCCGGCGTATGCTCAACCTGCCGCGCCAAGGTGCTCGAGGGCGAGACTGAAATGGCCGTCAACCATGCCCTCGAAGACTACGAAGTGCGCGCCGGTTATGTGCTCTCGTGCCAGTGCTACCCGCTGAGCGACCGCGTTGTCGTCAGCTACGACGCTTAAGCGGAGGAAGAACCATGTCTGATACGATGAATATCGACGACTATCTGGCAAGTGGCGGCGTCTTGACCTCGCCGGATAATGTTCCGGCCCGCTATCGCGGCGAACTGATGCGCCTCATGTCCTCCTTCGTGGACAGCGAACTGGCAGCCTCTGCGGGCTTCGCCGCCTCGATCAACTTCGCGCCCGGCATTCGCGAGCGCATTGCCGCAAGCCGGATCACACTCGAAAAGGCCGATCATGCCGAGCGCGTGCTGAATGTCATGGGGGCCTTTGGCACGGACATAGCCCGTTATCAGAGCCAGCATGATTGGGCAGCCCGGCTGGCGCGTGACGCTGATCTCGGCACGGCCCGGCGTGAAGGTGACATGCGCCTTTCGGTCTTTCACTATCCGATCAACAGCTGGACCGACGCTGTGGTCATGAACGTGCTGATGGGTCTTGCCACCGACGTTCAGATGACGGAACTGACACGGATTTCCTACGGGCCGCTGGCGGAAGTCTTTCGCGAGATCGCCCCGCGCGAGGCGGCTCATGCCGAACTGGGTCTGGAAGGGCTAAAGGCCATTCTCGAAACTGAAAACGGTCGCCGGGATGCCGAAGAGGCGCTCGCCTACTGGATGCCTCGGGTTGCCGCCACGTTCGGCGTGTCAGGCTCCGGGCGCCATGAGACGCTGGCCCGCTTCGGGCTTCGCCACAGCACCAATGCAACGCTTCTCGCCCGTTGGCAGGCTCTCCTCGCCGACTGGCTTGCACCACTCGGCCTTGCCCGGGCCGCTACCTGATAACATAAAGGAAGAACTGATGACACTTGCGGCCCGCCAGACGCGTCGTCTCGAAAGCTATCTTTGTGGAGGCTGGATTTCCGGTCAAGGTGAGGGACAGATCCTTTGCAATGCGGCAACGGGTGAGGCCGTTGCCCACATCGATTCCACCGGGATCGATTTTGCTGCGGCTCTCGACTATGGCCGGGGGCGGGCCGGAAAGGCCCTGCGCGCCATGTCCTTCCATGATCGCGCCGCCATGCTCAAGGCCCTTGGCCTGGCGCTGATGGAGCGCAAGGAAGAATTTTACACCGAAAGTTACCCGACCGGGGCGACCCGCTCGGATGGCTGGGTCGATATTGAAGGCGGCATCGGTACACTTCTTTCCTATGCGTCGAAGGCGCGGCGTGAACTGCCTAACACGCGCATCCTCACTGATGGCGATGTCGAGGTCCTGTCGAAGGATAACAGCTTTTCCGCCCAGCATATTCTGACACCGCTTGAAGGCGTCGCCATCCATATCAACGCTTTCAACTTCCCGGTCTGGGGCATGTTGGAAAAGATCGCGCCTTCGCTTATTGCGGGCGTGCCCTGCATCGTCAAACCGGCCAGCCAGACCGCTTACCTGACCGAACTCGTCGTGCGCCGCATCGTCGAGACCGGAATTCTGCCGGATGGCGCGTTGCAGTTGATCTGCGGCGGGGTGGGCGACCTGCTGGATCATGTGACGGGACAGGATGTCGTCACCTTCACCGGCTCGGCCTCAACGGGGCGCCGTCTGAAATCGCACCCGGCCATTATTGGCAATTCCGTGCGCTTCACCATGGAAGCCGACAGCCTGAACGCCTCGATCCTCGGCCCGGATGCCGTGCCCGGAACGCCGGAGTTTGACCTGTTCGTCAAGGAAGTTGCTCGCGAAATGACCGCTAAAGCCGGGCAGAAATGCACAGCCATCCGCCGTGTCATAGCGACGCGCGCCCTGGTTCAGCCGCTCGTCGAGGCGCTCGGCAAACGACTTCAAGGAACGACTGTTGGCCTGCCGGATGCAGAAGGAACCCGCATGGGTCCGCTCGCCTCGCTGGCGCAGCGCCAGGAAGTGCGCGAGCGTATCCGCGACCTGATGGCGGACGCGGAAATCGTCTCAGGCAACATCGATGCGATCAGCACCACCTCAGGCGACGCGGACAAGGGCGCCTTCCTCAACCCCGTCCTGCTTTACTGCGACCGTCCCTTCGAGGCCAGCGCCGTGCATGACGTGGAGGCCTTCGGCCCAGTCTCAACCGTTATGCCCTATGATACGATCGAGGAAGCGGTGGCGCTGTCGCGTCGTGGCAAGGGCTCGCTCGTGGCCTCCGTCTTCACCAATGATCCGGCGGTGGCCGAAGAAGCTGTCATTGGCGTTGCGCCCTATCATGGCCGCGTCATGATCGGAAACCGCGCTTCGGTCAAAAGCTCCACCGGCCATGGCTCGCCGTTGCCGGGCCTCGTGCATGGCGGTCCGGGCCGCGCCGGTGGCGGCGAGGAAATGGGCGGCATGCGAGGCGTCAAGCATTACATGCAGCGTACCGCCGTGCAGGGCGTGCCGCGCCTTCTGTCCGCTGTGACAGGGCGCTATATCGAGGGGGCCGACACGCAGTCTGGCGTTCACCCCTTCCGCAAATCACTCGCCGAATTGAAGATCGGTGATCAACTGATCACGCAAAGCCGCACGGTAACGCGTGAGGATGTAGAGCATTTCGCTGAATTCACTGGCGATACTTTCTACGCCCACATGGATGAGGCCGCCGCCAAGGCCAATCCGTTCTTTGATGATCGCGTTGCTCACGGCTATCTGATTGCATCCTTCGCGGCCGGTCTCTTTGTCGATCCGGCTCCAGGTCCGGTGCTGGCCAATTACGGCGTCGACAACATGCGTTTTCTCAGCCCCGTCTATTTCGGCGATACGCTGACGGTTCGCCTGACCTGCAAGGAGATCAACCCGCGCGCCGGGGCCGATTACGGTGAGGTTCGCTGGGATTGCCGCGTCACCAACCAGAATGACGCCGTTGTCGCACAATATGACGTGCTGACCATGGTTGCGAAGACATGGCCCTGATCCCCTCCATGTCCGCCGGTGTCTGGAGCTATGACGGGGTGATCCCCGTTATAGCGCCGACCGCCTTTGTCCACCCCGCCGCCGTACTGATCGGCGATGTGATTGTCGGCGAGGGCTGCTATGTCGGCCCGGGTGCCGTGCTGCGCGGGGATTTCGGTCGCATTATCATGAAGACCGGGTCCAACGTGCAGGAGACCTGCGTTGTCCATTCCTTCCCGAACCTCGAGGTGGTGATCGAGGAGGAAGGCCATATCGGCCACGGCGCCGTGCTGCATGGCTGCCGGGTTGGCCGCAATGCCATGGTGGGCATGAATGCCGTGATCATGGATGAGGCGGTGGTCGGCGAAAACACCATCGTCGCGGCCATGGCTTTTGTGAAGGCGGGAGCCGTTCTTCCCGACAACAGCCTGGTGGTCGGAGCCCCGGCCAAGGTCGTGCGCACGCTTTCAGCCGAAGAAATCGAATGGAAACGCAAAGGAACCGGCGTTTACCGGATGCTGGCCATCGAAGCCCGCGACAAGCTGAAACCGGCAACGGCACTGAGTGCGGTCGAGCCGGACCGCCGACGCGTCAAGGCGCCGGAATACGATCCGCTGGTGCTCGAAAAGCGCAATTTCAGCGAACGGCCTTGATGCCTTCGAGGATGAGCGTTGTCGCCACATCCGCGTAATCTTCACGGCTGATGCGACCGCCATCGCGAAACCACATATAGACCCAGTTCATCATGCCAAAGAGCGACATGGTGACAGGTGTCAAAAGGGGGCGCTCCGGACTTTCAAGCTCCGGATTAATGGCGCGCAGCACGATCGCGAAGCGTTTGACGATGCGTCGCTCGATAGCCATGATCTCGGCCTTCTGCTCGTCGGAAAGGGCAGAGGAGGCATTGAGCTGAACCTTGTGCTGGTTATCGGCCCCGCGATATTCCTCAAGAACGGCCCCCACAAGCTGGCGCAGGCGCTGGGCCGGCGGCAGGTCGGGATTGTCCGCCTCCTCGATCGCATCTTCCAGTTCCTCAAGATGCGTCATGATGATCGCGAAGATCAGCGCATCCTTGCCCGGATAATAGTGGTATAGCAGCCCCTTGGAGACATTCGCGTGCGCGGCGATCTGGGCCATGGAGGCTTTCTCCATGCCTTGTTCCGCAAAGACGGCCGCAGCATTGTCCAGAATGCCACGCTGTTTTTCCTCGAAATCCGCTGCCCGGGTTCGCGCCATAGTCATTTGTTCCTGATCAAAGGCATGGCGGGAAGATGCCGTGGCCTCTCCCCGCCTGCTTTATTAATTTCGTGGTCGCCTGTCACTAGAGCATCGGGCCGAAAATGGGTTCCGCTTTCGGGATTTCCGATGCTCGCTGATAAATGTCAGGTCTGACCGCCCCTTTCCGTCTTACTCGCGCGGGCGATTGTCGATCACGCGCTTGGCCTTACCTTCCGAACGGGCAATCGCGTTCGGATCACAGACCTCGATTTTCGTCGTCACACCCACAATGCTCTTGATGTGATGGGCCAGTTCCTTGGCGGATTTCATCCGCGCATCGGCGGCCACCATGTCCTGCGTGCACTCCACATGCACTGTCATATTATCCATGCGACCGGAGCGGGTCAGCTCGATCTGGAAATGCGGAGCAAGGCCGGCGCATTTCAGGATCTGTTCCTCAATCTGGGTCGGAAAGACATTGACGCCACGCAGAATGATCATGTCATCGCTGCGGCCCGTGATCTTCTCGATACGTCGCATAGAGCGCGCCGTACCCGGAAGAAGACGGGTGAGGTCACGGGTGCGGTAGCGCACCATCGGCAGACCTTCCTTGGTCAGCGTGGTGAACACCAGTTCGCCCATCTCGCCATCGGGAAGAACCTCGCCCGTCGTCGGGTTGATGATTTCCGGGTAGAAATGGTCTTCCCAGATATGCAGGCCATCCTTGGTTTCCACGCACTCCTGCGCCACGCCCGGACCCATGACCTCGGAGAGGCCATAAATATCCACCGCATGCATGTCGAAGGCTTCCTCGATTTCCTGACGCATGGCATTGGTCCACGGTTCGGCCCCAAAAATACCGACCGAAAGCGAGCTTTGGCGCGGATCAAGGCCCTGGCGGCGGAACTCGTCGAGGATCGATAGCATGTAGGACGGCGTGACCATGATGATGTCCGGGCGGAAATCGTTGATCAGCGTCACCTGACGTTCCGTCATGCCGCCGGAAATCGGCACGACGGTACAGCCGAGACGTTCTGCGCCGTAATGCGCGCCAAGACCGCCGGTGAACAGGCCGTAGCCATAGGCATTGTGCAACATGTCGCCGGGGCGACCGCCTGCCGCACGGATCGAGCGGGCGATCAGGTTCGACCAATGATCAATGTCGGCAGCGGTGTAACCGACGACGGTCGGCTTGCCTGTCGTGCCCGAAGAGCCATGGACACGCACCAGCTTGGAACGTGGAACGGCAAACATGCCAAAGGGGTACGTATCGCGCAGATCCTGCTTCGTCGTGAACGGGAATTTGGCGATGTCGGCCAGCGTCTTCAACTCTTCCGGATGCACGTCGGCCTCGATGAAGCGCTTGCGGTAGAAGGGTGAATTCTCGAAGGCATGCTTCAGCGACCGCTTCATGCGGTGAAACTGCAGGGCTTCGATTTCGTCGCGGGATGCAATCTCAATCGGGTCGAGATCGGCGCGCTTGGGGGACAGGTCTTTCATTTTCTCCTCCAGAAATGAAAATGCGGGGGGGGTGTCGTCAGACACCCTCAGGCAGCAACGTGCCTTTGATGGTTCGGGAATGGCCGCGGAATTCAGCGATCTGCTCGCCAGCCGCATTGGTGATGCGCACATCGTAGATGCCGCCACGACCCCGACGCGAAACCTCCCTCGCGTCGGCTGTCAGCCGGTCTCCGACAAAAGCCGGAGCGATATAGGTGATTGATGCCTGCTGGCCCACCGTGCGCTGGTTATAGCCGTTGCAGGCAAAGGCGAAGGCGCTGTCGGCCAGCGTGAAGATGTAACCGCCGTGACAGGTGGCATGGCCGTTGGTCATCTGGTCGGTAATCGTCATGGTCAGCGTGGCTTCACCAGGCGCAATGTGCTCCAGAGACATGCCAAGACGCTGGCTGGCGCTGTCATCGTTCCACATGGCGCGTGCACAGGCTTCCGACAGTTCCTGCGGGTTCATTCGGGGCATGTCGGTCATTGTCCCTTGAACTCCGGCTGGCGCTTTTCGAGAAAGGCGAGAACACCTTCGGCGTAATCGGCAGAGCGTCCGGCCTGACGCTGGAGATCGCGCTCCATGTCAAGCTGTTCGTCAAGCGAGTGCGTAGCCGCAGCCTGCATGAGGCGCTTTGTCAGACCAAGGCCAAGGGTCGGCCCGGCGGCGAGGCGGCTTGCCAGCTCAGAGGCTTCCTCCATCAGCGAAGCATCCTCAACAGCCTTCCAGATCAGGCCCCATTCGGCAGCTTTTGCCGCGCCCAGCGGTTCTGCTGTCATGGCCAGCGCCTTGGCACGCGGCTCTCCCAGAATTCGCGTCAGGCTCCAGGTGCCACCGGCATCGGGAACGAGACCGATCTTGGAAAAGGCCTGAATGAAGCGCGCCGATTCGGCAGCCAGCACGATATCGCAGGCAAAAGCGATGTTGGCGCCAGCCCCGGCGGCAACACCATTGACAGCACAAATGACAGGCTTTTCCAGCGACCGGATCAATCGCAGGGAAGGGTTATAAAACGTCTCGAGCGTATGGCCGAGATCAGGAACCTCACCGCTTCGCGGATCACGATCACCCAGATCCTGACCGGCGCAAAAGCCGCGGCCGGAACCCGTGAGAAGAACCGCCCGGACTGTCGGGTCATCATGCGCCGTCTGCAACGCCGCACGAAACGCAATATGCATCTCTTCGTTGAATGAATTCAGTTTTTCCGGGCGGTTCAGCGTAATGCCAAGCACGCCCTGACCCCGTGTTACCAACACGGTTTCAGACTTCGTCATGTGTCTCCTCCACATTCCTCCGCACTATCATGAGCAGTTTTCACAACAAATCGATAGCGCCTGAAAAAATCAGTTGCATAAACCGAACGGTCGGTCAATTATAAAAGAAATTCGGGAGGAGACCGAAATGGAAAATTTGTTTGACCGCCATCGCGGCCTGCTTGAGGACGCCCTCAAGGCATTGGACGCGCGCGGTTTTTGGAGCCCATACCCGGAAGCGCCGAGCGGTCGCATCTATGGTGAGACGGCCCGGGCGGACGCAGACGCGGCATTTGCGAGCCTGTGCCAATCTGTCTTTTTGCTGCCCGGCCACCCGCAGACGGGAACCGCTGGCAAGGAGGTTTCGCCTTTCGGCCCGGTGCTTTCTATCTCTTATCCGACAGCTGACGTGAAGACGCTGATTGCCGCCTCAAAGGCTGCGGCAGAAGGATGGGCTCATTCCTCGCCGCAGAGCCGCGTTGGGCTTTGCCTTGAGGTTCTCGCACGCCTGAACCGGATGAGTTTCCTCATGGCGAATGCCGTGATGCACACCACCGGGCAGGCTTTTGCCATGGCCTTTCAGGCCGGCGGGCCGCATGCACAGGATCGCGGTCTAGAAGCTGTTGCCACGGCTTATCGCGAAATGACCCGCACGCCGCAAAGCGCCATCTGGGAAAAGCCGCAGGGCAAAGCCCCTTCAATCGTCATGGAAAAGCACTGGCGCATCGTGCCGCGAGGCATTTCGCTTGTGATCGGCTGCAATACCTTCCCGACCTGGAATTCCTATCCGGGACTTTTCGCAAGCCTTGCGACCGGCAATACGGTGATCGCCAAGCCACATCCCGGCGCTATTCTGCCGGTGGCGCTGACCGTGCGTGTCATCCGGGAGGTGCTGGCTGAACAGGGTTATGATCCGAACGTCGTGCTGCTGGCCGCAGACGAAGCCGGCGCGGAAATCACCACCGATCTCGCCCGCACCCCGGACGTTGCCATTATCGATTACACGGGCTCGAATGCCTTTGCCGACTGGTTGCGCACCCACGCAGGCCATGCGCGCCTTTATACGGAAGAGGCGGGCGTCAATTCCATCGTGATTTCTGTGACCGATGATTTTGCTGGCATGTGCGCCAATATCGCCTTCTCGTTGTCGCTCTATAGCGGGCAGATGTGCACCTCGCCGCAGGATATTTTCGTTCCGGCCGCTGGGATTGAAACCAATGAGGGCCACAAGAGCTTCGATGATGTGGCAAACGGCATCGCCACCGCCATCGATGCGCTTCTGTTCGATCCGGCCCGCGCCGCCAATATCTGCGGTACGATCGCCAATCCGGCCACCCTTGCCCGTGTTAAAAATGCTCGTGTGCTGGGTCGCGTGGTGCGTGACAGCGCGCCTGCAGGCGAGGGGCGCAGCGCCAGCCCGCTTCTGATTGCCGTCGATGCCGACGCGACGAAAGCCCATGAAAGCGAATGTTTCGGCCCTGTCGCCTTTATCGTGAAGGTGAAGAATGCCGATGCCGGGATTGCCGCGGCAAGCCGTCTTGCTCGCGAAAAGGGGGCGATCACCGCCGCCCTTTATGAAACCGACGAGGCGCGCATTCTTGCCGCCGCCGAAGCCTTTGCACAGGCGGGCGTCAATCTGTCCGTCAACCTGATCGGCGGCATTTTCGTCAATCAGAGTGCTGCGTTCAGTGACTTCCATGTCACCGGCGCCAATCCGGCTGGCAATGCCAGCCTGACCGATGCCGCCTTCGTGGTGGAGCGGTTCCGTACCGTCATGTGGAGGAGGCTCAAGACCGCATGATGCTTCGCGGACGGGGAGGTCCGTTCGCATTCAATCCATCTGTTCATCAGTCTCTTGGGAGGAGAGCAATATGAAACTGATCCATAAGTTCGCACTCGGCGCGATGACCGCCATGGCTTTTGCCGCAACCCCGGTTCTGGCGGAAATCCGCCTCGGGGCCACTGTTTCGGAAACGGGTCCGGCGGCATTCCTCGGCGATCCGGAAGCCAAGACGCTGAAGCTTCTCGTCGAGAAGATCAATGCTGCTGGCGGCCTCAATGGCGAGAAGATCGAGCTGTTCCTCTATGACGATGGCGGCGATCCGAACAAGGCCCGTACCTTCGCAACACGTCTGGTCGAGGATGACGAGGTGCAGGCCATCATCGGCGGCACCACCACCGGCACCACCATGTCGATTATCCCGGTTGCCGAAGAAGCCAAGATCCCGTTCATTTCGCTGGCCGGTGCCATCGAAATCGTCAAGCCGGTCAAGGAATGGGTCTTCAAGACGCCGCACACCGACCGCATGGCCTGCGAGAAAATCTTCACCGACATGAAGAAGCAGGGCTACACCAAGATCGGCCTGATTTCCGGCACGGATGGCTTCGGTGCCTCCATGCGCAAACAGTGCCTGGATGTGGTGGCAAGCTATGGCATCGAGATCGTCGGCGACGAAAGCTATGGTCCGCAGGATGCTGATATGACCCCGCAGCTGACCAACCTCAAGGGCAAGCCGGGCATTCAGGCCATCATGAACCCGGGCTTCGGCCAGGGCCCATCCATCGTGACGCGCAACTACGCCCAGCTTGGCATTACACTTCCGTTCTACCAGTCGCATGGCGTTGCCTCGAACGGCTTTATCGATCTCGCTGGCAAGAAGGCGGCTGAAGGCGTTCGCCTTCCGGGCACGGCGCTTCTGGTGGAAAGCATCCTGGCTGACAGCGATCCGCAGAAGCCGGTCGTTGCCGCTTATGTCGCCGACTATAAGGCCAAGTACAACATCGCTCCGACCACGTTTGGCGGCTATGCCCATGACGCACTGGCGATCTATGCCGATGCCGTCAAGCGTGCCGGTTCCACCGAACCGAAGGCCGTTCGCGATGCTATCGAGGCCACCAAGGGGCTGATCGGCACCACCGGTATCGTCACCATGTCGAAGGATGACCATCTTGGTCTCGATCTCTCGGCCTTCCGCATGCTCGAAATCCGGGATGGCGGCTGGAAGCTGGCTGAATAATGCGGGTCCGGGCGTTTCGACGCCCGGTCTGTCCCCGGCCTGAAAGGGCCGGGGACACATTCCCAGCGATGCCTTCCCCGTTCTTGTCTTGATCGTCGGAGACGTGGCCATGCCCGAACTTATGCAATTTCTGCTGTCAGGGGTGACTGTCGGCGCTGTTTATGCGCTCGTCGCACTTGGCTTCACCATTATCTATAACGCCTCCGATGTCGTGAATTTCGCCCAGGGCGAATTTGTGATGCTGGGCGGGATGATTACCGTCTTTGCCCATATGGCAGGCCTGCCCCTGCCGCTTTCAGCGCTGATTGCCGTGGGCGCGACTGCCGCTTTCGGCGTAGCGCTCAACAAGCTGGCCATCGAGCCTGCACGCGGTGCTCCCGTCGTTTCTCTGATCATTATCACCATCGGCGCGTCAATCTTCATCAGAGGTGCAACGCAGTTGGTATTCGACAAGCAGATCCACCGCTTTCCGGCCATTTCCGGCGATGATCCGATTCACGTTCTGGGCGCGACCATTTTGCCGCAAAGCCTCTGGATCATCGCGGGCGCTGTCGCTATTTTTATCGGCCTTTGGCTCTTCTTCACGCGCACTCTGATTGGCCGCGCGGTTCTCGCCACATCGAACAACCGTTTGGCGGCCCAGCTTGTGGGTATCAACACCAACTGGATCATGACGCTGTCCTTCGCAGTCTCGGCAGCCATTGGTGCCATTGCGGGTGTTCTGGTTACACCCGTGACAATGATCGGCTACGATTTCGGCATCAGCCTTGCGCTAAAAGGTTTTGCCGCTGCCATGCTCGGCGGCATGGGAAATCCCAAGGGTGCGTTTGCGGGTGGCATTCTTCTTGGCCTGATCGAGGCCCTGACCGCCGGTTACATCAGCTCTCAATACAAGGATGCGGCCGCCTTCATCATCATCCTCGCCGTGCTCTTCGCCATGCCGCAGGGCCTGTTCGGCAAAAAATCGACGGATCGGGTGTAACCATGCGGCTTTCCGAAAAACACTGGACCCTCCTGATCCTTATCGTGCTCGTTGCACTGACACCGTTTTTCTTTCCCTCGAGCTATTACTTTCGCGTCGGTTCGCTGATCTTCATTAACGGCATTGCCGTTACCGGCATTGTCATTCTCACCGGATATGCCGGGCAGATCAGTCTTGGACATGCGGGCTTTGCAGGGATCGGCGCCTATACCTGCGCACTGGCCCCCGTTCATCTCGGCATTCACCCGGCGCTGGCCGTCGTGTTGGGAGCTGCCATTTCCGGCGCGCTGGCCTGGCTGGTCGGCCGCCCGATCCTGCGGCTCAAGGGCTATTATCTGGCCGTGGCAAGCCTTGGCCTTGGCATTCTGGTCTCCATGCTCCTGACCAACGAAGCCTGGCTGACGCGTGGCCCGGACGGCATCGATGTGCCAGACCCCGGCCTGCGCGATCTCTTCCGTGCCATGGGCCTTGGGTTTTCGGCAACCGAAGCCTGGTACGTCTTCAACGGCTTCATGCTGATCGTCGGCGCGTGGCTGGCGCTCAATCTCTATGACAGCCCGACGGGCCGGGCGCTTCGGGCGTTGCACGGTTCTGAAATCGCCGCGCGCACCGTGGGTGTGGACGTGGCGGGAGCCAAGCTGACAGCGCTCGTGATTTCAGCCGTTTACGCCTCCGTTTCAGGCTCGTTGCTCGCCCTGCAGAACAAATTCATTACACCGGATGTGTCGGGTTACATGCATTCCATCGAGATCGTCACGATGGCCGTTCTCGGCGGGGCGGGATCGGTGCTTGGCGCGATTTTCGGCGCGGGCATTCTCACCATGCTGCCGCAGGTTCTGACCGTCTTTGCCGAGTATGAGCAGATCCTGCTCGGCCTCGTCATGATGCTGGTGATGATCTTCATGCGCGAGGGTCTTCTGCCCTCGGTTCTGCGTCTTGTCCGCGGGAGGGGCGAATGACTGCATTGCTTGAAATCGAAGGGCTTGGCATCCGTTTCGGCGGCCTGAAGGCCGTGCAGGATGTGAGCTTCAGCGTCAAACCCGGCGAGATCGTTTCGGTCATCGGCCCGAACGGCGCTGGCAAGACCACGCTTTTCAACATGATCTCCGGTGTTTACCAGCCGGGGCAAGGCAAAGTTCGGCTGATGGGCGAGGATGTGACTGGCATGTCACCCCATCTTCTGGCGCGGCGCGGCATGTCGCGCACCTTCCAGAATCTGCAGATCTTCCAGTCGATGACCGTTCTCGAAAACGCCATCGCCGGCTTCCACCTTCAGGAACGCGGTTCGGTGATCGGCGATCTTCTCGGCTTGCCGGGGTCGCGCCGCCGGGCGCGTGCTGCCAAGGAGGGTGCAGAGGCGCTTCTCGCCCGTGTCGATCTTTCGCGCGCGGCTGAACGGGAGGCGGGCGGCCTATCCTATGGCGCTTTGAAGCGGCTGGAAATTGCCCGTGCACTCGCTCTGAAGCCTAAAGTGCTGCTTCTCGACGAGCCTGCCGCCGGCTGCAACGCGGTGGAGACGGAAGAGGTGGACCACCTGATTGCCGAGGTTGCGGCGTCGGGCATCGCCATTCTTCTGGTCGAGCACGACATGAAGATGGTCATGCGCATTTCCAACCACATTGTGGTTCTCGATCACGGCGAGAAGATTGCCGAGGGCCTTCCGGTCGATATCAGCCGCAACCCAAAGGTCATCGAAGCCTATCTCGGTACGCAGGCGGAGGAAAACCATGCTGAACGTTGAGGGTCTGCGCTCACGCTATGGGCGCATCGAGGTTTTGCACGGTATCGATCTCCACGTCGATTCCGGCGAGATTGTCACGGTGGTGGGCGCAAACGGAGCGGGCAAAACGACGCTTCTGCGCTGCTTGTCCGGCATCCAGCCGGTCAGCGGCGGCTCCATCACCTTTCGCGGTGAAATACTCACAGAAGTTCCCGCTTTTCGCCGCCTGAAACGCGGCCTGGCACAATCGCCAGAAGGACGCCAGATTTTCACCAGCCTGACGGTCGAGGAAAACCTCAGGCTTGGCGCGTTCCTTTACAGCGATGAACGTGTTGATCGCGACATGGAAGACGCCTTCCAGATGTTCCCGATCCTGCGCGAGAAACGCAATCTGGCGGCAGGTGGCCTTTCCGGCGGTCAGCAGCAGATGCTTGCCATTGCCCGCGCCCTGATGGGGCGGCCCTCGTGCCTTCTCTTGGACGAGCCGTCCATGGGGCTAGCCCCCATTCTGGTACAGCAGATCTTTGATGTGGTGAAAGGCCTGAAAGCCCTTTCCGTGACCGTACTTCTTGTCGAGCAGAACGCGTTTGGAGCGCTGAAGATTGCCGATCGCGGCTATGTCATGGAAACCGGCCAGATCACCATGGAAGGGGCGGCGGCGGAACTGATCGCCGACCCACGTGTGCGTGAAGCCTATCTGGGGATTTGAGAATGACTGTCGTCACCATTGCCCGCGAGGGCGCCTTTGCCATCGTTACCATCAACAACCCGCCCGTGAATGCTTTGTCGCGCGCCGTGCGCGAAGGGCTGATGGATGCCGCCGAAGCGTTGGACGCCGACCCCTCCGTCAAAGGCGTGGTGCTGACCTGTGCCGGCAATACCTTCATTGCCGGGGCCGATGTCAACGAGTTTGGACAGCCGCCCCTGCCGCCGCATCTCCCCGACGTGGTGGCCCGCATCGAGGCAGCGGACAAGCCATGGATTGCCGCGATCCATGGATCGGCGCTGGGCGGCGGGCTGGAAATAGCACTCGGTTGCCGTTTCCGCATCGCCGCGCCCGGTTCGTCTCTCGGCCTGCCGGAAGTAACCCTTGGATTGATCCCCGGTGCGGGCGGCACGGTGCGTACGCCTCGCCTTGTGGGAGCGTCCGCAGCGGTTGATCTGGTGACCACCGGCAAGCCCGTCAATGCGGCGCGCGCCTTCGCGATGGGCCTGATCGATGCCATCGCCCGTGACGGCGACCTGATCGCCTCTGCCATCGATGCGCTGACCGAGCGCTTGCAGTCACCGCTGCCGCCGACGCTGGCATCGCGCTCACCGCTGCCGGTTGACGCGACCTTCTGGGCCGAGGCGGAGAAGAAGGTGAAAGCCGCAGCCAAGGGGGAGGCGGCGCCTATGAAGGCGCTCGCTTCCATCCGTACCTCCGTGGAAAAAGACTTTGCGACGGCCATGGCTTTCGAGCGCGAGACCTTTCTCGAGCGCCGTGCCAGCCGCGAGGCTGCCGCTTTACGCATGGCTTTCTTTGCTGAGCGCGAAGCCCTGCGCCCCGTAGCACTGCGTGCCATTGAAGCGCCGAAGCTTGAAACGGCGGGCGTGATTGGCGGCGGCACCATGGGCGCTGGCATTGCCATGGCGTTGCTCGATGCCGGGTTAACCGTCACGCTGATTGAGCGCGATGGCGAAGCCGCCGCGCGCGGCCATGCCAATGTCGCGGCCCTTGTTGAGGCTTCGCTCAAGCGTGGGCGCCTTGATACGGCTGGGGCGGCGGCGCTATTATCCCGTCTCAGTGCCTCATCAGATTACGCCGCACTCGCGGGTGCCGATCTGGTGATTGAGGCCGTATTCGAGGATATGGCCGTCAAGCAGGCGGTGTTCGCGCAACTGGAGGCGGTGTGCCGCGCCGATGCCATTCTCGCCACCAATACGTCCTATCTCGACCCACGCGAGGTAGGCTCGCCCGTGGCGGACAAGCGCCGTTACATCGGCCTGCATTTCTTCAGCCCGGCCCATGTCATGCGGCTTCTGGAAATCGTGCCCGTACCGGAGACGGCGCCCGTGACGCTCGCTGCCGCCTTCGCACTGGCCAAACGTCTGCGCAAAGTGCCTGTGGAAGCGGGCATTTGTGATGGCTTTATCGGCAACCGCATTTTGAAACGCTATCGTGCCGAAGCCGAAAATCTGGTGCGCGAGGGCATTGCTATTGCCGATGTGGATGCAGCCATGCGTGCCTTCGGTTTCCCCATGGGGCCATTCGAGGCGCAGGACCTTGGTGGTCTCGACATCGCCTTCCTGCAACGCGAGGGCGCAAGGGCCAGCGGCACGCTGGAGGCGGAAGCACTGGCCGATATACTGGTGCGTGCAGGCCGCAAGGGTCAGAAAACGGCAGGTGGCTGGTATGATTACCAACCGGGCGAGCGCCGTCCACTCGTTTCCGCTGAAGCCGCGCGCCTGTTGGCACCCCATGTTTCCGCGACGGCTTCGACATTGGATGGCGAGGTGATCGCGGATCGTCTGGTTCAGGCCATGGCAGAGGAGGGGCGGAGCATTCTCGCGGAAGGCATTGCCAAACGTGCTGTCGATATCGATCTGGTCGAGATCCATGGCTATGGCTTCCCACGCCGCAAAGGCGGCCCGATGTTCCATTCGGGGCTATCGGCTTGATACGCATTTGATGCAGGGCAAGCTCCTTTTGCCATGCGTTTCGCGGGAGCCAGACCCGGCGGATCATCATTGGTCGCGCGCCATGCAAGCGACTATATTGAGCATCGGGAGGTCGAACGAAAGAGGTTTCCCGATGTTGAAGCAGATCAGACATTTTATCGGCGCCCTGCGCCCCGTCAGCGTTGAAGAACGCGAACACGCTTATCTGAGCGCCGCCTGTGATCGCTACGATCTGGAATATCGCCAGCGTCAGGTTGAGCGCGGCATGTTCCGCAGAGCGTTCTGATCCGAACCATTCTCATTTGACCAAAGGCGTCCGCGGCAAAGGCTGCGGACGTCTTTTTCATTTCGGTGTGCATCGCAGGCACAGCCGCCGTTACCGTCGACCTCTACTTAGGGATAGCCTAAGCAGATCAAAATGAAATCATAATTTTCCCGAAACAGGCTTTCTACTAGGGTCTTCTCAAGGCGGCGGCCAATCCGGCTCAAAGCCCAGAAATCCCTTAAAAGGAAGCCGAGCATGTCCGTGAAAGAAGTCGATACATTAATCATCGGGGGCGGTCAGGCCGGTATCGCCATGAGCGAGCATCTGAGCGCCAACGGCGTGCCGCACCTTGTGGTCGAGCGCAAGCGCATTGCCGAACGCTGGCGTTCGGAGCGCTGGGATTCGCTGGTGGCCAATGGCCCGGCCTGGCATGACCGTTTCCCCAACAAGACCTTTGATGCCGATCATCCGGACAGTTTCGTAACGGCTGGCGGCATTGTCGACTATCTCGTGGCCTATGCCGATCAGGTGAAGGCACCGATCCAGACCGGCTGCGAAGTCAAGACGCTGACGAAGAAGGATGATGGCTCGGGCTTCATCGCCGAAACCTCGGATGGCATCATTGAGGCGAAAAATGTTGTGGCCGCTACCGGCCCCTTCCAGCGCGCCGTCATTCCGCCGCTCGTCCCCGTCGAGACCGGCATCACCCAGATTCACTCCGCTGATTACCGCAATCCGGCCCAACTGCCGGAAGGCGCGGTGCTGGTCATCGGCGCCGGTTCCTCCGGTGTGCAGATTGCCGACGAACTGCGCCGCGCTGGTCGTCAGGTGTTCCTCGCCGTCGGCCCGCATGACCGCCCGCCGCGCCGTTACCGTGGCCACGACTTCGTCTGGTGGCTGGGTGCGCTCGGCCTTTGGAACGCTGAAGCCATTACGCCCGGCATGGAGCATGTGACGATTGCCGTCAGCGGTGCACAGGGCGGCCACACGGTTGATTTCCGCGCCCTTGCTGCCGATGGCATCACGCTCGTCGGTCGCGCTGAAGGCTATAGCGACGGCATGATCCGCTTTGCACCGGATCTCGCCAAGAACATCGCCATGGGCGACGACAATTATTTCTCGATGCTGGATGCGGCAGACGCCTACATTGCCCGCGAAGGTCTCGACCTGCCGGAAGAGCCGGAAGCCCGCCGCGTTCTGCCCGATCCGGATTGCATGACCAACCCGCTTCTGGAACTGGACCTTGCCAAGGCAGGCATCACCTCGATCGTCTGGGCCACGGGTTATGCCCTCGATTTCGGCTGGATCAAGCTGGATGTCTTCGACGAAAAGGGCCAGCCGGTCCACAAGCGTGGCGTTTCCACCGTGCCGGGCCTCTATTTCCTCGGCCTTGCCTGGCTGTCGCGTCGCGCCTCTCCCTTCATCTGGGGTGTGTGGCACGATGCGGCCTATCTGGCCGGTGAGATTGCCGCCAAGCGCTGATCCCCACCTTGAAAAAGGCCCCTTGAAGCCCGTCGGGTTTAACCAGCCTGGCGGGCGTCTTCTTTTTCAGGCGCGACAAGCAGCTTGTCGAGCATCGCCAGTTGCGTGTGATGCAGCAACAAAACATCGAGTTTTGTTGCCAGTTGCCGCGCCCCGCGGGTGTAATTGGCCGGGCTGACGACGGCCGCATGGGTGGCGTCGACAAAGGCCGCTGCCGCATGCACCTCCTGAATGGCCTTGTTGCCCACGGCATTGTTATGCAGCTTGCATTGTAGCGCGACTTTCAAGGCCCCCTTGCTCGCCACCACATCCACGCCCTGATCGCCCGACGCCTGCGTTGCCTCCGCCTGCCAGCCGCATTTACGCAACTGGCTGGCGCACCAGCGTTCATATTCATAAGGATCGGTGGAGGCAAAGCGCCCACCAGCCGCCGTATCGTCTTCCTCCCCTGCCCAGAGTTGCACCTGAAGCGTCAGTTCCTCGTCATAGCGGGCCATCAGCGCCGCATCACCATCAATGCCGGTGCTGACGCGAAAGCGCTCCAGTTCCTTGGCCCAGGATTTGAGTTCCAGCCCACCATAGGGATTGCGACTGACCAGTTGCCGATAGCGCAGCGTCAGCGCCTCGCGATGGTCACGCGCCGTGCGATGCCAACCGGCCAGCCGGGCGTGGTCGCGCGCCTTGTCGGCCAGTAGGGCAAGCCCCCACCAGACCAGCGCCACCGCCATCGGCAGCACGACACCACCCATAAAGAACAGCGGAAAGTGCTGCCATCCATAAAACCACGACAGGCCGGTGGCCAGACCAACACAGAAGACCAAAAGATACACGGGCGGCTTATCCTCGTGACAAGGGCATTATGTTGCTAAAATGTTCTCATTTTGATGGCCTGTCAATGCCGCCGCGTGAGAAGTCAAGTGGCGTTTGGCACCGCATCTTGCCGGGATTGGAAACATGAGGAAGATTCATGTAGTCATTCGTCTGCCCCCAACCGAACTGGATTTTCAGTATGCGCGCGACCAAAAGAACGAACCTTCGGGCCTTGCAGGCCTTTGAATCCGTCTCGCGTCACCTGTCGGTCTCGAAAGCTGCCGACGAATTGGGCATTACCCAGAGTGCCGTCAGCCACCAGATCCGCCACCTGACGGATGAGGTGGGCGAGAAACTCGTCGACAAGAACGGGCGCGGCATTTCGCTGACCCATGCGGGCGAGCGTCTGGCACTATCCCTTCAGGCGGCGTTCAACCACATTGACCGTTCGGTGGCCGAAGCGATCGGCACAGAGCGCGCTGCGATCCGCATCGCCATTTGTTCAAGCTTCGCGCCGGGCTGGCTGATCCCCCGCCTGTCGCGTTTGATGAAGGCCTGTCCAGGGTTCGATTACCAGCTTTGCATGTATGCCCGCGATCCCGAATTGACAGACGCTGTGGCCGACGCCTTTGTGACGGTAAAGCCAAAACAGGCCGGATTTCATTCGCTTTTTATCATCCCGGAATGTCTGGTTCCGGTTGCGCGCGCCGATCTCGCCGACCTGCCGCCTCAGGATATCCCGTTGATCACCACCGATCTCGAGCGCAACCGCACCGGTAATGACTGGAAGACATTCCTGCCAATGCTACCGCCAAAGGAACGATTCCCCGTGCCCGACAGTTGGCTCTTTGCCACGCATTATGTCGTGGCACGCGACATGGTACAGGCGGGTCTTGGTGCAGCACTGGTGCCCGATTTTCTGGTGGCAGCGGATGTGGCAGCGGGCAAACTCAAGCTCCTGTGGGAGACATCCCTTGCCACGCAGGAAGATTACTATCTGTCGATCAAGGACAGCCGCAAGACGGAACCGGGCCTTGCCGCCCTTCTACGCTGGTTCCGTCAGGAAGTGGCGCAGGATCGAATCCGGGTCGAAAAGCCGACCGCGCCCAATGCATGAATTCAATTCATTCATTACGTACACAACTCATTAGTCATGACTAAAATGCCATGGAATAGATGCACGCGAAAAGTGCGTGACGCTTTGGGCTGAAATGCTGTTTCTGGGGACGAAAATGGCAATATTCACGAGGGCAAAGCTTGGCACTCTGGCGCTTGCCGCTTGCCTCAGCCTACCGATGGGGTTTGCGGGCCTGCCCGGTTTGAGTGACGGCTCCGCTTATGCTCAATCGCGCATCGCTTTTGCGCCAGGAACATCGTCCAAAACCATTCGTGGGGCAATGACGGGACGAGAAGGGCAGACCTACCGCATTCGTGTCAACGCTGGTCAACGCCTTTCAATCAGTCTGCGCGCCAGTAATGGCAGCACCTATTTCAACGTCAGCCAGGCCGGCTCACCGCAAGCCATCTTCATTGGCTCCACCGAAGGCAATCAATTCAATGGGATTGTTCCGGCCTCAGGTGATTACGTGATCGATGTTTATCTGATGAGAAATGCGGCGCGGCGCGGTGAAACCTCGCGCTTTGTGCTGAATGTCGAAGTGACCGGACGTGGTAATGCCATGCCCGCAAGACCGCCCCAACCAGATTATGCTGACGGAATGTCTGGCGGACCGGACTATTGGCGCGTGGCGAATGTGCCGCCCGGCGATACGCTCAATGTCCGCACGCGCCCCAACTCGCAGGCCCCGATCGTGACGCAGGCCTATAACGGCCAGATGTTAATCAATAGCGGCTGTCAGTTCATCGGCGCAACGCGCTGGTGCCGTGTTGCGCGGCCGGACGGCAGCGAAGCAGGCTGGGCCAATGGACGGTTCCTTCGCGAATGAGAGAATCCTTTTTCCACACTTCACCGACCATTACGAACGGGAAAAGGCAGGTCATGAACTATTCCATGTTCGCCTCGATTCTGGCTCTCCCGCTCCTTCTGTCAGGCTGCGAGACGCAGACATCCGTCCCTCCTAGTGTAGCGACCCCTGCTGCACCCCCGTTGATGGATGAAAGTGTTCCGCAGGTTGCGCGCGCAGCCTGCCTGCGTGAAGTCGGTCGCGTTACCAACGCCGTGCCACTCACAATCACCGCAATGGTGGATTCGCAAGCCAATTCCCAGATCACCGTCGCGGTTGGCCCGCAGCGCGCACACTGGCTGTGCCTCGTGTCACGCACCGGCATCGTTCAAAACGTGATGTCGCAAACCGATGAGGGACGCCTCTGAGTTGAAGATGATCGCGAAGCTGCAAGGCATCGCGCACGAAGCAGGCATCGCTGCAAAAAGGCCTTCTGTAGCGAATGCTCTGGCCAACCCGGTGCGCCTCCCTTTGGGGAAGCGTGCCGGGTCAGGTCAGGAAACAACAAGAGTGAGCGGCCAAAATAGGGGATATGCATGGCGCCGAAATGGAATTTGCTGGCTTCCGTAGCGCTGGCCTCAATGTTGTTGAGCCCCGCCTCTGCATCCGATCCGACCGTCTTCGACAAGGTCGGGCCTGATCAGCTTTCCTTCTCCGTCGATAACATGGATATGAAGGCCGACCCTCGCAAGGATTTCTACAGATATGCTGCGGGTGGCTGGCTGGACCGCATTGAGCGTCCCGAGCGTATGGTGGCGCTCGGCATGTTTGACTTCGTTCTGGAGCATCTGAAAAGACAGATGAATGCGGTTCTGGAAGAAGCGCGTGAGAAATCCCGAACGGCTGCGCCCGGCACGCCGCTGCAACAGGTCGGCGACTTCTATGCCGCTTACATGGACATTGATCGCATTAACGCCCGCGGCATGGAGCCGCTGAAACCGTTCCTGGCGAAAATCGACACCATTCAGTCCAATGACGATCTCGCGCGCTATCTGGGGACGTATGTGATGAACAGCGGCGACATCGCGCTCGCTGGTATTGTGCCGTCACAGGATCTGGTGGATTCGAACAAACTCGTTCTGACACTGGTCAGCGGTCGCCTGGGCCTTGCCCAGAGAGACATCTACAAGGAAAAAGACGGTAGTCCGCGCATTGAGGCCTATCGCACCTTCCTCAATGAAACGCTCGTCTTCGCCGAGTATTCCAAGGAAAAGGCCGCAGGCATTGCAGACCTGACCATCGCCATCGAGCGGCGTATCGAAGCCGCAAGGCTGCCCGATGCGGAAGCGGTTGATCCGCGCAAGGGTTACAATCCGCAGCCTTTCTCGGAAATCCAGACGGAAATTCCCGAACTTGACCTGAAGCTTATGCTCAAGGCCGCGAATGTGGAGGCGCCCGAAATTCTGGTGAAGGGCGACCCGCAGTACTTTCCCGCGCTTTCGGGCATCCTCAAGGATTACTCACTGGCCGAAATCCGCGAGTATCTCAAGACGCGCCTGATCCTGCGTTTTGTGCCTTATCTTGGCACCGCTTTCGACGCACCGGCGGAGAAACTCAATAAGGCGATCTATGGCGGAGGGACGCAACCACCGCGCAGTGAAATGGCGCAATCCCTGCTTCGTCAGTATCTCGGACAGCCGCTTTCACAGCTTTATGTCGAGCGCTCCTTTACGGACGAGACCCGCATGAAGGCCGCCGAAATGGTGGGCCGAATTCATGACACTTTTCTGGCTCGCATCAAGACGCGAGGCTGGCTGACAGACGAGACGCGTAAGGCAGCGCTGGAAAAGCTGGAGCGCCTGAGCTTCGAAATCGGGTATCCGCAAAAGTGGATCGATTTTTCTGGCGCCAAGGTGGTGCGTGACGATGCGCTCGCCAACGCCATGAACCTGATCGCCTTCGATACGGCTCGAACCTATGCAAAGCTTGGCAAGCCGGTTGAACATGAATCCTTCAGCGATGCACATTCCACTCTGCCGATCATCGTCAATGCGGCCTATGATTCCCAAATCAATGGCTTTGAAGTTCCCGCCGCCATCCTCCAGCCGGCAGCCTTCGATGAGACCAAGGACGCTCCGGTCTATTTCTGCCGACTGGGCGCGATCATCGGCCACGAAATGACGCATGGCTTCGATAGTGGAGGCCGCCTCTTTGATGCCCATGGAAATTTGCGCGACTGGTGGACGCCTGCCGATGCCGCTGCTTTCGAGAAGGAAGCGCAAAAGCTGATTGATCAGGCGAATGCGACCGAAGTTCTGCCGGGGCTTCATGCCAATGGCCCCTTTAACGTGCGCGAAAACATGGCGGATGTCGGGGGAATCAATCTCGCTTTCGATGCGCTGAACTCCTATCTTGCGGCGCATCCGCAGGAAAACATAAGCGTGGAAGGGTTTTCCCCGCAGCAACGCTGCTTCCTGGCATGGGCGCAGATGTGGACCAACAAGGTCACGGATAAAGCCCTTCGCGCGCAGGTAACCTCCGATGCGCATCCGCCGAACAAGTATCGCACCTTCGCCCCCCTGCAGCATGTCGACGGATTTTACGAAGCCTTCGGCATCCAGGAAGGTGATCCGATGTGGCTGCCGCCCGAGCGGCGCGTTCACGCCTGGTAACGGGCGCTCCTGCCGGAACGAGGCCGGCTTTAAGCGGATGAACGCGCCATCCAGCACGACCGCCTCGGGCGGTGCCACAACGGAAAAGGCCCGGAAGCTTGACGCTTCCGGGCCTTTCCTCGCGTTTTCCGGCGCGTTGACGATACTCGCCGGAGGGGTTTGATGGGTCGGACCTCTTAGGCCGCGCGACCGTTGCCCGTCACGCCGTCGCGGCGATGACCGGAATTCAACCCGGCGGCATAGGAGCCGGGCTCGCGCACCACCTTGCGACGGTTGAGCTTGAAGTTACCGACGAGCGTGGAAAGCTTCGAGGCCCCTTCGGCAATCGTATGGCTGATGGCATTGGTTTCTTCAACCATAGCTGCGTTTTGCTGGGTCATCTGATCGATTTGGTTGACGGCGGAACTGATCTCGGCAAGGCCGGTCGACTGTTCAGCAGCCGCTGTGGTGATGGCGCCGATGTTCTGGTCGATGGAGGCGACGAAGGTACCAATACGGGTCAGCGCCTTGCCAGTTTCATCCACCAGCACCACGCCCTGATTGACTTCAACGGCAGAGTTGTTGATCAGCGTCTTGATTTCCTTGGCAGCAGCAGCGGATCGTTGTGCCAGTTCACGCACTTCAGTGGCGACCACCGCGAAACCCTTGCCCGCATCACCGGCACGGGCGGCTTCAACACCGGCGTTGAGTGCCAGAAGGTTGGTCTGGAAGGCGATTTCGTCAATGACGCCAATGATCTGGCCGATTTCACCAGATGCCTTTTCGATGCGCTGCATGGCGGTGATGGCATCACGCACCACGTCACCGGAATGGGTTGCGCATTCGCGCGCTTCCTGCACCAGTCGGCGGGTTTCCTGCGTGCGCTCCGAGGAATGGCGAACCGTGGCCGTGACCTGCTCCAGAGCGGCAGAGGTTTCTTCCAGCGCCGCGGCCTGCTGTTCCGTGCGATGGGCGAGATTATCGGCGGCTTCGCGCATCTCCAGGCTGTTGTCTGACAGAACACGGGTTTCGGCCAGCACCTTTTCCAGCGTTTCCTGGAAGGTGCCGATGGCGTTGTTGAAATCATGGCGCAGCTGGTCGAGTTCGCCTTCGAAGGGCTCGTCGATGGTCATGCGAATGTTGCATTCGGCAAGGCGGTTCATGCCACCGCCCAGTTTTTCCAGCACAATCTGCAGGTTGGCAGCAGCGGCAAGCGTTTCCTGTTCGCGACGGGCACGCTCCACATCCGAACGGTCACGCTCTTCAGCGGCTTCTTCTTCAAGATGGATCTTTTCAAGACCGGCCTGACGGAACACTTCCAGCGCGCTGGCCATCTGGCCCACTTCGTCGGTGCGTTCTGCCATCGGAACCGGCGTCACGAGATCGCCATTGGCCATCTCGGTCATGTGCGTCGTCATGCGGCGCACGGCAAGCACCACGCGACGGTGAATGTAGTAGACGCCGCCGAGGAACATGAAGATCGAGATGATGCCGACGGCAAGCGCGATCATCTGCGAGCTGGCCAGCGTCTTTTCCGTGCGGGTCTGCAGGTCCGCCGTGTAGTCATTGGCCATGGTCACCAGCTCGTTGACAGCGGTCTCATGGGTATGGAAGTCGGTTTTCAGCGTTTCGAGCGCCTTCTTGGCGGCCGTCTCATCCTTTGCCTTCAGCGCCGGAAGATACTGTTCCAGCATATGGCGCCAGAACACATCACCCTTCAGGAGCACGTCTTCATGCAGCTTGGTGTTGAGGCTCGCCAGTAGGTCGCTGTCCTTCCAGTAGGCGCGACGTGCTTCGTAGTCGCTCTTCAATGCCGTAATACGGGCAATATTCTTTTCGGCATAGTCCGGCTGAAGCATCGCTTCATTGGCCAGCATATAGGTTTCCACCAGATAGAGCGGCGGCGGCAGAATGTCGGCCACAAGATCCTTGCCATAGATGATCTCGTTGTAGATCGGCCCGTTGACCTTGACGCGATTGAGGATCAGCGTCTGGTAGGTGAGGGCGGCCACTAGTCCGACAGTGACAAGAAAAGCGAAGACAGTCAGCGTGCGGGCAATCGTAAGCTTCATCGAGTGCTCTCCTGAGCGGAAAAGGACGGTCTGATGTCCCGATCCCCCCTGAATCAACGCACGCACTTCTCACTTCGGGCATCAGAGGCCAGAAGGGGTGCGATGTTCATCAATAAACAGGGTGGCTAAATCGTCGGATTCATTCCGGGACGCGTTAATTGGTACGCCCAATTTCTAAATGCGATCTTAAAAAGGAATATTCCTGACAGGAAATTAGCTACACTTGGAATTTTTTCCCTAACCACTCGCCCCATAATTGTTATCTGACAATTTTGCAGAGAAATCATAATGATGACCGTTTCCTTCAGGAAACAACGAGTGCGGCAATCTCGAATTGTATTATTGATGGAGAGCCACCTCAAGCTGCCATATGTATCAAAATGAAACAACTTTTGCGCTAGTAGAATGAAATTAACGGTTGAGCTGGCCTTAAGACTCGTTTATTTTCCGTTAAAGTTGGGTACGTGTGTGATGGTGGCGTTGTATGAGTGTAAAATTCACAGGCGTAAATCTTGCGGGTCTGGAATTCGGCGGCCGCGTCGGGGGCGAACCCTTGACGCATTACGTCGCCAACGGCGCTGACCACTACAATTTCTGGGCCGATCAGGGCGCCAACACCATCCGTCTGCCATTTACGTGGGAGCGTCTCCAGCCGGTTGCCGGTGGCGCGCTTGACCCGGCCTATCTTGAACTGCTGCATGATGCGGTCGCAACCGCTGAGGTCAATGGCCAGCTTCTCATCCTCGACCTTCACAATTACGGCGAATATTACAACGAGCTTCTGTCGAGCGGAACACCGGAACTGACGGCAGCCTTTGCCGATGTGTGGGGACGTATCGCCGCCGAGTTCAAGTCCGCGCCGAATGTCTGGTTCGGTCTGATGAATGAACCGCACGACATCGACCCCGATTTGTGGATGAACACCGCGCAGGTGGCAACGGACGCCATCCGCGCGGCCGACGCCGATAACAAGATTCTCGTTTCCACCGTCAACTGGTCCAGCGCCGACGCCTTTAATGACGCCGCCTATCAGCAGGCGCTCGACGCCTATGGCCGCTACAGCGACCCGGACGGTAATTTCGCCTTCGAGGTACACCAGTATCTCGATGAGGACAGCTCCGGTTCCGGCCATGCCGTCGAAGGCAAGGGCGCGACCGTTCTCGAAGGCGTCACCGAATGGGCGCGTGCCCATGGCTATGAACTTTTCGTCGGTGAATTCGGCGTTCATGCCGATGGCGAAAATGCCGGGGAATATGTCGATTTCCTCAATTTCATGGATGCCAATGCCGATGTCATTCTGGGCTGGACGGCCTGGGGCGCTGGCGAATGGTGGTCGACCGATTACGGCTATTATCTCGGCGCGAAGGAAAGCGGCGGCACGGATCTCATCAAGGGTTACTTCAACCCGGAAGATGTCGATTTCGGCTATGACGCGGCGGAAAACACCACAGGCATCACCCGCGTCATCGGCTCGGCCGATGGCGATATTCTCGATGGTACCGCCGGTGTCGATGTCCTTTATGGCGGGGAGGGCAATGATCGCCTGCAGGGCAGCGCGGGCAGCGACGCCTATATCTATTCGCGCGGTGATGGCACCGACGTCATCGATGACGAAGCGGGCTTTACCGACGACACGGACGTTCTGCGCTTCACCAACATCGTTGAAGGCGACGTTTCGTCGGCCCGCGACGGCCAGCATCTGGTGCTGACCATCCTGTCCACGGGCGAGACGATCACCATTGACGAGCAGTACCGCTCCGACAGTGAATTCTGGGGTCTGGAAAAGATCATCTTTGCCGATGGCAAAAGCTGGGATCGGGCGAAGCTCGACACCATCGGCTCGCCCTATGGCGCCCCCTTCGCCGCCATCATCGGCACGGCGGGCGCCGATACGCTGGACGGCACGTGGGGCGATGACATTCTTCGCGGCGCCAAGGGTGACGACCGCCTGCAAGGCAGCGCGGGCAGCGATCTCTACATCTACGCCGCCGGCGACGGTAACGACTGGCTGGATGACGAGGCGGGCTTTAGCGACAACACGGATGTGTTGCGCCTGACCAACCTGACCTTTGACGATGTGGCCTTCTCACGCGATGGCGTGCATCTGAAGATCACGATTCTGCCGACCGGCGAAGTGCTGACGGTGGACGAGCAGTTTTACTCCGAGGTCGATTACTGGGGCATCGAGCGCATCGAGTTTTCCGACGGCTTCACCATGAACCGCGACGACATTCTCGACGCCGTCACCTTCCCGCGCGCCACGGCCAATGGCACCGATGGCGACGAGACGGTGGATGGCACGGGCGGTGATGACGTGCTGCGCGGTCGCCTTGGCGATGATCGCCTGCAGGGCGGCGGCGGCTCCGACACCTATGTCTACAAGCTCGGCGACGGCAACGACTATATCGATGACGAGTCCGGCCGCCTAGACGAGACGGATACGCTATGGCTTGGCGGCATTCATGCCGATGATATCAGCGCCGTGCGCGACGGCCTCAATCTGGTCATCACCGTGCTTTCAACCGGCGAGACGATCACGCTCGACGGGCAATATTTCTCCAATGATGGCAATTGGGGTATCGAGCGCATCCGCTTTGCCGATGGTTCCGAATGGAACCGTCAGGTGCTGGATGCCATCGGCTCACCCTATGGCGATCCCTTTTCGGCGATCATCGGCAGCAACGAGGGCGAAACGCTCGACGGCGGCTGGGGCGATGACATGATTCGCGGTGCGAAGGGCGATGACCGCCTGCAGGGCAGCGGCGGTTCGGATACCTATCTCTACCGTTCCGGCGATGGCAGCGATTACATCGATGACGAATCCGGGCGCGGTGACGAGACCGACATCCTGCGCCTTGAAGACCTGAACGCCATCGACATCAAGCTTGAGCGCGACGGTCTTCATGTTCTGCTCACCGACCTGAAGACCGGGTCCGTCATCACCATCGACGAGCAGTTCTTCTCCGATACCGGCTATTGGGGCATTGAGCAGATCATCTTTGCCGATGGCACGGCGATGGACCGCGATGCGATCCTTGATGCTGTCACCTTCCCGGCGGTCACCACGTGGAGCACGACCGGCAACGAAACGGTCGACGGCACATCCGGCGACGATGTGCTGCGCGGCGGGCTCGGCGACGACCGCCTGCAGGGTGGGGCGGGCAGCGACCTCTATCTCTACGCCTCCGGCGACGGCAACGACTACCTCGATGACGAGGCGGGCTTCACCGACAATATCGATACGCTGCGCTTCACCAATCTGAATATGGAAGACATTTCCGCCGCGCGCGATGGCCTGCATCTGCTGCTCACCGATCTGAAGACCGGCCAGACCATCACCGTTGACGAGCAATATTATTCGAACACCGAATATTGGGGCCTCGAGCGCATCGTCTTTGCCGATGGTTCCGAGTGGGACCGCAGCGATCTCGACGCCATCGGCTCGCCCCATGGCGATCCTTTCGCGGCCATTGTCGGCACGCCAGCCAGCGAAACGATTGACGGCACCTGGGGTGACGACATCATTCGCGGCGGCCTTGGCGATGACCGCCTTCAGGGCAGCGCGGGCAGCGATCTTTATCTCTACGCTAGCGGCGACGGGAATGACTATCTCGACGACGAGGCAGGCTTTACCGACAACACCGACATTCTGCGCTTTAGCGATCTCAACGCCAACGATGTGAGCCTTGCTCGCAACGGCGTTCATCTCGAAATCACCATCCACGCCACCGGCGAGGTGGTGACGGTCGATGAACAGTTCTACTCGGATGTGGATTACTGGGGCATCGAGCGCATCGAGTTTGCCGATGGCACCTCGATGGATCGCGACGCCATTCTTCAGGCGGTCGCAGAACCCTCTGCCGCCCGACAGGTCGCCATGGCCCCGAGCCTTGCAGGCCCGCTTGCCGTGGATGAGGCCCAGGTGCAGTCTTTCGAGACAACAGACGCCCCGGCGTTTGACTTTGCCGCCTTCAATGGGGATTTCGACGCCGATTATACCGCGCCGCTCGAAGCCCTGACCGACAGCGATACGCCGGTTGTCGAGGCGCATTCGGCGGATGTTCTAGCCCTTGCCGATTATCTCGGTCTGGCCCACGCCGACACCCCGGCGGATGGGTTGTGGTTCGATCCCGAACCCGTCGGCGCGGTCGTCTGACCGCGCTATCCTCCCGATCCCTCGCAAAACAATCGAAATCTTGTGGACGCACTGCCCCACAAGACACAAATGCGTCGTTTCAGACGAAAGTCACGTGGCCATCGAGAAAGCATCTCGGCTAAACTCAAGGTTGCCGATAATTTGATGAATCATCAGAGGCAGAGCTTTCCTAGCAAGCCCCTGCTTGTTGAACGATGGAAATGAAACGCCATAAACATTTGTTTTGGCGTTGTTTTTTTGAACTTTTCAGACGGTTTACGTTTTGACATTCATCGCTTTGTCGTCGCTGCACCTTGATAAAACACAGAAAAATTCAGCGGAGAAAAATTGAAATGGCATTGGGGGCACACATGATTTCGAACTTTTACCCGACTTACAATCGCATGAAGCAGTCGATCAAGACCGTTGCCGCGGTGGCTTTTGCCGCCTTCGTCCTGACGGGATGCGTCACGCAAGACCCTCGTCTGACGGAAACCCTGAAAGGGGTTCAGGTTGCAGCCGTTCAGGTCGAAGCAACCCCGGACGTTGCAACCGGCGCACCGATGCTCAACAACATGACGCCGCAGCAGCAGGTTGCTCTTGTGGTGTCCTCGCTGCAGAATGTCGCAACGCGCGAACTCAAGGGGTATCCGGGCGGCAAAAAGCCGGTTCGCCTTGTCATCACGCTGCAATCGGCCGACCTTGCCTCCATGCAGGGGCGCGTTCTGCTCTCCAGTGACAGCTACATTTCCGGAACGGTTCGACTGGAAGACATCGCAACGGGTCAGCTGGTCGCCCAGAACCCGCAGATTCGCGGCGAAAACACCGCTGTGAAGGGTGGCGATCTCGGCGGCATGGCCATCGCGCTGGCCGTGAATGCCATGATGACGAAGAGCCAGGATCAGCTGGCCGAAAAGCTCGCCATCAACTTCACCAAGAACATCAAGACCTGGCTGACGCCGAAGAAGTAACGGCCAGCACCCTGCGCTCGCCGAAGCTCAATTCATCGCGTTTCGGCGAGCGACACGACCACATCGTGACAATCGATAAAACCCCGCAGATTAAGCTTAATACCCGCATTTGTGTGACATGAACGGGCCGGTATGGCATGGGTTCAGCCTGTCAAAGGTCTGCGCCCATGGGGGTTGCGAGGCCGCAACCCGAACGGCGAGTTGTCCATGACCCAGCGTTCTGCCGCAGCACTTTCCTGGACTGGCGTCTTGCGCAAGAGCATCGTGCCGCTCGGCCTGTTCTCGTTCGTCCTGAACGTGACGCTGCTCGTTCCCTCGCTCTATATGCTGCAGGTCTATGACCGCGTGCTGCCCTCAAACAGCGGCGAGACGCTCATCTATATCACCCTGATGGCGGTGGCTGCCCTTGGCCTGATGGCCGTTCTCGAGGTGGTCCGTTCGCTCTTCAGCCAGCGCATTGCCGCAGGCCTTGATCGTTCCTACGCCGCACTTGCCTTCAAGGCGGCCCTTTCGGGACCGCGCGCCGGCTTTGGCGATATCCAGCCGCTGCGCGATCTGGCAACGCTTCGCGGCTTCATCGCCTCGCGCGGGCTGGCCAATCTTCTGGACCTGCCGTTCCTGCCTTTCTTTCTGCTGGTGCTCTACACCATCCATCCGGTGCTGTTCGTGCTCACCGTGTTCGGTGCGGCGCTGCTCATCAGCGTGGTCGTCCTGAACCAGATGACCGGGCGCAGGGACAGCCAGTCTGCCACCGAACAGGCAACGCTTGCGAACCTCACGGCGCAGGCCTTCGTCAAATCGGCGGAATCCGTGCGGGCCATGGGCATGAAGGACAACGCCGTGGAGTCCTGGGGCGAGAAATTCGCCGCAGCGACCGTCTACAGCGACCGCGTGGGTGAACGCAATGCCATTTTCACCAGCCTGTCACGAGTGCTGCGCATGGTGCTGCAACTCGCCATTCTGGGAACCGGCGCCTATCTCGTTCTCAAAGGACAGATGACGGCGGGCATGATCTTCGCGTCCTCGCTGATTTCGGGGCGCGCCCTGCAGCCTATCGACCAGTTGATCGGCGGCTGGAAGCAGACGGTGGAAGCCCACCGCGCGCTTTTGCGCCTTGACCGGGCCATCATGACGCAGCGCGATCTGAAGCCGCGTATCGAGCTTCCGACCCCGCGCGGCGATGTGGCGGTGCGTGATCTCATGTGGCTGCCGCCTTACCGCCCGGCCGGGGCACCGCCGGTCATCAAGCGGCTCAATTTCGAAATTCCGGCGGGCTGCATGCTGGCTGTGATGGGGCCGAGCGGGGCGGGGAAATCCACCCTCGTGCGCATGATCGCGGGGGCGCTTACCCCCTCCGGCGGGCATGTGAGCCTCGATGGCGCGGATTACCGCACATGGAACGAGGCCCAGCTTGGCCGCAGCATCGGCTATCTGGCGCAGGACGTGGACCTTCTGCCCGGCACGATTGCCGAGAACATCGCCCGTTTCGATCCCGACAGCACCGACGCGAAGGTGGTGGACGCCGCCCAGCGGGCACAGGCGCATGATCTCGTCATGGGGCTTGCCGATGGCTACCAGACGGTCGTCGGCGGCACGAGCGGTATCGGCCTTTCCGGCGGCATGCGCCAGCGCATTGCACTCGCCCGCGCCTTTTACGGCCAGCCGAAGCTTTTGATCCTTGACGAGCCGAACGCCAATCTCGACGCCGAGGGTGACATGGCGCTGGAACGGGCGCTCGACGGTGCCCGCGAGGCGGGCACGACCGTCATCATCGTCACCCATCGACTGGCCATGGCCAGCCGCTGCGATCAGGTGATGGTGCTGCGCAACGGCTCGATTGAGGATTTCGGCCCGGCGGTTGAGACCTTGAAAAAACTTCGCCGCACATCGGGTACTAACGCCCCGGCGATCGTGCGCTCCATGCGCGCTGACCCGGCCCGGCGGGTGACCATCACCGCCGCTGCCAATGCAGAAACGCCGCGTGAACCGGCAAGCCTGACGGAGATCGGCCATGAGTGAGTCGCAATTTGCCTGGCAGCGCCTTATCCGCTCGGAAACCGCACTCCTGAAACTGTTCGGCCTGTCGATGACGCTGGTCTTTGCCGGTGGATTTGCCGCTTGGGCGAGCTTTGCACCCCTGCAAGGGGCAGCCGTTGCCTCCGGCACCGTCGCCGCCGCTGGCCGCAACATCCAGATCCAGCATCTGGAAGGCGGTATCCTGCGCCAGTTCATGGTGCGCGAGGGCGACCATGTTTCGCGCGACCAGACCGTGATGGTGCTGGACGATACGACGGCGCGCACCGAATATCAGCGCCTCGTCAAACAGGCGATGATCCTTCAGACCCGCATTGCTCGCCTCTCCGCCGAGCGTGACGGACGCGATGCCTTCGAGGTGAGCTTTACGGACGAGCAGAAGCCCTTTGCGTCGGAGATCGCCTCGGTGCTCGACGAGGAGCGCAAGGAATTTGCCGCCCGTCTCGCCCGCTTCCAGTCCGAACGGCTGATCCTTGGCCAGCGCGTCACACGCATCAATGAAAGCCTCGACGGGCTGAAAGCCCAGAAGAAGGCCGTCTCCGAGCAGATCGCCGTGATCGAGGACGAGGCCAGCCGCATCAAGGCGCTACTGGATCGTGGCCTTGCGGTGCGTTCCGACCATGCCAATCTGGTGCGCATTCTGGCTGATCTTCTCGGGCAGCGCGGCTCGCTTGATGCCGAGATTGCCGGTTCCGCCACCCAGATCGCCGAGGCGCAAGAACAGATCGAACGGCAGATGACGCAGCGCATCGAAGAAGCCGTGACGCGGCTCAACGAAACGCGCGTCGCTTTTGCCGATACCGAGGAGAAGATGCGCGCCGCCGCCGCTGTGCTGGAGCGCACCATCATTCGCTCGCCTGTCGATGGCGTCGTCGTCAACTCGATCTACAACATCGCCGGAAACGTCATCGCTCCAGGCGAAAAGATCATGGAAATCCTGCCCACCTCCGAAACGCCGCTGGTGGAAGCCCGTCTTCGCCCGACCGACATCGACGCGGTGAAAAAGGGGCAGGAAGCGCGCCTGCGCTTCGTGGCGCTGAATACACGGCTGACGCCCGAGGTAGGCGCGCGCGTCGAAACCATTTCGGCTGATCGCCTGATCGATCCGGCCACGCATGAGCCCTATTACCGTGCCGTGCTGCGCATCGACGGCGATCTGCCGCCGGGCCTGACGGTGGCGGAGCTTCACCCCGGCATGCCGGTGGAAGCCTTCATCGGCACGGGCGAGCGCACCTTCTTCGAATATCTGGTGAAGCCCATCAGCGATTCAGCCAGCCGCGCCTTCCGCGAAGAGTGATCAATTCGCGCAAGGCGTTTTCAAATGTTACAGGAAGTTAACTGGCGCCTGTGGTAAAGTCGCCTTAAAGATGACACGTTTCCTCCTACCGAGACGTGTCATGAAATCCATTCTTTATCGTTATGCAACGCCCCTCACCACGGGGCTTTTCCTTGTTTCGCTGGTTTCCGGCGTAGCGCTCTTTTTCCATGTTGGACCGGCGGCCTTTCACGGCATCCATGAATGGCTGAGCATGGTGCTCATCCTGCCTTTCGTGCTGCACATGTGGCGCAACTGGCGTCCGATGCTCTCCTATTTCAAGCATCTGCCGATGGCGATTGCCCTTGTGCTGTCGCTGGTGGCGGCTGGCATCTTCTTCATCCCGACGGGTGAGGGGGCAGGCGGCCCACCGCAAATGGTGTTCCTGCAGACCGTTCTGAAGGGCAAGGTCAGCGATGTGGCACCCTTGCTCGGCTCCACCCCGGAGGCGATCGTCGCCAAGCTTAACGAAGGTGGTCTGCCGGCTACCGCCGACGACAGGCTGCATGATGTGGCCGTTAAGGCAGGCCGGAGCGACATGCATCTTCTGGAAGTGCTGAACGCCGCCAAGGCGCCCGCACAATAAAACCATCCGTTTGGCGGCGCGTGCAGACCCTGCTTGCATGCGCTTGCCGCCGCCGGGAAAGAGTCAGTTCCCGGCGGCCTCGCGCTTTTTTAACGGGAAACGGATTTCCTCACGCTGCCTTGTCGCTATTGGCCGGGCTACTGACCTCGAAAAGCAATTCCGGGTGCCTGTCGAGAAGCGCGAGTAACTTGATCAGGGCAACGGGCGGCTTGGCCCGGCCCCTTTCGTATCTTGAAAAAGCATTATCCCCGCCACCGAAAACACGGCCCGCTTCTTTCTGGTCGAGATCGAGCTTCTTGCGCACTCGCGCAATGAATTCCGGATCGACGCCAATCTCTTCATTCACTTGCCGCTTGAAATCCCGGATCGCGGCTGCATAACGATCACCGTTCAACCGATCTAGAACGACTTCCGCGCAAGCGGGGCAGTAATTTCCTTCGACTGCAGTAATCGTCGTCGTTCTGCCTTTGTAAGTATAGGACAGATCCCTCGCTTCATGAACAAGTTCAGCACCGGCACAGATCGGGCACTTCATATTCATTTCTCCTTGAACGACACGATCAACAGTCCTTCCAGAATGGTCAATTTGACATAGGCCTGTCGACCAGAGGCGAGGAAGGGACGATAAACATCTTGCCAGATCGTGTTGTCGTTGTATGTGGTCATGGACTTGAAAAAATCCTTGACGGTCAAGCGCTTGATGACCGAACACATTTCGTCAAGCGTTTCAATCCCGAGATCACTCGCCCAGTCGTAAGCGACACGCGTCGCACGAACAGCGTCAGCATCTATACAGGCACATACATCCGCCAGAGCATAATGTGCCCGTCTCTTTTCATTCATACCGAAATAACCTATTAGGTTAATTTGTCAATAAGGTTGCCTATCAATCGAACTGGGCGTCGCTGCATACCTTGTTGCGGCCGCTGTTCTTAGCCATGTAGAGCAGCTGATCGGCGGCATTCATGAAGTTTTCCGGCGGTTCGTCTGGATAAACGCGCGAAATGCCTATCGAGGCCGTGACCTTGATCGTGCGGGTACGGATCGGAATGTCCATCCCGGCAATGGCGGCGCGCAATTCCTCGAAATCCGCGTCAATGCCTGCCGCACTTTCCGAGAATGCCAGAAAGCCGAATTCCTCGCCGCCAAGGCGCGCCACGGTGAAATTGTGGCGTTCACCAAAGGCATCGATCTGCCCGGCAATCGCCTTGATGACGGCATCTCCACTGTCATGACCGAAATTGTCGTTGACCGCTTTGAAGTGGTCGATGTCGAGAATGCCGACAAATTTCGGCCCGGCCAGAACCTTGCTGGTCAGGCGCTCGAAGAACACACGGCGGTTATAAAGCCCGGTCAGCGCGTCGCGCTCGGCCAGATGCTTCAGCCGCCCCATGGATTTCAGCGTCTCGACATTGTGCTCAATACGGCATTGCAATTCTTCCGCCAGAAAGGGCCGATAGACAAAATCGGACGCCCCGGCCTTGAGGAAGGACACGGACAGAAAACGGTCGGTTGATGAGGACACGCCGACAATGCGCAGATGCTCGGCGTTCGGGCGGGCAAGAATGCGCTTCGTCAGCTCATATCCGTCCATATCCGGCATGTTGTAATCGGTGACGACCAGTTGCACGTTCGGATTTTCATTGAGCGCGGTCAGCGCCGTTTCACCCGAAACCGCCTCGATGACCCGGTAATTTTGCCGCCGCAGGATTTCCACCAAGGTAGAACGTGCCGAGCGCGTATCGTCCACCACCAGAACGGTGACGCCCTTGTTTTCAATGAAGCGCTGCGCCGCCCGGATCACATGCTCGACAGAGGAGGGAGCATCCTTGACGATATAGTCGATCAAGGGGCGCGACGCATATTCTTCCCGAAGGTGGCGATCAAAAGTGGCCGTATAGAGAAGCGTCGGCACGCTCTCGTCGTGCAACAGGTCCAGAACCTCGCCACGCGGCGCATCGGGCAGGTTCAGACCCGCAATCGCCAGATCAAAAGTGTGGCCTGCCGCCAGACAATCCTCGGCCTCCTGCTTGGAATGGCAGCGATGGATGTCGCACGCCATGTGCAGTTTCAATCCTTCTTCGAGCACCGTTGCCACGGCGCGCGAATCCTCAACGATCAGGATCGAGGGCTTGCTCGATTCATCCTCTTCAAGAGGAGTACGTTCATTTTGCCGGAAGCGGTGCAATGTCGTGCCTTGGTCCGATGAGAGAATGTCAGTGAAAGGGTGGCGCGCCGGAATCAGTGCTGAGCGCGAATACGCATGATTGCTAACGCAAGAAAGCGCTGATGCACAAGCACCCAATTGCCGCGCTCTTCACACGGATCAAGCCTCAGGAAAGCCAGAGGACCTATTCCTACAGAATACGCCAGTGAAAGTGCCATGAGGCCGGGAAATCCATGATGCCGAACCACGATATTCTGATTTCGATTTGCGTTCCGACCTTCAACCGCCTGTTTCTGCTCGAAAGAAACGTGAATTTCCATCTGGAGCATTTCCGGCGGCTGGGCGTATCCTTCGAAATCGTGGTGGTGGACGACTGCTCCACCGATGGAACGGATGCCTTTCTGGCAAGCCATGCGGCAACGCCCGAACTTCGTGCCTACAAGCGCGTCAAGAATTCGGGCTTCTTGAGCAACTATGCCTTTGCCATGCGCCGCGCCCGTGGCCGCTATGCCGTGTTCCTTGGCGATGACGATCTGCTGATCCCGGAAAAGGTCATCGAATACGTCAACCTCATGGAAGCGGATGCCTCCATCGGCGTCGTGCAAGCGCCGTGGCTTCTGGTCGATGGCCGCGCAGGCGGCGGGGATATTGGCCCCTTCTACAAGATCCCGGCCCCGGTGCGCATTCGCAAGAGCGCCTATGTCGATCTGGTGGAATTCATTCTCAACGATCACATCTTCCCGGAATTCATGATCATCCGCCGCGATGTGCTGGCGCAATCGATTTCCGGAACGGCACCCTTCATCTTCTGGGCCTTCCTCTTTACCGGACGCGCCCTCGACAAGGCCGATATTCTTTTCATGCCAGAACCCTTTGCCCGCGTGACCGCCGTTTCGGACGATCCGCGCCAGCAGCAGGGCAATAGCGAATGCATGTTCCAGTGGGACACTTATCGTGGCGGCCTCGAGTATCTGGCGTCCAATGCCTGGCGCGTCATGCCCGGACCGAGCGAGCTGCGCGAATCCTTCTACAGCCGCCTTATGCGCTTCATGCTGATCCGCCAAAGTGTGGCGCTTAAACTGCACGTGCAGACGAAGAACTGGGCTGAGGCCTATATTCTTTATCACCGGATGGCGGCCTATCAGGACGAGCCGCTTTCGCCCGCCACCATGGAAACCGTGCGCAAGCTGGCAGGTGTGACGGTCGCCGCCAACGAGGCGATCAACTATGCCGACGGCGCCGTGGTCGTTGATCCGATGCTCGGTGACGACATCATCAACCTGCTGCCGGATACGATGCGCGAAAAGCTGACCCGCACGCTGCCGTCCGCCGATGATCCGCGCCCGACGGCCTGGCTTCGCCTTGACATTCACTTCGGCGAGCCGGTGAAGGACCGCGACGGCATTTTCGACGTGCGCGAATACATCGCCCAGTTCATCTGACACAAGAAGGCGAGGTTGATGACAAACCTTGCCTCCCCACTGCCGTCATCCTCGGGCCTGACCCGAGGATCCATGATTTCAATGGGTTATGGATGGTCGGGTCAAGCCCGACCATGACGATAAGAAAGGTTTTCGACCTTTGTCAACAGTCTGAGGCAAAGCCGGTCGCTTACTTCAGCTTGATGCAGAAGTGCTTGCGTACCGGCTTTTCGATTTTCCACGTGCCCTTGAAATCGGCCTCGACGACGAAGGCGTCGCCCGGCACAAGCGTCACGGGCGCGCCGCCTTCCGGGGTGATGGTGATCTGGCCTTCCATCAGGTGGACGAATTCATAGGTCTTGTAGGTGGCATAATAGGTGCCGGGCGTTGCCTCCCACGTGCCGCTGATCATGCTGCCATCGGCAGAGGTGTGCTGCACCCAGGTCTTCATGGTGGGCTCGCCTTCCACCTTCGTCCAGCCGTCGAGATCGGCCGTGATCGGCTCCGGGCCGGGGGCGGGAAAGCGGAAAACGGTCTCGGTCATGCTTGCAGCTCCTTCAATTTTAATTACGGGGAAGAAATTTCCACCGTGATTAAATCAACGAAGGGGATGGCGCGCAAGTCACTTGTTGCCGATTGTCAGTTTCATACTCGAACATGACAGGAGGATCACTTCACCCCGGCAATCTTGGCATAGGTGAAGCCATAGGTGCGGAAGATGTGTGATTGCTCCACCACGGCGGATTGGACCGAGTAGGTCGCGCCAATCGGGCGGGTATGATCCACCGAAACAGCATCGATGATGCCCATGCGGTTTGGCGGGCTACCCAGAAAGGCGGGCCAGAGGTAATCAAGGCCATAGCCCGATTCCGTGTCACGCATGGTTTCAAAGCAGATCTTGAGCGCCCGCATGGAGAAGATCGGGCACATGATTTCCACGAACTTCTCGTAGCGCAGGATGCTGCCCGGCCGCTGCACCGTGACCGGGTGGTTCGGGTAAGAGCCTTCCCCCTCCCGCAGCGAAGGTTGGGCAAGATCCAGCCCGTATTTGCTGAAAATATGGAACATGCGGTTGATGCTCTGGCCGTCGGTCAGAAGGTCATCATCCGGAAACCAGATGTTCTGGTAGTTCCACAAGGGGCTGCCCTCATAGAGCACGTCGTAGAGAATGCGGAATTTCTTGGTGGCTGGAATATGGGCGAGATATTCCGGCGAGACGGAAAGCTCCGGCTCCTCCTTGCCATACCAGCCAACGCACAGATCCCAGTTACGGTTGGTGGGCTTCATGTCGCGCAGCCACTCGAAATGCAGTGAATTCTTGCCCGCCGGAACGATAACAAGATTGGGCCGGGTGGCTGAAGGCGCGGAGAGGAAATGGGCGCGGCGCGGCACATCCTTCGACGTGGCATAAAGCGGATGTGGCGGATGCTCCGTTACCGTCAGCATGTAAAGGCCCTGCACACCGCCAATCGTGCCGCGACCGGCCAGCGCCACCAGCTTGCCATCCTCATTCAGCGCCGCATTGAAGTTGGCTGTTGGCAGACCATCGCTTCCCACAAAGTAGAGAGAGCCGTTCACGACCTGCCACATTTCCGCGGTCGGGTGGTTGTAGTTCCCCACATAACCGCCGGGAGCCAGAACCACAAAAGGGGCGATCAGACTACTGCCCAGGAACGACAACTGCCAAAACGTCCCTTCAAGCACTTCTGCAGAAATAGCTGGCGTGGGCAGCCAATTGTCATTGTCGGCCCTGGACGGGATGGCAAATATGGGGCTGGCAGTTTCTGAAGAAGCTCGCATGGGGGCCTCACTGGACAGAGTTGAAGGGATCAGGCCGCCATCACGACAAAGGTGGAGCCAATATTATTCCGGCATTTCAGACTCATCATATCAGGAGCAAGCTCAGCCATATCCAGCCACTCGCTCCCGTGCCACGAAATCATGATAGCGCTTCGTCGACCGGCAAGTTGACGCCAGGAGCCACAATAGCGTCCCGCCTTCATAACCTTGCCACCCGGCGCCAGAACCACTTCAGCCCCATCCGGCCAGCGCCAGGAGCGAAGAAAGGCTGTGTTGACGTCACTATCAGTCGCGTTCGCTTCCTGACCGACCATCGAAAAGAGAAGATCCGTCAAACCCTGAAGCTTGGTGATCTTCTCCTGCAATTCACGCGTCTGGGAACGCGTAAAATCATTGGCTCGACCTTTGTGCGGGGCATAGCCCCACCAGACATTATGCAACTCGCGAAGATGGTTTTGGCGCATATGGCGCGGCGTGTCCCGGCGTTCGGGAACCTGCTGCGTGAACATGCTCGCCCAGAATTTGTCGCTGAGGAAAGTGTCGAAAGTAATCTGGAAATACTCCCCCGCCGTCGGTTCGCCATTCTCCGGGAAGAAGAGCGGGCAAACAGGCGGGATGAGCGAGGTCGATGGCTTGCCGAAGAACCAGCATTCCTGAAGGAGGCCGGACGAAATTCCCAGAAACTCGGCGGGACGCTCCGAGCAGAGAATGTCGTAGCTCGCCTCCTCGGAGACCTTCAGGCTGCCTGCGAGCTGTCTGAGAATGTGGATTTCGCGGTTGGAATGCTCTTCATTGGCCGAAGGGTGGCGCAGATAGACGACATCGCGCCCCTGGATTCTGGGAAGAAGCGACGGCAAGGCATTTTCCAACCTGAAATAGCCCTGATCCACGATGATGCTTGCATCCGTCGCAGTCTGCCCAACAAAATAAACAGGCGGCTGGCCAGAGGGCGCCGGGAGCGTTTCATATCGTTCAAGATGACGATATGACGCCATCAGCATCATCGCTTCGCACTCAATATCCGTGCGGGTCATAGAGGCCAGCGAAAGAACGGCATTGATACCCGGCGAATTGCTGCGAAGCGCAAGGACAATATCCTGCATAAACCGAAGCGGTGAAATGCGGATGTCGATATAGGTTACGCCCACTTCATCCAGCAAATCGAGAAGGGCGGGCGAGGCTTCATAGCAAAGATAGACAATATCCGGCTTCACATAACGCTTCAGCAACGCCTTCGAAGGTGCATCCATCTTGAGGTAATGCTGTAGCCAGAGACTCTCGTCGCGCCCCGGCCCCGCAAAGACGGTCGGAGGCGTCAGGAAGCCATCCTTCCACATTTGGCGACGGACACTTGGCTGCGGCGGGCGCTGAAGGATTTTGCAAAACGGGACGTTCAGAAGGTCGTAGAAAAACTCCTTTGCAGGCCAGAATGCGTGACGAAAAACGTCATCAATAAACCCGACCTCCCGATCGATCACAATCCGCGGCTCCGTCCAGTCATATTGAATTGTTTCTACCATGCGACCCTCGTTTCATTGCGTCCGGAACATAGGCAAGGCAACTTGCGCGAGGCTTGGTATTGGGAAAGTTTGAGGCAAGACAGCACCGCTAAGCTGGAGAGATGGCGTCATGCGCTCATCCAGCGCACGCCATCAGGGGAGGGGTGCGTGACCGATTTCGACAATATCGATCTCCTTGTCGTGGGGGCCGGATTCTTCGGCGCAACGATTGCAGAACGGGTCGCCAATGAGCTGGGCAAGAGGGTGCTCGTCATTGATCGGCGCGATCATATCGGCGGCAATGCCTATAGCGAGACGGACCCGGAAACGGGGATCGAGGTGCATCGCTATGGCGCGCATCTCTTCCACACTCAGAGCGAGACGGTGTGGAACTACGTCAACCGCTTCAGTGCCTTTACCGATTATCGTCACCGCGTCTTTTCAAGCTATCGCGATCGCGTTTACCCGATGCCGATCAATCTGGCGACGATCTGCCAGTTTTTCGAAAAGCGTTTCTCGCCCGACGAGGCACGCGCCCTGATTGCCGGGCAGGCGGCGGAACTCAAAGGAGCCGAGCCGAAAAACCTTGAGGAGAAGGCGATTTCCCTCATCGGCAGGCCGCTTTATGAGGCCTTCATTCGCGGCTATACGGCCAAGCAATGGCAGACCGATCCGCGTGATCTTTCGGCCAGCATCATCACGCGCCTGCCGGTGCGCTATAATTTCGACAACCGCTATTTCAACGACCGCTATGAAGGCCTGCCGGTTGACGGTTATGCAGAAATCTTCAAACGCATGCTGGACCATGAAAATATCCGCATCGCGTTCAATACGGATTTCTTCCAGATCCGCGACCGGCTGCCGAAGGGCGCGCCGGTCATCTATACCGGGCCGATTGATCGCTACTTCGACTATGCCGCGGGCGAGCTTAAATGGCGCACGCTGGATTTTGAACGTTCCGTGGAGTCAACAGGCGATTTTCAAGGCACGTCGGTGATGAACTACGCCGATGAGGATGTACCGTTCACCCGCATCCTGGAATTCCGTCATCTGCACCCCGAGCGCGCCTATCAGCAGGAAAAGACGGTGATCGTGCGGGAATATTCGCGCTTTGCCCGCCGCGAGGACGAACCCTATTATCCGGTCGATACGCCCGCCGACAAGAAGCTGTTCCTCGCCTACAAGGCGCGCGCGAACGCCGAGACCGACGTCTATTTTGGCGGACGTCTGGGCACCTATCGCTATCTCGACATGCATCAGGCCATTGGTGCAGCCTTGAAAGCCTATGAGAATGTCATCGGCCCGCGCTTGCGCTCAGGTATCTCAAACGTGCTGGCGGACGAGTAGGTGCGAAAGCCCGGCGGCGCTTGTGCCACCGCCGGGCGCAATCGGGTCTTATTCCTCGATCGTGTATTCGCCGAGTTCGCAGAGGTTCTGCGTGTCGGTGGTCGTCGTCAGGTCATTGCCCTGGAATTCGAATTTCATGTCGTAGGTGCAGACCTTGCGGCCGTCAGCGATGACGATCTTCATCGACTCGCCCGGGCCGAGCGTGCGCGAACCGAAAATGTCTTCTTCCCAATCGTCGACGCCTTCCGGCGAAGCGTGGAAATTGTTGAGAACGGAGTTGGTGCCATTGGTCAGCGTGAACACCAGATCTTCGGCATGAGCAACACCGGCAATGCCGGCGACCACGGCTGCGAGCGCGGCAATCTTCAGGCTCTTCATTGTTTAAATCCCCTCGGGTCAGTTTACGCCGCAAAACACGCGGCGCAGCATTTAATAGAGCATATTTGGCAATGCTTACAATCACCACTGTTCGGTATAGTGGCGAAGCCCGATAAAATACGCATTTCAGGAAGTATTCCGACCAGAGATACACGGAAAAGACGCGCCCCACCGTCGATCAGCGGGCGCGCCGTGCCGTTCACATCTTGATGGCGAGGCGCACGCCGCCCCAATGGCGACCGTTGACGAAAACGGGTGCTGAAATATCCTTCATCATGACAAACTTTCCGCCCATATCACGGCGATAGGTCTGGACGAGGAAGGCTTGCGTGTTGCGACCGGCGGCGATGCCAGTGCGGTCGTTGAAAATGCGACGGTTGCGGCTGTTGGCGGCGTTCCATTCCACATCGCCGGGGCGCTGTGGCTGCGAGAACTTGGCATTATGCACCGGCAGATAACCGTTTTCATCCACCGTCGCGCAATAGACGATGGCCGGATCGCTGGCCGCCACCGGCTCCTGGATCGGCGGCAGAAGCTCGTCGAGCAGGCGAAGCGAGCGCGTTGCCAGCTGCACCGGGTTGGTGTTGGCCAGCTCACGATATTCGCGGTCAAAAAGATCCTTCATGCTGATGCGACCGGATTGCACGGCACTTTCCATGGCTTGCGAAACGGCGGCTGCCACATCCTGAACCTGGGTGATCCAGCGGTGGTCCGGCGTTTCAATCCCCGCCGTCGCCGTGACCTGAATGATCTTTTCCGAGAGATCAACCAGCCCGTCGACACGCTTGGCAGCGCCCTGAAGATGGGCGTTGGAATCGAGAATTTCGTGCATCACGCCATTCAGATCGGTCACGAAATGACCGCACTGGTCTTCGACCCGGGCGGTGGTCTGGGCAAGCCCCTGCGAATTGTCGAGGATCGAGGAGAAAACTTCCTCCATGACGCGGAAGGAATCCTGCATGGTCGCGGCAACGCCCTGCACCTCGGCGGCCGAACGCGTGGCGCTTTCGCCCGATTGCGCCAGCCGCACGATACGGCCGCGAATATCCTGAAGCGTTTGCTGGATGGTAGAGGTGACGGCAGAGGTCTGCAGTGACAGGCTGCGGATTTCGGTGGCAACAACGGCAAAGCCCTTGCCTGCATCACCGGCGCGTGCGGCCTCGATGGCGGCATTCAGCGCCAGAAGGTTGGTCTGGCGCGCGATGGAGCCGATTTCGCTGGCAAACTTGTCCACTTCACTAAGCGACACGGCAAACTGCGAGATTTCGCCGGTCATTTCGGAATTGACAGAGACCATGTGATCGATGCCGGTGCTTGAGCGTTCCAACTCATCGGTCGAGCGCTGCAAGGCGTTGCGCGCATCTCCCGCCATCACATCGGTGTTGCGAAGGGCACTGGCAATGGTGCGGTTGGCTTCAGCAATTTCGCGCGCCGTGCCGGACAGTCCGGAAAACACCTGCGCGTGGCGACCGGACGCGGCAGCAACCGTCTGGATCGCGCCGGCAATGTCCACAAGATCGATGCCAAGGCTCGAAGTCGCCTGACTGAGGTGAACGATGATCTGGCGCAGCACATCCGGTGACGGGCCGGATATTTGCGGGCGCGTCGGCGCATGATCGTCGTTGAAATTAGCTTCGTCTTCGCTTCCGGAGATTGGAAGCGCTGCCTGCTGTACCATAACCACTCCCCGTATATTTGCGCAGAGTAGTTTGACCTGCTTCGATTAAGAAAAGGATAAGACATTTCTGTCTCAGCGGCCTCCCCTTGAAGGTTGAGGCAGCCCGTGAAATGTTTGGAATGAATGGCGAGGCACCGCTTCGCGCCACCCGAAACAGCAAGGAGACTGTCCGATGAGACGTGCCGCCCTTTTCGCCCTTCTGTCCCTTGGCGCTGTGCCTGCTGAGGCTGCCCTTTCCGGCTATTATGACAGCGCTGAACAGATCAATATGATCCTGTCCAACGCTGCCATTGCCGATGCCGTGCATCAGGCGCCGATTGACGGATTAACGCGCGGCAAAGCTCGCAAGGACGGTGCTGTTGAATGGATCGTGCGCACCGGGCGTTGCACGCTGAAGGTCTATCTGACCCCGGTCGTTCCGGACTATCCGGGCAAAACCACCTATCGGGTGGACCCGCCCGGCGCCTGCAAGTAAACCCGGCGCTCAGACCGAGCGCATCAGACCGCCATCGACGCGGATGTTCTGGCCGGTAATATAGCCCGCGCCCTCGGACGCGAGGAAGGACACGGTCGCGGCCACTTCATCCGCCTTGCCATAACGGCCCATCGGTACCGACTGGCGGCGTTCTTCGGTGGCCGGAAGGCTGTCGATCCAGCCGGGCAGAACATTGTTCATGCGCACATTGTCCGGCGCATAGGTATCGGCAAACAGCTTCGTGAAACTTGCCAGACCAGCGCGGAAGATGGCTGATGTCGGGAACATCGGCGAGGGTTCAAACACCCAGGCGGTGGAGATGTTGATGATTGCGCCGCCCTTCTGCTTCTGCATGACCGGCGTCACAAGGCGGGTCGGGCGTACCACGTTGAGGAAATAGGTCTCCATGCCCTTGGTCCAATCCTCGTCGGTAATTTCGAGGAGCGGCGCGCGCGGGCCATGACCGGCGGAGTTGACCAGCACATCGATGCGGCCATAGGCGGCGAGCGTCTCGTCCACCAGCCGCTTCAGGTCGTCATTCGACTGGTTGGAGCCGGTGACGCCGAGGCCGCCCAGATCCCTAGCGAGCGCTTCGCCCTTGCCCGACGAGGAGAGGATCGCAACCTTGAAGCCATCGGCGGCGAGCCTGCGGGCGGCAGCCGCCCCCATGCCGCTCCCGCCTGCGGTGATGATGGCAACCTTTGTCTCGCTCATGTTCGGGTCCTTCCCCATTTTTTGAATTGGTCGGGACAAATCTAGGGGCCACATCGAAGCCTGCCAAGGGGTGGATCAAGCGATTGCGAATTGTCGCGCCGCGCCCCATCCTGTAGGAGCGAGGCATCGCATGGCACGGGAAACGGAACAGATGAGAGCAAAAGCACTGGAGCTTCAGGGGGTTGGCAAGGCCTTTGATGGCGTGGCGGCGCTTGAGGCCGTGTCGCTGACGCTGGAAAAAGGCCAGATTGCCTGCCTGCTCGGCCAGTCCGGATGCGGAAAATCGACCCTGCTGCGTCTGATTGCCGGTGTCGAGCGCCCCGACGCCGGATCGATTTTTCTGGATGGAGCGCAAGTTGTTGGTCCGTCGCGCTTTGTCGAGCCTGAGGCGCGCAAGATCGGTTTCATGTTTCAGGATTACGCGCTGTTTCCGCATCTGACGGTGCGCGAAAACATCGCCTTTGGTCTCAAGGGCCTGCCACGCGTCGAGATTGAAGCGCGGGTGGGCGAGATGATGGCCCGTATCGGCATCGAAGTGCTGGCGGATCGTCATCCGCATACGCTTTCGGGTGGGGAACAGCAGCGCGTGGCACTGGCCCGGGCGCTCGCACCGAAGCCCGTCCTTCTGCTGATGGATGAGCCGTTTTCCAATCTTGACCGCGGCCTTCGCGAAAAGCTGCGCCACGAAACGCTGACGCATCTGCGCGCTCTTGAGACCACGACGGTGATGGTGACGCATGACCCGGAAGAAGCGCTCGCCGTGGGTGACAAGGTGGTGCTGTTGCGCGCTGGTCTGGTGGAGCAGGAGGGTACGGCGCACGCCCTGTTCGACAATCCCGAAACGCTTTACGCCGCCGAGTTTCTGTCCCCCGGCACCCGTGTTCCAGGCCGCGTGGTGAAGGGCGCGGTCGAGACGGCCCTTGGCCGCTTTGATGCGCCGCAGGGCATGCAGGAAGGGCAGGCGGCCATTCTGTTTCTTCGCCCGCACGCCCTTTCGCTCGCCGCTGCTGACCAGCCGCTCGCCGTCTTTGGCAAGTTGGTCGGGCGCGTCTTCATGGGTGATCGTGACAGCATGACCGTGGCGGTCGATGGGCTTTCCGAACCGTTACAGTTCTATATGCGCGGTTTCCCGCAATTTGCGCAGGGCGATCAGGTGCGCATTTCCATTGATCCGGCGGGCGCGTTGGTCTATCCGGCCTGATCTCCTCACGCGAATGTTATGTTGATTATTTTTCTCATGTATGATTGAAGACCTCATCACATTTTGGAGGTCTTGATCTTGAGCGTTACCCTTTCCTTCTCGCGCCTTGCCCTGGCAACGGCTTCCCTGTCGGTCGCGGCTCCGGCATTTGCCGCTGAGGTGAACATCTACACCACGCGCGAAGCCGGTCTCGTTCAGCCGCTTCTGGATGCCTACACCGCCAAGACGGGCATCAAGGTCAACACGGTGTTCATGAAGGATGGTCTGGCCGAGCGCGTGGCCTCGGAAGGCGAAAGCTCGCCCGCCGACATTCTGATGGCCGTTGATGCGGGCAACCTGCTCGATCTCGTTGACAAGGGCGTGACGCAGCCGATCAAGTCGGCCACGCTGGAAGCGGCTATCCCTGCTGAACTGCGCGATGCCAACGGCAACTGGTTTGCCCTGTCGTCCCGCGCCCGCGTTCTTTACGCCGCCAAGGACATCGACCTGACGGCCTTCAACTATGAAGACCTTTCCGACCCGAAGTGGAAGGGCAAGGTGTGCATTCGCTCCGGCCAGCACCCCTATAACACCGCGCTTTTTGCCGATTACATCGCCCATCACGGCGCTGAAAAGGCCGAAAGCTGGCTGAAGGGCGTGAAGGACAATCTCGCCCGCAAGGCAGGTGGCGGCGACCGCGACGTGGCCAAGGATATTCTCGGCGGCATTTGCGATATCGGGATCGCCAACTCCTACTATGTCGGCCTGATGCGCTCCGGCAAGGGCGGTGAGGAACAGGTGAAGTGGGGCGATGCCATCAAGGTCATCCTGCCGACCTTTACCGATGGCGGCACGCAGGTGAACATCTCCGGCGCAGCCATTGCCAAGAACGCCAAGAACAAGGACGAGGCGGTCAAGCTTCTCGAATATCTCGTCTCCGACGAAGCCCAGAAGATCTACGCCGAAGCCAACTTCGAATATCCGGTGAAGGCCGGCGCGCCGATCGACCCGATCATTGCCTCGTTCGGTGAACTGAAGATTGACCGCGTGCCCTTGACCGAGATCGTCAAGTACCGCAAGCAGGCCAGCGAACTGGCTGAAAAGGTCGGCTTCGACAACTAACCTTTTTAAGGCTCATGACGACAACCCTGATCAACAGGTTGAAACCATCCTCCGCCGCCTCGATCTCCTCGGGGCGGCTTTGGTTCGTTATGGGCCTGCTTGTCGCGCTCGCCGTCATGGTGCCGGTGGCCGCCCTCGGGTTTGAGGCGCTGGGCGGCTCGATGGCCCTCTGGCAGCATCTGGCGGCTTATGTCTTGCCGCAGGCGCTGATCGAAACGCTGATCCTGCTTTGTGGCGTCGGCCTTGTCGTCATGGTGGTGGGAACCGGGTCCGCCTGGCTGGTGACGGCATACGAGTTTCCGGGCCGTCGTGTGCTGGAATGGGCGCTGCTCTTGCCGCTTGCCGTGCCTACTTACATCATCGCCTATGCCTATCTCGACCTTCTGCATCCACTCGGACCAGTTCAGGGCCTGATCCGCGCGATCCTTGGGTATGACAGCCCACGCCAGTTCCGCCTGCCGGATATCCGCTCGATGGCGGGCTGCATCTTGCTTCTCGGCTTTGTGCTCTACCCTTACGTCTACATCACCACCCGCGCCATGTTCATGACGCAGGCCGCCAATCTGGTGGAGGCCGCGCGGATGCTCGGCGTCAGCCGCAGCGGCATCTTCTTTCGCATTGCCCTGCCGCTTGCCCGCCCGGCGATTGCTGTCGGCGTCAGCCTCGCGCTGATGGAAAGCCTGAACGACATCGGCGCTTCGGAATTCCTCGGCGTGCGCACGCTGACCATTTCCGTCTACACGACCTGGGTCACGCGCTCTGATCTGGCCGGTGCGGCGCAGATCGCACTCGCCATGCTTATGATCGTCGTCGCCGTCGTTGCCATCGAGCGGCTGGCCCGCCGCCGCCAGCGTTACTTTTCCGCTGCAAAGCAAGCACGCCGCTTTGCGCCTTTGCCGCTTTCGCGCGGGGCCGGCATTGCCGCCCTCGGCTTCGGTCTTGTGCCGGTTCTCATCGGCTTTGCAGCCCCGGCGATCTATCTCGCGGTTGAAGCGATGAAACGCATCGAGACCAATGGCCTTTCGACCCGCCTCATTGGCGAACTCGGCAATACGCTTGGCCTTGCTAGCGCCGCCACGCTCGTCGTTCTCGTTCTCGGCACGACGGTCGCCTATATGGCGCGCGCCTTGCCGGGTTCGCTGACGCAGCTTCTCATGCGGCTTTCAACCCTTGGCTATGCCATGCCGGGAACGGTGGTGGCGCTTGGCGTCCTCATTCCGCTGGCCACGCTCGACGGAATGATTGACCGGCAGGCGCAGGCGTTGTTCGGCGTTTCCACCGGCCTGCTTTTGATCGGTTCGGGAGCAGCGCTTATCTTCGCCTATGCGGTGCGCTTCATGGCGATTGCCGCAGGCTCGGCCGAAACGGGCTTTGCCCGCATTCCCACCTCGCTCGATCAGGCGGCCCGCAGTTTAGGCCGCAACGTCAACGGCACCTTCTTTGCGATCTGCCTGCCGTTGTCGCGCCCGGCACTTGCGGCGGCAGGACTGCTCGTCTTCGTGGATTGCATGAAGGAACTGCCCGCCACGCTGCTTCTTCGCCCGCTCAACGTCGAAACGCTCGCCACCCATCTTTATGCCGAAGCCGCCCGTGGCACCTATGAGGAGGCCGCCGTTGCGGCACTCGCCATCGTGCTGGCCGGGCTGTTGCCGGTCATTCTGCTTGCCCGCATCGGTCGGCGTTGATCCACAGCACGCCCCGCCGCGTAATGTTTTTCATCAACCTCGCGGGAGAAAGACATGCAAAGCGTATGGATGGGACTGGCGGTTTTTTCCGTAATGACGTTCGGGCTGATGCGCCCGACGCTCGCCGAACCGCTGAAGCTTGAAGATTATTTTGCCGGAGAGACCAAGGCGACCGGCTCTTTCAGCGCCATCAACGGGCTGAAACGCAGCTTCAAGGTCGATCTACACGGGCGCTTCGACGGCAAGGTGCTCACACTTGTCGAAGACTTCCATTATGCCGATGGTGAACGCGACCGCAAAACCTGGCGCTTCGTGAAAACATCGCCGACCACCTATCGCGGCACCCGCGAGGATGTGGTGGGTGAAACGACCGTGCGCATTGATGGCGCGGTCGCGACCTTCACCTATCTCGTGGATCTGCCGGGCAAGACGAAGCCGATGCGGGTGCGCTTCCACGACCGTATGGAACTCAAAGAGGGCGGGCGGCTCGAAAACACCGCCATCGTCACCAAATGGGGCTTTCCTGTCGCCTTGACCCGCGTCTCTTTCACTCGTCCAAAGTGACGAGGATCGATCCACAAGGTTTCAAGGAAATGCCCGCCTGCCGCAACCTGATCTTCATTCTGGGCGACCAGTTGAGCCCCGCCATCTCCAGCCTTGAGGGTGCCAACCCGGCCCGCGACATCATCCTCATGGTCGAGGTGGCGGAAGAGACGACCTATGTGCGCCACCACAGGAAGAAGCTGGTGCTCATTCTCTCAGCCATGCGCCACTTTGCCGACGAGTTGCGCGGGTTAGGCTATCGTGTGGATTACATCCGCCTCGATACACCGGACAATAACGGCTCCTTCACCGGCGAGTTGCTGCGCGCCGTCGACCGGCACCAGCCGGAGCGGATCATCGTCACCGAGGCCGGTGAGTGGCGGGTATTGGAGGCGATGCGCGGCTGGGCCGAACAGACCGCGCTGCCGGTCGAGATCAGCACGGACACACGTTTTCTGGCCTCTCACACCGAGTTTCGCCAATGGGCCGAGGGGCGGCGCGACCTGACGATGGAGTTTTTCTATCGCCAGATGCGCCGCAAAACCGGGCTTTTGATGGAGGGCGACCAGCCGGTGGGTGGGCGCTGGAATTTCGACGCCGAGAACCGCAAGGCCGCCAAGCCCGACCTCTTCCGCCCGGCCCATCCGCGCTTTGCGCCCGACGCGATCACACTAGAGGTCATGACGCTTGTCGATCAGCGTTTTGCCGGCCACATGGGCCATGCGTCCGGCTTTTCATGGGGCGTGACGCGGGCGGATGCCGAGCGTGCTGCCGACACCTTCATCGCGGACTTTCTGCCGGGCTTTGGCGAGACGCAGGACGCCATGCTGAAGGATGATCCCTTCCTCAACCATTCACTTTTGTCCTTCTATATCAATATCGGCCTTCTCGATCCTCTGGCGCTCTGCCGCGCGGCGGAACGCGCTTACTTTGAAGGGCGCGCGCCGCTCAATGCCGTCGAAGGGTTTATCCGCCAGATCATCGGCTGGCGCGAATATGTGCGCGGCATCTACTGGCTTTTGATGCCGGGATACGAGACACGGAATTTTCTGGAGGCCAAGCGTCCGCTGCCCGCGTTTTTCTGGACGGGCGAAACCCGCATGGCCTGCCTTGCCACGGTGATCGGCGAAACCATCGAAAATGCCTATGCCCATCACATTCAACGGCTGATGATCACCGGCAATTTTGCCCTGCTGGCGGGCCTTGATCCCCATGCGGTGCATGAATGGTATCTCGAGGTCTATGCCGATGCCTTTGAATGGGTGGAACTGCCCAACGTCATCGGCATGAGCCAATTTGCCGATGGCGGCGTTCTCGCCACAAAACCCTATGCGGCAAGCGGTGCCTATATCGACCGTATGTCCGATTATTGCCACGGCTGCCATTACGATGTGAAGCGCAAGACCGGCGAGGGGGCCTGCCCCTTCAACGCGCTTTATTGGGATTTTCTCGACCGCCATCAGGCCAGGCTTTCGCGCAATCACAGACTTGCGCAACCCTATGCGACATGGCGGCGAATGGAGGAGGCGCAGCGTCAGACCTACCGCCAGTCCGCCGCGCAATTCCTGCAAAAACTCGATGCCGGTGAACCGGTTTGATCAGGAGGAACAATCATGGCCATGACATCCTTGCCGAAGAGCTATCGCGCGATTGTTCTTGGGGCCAGTGGCGGCATTGGCTCGGCCATTTTGCGCGCGCTTGAAGCTGATGGCGATTGCGGCGAAGCGGTCGGCCTGTCGCGCAGTGGCACGGGCCTCGACATGACCGACGAGAGGGCGGTTGCCGAGGCTGCCGCGACGCTTTCCGGCGATTTTCACCTGATTTTCTGCGCCACCGGCGCGCTGACCATCGAAGGCATCGGCCCGGAAAAGTCGCTGCGCCAGATCAGCCCGGATGCGATGTTGAAACAGTTTGCCCTGAATGCGGTTGGCCCGGCGCTGGTACTCAAGCATTTTGCGCCAAAACTCGCCCGCAAGGAACGGGCCTTGATGGGCTTTCTCTCAGCCCGCGTCGGCTCGATTGGTGACAACCGTCTGGGCGGCTGGATCTCCTACCGCGCCGCCAAGGCGGCTCTCAACCAGATCGTTCATACGGCATCCATCGAGCTTTCCCGCACCCATCCACAGGCGGTGCTGGCAGCGCTTCATCCGGGCACCGTCGCCACCTCCCTGACCGCTGCTTATGCGGCTGGCCACACAGCCATGGCACCGGACGAAAGCGCGAGCCTGCTGCTTGCCGTTCTCGACAATCTCGACCCCTCGCAAACCGGAGGGTTCCACGCCTATGATGGCAGCCTGATTGTCTGGTAGCGCTGTTGCCAAGACATGGCAGCAAACGAGCGGTTGCCGACGAATTTGATGCGCGCAGACGCAGATCTCAGCGACGCAGGAAATATCTAGGATAGCCATCAAACCAAACCAGAAGGGCTACAAACCGAAAACCGAGACGCAAGAGCTTTCCTGCAAATTACAGCAATCTACAAAATCAACCGATTACATACACTCAATTGATGAGTGGACTGCGGGGTAGAGGCGTGGAAGCCAACGCTCGATTTTATCGGCAGGGAAGCCTAGGCGAACTTTGCCCTTGGAGCTATCAGATTTCAGGACACCTACATTGAACAAACTCGACAGAACAGTCCGCGCCTGCCGCTCTTGGTAGCCCGTCAGTCCTTGGATTTGCGATCGCGAGTACTCACCGCTGATGACGGCTTCACGAAGAAGCGGCCAGCTTCCCTTGGGAAGCCGCTGCATCTGGACCTCCTCGTTGCACCAGATCTCGATGCGGTTCAGCAACTCCTCAGGTTTGAGGAGTTGCCCCATGAACGTGACTTGGTCCAGACAGCACGAAAGGAAGAAAGAGGTAAACTCCGTGAGGCCTGCTTGCGTCAGATTGCCTCGTCCATCTAGATCACCGCGCCGTGGCTGGTCCGCTTGGGACAAGAGACGTTTGTAATCAGACACATTCCTGGCAAGCCCCCGAGAAACAGACCACAGTTCAGAGCCAATGCCGAGGTCGCGCAGAAGGGCGTGCGAAAACAGCCGAGATACACGTCCGTTTCCATCAAAAACGGATGGATCCATGCCAGTCGATGGTGAGAAGCACCCACACTGATGATCCGCTGTAGCTTTGAAAGCATCTTCATGCCGTATCCTTCAACGAACCGCCCAAGGAGCGGTTCAATCATGTCGGGCTCTGGCGCGATGTGCCTACCTATCTTTACATATCGTGTCCTAAGCTGGCCGGGAACCATATGGATTTCCTCACCCGTGTCGGGATGATGAACAATCAACAGATCCTCAGGCAGTCGTCGGCAAAACGCCTCGTGAATCCAGCAGATTCCGTCGATCGACAACACCGGAAACGGCATCTCACCTCGATCAACGAGTTGCTGAACTTCGATATGAGCGCGCGCCTCAAGTTGAAGGTTGCGCTTTTCAGGATCATCGGAAAAATCACCAACCATAACGCAATCGATATCAACCGGGAGGGTATTATGTCCCTCTATGAGGTTTGGATAGTAGCAGTTCATCGAGCAAACCAAATCGCCAACAGAAGTCCGCATAACGGAGTGCAAGCGCGCAGCGAAGCGGCTGGCCGCTGACGCCAGCTCGATCGTGAGATCTTCAAACTCCCGATTACTTTCGGGAAGAAGTGGTTCAATGCTCGCAAGAGCTGACATTTTTGCCGATCTTTACGCTGATAAATTCATGTTTTTTATCATAATGATAGGCACCATTTGGTGCAATCAATTTGCCGGTCTTACTGCCGATCCATCTATAGCAATGTTTCCGGGCGCTTTTCTCCAACCAACACGTTCACACCGCATCAATTGAGCTATCTTGCTTCCATATGCGGGCAGCGCTTATCGCTCTTCATCATGGAACGGTCGCCACGTCGCTGTATATTCATAGGCTAACGATCTAGGTTTTGTTATTCAAATGAATTACGATTCCTTGTCGATCGAAGGAGATTTTGATGGCTGCTAACGCTCTCGTTCAGACCCGCATCGATAAGGATGTTCGCGACCGTGCTTCCCTTGTGCTTGAAGGTATGGGGCTGACCGTATCGGATGCTGTTCGTATTTTGCTGACCCGCACGGCGAATGAAGGTGCCCTGCCGATCGAGCTGCTTTCGAGCGGCCCGGCACATGATGCTTGGTTTAAAATGAAAGTTCTGGAAGCGCTGGATGACAGCCGTCCCGATGTCTCTGACGAAGAGGTTGGAGCGCATTTTACCAAACGGCGGGAAGCTGCGCGCAGCAAAGTTGACCAACCTTCATGAGGCTTGTCTGGTCTACCTTTGCGCTTTCGGAACCGGACGGGATCTTTACCAACATTGAAGCCGAAAACCCGGCCGGCGCCATTGCCACTGACGAGCGCATAGACTTTGCCGTTCGTCGTCTTGTCGATTTCCCGGAAAGCGGGCGCGCGGGACGGGTGGATGGCACGCGGGAATTGCCTGTAACGGTGACGCCCTACATCGCCACTTATATCGCCACCGAGCAAACGGTTCGGATTTTTAGAATTCTTCACGGCGCCCAGCGATGGCCGGAAACGATGCGTGAAGAGAAAGCTGATCGACCGAGAAAACAAAAAAGCCGCCCCGGCGATCCGGAGCGGCTTTTTCTTTGCGGTTGAGACCGTCAGTTCTCCTTGGCGAGCAGGGCCGCCATCTTCTTCTTCGAGCGGCGGGCGAGGAACCAAGGCAGGAAGGCCACGCCAATCGCCATGCACCACAAGACGATGGAAATGGTGCTTTCAAAGAGGATCGACGGATCGCCACCGCTGATCGCCAGCGCGTTCCTGAGGTTCACTTCCATGACGCGCCCCAGCACGAAGCCGAGGATGATCGGGGCCATGTCGAAGCCTGCCTTTCTCAGCAGCCATCCGGTAAAGCCGATGCCAAGCATAAGGAAGATCGAGAACACCGAGGCGTGAGTGGAATAGACGCCGATCACCGACAGAACCAGCATGCCGGGCACCAGCATCCAGTTTGGCACGGTCAGCACACGGGCGAAGATGTTGACGAGCGGCAGGTTGAGCGCGAGCAGGATGACATTGCCGACAAAGAGCGAGGCAATGAGACCGCCGACCACTTCCGGACGTTCGGCCAGAAGCATCGGGCCGGGCTGGATGTTGTAGAGCATCAGCGCGCCGAGCATGACGGCGGTGGTGCCGGAGCCCGGAACACCCAGCGTCAGCATGGGCACGAAGGCACCGGCGGCGGTGGCGTTGTTGGCAGCTTCCGGCGCGGCGAGGCCACGCACATCCCCCTTGCCGAACGTGCCTTCCGTATCCGAAATGCGCTTTTCCGTGGTGTAGGAAACGGCCGACGAGACCGATGCACCCGTACCCGGCAAAACACCAACGACGAAGCCGATGAGCGAGCCGCGAATGGTCGCGCCAAAGGTCTTCACGATATCGCTCCAGCGCGCCGTCATACGGCCCAGTTCGCGGATGACGGTGATGCCCTGGCCCTGATTCTCCAGAATGATCATGGCTTCCGACACCGAGAACAGGCCGATGACGAGCACGACGAATTCAATGCCATCACCCAATTCCGGCTCGGCAAAGGTGAAGCGGTAAGCGCCCGACGTGGCATCCAGACCGACCGTTGCCAGCATGAGGCCGAGCGTGCAGCCGATCAGCGTCTTGGCGGGCTGCGAGCCGACCATGGAGCCAAGCGTGGCAAAGGCAAAGACCATCAGCACGAAATATTCCGCCGGGCCGAAGCCGATGGCAAGCCCCGACAGCACGGGCGCGAAAAGCGCGAGCCCCAGCGTACCCAGGATGCCGCCGACGAAAGAGGAGATGCCGGACAGCGCCAGCGCTTCACCGGCGCGGCCCTGCTTGGCCATGGGATAACCATCCATGGCCGTCATCACTGCGCCCGCATCGCCCGGCACGTTGAGGAGGATCGAGGAAATACGCCCGCCATATTCCGCGCCGCAATAGACAGCGGCGAGCAGGATCATGGTGCTTTCAGCGGGCAGGCCCATCGTATAGGCAATCGGCATCAGAAGCGCGATGCCGTTGATCGGGCCGATGGCGGGCAACGCTCCAACCAGCGTGCCGATGAAGCAGCCGATGAACCCGATCAACAGGTTCTGCCAGGTGAGCGCGACGGCAAAGCCGTGCCAGAGATAATCGAGGCTCATGGAAATGACCTTTCCGGTAAGACCGCTCAGCCGCCAAACAGCGAGCCGGTGGGGAGATAGACTTCAAGCGCGAACCCGAACACGAACCACCAGAGCGCCGCATGGCCGATGGCGCCGAGAAGCGCCTTCTTGACCGGCGCTTCGAAAATCAGCGCGGTACCGAACGTCATGACGAAGATGGAAACGACGAAGCCGAGCGGTTCAAACAACAGCACCGAGAAGACGAGAAGGGCCGGAATGCCCAGCACCCGCGCCAGAAGCGCGCCCTTGGGGAAACCCTCGGCACTGCCCGGCGAAAAGAAATAGAGGACGGCCAGCAAGCCCAGAATGACGGCAAGACCAATGGGGAAAACCCGCGGGCCCAGAGGATCGGACGAGAAGGCGTATTCGATGACGCTGCCGCCGAAACCATAGGCCAGTGCCAGCACCAGAAAGATGATCGCGGTAATGCGGCCGATAAGATGCGCGGTTCGCGCCGAAATGGGTGAGTGCTCAGACATGATCGCCTCGCAAAGGAAAACCGTCGGCACGGCGAAAACGCCGTCCGGGCCATTCAGTCAGACATGGGGGTGAAGAGGGCTTGCGCCGGTCTCGATGGAACCGGCGCAAGGGTCGGATCGCCGGGATCAGTCGGCGAGCCGGGGAATGAGATTACATGCCAGCTTCCTTGGCGAGGATCTTGAAGCGGGCCACATCGGCCTTCACGCGGTCTTCGAAATCCTTGCCGAGCAGGGTGAAGTCGAACAGGCCGCGGGATTCACGTTCCTTGGCGAATTCCGGCGTGGCCGTGGTCTTCTTGAAGGCCTCAACCCACCAGTTGTAATCCTCGTCGGACACGTCCTTGCCGACATAAAAGCCGCGCCAGACCGGCCAATCGATATCATAGCCCTGTTCCTTGGCGGTCGGCACACCGGCAAGCTCGCCCGTCAGGCGCTCCGGCGCCATCACGGCCAGAATGCGAACCTTGCCGGCGACATGGTGCTTGACCATTTCGGCAGCATCGCCCGAACCGACCTTCACATGGCCGCCTTCAAGCGCCGTCAACACGGCACCGCCGCCTTCCAGCGCCACATAGCGCATTTTCTTCGGGTCCTGACCCGCAGCCTTGGACAGAAGCGAACCCTTCATCCAGTCCTGCGAGCCAACGGCACCGCCACCGGCAATGGGGAAATCGGTCGGGTTGGCCTTGTAGGCCTCGATCAGCTCGCCAAGCGTCTTATAGGGCGAGTTGGCGGCTACGACGAGAACGCCATAGTCCGCACCGACAGCGCCCAGCCAGCGCACGGCGGTTTCGTCATACTGGCCGAACTTACCCTGCGCGATCAAAAGGGCCGAGCCGGAGGACGCGGCGGTGATGAGATTGCCATCCTTGCCGCGCTTGCCGATCACGTGGTTATAGGCCACCGCGCCCACGCCGCCTTCCATATAGGTGACGGTCATCGGCTGCGAAATCTGCTTGGTTTCCAGAAGCGAATTGGCCGCGAGGCGGCAGGTCAGGTCAAAGCCGCCGCCGGGCTTGGCACCGGCCAGGCATTCCGGCTTGGCGGGCTCGGCAACAGCCACCGCCGTCATGGCCATGGTGGCGAGCGCTGCACCGGCAAGCGCCTTCGTGAAAATGCGGATCATCATCTCTCTCCCGTTGTTCGATTGAACGGGAAGGGCCAATGGAAAGCACGCGAAAGACCATCCGCCGCGAACACACCGCGCCGCTTCAAAGGGTCCATAATGCTGTCTGGCGGTCTCCTCCCGCGCCGGGCGAATACTCTCTCCCTCGTCCGGCGATCCTGTCATAGACCGTTAACCTGTCACCATCCTGTCAAAGGGAGTGGGGGACAAAAGGCAGAAAGCAGGCCGATCGTTACTGCGAAGAAACTGGCCGGGATGGGAATTGAGCCTAGTCGGCCTTGATGTTGAGCAAGATGTGAGGACAACGCGCAACGAGGGTCTTCGCCCAGGCTTCGTATCGTCTGGGCAACAGGGCTTCGGTAAAGCCGGGCACAGCCCTGCCGTCCAAGTCTATGAGACGCACCGTCGTATTGTCGGAGGTCAAATCCACCTCAATGCGGGCGACGCTTTTCATCGAAATGCGACCACTGCCAAACCTGGAATCGGCCTTGCTATCGCTCCACCAGACAAGTTCCTGAGTGTCGGGCAAGAACCGCACACCGTGCGTCGCGTTTTGCAAGAGGGCATACAAGGCCCCAAGCCCCAACAGACTGCCCAAAGCCCGCCCGATCCAGACAAAATAGGGATAGCAATGGCCCGCTTCATCGCAATTTTCACCCGGCGCCAGCGAAAAGGAGGCGACGGCCATGCCCACACCCGCCACCAACGCAAGCCAGACCGTGAAGTCACGGCGCGAATGAAGCGCAAAATCGAGATCGTTCTTTTCGGTCATTCGTGTTTGAGCAATCCTGCCTGCAAGGTCCTGGGTTGCACTTTATGATACGTAGTTCCTCAAAGCGTTAATCGAGACATTCAATCTTGCCTCAAGTTGATGCGCCCACTGCACCCGCGACGACTTTTATCAAGGTCGCATCTTCTAGCCGTGCCTCCTCACATCTGCTAAAGGCAGGGGCAGACAGTCGTTTGGACATTTCTGAGGGCTAAGACCCCATCAGGCTTTCGATGGAACTGCCCCATGCGCATCTTTCTCGTTGAAGACACCCATGATGTGGGCGAAGCGATCTGCCGACGCTTCCAGCAGGCGGGTCATACCGTGGATTGGGAGACCGACGGGCAGGCGGCGTCCGACATCCTCTCCTTCACCGAGTATGATCTTGTGGTGCTGGATGTGATGCTGCCGGGGCGGGATGGCTTTTCCATTCTGAAAAAAATGCGCCAGTCGGGCAGCGGCGTGCCGGTGCTCATCCTCACCGCGCGCTCGGAAATCGATGACCGTGTTGGCGCGCTGGACCTCGGGGCGGATGACTATCTCGTCAAGCCCTTCGACTTTCGCGAACTTGAGGCACGGGCCCGTGTTTTGCTAAGGCGTCGGGCCGGGGGCGAGGCCACCAATCTCATCACCTGCGGCGATGTGGTGCTCGATCTTTCGAACCGCTCCGTCACCGTGGGTCGGCGCGAAGTGCAATTGAAACGGCGGGAAATGGCATTACTGGAAATTCTGGCCTCGCGGCCCGGCAAGGTCTTCTCCAAGGAAGAGCTTCTCGACCGTCTTTTCGGCTTTGACGAGGAAGTGGGCGAAAACGCCGTGGAGCTTTATGTCGGGCGGCTGCGCAAGAAGCTTGAAGGGGCCACAGCCCGCATCGTCACCCAGCGTGGCATCGGTTATCAGCTGGTGGCCGATGGCGCATAAGGGTTCTCTTTTTTCCCGCCTCATGTGGCGCATGGCTCTTCTGCTCGGCCTGGGGGCTGCGGCGCTGATCACCGCCGCGTGGTTTTATGCCCGCACCGCCGCCGACGAGGCCTATGACCGGCTGCTTCTGGGCGCGGCCTTCCAGATGAGCGAAAATCTCACGGTGCAGGATGGTGTGATAAAGTTCGACCTTCCGGCCTCGGCCTTCGAACTGCTCGGCCTTGCCGATAGCGACCGCATCTTCTACCGCGTTGTGACCCCCGATGGCAAAACGCTCACCGGCTACAATGATCTCGACACGGGCGTTGACCTGACCGCCCACCAGTCGCAGCCTGTGATCGGCAACAGCACCTATCGCGGCGTTGACCTGCGCCATGTTACGGTCTCGCGCGTTCTGACGCAGAAATCCGGTGTTGTCTGGGCGCATGTCATCGTGGCGCAAACGCTGGAATCGCGCCGGGCGCTGGCGGCGGAGCTGACCACCCGCGCCACCATTCTCGTCGCCATCATGTGTCTTCTGGCGCTGGCCGGTAGCGCGATTGCCGTGCGTTATTCGCTGCATCCGGTCGATCGGCTGGGCCGGGTTCTGGCGCGGCGCGAACCGCAGGACCTGACGCCGCTTGATCTTGATGTGCCGCGCGAGTTGACGCCCTTCGTTGATTCCATCAACCGCTTCATCACCCGCCTTTCCGAGCGCATGACGCTGATGCAGCGCTATATTGCCGACAGCGCCCACCAGATCCGCACGCCCTTGACGGCGCTCAATGCGCAGGTGAGCCTCATCGATGACGAGAAGCTGGCCCCCGCGGATCGCCGCCACATGGAGCGGGTGCGCCGCCGCGCGTCTGAGCTTTCGCGGTTCACCAATCAGTTGCTGAACCACGCGATGGTCATTCACCGCTTCGATTCCGTCCAGCTGGCGCCGGTGAAACTCAATGATGTGGCCCGCAAGGCGTTTCGCGCCGCCGTGCCGATGACCGTCGATCCCGACCTCGTCGTCTCCTTCGAGGCGTCGCCCGAAGAGCTGATGGTGACGGGCGACGAATTGAGCCTGCGCGAGGCCATCGTCAACATCATCGACAATGCCCTTCGCCACGGCGCGAAGGGGCGGCTTGATGTCAAAGTGGGGCGCGACGGCGACAACGGCTTTGTGGAAGTCAGCGATGACGGGCCGGGTATCCCGCCGGAAGAATGGGGCAATGTCGTAAAGCGGTTCTACTCGTCGCGCAGCGAAGATCAGGTGAGCGGCCTTGGCTTTGCCATTGCGGCAGAGGTGGCGCTGGCGCTTAACGGGCGCATCGGGTTTCGCGAGAAGACAGAGGAGCGGCCCTTTGCCATCCACATCGCCTTGCCGTTGATCGAGGGAGGTCAGGCATGATCCGCCGTCTGGTTACGGGCATCACCTTCAGCCTTGTCGCAGCGTTGCCCGCCTTGGCCATCGAGGGTGCGCGCGAGGTTTTCCCGGCGCCAGGGCCTCAGGCTGGCCGGCTCGTCATCCACGGCGCGACCGATCTTGAAACCATGCGCCCGCTCATTCTCGATTTCCAGCAGGTGGCAACGGGCGTCACGGTGGAGTTTGTCGATTACGTCACCAATGACCTCTACCGGCAGGCGGAGAAGGCTTGCGCGGGAGAGGCCGAGAGCGGCGACATTCTGCTGTCCTCGGCCGTCGACCAGCTTGTCAGGCTGGCCAATGACGGCTGCGCCCAGCCGCACCGATCTGCCGAGACCTTGACGGTCGCCGATTGGGCCAACTGGCGTGACGAGGTGTTTGGCTTCACCTTCGAGCCGGTCGTCTTCGTTTACGACAAGCGTGCCGTGCCCGTGGAAGACGTGCCGAAGAGCCACGAGGACCTCGCCGATCTGCTGCGCCTGAAGCCAACCGTCTACAGCGGGCGCATCGGCACCTATGACATCGAGGCGTCAGGTGTCGGCTATCTTCTGGCCTTTTATGATGCCCGCCACGCCCCGACCGCCTATGGACGCCTGATCGAGGGCTTAAGTCGCATCGACACCGTCACCCGCTGCTGCAACAGCGAGGTTCTGGGCGAGATCGCCTCGGGGCGCGTGCGCCTTGCCTATAATGTGCTCGGCTCCTACGCCTATCGTGCGGCCAGTGAAAACCCCGATCTCGGCATAGTCGTTCCCAATGACTATGCGCTGGTGCTGTCGCGCGGGGCGATGATCCCGAAGGATGCGGAACACCCGCAGATCGGCAAGGAATTCATGAACTACCTTCTTTCGCCGCGCGGGCGTGAAGTGGCGCGCCAGAAGGCCTTCTTCTTCGATGATGGCAAACCCTTGCCGCCCGGTGTCGAAGGACCGGAAGCGCTGATGGAATCGGGCGTTGGCCGCCCCATCCGCATCGGCCCGGCGCTCTTGGCCGCGCAGGATGAAAGCCAGCGCTCAAGCTTTATCGCGAACTGGAAGCACCTCGTCTCGGGCGAATGATCCTCATCTGATCACACCAGCGCGAAATCGGGAAAATTCTTCTGGCAACGGCGATTTGACTGGGGTTATGGATTTTCGTGTGGCGTTGATATCTTTTAGCGTTGAAAATACTCAAGCGGTAGTTCGAGGGCCGTAACATTGCGGTCCCGGATGACAATCAGGTGATGCGATGGCAACGTCAGCAACAGTTGGAATTCTCGGAGGTATGGGTCCCCATGCCACATCTGAGTTCTTTAACAAGATCATCCGGCTGACCCCTGCCCAAAAGGACTGGGATCATCTTCATCTGGTGATCGACAACAACACAAAAATTCCCAGCCGGACGAGACACGTCCTGTTCGATGAGGCGTCACCAGTTCCTGGAATGATTGATGCCTGTCGCCGTCTGGCTTCATATCCGGTGGATTTCATTGCCGTTCCTTGCAACTCCGCCTTTTTTTCCTCGATCAGATCACACCGCACGTTAACGTTCCGGTGATGAATATCATGAGTGAAACCGTCGCATCGATTGTCGCGGGGGAGCGTAAAGTTCGGCGAGCCACAGTTCTGGGCGGGCGCGTGACTTGGCTCGGAGAGACCTATCGGCCTTTTCTCAATACCGCTGGAATCGATTACGTTCATCTGGATATTGAGCGTCAAGTGGCGGTCGAACGTCTCATAGAGGAGATCAAGTTATGCGGAGCGGCCGATCCAGGCCGCGTCAGCGATATGATCATTGATGCCGCTCGTCAGAGTGATGCCGATTGCGTCATTCTTGGATGTACGGAATTTGGATGTGTTGATGTCAATGATTTCAATTTCAAGGTTGCGGATTCCAGTCATGAGCTGGCGCTTTCGGTAGTAAAAAGGGCCGCAAATTTTCGTTGTGACGTTGTCCAGAATTAATTTTCGTGTTTCCTGTGAAATTTACTGACAATCAATACTGATTATACATGATTAAAATGTTCACTTGACGCTCTTTGAAGCGTAATAAAGTTCGTTCCATCTTGGTTTTATTAAGATTTCGTCATCACCGAAGGGGTAGCGACGGTGACCTGACGCGAAATTCCCAGGGACGCGGTAGCGCGCCACAGAGAATTCATCCTGATCGCCAGCGCCTTCTGCATGATGGTTTGAACCGAGTGATCCTTGATGATCGCAAAGCAAGCAACAACTGCTTCAGCATGCGCAATGAAGGCGCCGTGGCAGAAATAGATGGGTGATATCAATTGAACCATTATAGTGGATTGATTACCTCAAAGAAGTGAGTTATTTAGACCATTAAAAGGGTCAGTTAATGCGCCTATCGCTCCAAACCCATTCTGATAGCGCGTGGCACACCGCCGCGACGCTCGAACTGAAGGACGACGCGGCCGGCTTTCAGGGCGCGTCGATCCTCGACTACGATCTCGACTATTTCATCACCGTGGCATCGGCGGAATTTGCTGCTGGAAAAACGGTCCGGGACCATCGCGCCTTATCCGTCCGTTACCCCGTCGATCTCGAAAATCGTTATAGCCTCAGCTGGCCGCCCTTCCTCCTGGATCTTATGCCCCAAGGGCATGCAAGGCGAAAGCTTGCCGAGCACCTTGGCCTTACTGAAGGCTCGCGCGCTTCTGATCTGCCATTGCTTCTTCGATCGGCGACTGGCGGCATAGGCAATATCCGCATCAAAGAGGCGGCGGACGCCGAAGTGGAACGGCTGCGCGGTGTCGAGCGCCAAGGGGTGACAGAAGCGGAAATCCTTGAGCGTTCGGATCGCTTCATGGAAGTCGCCGACCGCTTTGGAATGCTCGGCTCCAGCGGCCTGCAGGGCGAATGGCCTAAGGTCTCTATGACGCAGGCGAATGACGGGCTCTACTATCCCGACAGCTTCGTAACCGATGATGAGGCCGTGCGCCACGTCATCGTCAAGCTGGTCCGCAGTAACGAGCCTGCGGACCGCCTGATCCTAGAAGGCGAAGCCCTCTATTCGCGGATCGCTCAAGAGGTCGGTTTGAATGTCAGCGAACCTTCGACCTATGCCGAAGGCGTCCTGATCATTCCCCGTTTCGATCGGAAGAAGAGAGAAGGCGGCAGAACCGTCCGACTGGGGCAGGAAAGTCTCGTGTCCGCGATCGGCGTTGCTGATTTCGGCCATGTCGGCACGCATGAGGGTTATATCGACGTTCTGCGCCGATATTCGGCCGATCCCTTCGCGGACATTGTCGAATACCTGAAGCGCGATATTGCCAACCTGGCGCTTGGTAATCCCGACAATCACGGCCGGAATTCTGCACTCAGCAAGCATCAGGACGGCGCGATCCGCCTCTCTCCGCTCTTTGATTTCGCACCCATGCGGCTCGCCAAGGAGGGGATTGTTCGCTCTACCCGCTGGGCCATGATGCGTGACGGTGGCCGCGATCATCTTCCCGATTGGAAGCACATATGTCGCGAACTGATGCCTGATCCTGCCGAGCAGCGTGCGCTCGCATTTATGCTTGCCGAGTTTGCCGAACACCTGCGCCAGGCCCCGGCCATGGCGAAAGATTTAGGGGCGTCTCCGGACATTCTGGAGCGTGCGATGGAGCGATGCCAGGAAATCGCAGACAGTGTCCTGACGGGGTGTCTATGATTGCAAAGGACCGATGAATGGCACGCTGGAAAAAACCGTCCAAAGAAGAAGCCCTTGAAAACCGGCGAGCCCTTGCCGAGCGTGCTCGAACCGGGGACCTCAGACTGCCCGACGCTGTAGTCGATATCCGTAAAGGGTTCGGCATGACGCAAGACGAGTTCGCGAGGACACTGTCACTGACGAGGCGGCAGGTTGCAGAGATCGAAGCAGGAACGGCCAACCCGACATTGGAAACTTTGGAGAAAATTGGCCGCTTATTCGGGTTCAGGGTGGGATTTGTTCCAAAAGGTAACTGAGGCAAACGGTCAACACAGGACGTTGGCGGCACTACCCCCGCTCAGAAGCTGAAAAGGGCCGCGTGAATTCTACAGATGAACCCCATCAATCAGGGGAGGCTTACCAAATCGCTTTGTCGATTGACGCGTGAACTTCAGGCCGAAGAAACGACAGCATCCAAAACTCGGTTAAGGTGACGCCGCCCTTTTGGCCAATAATTCATGTTTTTTCAGTTACTTGAAGAGTGTAGCTGATCAGTTGGTTCGCATCCCACAAAATCAGTTGAGCTTTGGGATCTCAGCATATCGTATGATCTCGCCCCCAATTTTCCGGATAATGCGTGATATCCATCTTGTCGAGGGGGAGTTCGTTTGCCGGCTGATAGCGCCGCTCCTGCTCTGAATACTCAAATGTGACCTGTTTTCCATGGATGCGCGAACACAGAACACGATATCCATTTTTGTAACGGTCCAGATACTCGATCTCTTCACCCCAGACCCAGCCGCCATAAAACGTCGCTAAATCTGAGCGCAAAACAATCTCAAAAAAATGCCCCCCCTCGGCCTTCGGCATCTGGAAAATCAGGTCACAGTTGTCTTCGGCCTCGGACCCTCCCTCCGAGAATGAAAGAGCTACTTGGCTCACTTTCGCGTGCGCCAGGGCTGATGCGGGATAAAAGGGTTTTCCGTCGAACCATAGAAACTCTGTGATTACGAACCCGACATCATCTGCCCGTTGATAGGGCACACTGCTTTGGTCAAAAAGTAGGAGCGGGTTGCTGAATTTGATCATCATGTTTGTCTCGCAGCGTCGCTTTGCTGTCGTGGCGTTTGGTTTCGCTCCCTGTATGGATTTTCTGCCGTCACATCCACGTTAAACGAAGCCTGGTAATCGTCAGTGGCAGGTCAGCAGCATTCCATCTGGCATCAATCGCACACAGTTTAATGCGTGGCACCGTGATTATTGGATAAATCGAGCAAACGACTTTTAAGGGGTAGAAATGGCTGAGGAAATCAACGCAATCATCGCTGACATTAATAATTTAGATGAACCATCCAGCAGGCGATTGCCGTTACCAGATGATGCGTTGATTGAACGTTATGAGGAGATCGTTGGAATTAAATTTTCTGATGATTACATTGTTTTATTAAAAAATGTTAGTAATGCATTTGTCGGAAGCATTTCATTGCTAACTTTGAACAATGAAATGGGAGGTATATACGGAGAGCTGTACTCCGCAGTTAAACAGGCTAGGGATGCTGGCGTACCTGTTAGTTGGCTACCCATATGCGAAGATAATGGTGATTACTATTGTATAGTTCCTGACGGGAAAGTGTGCTTTTGGGACCATAATGGCGCAACCAACGAGTTGTGGCCGGATTTGGCGACTTGGGCTAGAGAGGTCTGGCTTTCAGGTAAATAATCTTCGTGATGTCTAGCTAGTCGGGCTTCACCGTTGGCGGTGATATGTCCCGCAACAGTTCCGACGCGGTCACGCAAAGGATGTTTCAAATACATGGATTTGTATAAAGCATCTGCTTCATGGGAGGCGGGATTTGGCACCGTTTCAGTTTCATATCGGGAACGGTGCCCTTGGCGAGATTGAAAGGGTCACCTGGAATGAAGCTAACAACACTCATGTCGCCTGTAAACATTTTGCGGCATTCCCATTTTCCGCCACGGGTACCGGTTATGGCGTCACGTGTGTTCGGGCCATAGCGGAAGCAAAGCTCGCGAGCGAAGCCATCCTGGGTGACTTTCCATTCGCCTGGAACTGATCGCTTATTTCCTCTGAACCAAAGGTAACTCTTTCCATCGGGCGCGAAATACTCAACCTGCACACCGTAAAAAAGGTCGGATGTAGCATAAGTGAAGCCAGGGCGAGGGTATTTGGGATCCGCTCCCTCGATCGAGAATATTCGCTTTTCCGCGTACTCACTACCGTTCAAGGGATCAAAACGACGCGCTGCATGGTCCTGGGTGCAAGACGCCATAATGATCGTCGTGACGATGAGGGGGAGTAATGGTCTCACGAAGATTCACTCCGATGCGCATTAAGTATGACTGTTAGGTCGAGCATTCTCTTTTGTGACGTGTTTATGGCATTGGCACCATTAGCATAGGCTATCCGCAAAATGTCACTGCCTTCCCTAGGGCGTAAGAACCGTGAGCCACGATAATATCTGATTAACGCCGGGCGTCACGCGAGCGTCAAACCGTCTGATGTGCTGACTTTTCATTCCAGCCGAAGCATTGTTAAATCAGTCGGAACTGGGAGCAATTTATTGACTGAGTGCGCGGACCGACTTCCACTTCGGCTCTTCGGATTGCCGTCCTGCGGGGCGGCTGATGGTTCGTTTTTCCCATCTAAAGGCTTTGCCCTTATTGCGGCGTTGCTGCTCGCCCCGCGTCAGTCCCTTTCCCGGCAAGTCACGGCTTCGCTTCTCTGGGGGGAGGTGGAACAAAAGAGAGCATTGGGGAACCTGCGCCAACTCATCTTGAGACTACAAAAATTGACCGGTGAGCCTGAAGGCTTCGTCGTGATCGCCGGAAGCGAGCTAAGGGCAGGAGAGTTGTCCCGGCGTTCTGATCTGGGGCTTTTCCTTATAGCCATGAAATCCGAAAGTGTTCCTGAACGGCTTTCAGCAATGAAGGATTTAAATGGGGAATTGCTGGACGGGATCGAGGCAGGGGATGAAAGCTACTATCTCTGGCTGCTTGCCGAACGACGTCGTCTCAAGGACATGTTCTATTCGGGCTATGTACAGCTTCTGGAAGATCTGTCACGTTATGGTCGCGCTAGAACCTCTGATATCAAGGACCTGTGCGAATGCGCATTTCGGCTTGATCCGGATCGTGAGGAGATTTACCGGGCGGCAATGGCCGCCTATGCGCGTGTTGGCAACGTCGATGAGAGCAATCGCGTTTTCCGGTTGTTATCCCGACAGCTGAGTGTTGAGGGTCGAGCCCCCGAGGCGGCAACGCTTGCCCTTCATCGAAGAGTTGAAAGCCTTTCAAAGGGTCTGTCAGACGTCGAGCACGGCGTCGACAACCTGCCTCGCAAGTCATCGTCAAAGCCGCGCGTTGCGTTCCTGAAGCCCACGTATCTTGATGGCCTTCCCACAGGACCGATCGTTCAGGCATTTGTCGAAGATATCGCCAATAGTCTCGTCAGGTTTCGAACGTTTTGCGTCCTCGCGCCTCATAGCACTTTCTTGGTGGAGGATAACGTTCCGGAAAAGCGATACGCGCGGTTACGCGCCGATTATCATGTTGTCTCACGTGTGTTCGACCAGTCAAAATTGACCGTCGCGCTCGTCGAAGATGCCAGCGGTGAGATTATCTGGTCACTCGAGATCCTTCTGAGCGAGCGGAGAATGCACGCAGCGTTTCGCATGCTTTCCAAGCAGGTTGCAGCCTCTCTTGCCCGTGAAATCGAGAGACTGCAACTTGATCCCGAGCGCAGCCACCAAGGTGAGGCTTACAGCCAATTGCTCGAGGGGCAACAGCTGTTGAACGGCACATGCGAGCTTCCCCGATTGCGCAGAGCCAGATCCCTATTCCGCAAGGCTATTGATCTTGATCGGGGCCTTGCAACAGCAAGGGCACGGATTGCCCAGACCCTCCAACTGGAGTGGCTTATGCTGGGAGGAGGGGATCCCCACCTCTTGCACCGGGCAAAAGCCGAAGCAGACGCCTCCATCGACATTGATCCGGCGCTTGGAGCGGGCCATTGGATGTGCGCGGTTATCGCCCTCTACCAGAGAGATTTTGACAGGTCGGCCGAGAAGTTTTTCGAGGCTGAGGCTTTGGCGCCCAACTCCGCTGATCTGTTACTTCAGCACGCCGATGCGCTTGCTCATTTCGGGGATTGTGAAACCGCCTGGAGCAAGTTTCAGGAGGCTATCGATTTAAACCCGCTTGCCCCCGACATTTATTGGTGGGCCGGCGCAAGCATCGCGTTCAAGCGCGAGGACTACGGTGAAGCGGTGCAACTTTGCCAGCGAATGGACAATGACGAACCCGCTCTTCGCGTTCTGACTGCAAGTCACGCACTTCATGGCGACCTGAAGTCCGCACATGCATGTGGTGCGAGATTGCAGGAAATCTATCCGGGAATGTCAGCGAAAGAGATCAGTGGCTTGTCTCCTGATCGAGATACTCAGGCAACTGAACGGTTCTGTCATGCACTTCGCCTGGCAGGTTTAAGGTAGGGGATATTATGTCAAAATCTCAGTTTTATGTGATCGGCAAACGTGGATCTGGCGTCTTGTTCATCAGGACGGATCCCTTGAGGGCTGCCGCAGTCTCTCATGACGTCATCTTGAAATACGAGGCGGAACATCCCGGCGTTGACGGGTATGCAAAAGTCGCGGCCTCAGCCAAAGCTATGCTCGTCGGCCAAAACGGGCAACCGGACATGTCGCTCGATCCAGTTCAGGTTCAGGGCATCGAAACGTTGATTGCCGGAGGAGCCGTCGTTTCGGAAGCGGATTTTGCATTCATTGGCGAGGTCGTGGATGCCGGATGGGACTTCAATCGAATGATCCAGACCCCGATCGAAGCGGCCTTGAAGGCGGTGGGGCCCGGAAGCTTGTCGAGCGGTGAACTCTTTAATGCGGTGCTGTCTGATAAGCCGAACTCGGCGCCGTAATGGTTTCTCCGCCTTTCGGCAAAGATTGCCCGGTGTGCGTCGAGACGTCAGTTGAAAGTCTGGACGTGCGCTTGCAACAGGATCCCGAGCTGCTCAGGCGGTTCGGGATTACACGCCTTGGGGATGTGACAGGTCTGGATATTGTTGGGATTCCAGTCTGGTTTGCGTCGAGGCCGAACTCACGCGGATTGTCTGTCTCTCAAGGAAAGGGGCTGACGACGGAAATGGCACGAACTTCCGCCTTCATGGAGGCAGTTGAAGGTGCTGTCGCAGAAGACGCGAAAAGACATGTTTCCCGGTTCGGCTCGATTGCAGATATGGCGGCGAGGAACGAGCCGGTTGTACCCTTGGACAAGGTAGGTCGCGTCGATTTAAGCCAGCTTTCGCTTCATGAGGAACATGCATGGGTTCGGGGTGTTTCATTGCGGACAGACCACGAGGTCCTGGCGCCCTTCGAGTTGATTGGTCTCGATTTCAGAGCAGACTTTCCTTGGGACCGGCGAGCCTTCCATATGAGCTCGCAAGGCATTGCAGCCGGTTTTGATTTTGACAAAACCGTTCTTCACGCATTGCTCGAACTTGTCGAAAACGATGCTTGCGCATTGATTGATACCTTTCAGACGCGAAATCTGACCCGCTTTCCGGTTGAATTACCTGAACATGTAAATAGCGCATTCGATGACCTCGTCCGGCATGTGTCAGGGCTTGGGCTGCCCCCCAGATTTTATAATCTGACAAATGAGCTGAACGTACCCGTCATTATGGCAGGCATCGAAAGATCGGTCGTCTCGTTGAGCGGACCTGGAATTCGGCACTCGGCAGGGATTGCCTGCCGGCTCGATATCCATGACGCTGCACTGGCCGCTCTTCTGGAGGCGATCCAATCGCGACTGACAGATATCAGCGGTGCTCGCGATGACCTTCAACCGGAACGTTATATGGGTGACGTTTCGATGCCAGAGGGCTCCAAACGCTATGGACCGTCAAAGATCGGCTCGCTTTCGGTCGAGTTCACGGGCGACATCAAGACCCCTTTGTGGAAGCGTCTTGCAACTCATCTTTTCAAACGCGGGATCGATGACGTCTTTGTTTTCCGACTGGAAACAGGTGTCCCGGGGCTTCATGTCGTGCGGGTTCTTGCAAGCGGACTTGGCATCTCATGTTCCGGACTTCAACAGATAATGCCTCAATGCTTTCACGGGTTCATCAATGGTTGGGTGAATGCATGAGGCCTGTGGTCTTTGGAGGTCCCACGATATACGGGCTTGAAGCCTTCGCTCGCTCCAATGTGGATTTGCGCCCCCCGGCTTCATCAGGTGACCTTTTTAGGGCTGTGAGCGAGGGATGCAGGATTATTGGTTTGATTGATGGGCTCTACGGTGATTGTGCGGCAGTCTGGCACAAGGAAATTCTCTTCGCTCTTTCGCAAGGTGTCATCGTTGTCGGTGCAGCCAGTATGGGCGCCCTGCGTGCTGCAGAGTGCGCAACATTTGGCATGATCGGGGTCGGCGCCGTTTTTGAAGCGTATCGTGACGGGATACGTGTTTCTGATGCTGATGTCGCTGTCACGCATGCGCCGTCCGACCTCGAATTCAAACCGCTGACGGTCGCACTTGTGGATGTCGAGGAAACCCTCAAGGAATGCCCCGAAAACTTGAGTTTGTTCGAAAAGACCAAACTTCTGGATGCAGCACGCCGACTCCATTTCTCGAAACGGACCTGGCGCGCCATCGTTTCGTGTGCAGGTCTTGAAAACTCCTACGCAGCGATTTTGCGGGATGGAGAAGTTTCGGTGAAGCGCAAAGACGCGATGCTTCTTCTGGAGAAACTGGTGTCAGGCAACGTTCGTTCACCCAGTGAGAGCTTTACATGGACATTTCAGAATACGGTCTTTTTTGAGGGGCTTCGCAACCGCGCGGAAACTTTTAAAAAGGCCTGACAGAAATGGATCAGGGTTTGTTGACAGACTGCGGGGGGCTTATTCAGGCCATAGCGTTTGTTATTCCCTCTGCCTTTTTCTCTGAGACAGGAGCCGAAGTCTGCAGCTGCAAGCCGTTACTTCCTTTTGAGAATCTGATCTCGCGCTTGCCTCCAGAGATTGCTGTTTATGCGATCATCGATCATGGCCACGCGTCTCGTGCCAAACTTTGGGTTCAGAGCTCTCTTGCCGGCCGTGATGTCGCGTTAGTTCCTTTGGACGAGCATTCTTCGCCTGTACCAAGCCCATGGGCCCAGGATCTATTCCACGTTCGATTGTCCTACGATAACGGCTGCCACGTCCGTCAAGGCATCATAGCCGACGCGGATTGTGTGGTCGCGCGCGCGCTGGCGCACCACCTCGGCTACCAATTTCTGCCATCTGGTCTTGTGCTTCCGGGAGGAAATCAACTGGTCGGTCCAGACTTCCGTTTGATTGGTCACTCGAGTTTGGAAGACAATCCCGTAGGCCGCGACGCGGACGTCAGATCGCAGGAGCAGCGCCGAAAGGTCATTGAGCTTGATACTCGCCCCGCTTCGGTTTTCGGCTATCACCATGACCAGATCAGGCCTGAGGGTTCACTCATGTCTGATGATGATCTGCGTTCGATGATGCGTGATCCAACGGGGGCTACGGGTATTCATCAATGCGGCTTCCACGTGGATCAATTCGTCTCTGTGACAGGAATTCGCCTATGCGATCGGCCATTGCTTCTTGTTGCGAAACCGACCTGGGAGCTCGGGCAAAGAAATGTGCTGGCTGAAAATTTGAAACAGCAACTCGATGCGTGCGTCCGGTTACTGGAGTGCCAGGGATTTCGAGTGGTGCGCAACCCGATCCCGATGGAAGTGACGACCGACTCGGGAAAGCGTCTCCCTCGTCTCTACAATAATGTCCTGCTGGAGAATGCAATTCGTCCCGGCAAAAGCAGACCGCTCGTATGGGTTCCGCAGTTTGGCGATGTTGAGCCTCTGGAGAAATATGATCGGTTGAACCTGGATATCTGGCACCAATTGGGTTTCGAGCCTGTTTCCGTTCCGGGATGGAGCCATTTTGCCAGCCGAAATGGCGCGGTCCGATGTGCTACGAAAGTGCTCGCACGTAACTCGTTTCCGTAAAAGAATATAAAGCCCGCCCTCGCGACAGCAACCATAAAGCGTATTGCGCGCGTGTTTCGCTGGGATGTAGCTTGTCTCAGTTCATTCTTGTGAGACGAGGGAAACACATGCGGCGCAGCAGCCCTGATCCAATCGATATCCATGTTGGAAGCCAAATCAAGATTCGGCGAAAATCAATGGGAATGAGCCAGAGCGCGCTGGCTGACCGATTGGATATTACGTTTCAGCAGGTGCAGAAATATGAACGTGGCTCAAATCGTGTCGGCGCGTCACGATTGCAGGCGATAGCGGCAATTCTGGGCGTTGAGGTCGGAGCCCTGTTTCATGGGGCCGACGCGATTGAGGAAAACGTGGCAGACGATGCTGCGGAAGATATCGGGGCAATGCGAAACTTTCTGATGAGCAATGAGGGTATTGAGCTCAACAAGGCATTTTCCAAGATCAGGAACTCGAATGTGCGCAAAAAAATTATCGCTTTGGTGGCATCTCTCGAATCTGAAGGCGAATAATAATCCATTTAAGTTGCATGTTTCGTTTATTTGATTCTGGATTCCCTAAAGTGACGCTCGAATAACGCACGACTTGCTTCAATCTTCCGGTGCCAACGAGCGTTGGCAAGAGATTCAACCCGGACATTATTGAGGCGAGAATGGCGGTTATCGAAGAAAATGTAACGGAAGAGGGCCAGGTCGAAGAAATTTTGGCCCTTGGTCGGATGGTCTCCTACGTGTGTCAGCGAGCCAAGAAATTGAACCTTGAAATGTCGACCTATTTCATCGAGATGGCTTTAATGTCGCTAATGGAAGATGCCGAGCAAGAGAGCTCATACTCGTCGCCTGTGAGTGACGGCCCGGCTGTTGGGAACGAACTTCACCCGAGTGTGCAGTAGGCTGTTTCCGTTTTGATTGGGGTTTGACGGGCGCCGATGCAGTTTTCACAAATTCTGGGACAGTCCTGGAGTTGGAAACCAAGTCGATTTTCGCAAGCGCCGTTCTGGCAAATTGCCCCTCATCATCGGTGTAAATCGGGTTCCCTGACATAGCCCGCAGACAACCGCAAACAACTTGGCAATTCCGTTCCGGCATTGCAGTTGACCCCACCCATCGGCGCCGAAGACTGACCCCCGCAACGCCGAAGAAACGGCGAATTGATCAGGGTGCGGACCTGTACCTGTCAATCGAGGCGGATCCCATACCGGTGTATCTTGTCGCTTAAGGTTCGGCGCGCCATGCCGAGAACCTGTGCCGCGCGTTCGGTATTGCCCCGGCAACGTTCAAGGGTCGTGCGGATTTCCCGGGCCTCGAAGGCCGCTACGCGGTCCGCAAGGCTTTCCTGGCTGACAGGCGGGGCCGCGGCAATGTCGGGCTGCTCGATGTTCAGCGCATAGCGCTCGGCCACCGCTCGCAACTCGCGCATATTGCCGGGCCATGGACGGCGCATCAGGCGTTGGCGCAATGCATAATCAATGGGCGGCACCGGCAGATTGGCGCGCCGCGCCGCCTGCGTCACGAAATGCGTGAAGATCAGCGCAATGTCGTTTCCGGTCTCGCGCAGCGCCGGCATCTGGATGCCGCTTCCGGCAATCCGGAAATAAAGCTCGGGCCGGAAGGTGCCATCAAGCGTCAGTTCTTTCAGATCGACGCGACTGAGTGCAATCAGCCGCAAATCGAGCGGGCGCATCTGATGTTCGCCGAGACGCACGACGCCGCGCTCTTCCAGAACGCGCAACAGCTTGGCCTGAAGGGTATGCGGCATGGCCTCGATCTCATCAAGCACGAGGGTTCCGCCCGTCGCAGCCTCGAGCTTGCCCGGCTTGTCACCCGCCCCGGGGAAGGCCCCCGCCACATGGCCAAACATCTCGATCTCAAAGAGCGCTTCAGGAAGTGCCGCGCAATTGATGGCGATGAACGGCCCGTCCCGGCGGGGGCTTGCCTCATGCAAAGCGCGAGCGGCCAGTTCCTTGCCGGTGCCCGTCTCTCCGGTCACGACGATATCAACCGTCAAGGGCGCAAGCGCCGCGATCCGTTCGCGCAATTCCTGAATGGCCGCCGACTGGCCGAGAAGGGCGGCCTGTGACTTTTGATTGAGCTCCGCACGCAATCGGGTCACTTCGGCGCGCGTCGCCACATTGCGAAGCGCACGGTCAATGACGGCAATCAGATGCGCGCCGTCATAGGGCTTTTCCAGAAAATCCTCGGCCCCAAGCCGCATGGCGCTTACGGCATGGGGCACATCGCCATGACCTGTCAGGAGAATGACAGCAAGGTCTGGATGGCGAACGCGCAAATGCCCGAGAAGATCAAGCCCGTCCCAGCCTGGCATCCGCAGGTCCGAAATCACAAGGTCGGGCGTCACGGGGCTATCATAGGCACTTTCGGCGGAGGAAAACCCTTCCACCGTGTAACCGCGCGCCTCCAGAAGATCGCACAGAGCGGCCAGGTGATCGCCGTCATCATCCACGACATGGATCAACGGCGGCGACAGCGTGGCCTGAGGCTCATCCTTCATGGGTCTTTTCCTTCCAGCCGGGGCAGGCGAACGCTGGCGCGAAGCCCGCCGCCTTCACGCGGTTCAAGATCGATCTTCCCGCCGAAGGATTCAATGATCTCGTTGGAAATCGCCAGACCAAGGCCCAGCCCCTCGCTTTTGGATTTCGTCGTGAAGAACGGCTCGCTCACTCTCGGCATGACATCCGGGTCAATGCCCGGACCATTATCCTCGACCGTGATACGGGCCTCGTCCGGGGTGAGCGTCAACGCGACCTCGACTTTCGCGCCGTCGCGGCCTTCCACGGCATCAAGTGCATTGACCAGCAGGTTCACAACCACCTGTTCCAGACGCACGCGACCGGCCTCTACCCGGCATGATGCGGCGATGGGCCTTAGTTCGGGCATCACACCCGCAGCCTTGGCCCGCGGCTGTATCACTTCCATCGCCCCCTCGATCACCGGTACAAGGTCGACGGGTTCGGTCTCGGTGACTTCTTTCTGGGCAAAAGACTTCAAGCGCCGTGTGGTGCGCTGCATTCGCTTCACCAGTCCGCGGGCCGTTTCGACGCGCTGTAAGGCCTCCGGAACGGCGCCCTCGGCTAGAAGCGTCGCCGTCAGCAAGGTCGCCTCCATGGCTGCGAGCGGCTGACTGATCTCGTGTACGATAGCGGTCGACATGCGCCCGAGTGCGGCCATTTTCTCAGCCTGGATCAGGCTTTCCTGAGCCGAACGTAATTCATCCTCGGTCTTGCGCCGAACATCAATCTCACGGTTCAGTTCTGCCGTGCGCTCGTTGACGCGCTGCTCCAGCAAGGTCGCATGATGGCGCTCCATTTCCAGAAGTGCCTGACGCTGACGCCTGATTTTTCCCCAGCCGAGCGTCAGGGCCGCCAGCAAGGCTCCCACCAGTGCGCCGAGCGTAGCAATACCAAACGCTGGCGCCAGCGGTGCTGCCGCAAGCACGCGCCAGTTCGGACCAAAGTCGGTCAGGCGGCTTGCCAACAGCCGGTTACCCTTGCCGTGGATCAGCCCGAAGGGAGTTTGTGTCAGCGGCCGAGCCGCCGCGATATTGGTGCCCGCATAGGTCTGCACCGTCTCGAGGCGGGCCAGAACCTCCGGTGACAACGGTTCCAGCGGGCGATAAAGCCAGGCGGGATCCGAGGCCAGAAAGATCACGCCGTCCGCGTCGGTCACAGCCGTGTCCTGCCCCACCCGGCTCCACGTATCACGCAGCGAGGTGAGATCGATCTTGACGACCACGACGCCCGCGATCCCGTCGGGCAGAACAACGCGGGCCGCCAGAAAATAACCCGGCAGCCGCGTCGTCACACCAATCGCATAAAAGGCCCCGCTGCCGCCGGCCAGCGCATCCTTGAAATAGGGGCGAAAGCTGTAATCCTGCCCCATGAAGCTTTCCGGCTGCTTCCAGTTTGACGCAGCGATGGTCACGCCGTTGGCATCCAGAAGATAGAGATGCGTTGCACCCGAAGTCTCGACCAATGTCTGGAGATAGCCGTTGGCGCCGAGGATCGCCGAAGCGTCATCGGGTGCGCGCAGTGCCGCCTGAATACGGGCATCTTCGCCCGCCACGGCAGGAAGATAACGAAACCGTTCGATTTCGACGGTCAGGGCATGTCCTGACAGGATCAGGCTCTGGTCGAGCCGACGGATCAGGGACGAGTAGGAGACCTGCCAACTCAGTGCACCGCAAATCAGCGCAGCCACAATGATGACCTGCCAATGGATCGTCCTGCGGCCCAATTTCAACACGGTTTTGCTCTCCCACGCATCAAGCTTGTCGCGATTTGTGGCCATCGCCTTGGCTTGAAATGCCTCATTTCTGGCAGGGGCGCAGTGTGATGGCCTCCCCCGCCTTTTCCCCCAGCACCCTGCACGTCTCACCCGCACACAGTGTCCAGCCCGAGACAGTCATACCCGAGGACGCAATGACAAGGGAGGGTAAAGGTCGAATCTGAGGAGACCATACAAGCCAGCCATCGACAAGGCGAGCATCGGGGCCGGGCTCCATGCCTGCTCCCGATCCCTTGATGGCGGCCCGCTCCAACGTCAAACCATCCGGCGTCTGCTGCCACTCCTCCCGCCACTTTACCTTTTCGACCGAGTGGGTCCATTCAAGGCGAAAGCGACCATCGGAGGGGAGGGCGAAGATCAGCCCTCCCGCGATGAGGCAAAGCGCTGCACTCATGCAGGCGCCTTGCGGGTCTGGCGCCATATCATCCCGGCAAACAGCACGAAGAGAACGAAGCCGATCTCATCGGTCAGGGGCAGGGCCGCCACCAGACTGAACGAGGCCAACATGGCGAAAACCCGCTGCCAGGGTGCCAGTGGACGGCCAAGCCAGCCGATCACCGCGACGCCCCACAGGGCCAGAGCCAGGGCCGCCTTGAACGCGACGTAGGCAACGGCCGGCCAATAGCCAATGGCAAGCGCCATCGCTCCACCATCCTGCAACATGAGCGCCGGGCTGTAGACCGCCATGAAGGGCACGACGAACCCCGCAGCCGCAATCTTGACGGCCTCAAGGCTGATCTTCAGTCCGCTTTCGCGGGCAATGGGTGCGGCTGCAAAGCAGGCCAAAGCCACCGGCGGCGTCAGATCGGCGAGAATGCCGAAGTAGAAAACGAACATGTGGCTGACGATCAGCGGTACGCCGAGCGCCAGAAGGGCCGGACCGGCAATCGACGAGGTGATGATGTAGTTCGGGATCGTCGGGATGCCCATGCCCAGGATCAGGCAGGTGACCATGGTCAGGATGAGCGACAGGAACAGCGAGCTTTCCCCGACGCCGACGATGAACTGGCCAAAGGTGTTGGCCGCCCCGGTCAGCGTCATGACACCGATGATCACACCGACCAGCGCGCAGGCAATGCCGACGGGAAGCGCCGTGCGGGCACCATCGGCTAGACTGTCACGGCAGATGCCAAGCGTTTCACGTCCACCCTTGCTGGCAAGCGCAATCGCACCCAGAACGATCAGGGCCGACAGGATGACCCACAGGCCAAGCGCGAAGAAGGCGGCTGCGATCAGACCAAGACCGAGCCAGAAGATGATCCGCAGCACGCCCTCGGGCAATCCGAGCACCGCCGAGCCGCCCAGAATCAGCAGAAGGGTCAGCGCAAGACCCACCGTTCCGGCATAAAGCGGGGTAAAGCCCGAAAAGAGCAGCCAGACAAGCGCCGCCAGCGGCAGAAGCAGGTACCAGCCTTCACGCAAGGCCTTGCGCGCGGACGGCAACGCGTCCTTGGCAAGACCGCGAAGCCCGCGTTTGCCGGCCTCGAGATGAACCATCCAGAACACACCGAGGAAATAGAGGATGGCCGGGATGAGCGCTGCCTTGACGATCTCGATATACTGGACGCCGAGTGTTTCGGCCATGATGAAGGCCACCGCGCCCATGACAGGGGGCATGATCTGCCCGCCCATGCTGGCTGTCGCCTCGACACCGCCCGCAAAGGCCGGGCTGTAACCGAAACGCTTCATCAAGGGGATGGTGAATTGCCCGGTGGTGACCACATTCGCCACCCCCGAACCGGAAATCGTTCCCATCAGGGCGGATGACAGTACCGACACCTTGGCCGGGCCACCCGTCATGTGGCCAACCGCTGCCAGCGAAACATCCGTGAAAAGCTTGATCATGCCGGCCTTTTCGAGGAAGGCCCCGAACAGGATGAACAGGAAGATGTAGGTCGACGAGACATAGACCGGAATGCCGTAGATGCCTTCGGTCCCGTAGGTCAGATGTTCGACCACCTGAGCGAAATCATAACCGCGGTGGTTAAGCGGCGCGGGCAGATATTGGCCAAGCAATGCATAGGTCAGGAAAAAGCCGGTTATGATGGGCAAGGCGCCGCCCATCAACAGCCATGCGGCGGCAAATACGGCCACCAGCGCGCCCACGCCGAACCAGATATCGCGGGGCAGGGGATCACCCGCCCGCAGCAGCAATTCGGTGTAGTCGAAGGACTGATAGAGTGCGACGGCAACCCCGATGGCGGCCAGCGCATAGATGGCGATCTTAGCCACCGCGCTTCGCTTTTTCACCAGCGCCAGAAGCGGAAAGCCGAGCGCCATCAGGAAGCCGACATGCAGCGCACGGGCAATCTGGCTCGGCATATCGATGAGATGTGCCGCAGTTGAAATCTGAAACAGGGAAAAGACGACGGCCAGCCAGAACAGAATGCGCCCGACGAGATGCGACGGGAAGCCGTCGCCCAGAGGATCATGCGCGGCCTCGGTCGTTTGTGCCACGGATATTTCGGTCATTTTTTGTTTTTCCTCTCCCACAGGATCAAAAAGGGGCGGCACCTGAAGAACCGCCCTCTTTCATCGCTTGGTCTGATCAATGGGTTAGAGCTTGCCCTGTTCGCGGTAAAAGCGCTCGGCACCCGGATGCAGCGGGATCGGCGGGTTCTTGGCCGCTTCATCGAGCGAAATGCTGGCACCGGCGCTATGGGCCGCCTTCAGCGTGTCCAGATGATCAAAGATCAGCTTGGTCATCTTGTAGACAACCTCTTCCGGGACATCCTCATTCGTCACGAGATAGTTGCCGACCGCAACCGTTGACACGTCGCTGTCCTGCCCCTTGTAGGTGCCGGCCGGAATTTTGGCGGCCATGTAGGGCGCACCCATGGCTTTGGCCACAGCTTCCGGAATCGCCACGACACTGATCTCCTGGCTGGAGGCCAGATCCTTGATCGCCGCATTGCCAAGACCCGAAGACTGCAAGGTCGCCTGAAGCTGGCGGTTCTTCATCAGTTCAACCGATTCCGAGAAAGGCAGGTATTCCACCTTGCCCAGATCGGGGTAGCTCAGGCCTGCGGCACCCAGGATGGCGCGCGCATTCAACTCGGTGCCGGACTTCGCCGCACCGACCGAAAGCGTCTTGCCCTTCATGTCGGCAATGGTCGTGATGCCCGCTTCCTTCAGCGCCGCAATCTGCACGTAGTTCGGATAGATGGCAGCAATGATCCGCAGCTTCTTGAGCGGCGCCTTGAAGCCCGCTTCCGCGTTGCCGTCCCAGGCCATGGTCAGGGCATCGCCAAGGGTGAAGGCGATTTCACCCTTGCCCTGCTGGATCAGGTTGAGGTTCTCGACGGAGGCCTTGGTGGCCTGCACCTGGGTGCGCGAACCTTCAATGCCCTTGGCATAAATGTCCGACAGGGCAACGCCCAGCGGATAGTAGACGCCGGACGTTCCGCCGGTCAGCACGTTGATGAACTGCTCGGCGTTTGCCTTAGGCGCGCCGATGGCAAGCGCGCACGCAAAAGCCATCGCAAAACTGGTGCGAATTTTCATATCTTCCTCCCGAATGCATTTTCACCCGCCTCCTCGCGGGGGATGGCAAGTTATGCGAAGTGATGTGAGTTGCGTCAATTCTACGCACCCGGAAACAGCCCAATTTCGCGGCAATCCCCCGCCAGCAGCAAGGCAGATTTCCGCCGCACAAAATTTAAATCATTGATTTGAATATAATATTAGTCGGCACTGGCAGATTGCGGGACGGAGCGAAGTCCCCGCGGTCATCGGCGTGCACACCGTCCTTACACCGGGTTATCCTGCCAGAATTTCGGAGATTGACGATTTGCTGTCCCGTTCGTGTTGGCCCGGCATATTTGGCCACCCAGGATGAAAGCCAGCACTCAAGCTTGATCGCGAACTGAAAGCACCTGATGGAAATGCCGCTTCAGACCCTCACGCGGCGCGGGTCGAGGCGATCTTTTCGATTTGCATGGGATTCAGATTCTCAAGCCCGAAATGACAGTTCGAACAGGCGCCGGGCTTTTTATCGAAGCTGAGCATGGCGCGGCGGAAGTCGGCGGACTGCGGGCTGGCATAGCTCAGGAAAATATCGGGCTGTTCGTTGAGGTCATTCAGGACGTAAGGTTCGTGCGCCTCGATGTCAGAGCGGTAGTTGCAGCACGGCACCATCTTGCCGTTGTAGTCCACATACACATTCCAGAAGGGAATGTTGCACGGCATGGTGCGGACATAATCCTTCTTGATGTCGACCTGATCGCCGCGGCTGGTGCCGTTAATCTCGAAATTACGGCCATAAAGACGGATCTTCATATCCTTGAATTCCAGCTTCATCTCGTACCACACGCCCGGCTGGTTGACGGTCATGACATGCGGAATTTTGAGGCGTCGCAGGGTCTGCTCGCCACGCTTGATAATCTTGTTATGGTCGTATCGTTCGTGGTTTTTCAGGTAGATCTGGATGTTCAGCGAGCGCATACCGGCGTCGTAAAGCTCGTTGAGGTAGTCCCAATCGAGATAATCGCCATTCGTATTGGTATGCAGCAATGCGTTGGGCAGCCCGGCCCGGGCTTCCCGAAGACGATCAAGAATGATCCTGTCCGCCAGCGGCTCGTTATACCGGCTGTAGGTGATCATTCCGGAATACTGGATCGAGGAAAGCTGAGAAATGATCGAGGAATAAAGCTCGGGCCGCATGTATATGTTTTGCGTGATGCGATCGATGTGATCGTTTGGACAGAACCAGCAACGGCGATTGCAATAGGAAAAGATTTCGATCTCGACCTGTGAAACGGACCGCCTGAACATTTCCCGTGCCAGGTCCAGCTCATCCGTTGGATAGACGTGGTAAGGCTGCAATCTGTCAAAAAAGCTCACGAAAGCACCTTTCGCTGATCCGGGATCGTGTCGGGATAGTGCCCGTCATGGGCAAGCGATAGGCTGAAATCAGCCGCACCGCACATTTGACAAAGCGCTCTTCCATGCAGCGCTACCTAGGATGATCTTGCGGCAGCAAGGTTTCTCGAAGCTGACCTCGCTTTTACATTCACCACGCGTGACGCAAGGCTTGGGCAAAATTCGAATGGTAACATCCCCCGCAGGATGATGACGATGCACGGCATGTGGCCGCGCCGTGATCAGCCATTGAGCGAAGGTGATGGCGCATTATGGACATTAAACTCATCATTTGGGATCTGGACGATACGCTGTGGACGGGCACATTGGCCGAAAGCTCTGATGTGCATCTCAATGCCAGCCGCGCCGATTACATTCGCCAATTGAACCAGCGGGGCGTCGTCTCCGCGATCTGCTCCAAGAATGATCACGAAACGGCCCGGCAGAAGCTCATGGAATTCGGCCTGTGGGACGAGTTCGTCTTTCCGCGCATTTCCTTTTCGCCCAAGGCGCCGGCGGTGAAGCAGATCATTCAGGATATGCAGCTGCGGCCCGAAAACGTGCTCTTCATCGATGACAACATGGTCAACCTGCGGGAAGTCAAGTTCCTGATCCCCGAAGTCCTCGTGGTGGATGCCACAACCGAACTGTGCGACCAGTGTCTGGAAGCCCTGCTGGAACAGTACCAGAATGTACGTAAAAGCCGCGTACAGGAATATCGAATGCTGGAAGCGAGGGTGACGGACAGTCAGTCCTCGAACATGCCGCGGGAGGACTTCCTGCGAACATGCGACATTCGGGTCAGCATGGTGCATCGCATGGACAATCTCGATTTCGCCTCGCGAATCGAGCAGTTGATCAATCGCAGCAATCAATTGAACTACACGAAGTCACGGGTTGCGGCGGGTTCCATCCCTGACCTCGTTTCTTCCATCCTCACCTATGACTGCTTCAGCATCTTCGTCTGGGACCGTTACGGCTATCACGGGCTGGTCGGGTTTGTAGCGCTGGAGAAGGAACGTCATCTGGTTCATTTCGTTTTTTCGTGCCGCATCATGCACATGGGCGTGGAAAATTGGGTCATGAACGAGGTCAGGCGTCTGTTCCCGCAGGCCGATTTTTCACAGATCGCTCTTGCGCTGCGGCCCGTTGACTGGATCCGCAATGGCAGCTTCCACGATGCGGATGTCCGCAAGATGATCTATGAAAATGAGTTTGCCGAGGCGGCCCGCTCACCCAATCTTCGAATCATGGCCAATTGTCAGTCAGGCGCCATCGCGCATTTCAGCGGCCTTGCCAAGGACGCGGTTTTCGACAATGCGCCGCAAGCTTTCGACCCCAAGAATATTATCGACCGGGTTTTTTATCTCCGGTTTTTCCTCAATGAGGATTTCAAGGGCCAGTTCTTCCCCGATCATCTCGTTTACGGTGCCTTTGTTGATTACGCGAATGGCTACTGGCCGGGCATCAGCGAAGCCGATCTCATGACATCGGTCTACGCCCTTTGTGTCGAGCGGTTTTGCCGCTTCGTGGAGACGACGGGGCGCAACGCTTTGGTCATCATTCCGTTCGAGGACGCCCCCGACGCCAAGCTGCCACAACATTTTGGCGTGACCCGCAAGCGTCTTGCCCACTTCAACCAGATTTGGCGAAGCGCTGTCGAAGCCCATCCGCGCGTCAAACTTCTGGACCTCAACAGGATTGCCAGCGAAGAGGAAGCCATCGATGTCAGGCATTATGGCGTTCCTCTTTTGAAGAAGATCGCTGACAATACGAGATCCTGGTATGATAAAGTTTCGGCTTAAGAGCATGATGCAGCCGGAATGAAGCGAAAAGGGCAGCCTTGGAAATGAAGAAGAAAGTTCTCGTTGTCGGCGGTGCCGGCTATATCGGTTCCCACACCTGTCTTCTTCTGGCCGAGCGCGGCTATGAACCGGTTGTGTTCGACAATTTCTCCAATGGGCACCGGGAATTCGTGAAATGGGGCCCGGTAGAAGAGGGCGATATTCGCAACCGTACCCGTCTGGACGAGGTTTTCGACCTGCACAAGCCGGTCGCTGTCATGCATTTCGCAGCCCTGATCGAGGTCGGGGAATCGGTCAAGAACCCCGTCGGTTTCTACGAAAACAACGTCATCGGATCGCTGACGCTTCTGGCCGCGGCCATGGCCGCCGGTGTCGGGGCTTTTGTCTTCTCTTCAACCTGCGCAACCTACGGCCTGCCGCAGCGCATGCCACTTGATGAACTCCATCCGCAGGAGCCCATCAACCCCTATGGCCGCACCAAGTGGATCGTGGAGCAGGCGCTCAAGGACTATACCACCTATAGCGGCCTGCGGTCTGTGATCCTTCGCTATTTCAATGCCGCAGGGGCTGATTTCGAAGGTCGAATCGGCGAATGGCACGAACCGGAAACGCACGCCATTCCGCTGGCGATCGATGCGGCCCTTGGCCGCCGCGCCGGGTTCAAGGTGTTCGGTAACGATTACGAGACGCGCGACGGCACCTGCGTACGCGACTATATTCACGTGCTCGATCTCGCCGACGCCCATGTGCGCGCCGTTGATTATCTGCTGTCAGGCGGCGAGACGGTGGCGCTGAACCTCGGAACGGGTGAGGGGACAACGGTCAAGGAATTGCTGGATGCCGTCAACCATGCGTCCGGCCGCACCATGCCGGTGGAAATCACCGGACGACGCGAGGGCGATTCCACGGTTCTGGTCGCCGACAATGCCAAGGCGGCTGAAGTGCTGGGCTGGAAACCGCAATATGATCTAGCCGATATCATCGGCTCGGCCTGGAAATGGCATTCCGGTCGCAATCATTGAAGAACAGCCCGTTTAAGCCTTGAATGCGACCGGCATTTTCCGATACCAGATCAACAGCTTTATAGTTGTTGTCCTCACCATCGGAAGAACGCCATGCATTATCTGATCACCGGCACCGCAGGTTTTATCGGTTTTCACCTGGCCCGTCGGCTGCTGTCGGAAGGCCATACGGTAACCGGCTATGACGCGGTGACGGATTATTATGATGTGACGCTGAAGGAAAAGCGTCTTTCCATGTTGAAGACCTTCGAGGGCTTTACGGAAGTGCGCGCGTTGCTTGAAGACAAAGCCGCACTGGATGCCGCAGCAGCCGCGAACAAGCCGGATGTCATCGTCCACCTCGCAGCCCAGGCCGGTGTTCGCTACAGCCTTGAAAACCCGGGTGCTTACGTGTCCTCAAACCTTGTTGGTTCGTGGAATGTCATGGAAGTCGCCCGCCAGATCAATGTAGGGCACCTGCTGATCGCCTCCACCTCGTCGGTCTATGGCGGCAACGACAAGTTCCCCTTTGCCGAAAACGACAATACCGACCAGCCGCTGACGCTTTATGCCGCCACGAAGAAGGCAATGGAAGTGATGGCGCATTCCTATTCGCACCTTTACAAGGTGCCGACGACGACCTTCCGCTTCTTCACGGTCTATGGCCCGTGGGGCCGTCCGGATATGGCGCTTTTCAAGTTCACCGAAGCCATGCTCAACGGTCGCCCGATCGAGGTCTATGGCGAAGGCAAGATGAGCCGCGACTTCACCTATGTCAGCGATCTCGTCGAATCCATCGTGCGCCTTTGCAATCTGCCGCCGTCTGAGGAAAACCGCATCATATCGACGGAATTCGAGGACTCGCTTTCGAAGACGGCACCGTTCCGCGTCGTCAATATTGGCGGCGGCCAGCCGGTGGAACTCATTCGCTTCGTGGAAACGGTCGAGGAAACGCTTGGCCTGCCGCCGAACCGCACGCTTCTGCCCATGCAGAAGGGCGACGTGCCGCGCACCTTTGCGGCGCCGGACCTTTTGAAAGCACTGACCGGCTATGTGCCGGAAACGCCCGTCGAAACCGGCATTCGTGAATTCGTGCGCTGGTATCGCGAGTGGAAGGGCTTCCCCAACGCCCCGAGCGAATAAGGCAAGGGGAGAGCAGGGAAATGGGTAAGCTTTTCCTATTGAAGCCGAAGCGTTTCGGCGATGCGCGCGGCTGGTTCATGGAAACCTATAGCGAGAAGGCCTTTGCCGCGCTCGGCCTCCATCATGGCTTTGTACAGGACAACCATTCCTTCTCGGCAGAGAGTGGCACCTTGCGCGGCTTGCATTTCCAGACGCCGCCCTTTGCCCAGGCAAAACTCGTGCGCTGCACGCGCGGGGCGATGTTTGATGTGGCGGTTGATGTGCAACGCGGCTCGCCAACCTATGGCCAATGGATCGGCTGCGAACTGTCGGCGCAAAACGGCCATCAGCTTTATATTCCGGTCGGCTTTGCGCATGGCTTCGTGACGCTGACAGCCGATTGCGAGGTGCAATACAAGGTTTCCGCACCGTATGCGCCGGCCAACGATGGCGGCATCCTGTGGAGCGATCCGGATATTGCCGTGACGTGGCCGCTTGCTGAAGACGTTAAGCCCACCTTGAGCGGCAAGGATGAGGTTCTGCCGTTGCTTTCCGGTTTTGAAAGCCCGTTTGATTATGACGGTGTTCCCATGGAACTTCTCGAGGTTTGAAGGGGCACGCCATGCGCATTCTGGTGACCGGAGGAACAGGCCAAGTCGGAACGGAACTGAGGCAGTTCAACTGGCCTCAAGGCGTTGAAATCATCGCGCCGAACCGCGCCGAACTCGATCTTGCCGATCAAGAGGCCGTTCAGGCTTACGTGATGGCGGGCGGGTTTGCCGCCGTGATCAATCCGGCGGCCTATACCGCGGTTGACCGTGCCGAAAGCGAGCCGCTTGCCGCCTTCCGCATCAATGCGCTGGCTCCGGCAGCCCTTGCAGCAGCCACTCGCGAGGCAGGCATTCCGCTTCTCCATGTCTCGACCGATTACGTCTTCGATGGCCACAAGACGGGTGCCTATGTCGAAAGCGATCCGGTTTCGCCGGTCAGTGTCTATGGTGCCTCGAAAGAGGCGGGCGAACAGGCGGTGCGCAGCATCAACCCGCGCCACGTGATCATGCGCACGGCCTGGGTGTTTTCACCGCACGGTGCGAACTTCGTCAAAACCATGCTGCGGCTTGGCGCAACGCGGCCAGAACTCGGCGTTGTCGATGACCAGCGCGGTTGTCCGACACCGGCCAAAGCGATTGCCGAGGCCCTTGGCGTTATCGCCCTTCGCCTGATTGCCGATCAGGATGCGCCTTGCGGCATCTATCATCTGGCCGGCGACGAAGAGACAAGCTGGCACGGCTTTGCCCGCGAGATTTTCCGGCAAGCGGCGGAGCGGGGCCTGCAAACGCCACGCCTCAACGCCATCACCACGGCGGATTACCCGACACCGGCACGCCGTCCCGCCAATTCCGTTCTGGCATCGGCGCATCTTGCCAAGGACTATGCCATACTGCCGCCGGACTGGCGCGCCGGGCTGACACAAACGCTGGACGCCCTTGAAATTGCACGCGTGGAGGAGACACGATGAAGGGGATCATTCTGGCCGGAGGTTCCGGCACGCGGCTTCACCCGGCAACGCTTGCGGTCAACAAGCAGCTTTTGCCGGTCTATGACAAGCCGATGATCTACTATCCGCTGTCGGTGCTGATGCTGGCCGGCATTCGCGAAATTCTCATCATTTCCGCGCCCGAGTATATTGCCAATTACGAGCGCCTGTTCGGTGACGGCTCCAAATGGGGCATCGACATTTGCTATGCGATCCAGCCAAGCCCGGACGGTCTGGCGCAGGCCTTCACCATCGGTGAAGACTTCCTCGACGGCGAACCTGCCGCCCTCGTGCTCGGCGATAACATCTTCTTCGGCGCGGGCCTGACGCAGCAGCTGAAGCGCGCCCGCGAACGCACGCAAGGTGCGACCGTCTTTGCCTATGAGGTGGAAGACCCGGAACGTTACGGCGTGGTGGAACTGGGGCCGGATGGAACGGCCCTCAGCCTTGAGGAAAAGCCTGCCAAGCCGCGCTCGCACTTTGCCGTCACCGGGCTTTATTTCTACGATGAAACGGTTGTTGCCAAGGCTAAATCGCTCAAGCCCTCGGCCCGTGGTGAGTATGAGATTACCGACCTCAATCGTCTTTACATGGAGGAAGGCGCGCTCCATGTCGAGCGCATGTCGCGCGGCTATGCCTGGCTCGATACCGGCACGCATGACAGCCTGCTTGAAGCCTCCGAATTCGTGCGCACCATTCAAAAGCGCACAGGCGCCTTCATTGCCTGCCTTGAGGAAATCGCCTGGCAGAAGGGCTGGATCGACCGCGACAAACTGATCGAGCATGGGCGGGCTTTTTCCAAGACGAGCTACGGGACCTATCTCCTGAAGCTCGCGGACGCCTGAAGCAGGATCGGGGAGAGACAAGCATATGCGTATTCTGGTCACAGGCGGTGCGGGCTCTATCGGTTCGGCCCTGGTGCGTCATCTCGTGGGAGACCTCGGCGCGGCGGTTCTGACCGTCGACAAGCTCACCTATGCGGGCAATCTTGCCTCGCTCCGGGTCGTTGAAAACGCCCCCAACCATCGTTTCCTCATGGCCGATATTTGCGACAGGGCCGCGATGAACGAGGCCTTTTCGACCTTCCAGCCCGATCTTGTCATGCATCTCGCCGCTGAAAGCCATGTGGATCGCTCGATTACGGGCTCGGCGGATTTCATTCAAACCAATGTGGTCGGCACCTTCACGCTGCTGGAAGCCGCCCGCCAGTACTGGAACGGGCTTGAGAGCGAGGCCAAAAAGGCTTTCCGCTTCCTGCATGTCTCGACCGATGAAGTCTATGGTTCGCTTGGTGACGACGGCCTCTTCGAGGAAGAAACGGCTTATGATCCGTCCTCGCCCTATTCGGCATCGAAGGCGGCGAGCGATCATCTGGCGATTGCTTGGTATCGCACCTACGGGCTGCCGGTGGTTGTCTCCAACTGCTCGAACAATTACGGCCCCTATCACTTCCCGGAAAAGCTCATTCCGCTCGTCATCCTCAATGCGCTCGAGGGCAAGCCGCTGCCGATCTACGGCAATGGCGCGAATATTCGCGACTGGCTTTATGTGGAAGACCACGCCCGCGCGCTGCATCTTGTGGCAACGAAGGGTCGGCTTGGCGAGAAATACAATATCGGTGGGCGCAACGAGCGCCGCAATATCGATGTCGTCAAACGCATATGCGCACTGATGGACGAAATGCACCCGACCACGGCACCCCATGAACGGTTGATTACCTATGTGACCGACCGGCCCGGCCATGATGCGCGCTATGCCATCGACGCCACGAAGCTCGAAACCGAACTGGGCTGGAAGGCACAGGAGGATTTCGACAGCGGCATTGCGAAAACCGTGCGCTGGTATCTCGAAAACGATTGGTGGTGGCGTCCCTTGCGCGACGGCGTTTACAAGGGCGAACGTCTGGGGATCTAGAAAACCTCTTCAGCAAATAACTATGGTTTCCAGTAATTTTGAGCCCGAGAGGCAGATGAGCCACGAGTTCAAAACGTCATCAAGCGATGCAATAATGGCGCATCTGGAAATACTATGCTGTCAATTTAACCACAGTCAGGTTTATGCCTTGAAAGTGGTTTGGTTTTCACGATACCAAATTGGTTGTGAGATCGGTAAGAATAAAGGGGACCTGCTTTGAAGATTGTGATGATTGGTTCGGGGTATGTAGGCCTTGTTTCCGGTGCCTGCTTCGCTGATTTCGGCCATGACGTTGTGTGCGTCGACAAGGTGGAAGCCAAGGTTAATGCGCTGAAGCGCGGTGAAATCCCGATCTTTGAACCCGGTCTTGACCAGCTTGTTTCCTCCAATGCCAAATCTGGCCGCCTGACCTTTACGACGGACCTTGAAGGTCCGGTAGCGGACGCCGATGTGGTGTTCATCGCGGTGGGTACGCCCTCGCGTCGTGGTGATGGCCATGCCGATCTCGGTTACGTCTATGCCGCCGCCCGCGAAATCGCCCGCGCCATGAAAGGTTTTACCGTCGTTGTCACCAAATCCACCGTTCCGGTTGGCACGGGCGACGAAGTGGAACGCATCATCCGCGAAGAGCGCCCGGACGCCGATTTCGCCGTGGTTTCCAACCCGGAATTCCTGCGCGAAGGGGCTGCCATCGACGACTTCAAGCGCCCCGACCGTATCGTGGTCGGCATTGAGGATGAGCGCGCCCGTGGCGTGATGACCGAAGTCTACCGTCCACTCTATCTCAACCAGGCCCCGCTGATGTTTACCGAGCGCCGCACCTCGGAACTGATCAAGTACGCGGCCAACGCCTTCCTCGCCATGAAGATCACCTTCATCAACGAAATGGCTGACCTTTGCGAAAAAGTGGGCGCTAACGTTCAGGATGTCTCGCGCGGAATCGGTCTTGATGGCCGCATCGGCGCGAAGTTCCTGCATGCCGGCCCCGGCTATGGCGGCTCGTGCTTCCCGAAGGATACGCTGGCGCTTGCCAAGACCGCACAGGATTACGACAGCCCGGTACGCCTCATCGAGACCACCATTGCTATCAACGATAACCGCAAGCGCGCCATGGGCCGCAAGGTGATCACGGCGGCGGGTGGCGATGTGCGCGGCAAGAAGATTGCTGTTCTCGGCCTCACCTTCAAGCCGAACACCGACGACATGCGCGACAGCCCGGCGATTGCCGTAGTTCAGACGCTGAAGGATGCCGGTGCGATCGTGATGGGTTATGACCCGGAAGGTATGGAAAACGCCAAACAGGTGATCGATGGTATGGAATATGCCACCGGCCCCTATGAGGCGGCCAAGGATGCTGATGCCGTGGTGATTGTTACCGAGTGGAACCAGTTCCGCGCGCTCGACCTCGACCGTCTGAAGTCGATCATGACCGCTCCGGTTCTGGTTGACCTTCGCAACATTTACCGACGCGATGAAGTCGAAGCTCATGGCTTCAGCTATTCCAGCATCGGGCGCGCCTGAAAGATGCGACCTTCAGGCCGGTTTTCTGAAGCCTATTCTATGCGCTGACCTGAATCCACATTCGGCCACACCTCAACAGCGAGATAGTAGACGCCCCCCCAAAACAGGAGGCTCAAAACAATACCGAAAGTCATGACCTTAAGTCGCATATTAGCTCTCACATAGCTCAACGAGCATAACCGGTTGAAACAGGTGCGAAGCTTGTGTTGCTTGAATCTCCAGCTACGTTCCCATCTGCGCCTTCGAACTGACCGTTCGAAATAGCAGGTAGCCAGAAAACTGTTTTAAAATCGGCAAGTGTCTAACAGCCGGGAGTCCCTCGCAATGCCGTTGAAATCTTCCCGAGAGTCGGCGGCCTCTGTCCTTTCGGGGAACATCAAAAATTTGCCTACGCTTCCAAAGCCGCCTTGATGAAGCTGATATGACGCTTGAAGGTGAATTGGCGACCGACTTAAAAGTCGTCATGGGCGCTCATGAAGCTTCGGAAGTTTACGTGTGCGGCGCTGAACCAAGGGAGTGCAATTCAGGCCCCGCTCAATCAGAGACCCATTCCCCGCGTTTCGGTGAAACCGGCTTTGACCGAAACCTCATTGAAAGTCCACTTCTCGGTCGAATTTGCCTCCGGTGACGAGACAAGCAACCGTTACGCGCCCCTCTCATCCCGACATCATCGCCGCTTAACATTTCATGATGGCTTGGCGCAAAAACGAGCCTGAAATCGCAGGACGCACGTTAAAGACTTTTCGACAACTCTCGATTAGCATTCTGGGCTGGCTCTGTTGACCTGAGCCCCATAAATTCCTCCAAAATTTGGTAGAGTCCGTCGCAATTGAGGAGACGGACGAATGAAGCGTTCACGGTTCACGGAAGAACAGGTCATCGGGATATTGAAGGAGCAGGAGGCG
>Ga0209794_1000271_pt1 | contig 103587 bp, 95 predicted proteins | sample EBPBio232013_DNA_FD_185869 | JGI IMG/M metagenome (GOLD analysis project Ga0209794, IMG submission 185869) | Wastewater treatment Type I Accumulibacter community from EBPR Bioreactor in Madison, WI, USA - Reactor 1_5/23/2013_ DNA (SPAdes)... | ecosystem: Engineered > Bioreactor > EBPR >...
ACGCCTTATCAGACCTTTGTGGATGCGGCCAAATTAGCTTGGGAAAAAAGAATTGAACCTGTTTTTCTTTTCACACAGCAAACTGTAAGTTAACTCACAACTGTCAGATTAAGTAGTGTCTAATACACTTTATTATAAAGATTTAACTCAGTCAAACTAGCTGCAGGCGGTAGCAAATTGTTAGAAGCATCAATACAAGTGGGGCATTGGCTACGAATAGCAGCCGCAAAGTTCGCATCTGGAATATTTTGCGCTAGAGAATTACAAATTAATCCCGTCCAAAACAGCACAACTGCTGTTGCAGTAACCTTGTAATTATAGAACATAAAAGTGGTTTTTTAATGGTTTTCCTCAAATACGTTGATAATTTCTTTAACTCTCTTCTCACACCTCCCGCCGCCTCGCCACGGGCAGCAACTGCCCATTATGGAGCTGGATGTGGTCACGGGCAATGGTTTTGATGTAACGACGATTGACTAAGTACGATTTGTGGATGCGTACAAAGCTGGGTTCGTTTAGTAAAAATTCGTGAAAGCGCTTGAGCGGTAGGCTATATACGTCGCGATGGCCGTTGAGGTAATAAACCGTCGTGTAATTGCGCTCGGCTTCAAACAAAAAAACGTCGGCTAGTTTGTCTTTGTCAAATGGAAGAAATTGCATAAGGCTGGCGGTTGAGTATATAGCTAAAACTATAGCTGCCGCCAATCACAAACAATTCAAAACCAGAATTTGGCACTATTGGGCATAATTCGGTCATGTTATAACCTCATCCCCAATCTTTTTCGCAATTCTCGGTCGGGTTGGCGCGCTACCTCCAACGTTTCCCCATTGTTGAGAAATAAGATACGCTCTTTGGGGTCGTAACTATTGACGTGCTTGAGGTTCACAATATGGCTCTGGTGGACCCGAAAAAAATGCGGGTTTTCCGTCAAAAACTCATAGTGGCCAATCAGTTCCATCCCAATAATTTCTCTATCTCCTTTAAGATAAATCATGGTTACCGTTGCGGCTGACTTTAAATATAAAATCTCATCGGGGTTTATATTTTCCCACTTTCCTTTAGAAGTACGAATAAAAAGGGGAGTATCGCTAAAATTTCGCGTTTTGACAAGGTTCATCAACACTTCGTATTGAGCCCGAAGTTGAACTACATTTTTTGCCTCCGCAAAAACCACCGCTCTTTCCACCGCATCTACCAAAAGGTGGTAATCTATCGGTTTTTGAAGGCACTGTAAAGCCGCATACTGCAAGGCCGAATACGCATAATTTTTTTCTTTGGCATGACCCGAAAAGAAAATCACTTGAAACGACAGGTCATTCTCCTGCTTTAAACGATCTAATAGATTAAAACTGGTTTCGTGCGCATGAAATTCCACGTCCAGCAGTACCAAATCTGGCTGGTATTGCTTTATCGCTCGGTACGCTTCTTCCAACGTCAGGGCTTCGGCCAAAATCGACACTTGTGGGCAATAATCTTCAATAAGGCGTCGAATCAACTCCAGTTGTTCTTGGCTGTCTTCGGCAATAATGGTCGTTAGTTTTTTCATAATCTATCGTTCATTCGTATGATTACGTGTGTCCCTCGCTCAGGAAGGTCAATCGTATGTATATCAATGTAGAAACCCAGTTCGTTGAGCAATTTGACTCGATTTTTCACCAAATTCGTCCCCTCCGAACGGTGCGTCTGATACGCATTTCGGCGTTTTTGCTCAGCAGCTTTTCGTCCTATTCCATCATCTTCGACCTCACACACTAAAGCTTCATCCGTGTCTAACCAAAAGCGTATCCATACATGGCCTTTTCTTGACAAATCGCCGAGTACCCCATGCTTAATGGCGTTTTCGACAAAGGGCTGAATCAGCAACGGAGGGATTCGATAAAAATCAGGACTTAGCGAAGGCTGAACCTCAATAAAGACCTCAAAACGGTCGCGGTATTGCAATTGCTCAAAGTCAACGTACATCTGCAATAGCTTTATTTCTTGTTCGAGGGTAATCATTCCTCGCTCCAGCGACTCCCGCGTTCCGTCCAATGACAACGAGGCCGACAAGTAATTCCGCATCAACTCTCCCAATTTTACAATATGCTCGTTGGCACGGGCCGTTTCCTGTTTATACACCAAACCTTGAAGGGTGTTCAGAACGTTGAAGATAAAATGCGGGTGCATTTGGGCTTGGGCGGTTTGTACTTCTAATACCTTGACCATTTGCTCCGTTTTGGCCGCTTTTTCGGCTTGTTCGCGGGCTGTTCGCATTTCGCGACGTACCTGTTTTTGGTTGTTCCAATAAATCACTCCGCCAATGGCCAATAAACCAATGATAGCAACGGAGGCATAATAGGGGAAATAGGGCGAATTCCAAGGCCATACCCGAATGGAAAACCGAATTACAGCTTCTTGGCTTTTGGTCATGCCTGTCCCCCCTGTACGTGATTTCACCCTCACGGTGTATGCTCCCGACGCCAAATGCACGAGCGTTGCAACGGGTTCTTCTTGCCAAGCCGACCATTCATCTGTTACCCCTTCCACCAAGTAGCTATACTGGGACACAAAGGGCTTATCTTCGCCTACTGACTCAAATTCCAAACGTACGTTCCCTTCGTCAAACGGCAAAGTGAAAGTACTATCTGCTAAAAACTGAGAGAACGGCAGGCGTTGTCCGTTTAGCTTAGTGATATAAGTTCGAAGCCGCTCAGGCTTAAAGTTTATTTTTTGGGGGTCAATCACCGACAAAGCGGCTCCGCCCGTAAGCCAGATTTGGCCTTTAGAATCTCGGTAAAACCCATTTTGTCCAGGTTCAATGGCCACAAAGCCATTGTGGTGGTTGAAACACCTGAGCTCTACTTTCCGAGAAGCGTACCATTTTTTTAAGTCTAGAATGTATAAATTTCGTAAGGATCCTATGAACAAAAAATCATCATTTATTGGCAGAATGGCATAAGCAGGTTCATTCAATTCGGGTGCAGGCAAACACCTGACCGTATCGCGGCGGCTATCTAAGTAGCAAAGTCCCTTCGTAAAAGTAGCCAGCCAAAGCGTTCCTTTGCTATCAAACTTTAAGTCAAAAATACCACGGCCTCCTAATTTTTGGTTATCAACTGAGTACTCTGTCCATTTTTCTTTTTTGCTATCATACCTACTTAGCATTTTGGAGCCACCAAACCAATACACCCCTGTTTTTTCAAGTGCCATAGCCAATACGTTGGGCTTAATATTCATCCCATTTGTTTGATCCAAGGAAGTAGTCCGAAAGGGAGGTTTATTATCAAAAATATGCACCACTTCTTCTCCTCCCTGTAAAACCACGTTGCGGTCGGCGTCTTCAAGCATACCAAAAGCAATAGACGTTTTACGGGCAGCAGTAGGCCGCAAAAGCAGTTCCCATTTTTGCCCATCGTGCCAAACTGCCCCACTGGAGTTTGGCAGCCACAAATGCCCCAACTTATCCCGCAAAGCGGCATAATACCAACCATCTTGTGAAGTTGCAATATTGGGATTTTTTGCCGCTTTTAACTGACTAATCATTTTCTCGGCATAGCCACTTACTGTTTTAATTTGATTTCCATCAAACTGTTGAATAGGCTGGAGATAATTCAAAAACCACATTCTTTTTTGGGCATCTTCTACTACCGACCAAGCGTAAGGTACTTCATTTTCGGGGAAATATTTTATTCCGTTTTCAACGATAAACACAAGCCCCTTTTCAGTACCTACCCATGTCCCATGTGTAGAATAGGTAACTGTATTATGATTAAATTCATTGGGTAACACTCGTGTTACCTTTTGACTTTTGGCCTCTAATAGATATGTTTTGCCCTCAAAAGTAAATAACCAATCAAATTCAATTAGACGTAATACTTCCCATTTGTGATTAATTATTTGTAAAAACGGTTGCCAGTTATCTGACCCAAACTCTGTTAAAAATTGTTCGCTTTTGCCCCCAAAATGGCGGTGGATAACCGTTTTACCTCCCCGAGCGCGCAGCCAAGAATCGGTTGCACTTGTATTTTGAAGCACTTTAGCAACGGGCGTCAGTCGCTCGGGCGTAATCTCTACCAAGCCCAATGAATCAATGTTGGCAATTAGCACTTGTTTAGGAGAGTCATAGACAAGTCGAGACAGCCTTTTATGTTGAAGTGAAGGCCATTTTGCTGCCACTAATGAATCTTGGAAGGCTGTATATAATTCACCCGTTGCGGTATTGAGGCAAAAAAGTTGGTTTGTTTTGTCAATACATATATCAACATAAGGTTGTTTATCCTGCTTTAGAGGAATAAAACATTTGCCATCAAATCGAGAGATAACATTATTGGATTCTATGTATAGATAGCCCTTTTTATCTTCTGCAAATTTACGAACGATGTTGCCGATCGTTTTTCCATTGGGAGCAAATCGCTCAAAACGTTCACCATCAAATTTGCAGAACCCATATTTTGTACCAATCCAAAGATAATTACGGCTATCGCGGAAGGTGGTCATCACTTGTAGCTGCGATAACCCATCCTGCGAGGTATAATGAAGAATAGGATAGTGCTGTGCCATGCACAGGGAGACAACACCAGTAAAGAAAACAAGTAAAACGAAGCGCATAGAAAAACGAGTAGTGTCATGGATAACAATCCTGAACTCGTTTTCCAATATAGTTTTTCCTAACTATATATTACAACTTTAGCCAATAATTTGGTCAATTTTTAGAAAATCAAGTCACCCTCTACTACTCTTTTATCTTCTTAAACCCATAAGGGCAATGGCGGCAGCCGTTTTTGCAGCAGTAGCCTCGCTTGAGATGATACGCCGCCGTAAATACAATAAAACCATTTTCGTCGGTATAATAGTCTTCTTTCTCTAGACCATGACGGCCAGAGGTAATTGTTGATTTTTGTGAAGAGGAAGGTTCGCTCACTTTTATTAATTTTTGAACAAGTAGGTATGTAACCAATTGTGCCCAAAAATGTTTTCCTATATCAATTCAACTTTAAACAGCTCTTTCGATTTAATCCACACCCAGATAACAATTACCATCGTCAGACTACCACCCAAAAGTACCGACGGTACGGTTCCCATTACTTTGGCAAGCACTCCCGACTCAAACGCCCCAATTTCGTTGGACGAACTCACAAAGACACTATTGACCGAAATAACGCGCCCCCTCATGTGGTCGGGCGGAACAACTTGCAAAATTGTTTGGCGAATGACGACGCTAATGGCATCGAAAGCACCCGTAAAAAACAACATCACTACTGACAACCAAAAGTGGGTTGAAACTGCAAAAACAAGCGTAGCCACCCCAAATCCCGCCACCGAAATAAGCATATTGCGCCATGCGTGCCGAGCTGGAGGAAAATAAGCCGTCATAAAAATCGTCAAGACTGCCCCTACCGACGGCGCAGCGCGTAAGATTCCGAGCCCTTCGGCACCTACTTTTAAAATGTCTTCGGCAAACACGGGTAGTATCGCAATCACTCCCCCAAAAAGTACCGCCGCCAAATCAAGCGAAATGGAGTAGAGAAGGATTTTTTGCTCATATACAAATTGGATTCCTTCTTTGATACTTTGCCACAAACTGACCGTTTCTTCTTCGGCAACTTGCGGAATGGGCTTCTTAGAAATCAAAAGTAACATCGCTTGGGTAATGGCCAAAATAACCACTACTACCCATAAAGTATTTATTAGACCCAAATAAGCGTATAAAAAACCAGCGACTCCTGGGCCTGCAATGGCCCCTACTTGCCAAAAAGTACCACTCCAAGTGGCGGCGTTGGAATACACCTCACGAGGGGTCAAGAAGGCTTTCATTGAAGATACCGCAGGTGAATAAAACCCTTTGGCAAAACCAATAACAGCAAGCACGCCATAAACCATTAACAACAACGACGTCTGCGAAAGATGGCTGCGATTTTCGGGGTTCATCAAAGCAATGAGCCCCAAAGAACAAACCAAAATCACCGATTGGCTGATTTGCATGATGGTGCGCTTGTCTTTGCGGTCGGCATAATGGCCACCAAACAAGGCCAACGAAATGTAAGGAATGGCTTCGGCCAGCCCAATAAAACCTAATGAGAGTGGGTCGTGGGTAATTTTGTACAATTCATACCCAATCACCACTTCCTGAATCAAAAGCGCCGCCGTAATGAGGCTATTGGTGGTTATCAGGTTGACAAACTCTGGATAACGCAGCGCGGCGTAGGGGTCGGTGGAGATAGTTTTCAACGTAAATTTTTGGTTGATTAAAAAACGTACTCACAAACTCAACCCAATTTTGACGGGTAAAGTTGCTTGGGGTACTAAAAAAAAGCCCCCATGAGTGATGGGGGACTTGTCAAACAAATGAAGGGTGGGCTAATAATCAGCTAATTGAGAAATTTCTTTTACTTTATCAGCGAGTTGCGCTACTTTGCCAATCACAATGATGGCGGGCGAGCCAATTCCCTCGGCTTGGGCTAGTTGGAGTATATTCCCGACTTTCCCCGTGACAATTTTTTCGTCGGGACGGCTGCCATTTTGGATGATGGCTACGGGCAAATTTATCTTTCCTAACTGCGCAAACATCTCAACAATTTCGGGAAGTTTGTGCATTCCCATCAATACTACCACCGTAGCCGACGAACGCGCCGCCAACGACAAGTCATTGGATAAGCTGTGGTCTTTGGTCGTACCTGTAATCACCCAAAAACTCTCGCTCATGCCTCTGGTCGTAAGCGGAATCCCCGCCAAAGCAGGCACTGCATAGCTACTCGAAATCCCTGGCACTACTTCTACCGTAATGCCATGACGCTCGGCATATTCGAGCTCTTCGTAGCCACGACCAAAAATAAACGGATCGCCACCTTTGAGGCGCACCACATGGCCGTATTGTTGGGCGTATTCAACAATCAGGTGGTTGATAACGTCTTGGTTACAGCTGTGTTGAGCGAAGCGCTTCCCAACGTTGACAATCACACAATCGGGTTTGCAATACGCTAACAATTCGGTACTCGACAAGGCATCGTGCAATACTACATCTGCGCTTTGAAGCGCTTTGATGCCTTTCAAGGTGATTAATTCGGGATCACCTGGACCTGCTCCAATGAGGGTGACTTTCATAAAACTAGCTGTCTTTTCCAAATTCTACCAACGATAACGCTGGCTCTTCTACTTCTTCCAATTGTGCTTGACGCAGTTCGTTTACTTTGCTCAAAAACTGACTAGCAGCTTCCACAAACTGACGAGCGAAGGCTTCGCTTGGTTCGCTTTTGTTGATGCTAAACACCAACTCTTTGAAACCACCTTCCGTCAAATGACCAAATTCTGCGCCAAAGTGCTCGTCAAAATCACGGATGATTCCGTACTGTGTATTGGTAGGTACGCCTTTGCTCACAAGCATGGCTTTGGCACCCGTCACAAACACGTTGTATGAATGATAAATGGCGTCGGCCCAAACGGCTTTTTCAAGGTTTTCGTAAGCCCAACCCAATTTTTCTTGGGCTTCGATGAGCGTCGTACCCACCAAGTCCACCAATACACTGGCACATTCTCCTACTCCTACTTCCGTTTGGAAAGGCTCTTCGTGGTCCCAATCGATGTAGTCGCTTGGCGTAGCGGTTGTCAAATCGGCCAACGGCTTCAACATCGCGTAAAAATATTTGTTTCCTTGGCGGAGGTAGTAATCGTTGTAATACTCACCTTCAAACGAGTTGGCTTCGTAATCTTGCAACAACAAACGCAACGCCGCAGGGCCGCGCTTGGTCGGTACTTTCACCACTTTATCGCCAATCATTCCTTCACTTACTCCGTTGAATCCACCACCCAACAACACTTGCAAAGCTGGCAATACGAGTTTCCCATTTTTAATGGAACTTCCGTGAAAACCGATATTGGCGGCGCTGTGCTGACCGCAGCCGTTCATACAACCGCTGATTTTAATTTTGATGTCGTTGTTGTAAATGATGTCAGGAAATTCTTCTTTCATCATAATTTCGAGGGCACGGGTGATGCCGTAGCTGCTCGAAATCGCCAAGTTACAGGTATCCGTTCCTGGGCAAGTAGTGATGTCAGCTGTGGTATCAAAACCAGGCTCAGCCAATCCCAAATCATTCAACTGTTGATAAACCGTGGCCAAATCTTCTGCTTTTACAAAACGAAGTAAATAGCCTTGATTTACGGTCACGCGAATATCGTCGGCCGCGTATTGACGCACAATGTCGGCCAGTTTACGTGCCGTTGACGAGTGCATATCACCCAACAAAACGCGAAGCTGCACGGCGTACCAGCCCTTTTGTTTTTGTTCAAAAACGTTGGTTTGAAGCCATTTTGTATAGGTATCATCGGTCGAAGCCGCGATTAGTTCTTCTTTTGTCACTCCACCTTCACGCGTCGAACTGTATAAGTCAGAACTCGCAAAGTCGAGTCCTTGCGGAAGGTATTCTTTGTTTTTGATGGATGTCCATTCTTCATTTACACGCTTCAAAAACTCTTCTAAACCGATGTCGGCCAAAAGGAATTTCATACGCGCTTTGTGACGGCGCACGCGCTCTCCGTAACGGTCGAATACGCGAATAACAGCCTCAATGAACGGTATAACGAATTTTTCTTCCAAAAACTCGTGCGCAGGTTTTGCCAAAAGTGGCTGTGCGCCGAGGCCACCACCAATCAATACCCTAAAACCTTTGACTTCTTCGCCTTGCTCATTGAGACGTACGAGTGGAATCAAACCTACATCGTGCATAAAAGCATAAGCCGAGTCTTTTTCTGAAGATGACACCGCAATTTTAAACTTACGCCCCATGTCTTGACAGATTGGGTTGCGCAGAAAATATTCAAAAATGCCGTGGGTAATTGGGGTAATGTCAAACGGCTCCAACGGATCAATTCCCGCACGCGCAGAACCCGTTACGTTACGAACGGTATTCCCACAAGCTTCGCGTAGGGTTATTTGCGCATCTTCCAAATCAGCCCACAAAGCAGGCGAATCGGCCAACTTTACAAAGTGCAGCTGAATATCTTGACGCGTAGTGGCGTGGAGATTTCCCGTAGCATATTTGTCAGAGCAATCGGCAATTCGTACCAACTGATCGGCAGTAATACGACCATAAGGAAGTTTGATGCGAATCATCTGTACCCCCGCTTGGCGTTGACCATACACCCCTCTTGCAAGGCGGAATTTACGAAAAGCTTCTTCGGGCACGTTTCCGTCGCTAAAAACGCTGATTTTGCTTTCTAACTCAAGAATATCGCGGCGCGCAGCTTCGCTTATGTTTGATGTGAATTGGATGTTTGACATATTTATTAATTCCTAAATTCTATCGAGTTAATATTGTAATTTATAAATTTTTAAAGGGATTTTACTCCCTTTAAAATGAGGTTTCCCTTTATTGGTGATACAAAGTACGGGCTTGCCTTGTTAATTTCCTAATAATAAGCCCAAAAACAACGAATAGGCAATAACCAAAGGTTATTATCAAAACTTCACGAGGCGTTTTCGGTCGGCATAATCTCCCAACTGCAAATCAATGAAATAATCGCCCGCAGGGTAAGTCCGAACGTTGATTGGCTGCACAAAAGCATCGGTGTTCTTTTCAAACTCCGCGCGCCACACTTCCGCTCCCGTGATGCTTCGCAAGCGCAGGAGTACTTTTCCCCGCAAGGAATTAGTAAATCTCACTTCCACCATGCCATCGGTTGGGTTGGGACTCAACGTCAGTTCTTTGTCTGGCAAGGTTTCACTGCCCAAAATTTGAACGTTACGAACATAAATCGTAGTACTTGCCGAGTCACGACACACATCCGTGCCTGAGCCTTTTACTAAATACGTCAGTGTACGGGTTGGGCGGGCGGTTACTTGAGGCCCCAGCGTTGAGCTGAGTCCTTCCGACGGCGACCAATTGATTACCCCTGCTCCCCGTGCTTGTAAAATAACGGCCTCACCAGGATTAATAAATTGTGCCGATGCTTGTATCTGCACCGAAGGTTTCATCCCTACATCGGCAGTGATAGAATGGGCTATGTTCAAACCTGTGCGTACAATATATCGATCCCAACTACCACTCGAATTTCGCTCCCAAGAAGTCGCATTGAGCGATTCACCGTCGCGGGTTGTGACAAGGGCTACGGTATCTCCCGCCACGTAATCAAACTCTACTCCAATCAAGAAAGCGAGGTTATTTTGGCTTAAAAGGTTAATATTTTGGTCAAAAACCACCTTGGTTTCTCGGTTATTTCTAACATCGTCCAGAATCTTACGCAACGGAATTTCTTTGACGGTCAACTCCGAGCCTGGCCCCCCTTGAAAACCGCGTGCGTTCCATACTTTAACGCGTACCACGCTTTCAGTTCCAGTACTGTTTGCCGCCTTGGCCACGCCAAATTTCAGGGTCGCACCTCGTAAATTGGTGTATCCAAGCGGATTTGAGTACAACTCTGCAACTGCTTGGGTTCGACGGCTATTTTGTCCTGCAATATAGCCTGTACCACCCGTTTGACGTAAGACAGTTCCTGTTCCAGAAAAATTGGTGACAGTAGCGCATAATCCCGCGTTTATTACTTCAACATATTCTGTTCTTACCAGTGGGGCTGACGTTCCTGCGGTGTTTGACACAGTGAGCGTCACCTTAAACTTACCCGCAGTCGTGTAGGTTACAGTCGGGTTTTGGCTCGTCGAAGTAGCAGGGTCACCTCCTTCAAACTCCCATTTCCATGCGGTTGGAAAATTCGTTGAAAGATCCGTAAAGCGCACTTGTCCACCTAGCAATACCGTACGGTTTTCAGCCACGAAATTAGGAATTGGACTCCCCGAAATAAGCTGACCACAAACGTTAGAAGTGAGCAAGCTTGCCCGACGCGGACTGACTTCCATTACTGTCCGCATTCGTGTTTTTTGGTCTTTGGTAAAGATATTAAAACAGCCATCGTCCGAATAGTCCATGTAATTTTCGACCATGTTTGCTCCTCCGCAACTGATACGTCCTTTTTGACAGCCACGGCTTTCTGAGGCTTGGGTTGGGGTATCGGCACAAAAGTCATCTCCACAAGCGGCATCTCCCCAAATGTGGCGCAACCCTAACCAGTGACCTGTTTCGTGCGTAAGAGTTCTACCGAGGTTATAAGGTGCTCTCAACAGAGAAAAGCTGCCTTTTTGAGAATTTCCAAAATTGGCGTAGTTGATCACAACCCCGTCGGTGCTGGCCGCTCCACCACCAGATGGAATCCCCGACAGCCCCGAACTACTTGGAAACTGGGCATATCCCAACAGGTTATCATCTTGTGCCGCAAAATCAAGCACCCAGATATTGTAATATTTGTTAGGATCCCACGAAGTAGTTGGCTTGAGCGAACCTTCAATGTCGGTACGTGCCCAGTTTGTACGATTTCCATTGACCCGATCAATACCAGCCTCCGTCATGCGTTGGCCGTTGGGGTTAAATTGGGCCATACAAAACTCAATTTCGATGTCAGCTCCGCGGGCGTCATTATTAAAACCGTTGGTATTTACTCTTCGTCTAAAATCTTCATTAAGCGTCTCTATCTGCGACTGAATTTGCGCTTGGCTGATGTTTCTCCCAACTCCTACTGCTTCTCCGTTGTGAATCACGTGTACAACAACAGGAATGGTGATAATATCTGCCGCACCTCTGCTAGACGCCATCTTGGACTTGAGCTCGACCATTTTGCGCTGCAAATCACGCTCAAAATCATCAAGGCTCCCTTCGCTAGGAAACCGAAGTCGGCGTATGCTGTCCATTTCCATGGTGGCACAAGGTTCTGGGCGCCGCTGTGCGTGGGCAGCAAAATTTGTTAGAATAGAAAGGGCAAAAATGTATAGTAACTGGCGCATAGTAATTGTACAAAATTGAGACGGGGCACGAAATTATTTGCCTGTGGATGTAAATTTAAAACGATAACTTGCATCAACATCTCCGAAATAATATTCAAGAACCATCGTGTTTTCGGTCAATGTCTTTACGATAAACGGCAGCTTAAAGCCTCCAAACAACCGAGGAATGCCCATTTCAAGCGTCGCATTGGCACTCGTCAATTGCCACACGTCTGTAATCAGAATCTCTGCCTCTGTTGTACGGCACTTGGTTGCCCCGTTGGTATATTCCATTTTCTTTTCGGCATTGGCATAAAACACAAACTGGTCATCGAGTTGACAAGCTTCAAGAACATCGCTTCCTGCCAAATCGTAAGGATCTTTTTCATCAACAATCGTAACCGCACTCAGCACCCACGCTTTCTTTTCAGTACCCGTTAGTAATTGCGAGTAGGTCAATGGTTTCGGGTCTAATTTTTCGGTACACCCACTTAGCGCACCTATGATTATACCAACGAAGGCAATAAGCATACTTCTTTTCATATCTATAAGGTGGTTATTGGGGGACGTAGTTTAATGGAACAATGACGTTTGTATCTTTTTTAGTGGCATAGCTATATACCTTCATCTTAATATTCAGCGAGATTCGCTTATTGACAGGATTCCAAACTCCTGTTCCTGACAAAGTATCATATCCTGCAGCAAACTGAGGGATGACTTGTTGTGGAATAGTTAAGGTATTGTTTCCGTTGTCAATAAAATCGAGGGTTGGTTTTTCGGCTTGGAAACCAACGGGTGCTTCCCAGTTAAAGAACTGCTGAAAACCTACTAATCCAACGTTAATATTGGAAATTGTATAACGTTTGCAGTCTGTACTTGAAATTTCAATATCGGCCAATTGATACGACTGGGTCGCGTTGATGGGCAACTGTCCCGTGTAAAGTCCATCCATCAAACACGCATCCCGAATGGTAAATATCATTTTGTTGCCCATGCCTCCTTTTCCAAAACCAACTTGTACTTTGTCGGCAGGCTTCACTGCCGTCAAGGAAAATTCGATGGTACTTGATTCGAGAATGTTATTGGCATTGTTGAGTAGATACAGGGTAATTTCACCAAAACTTTGTCCTACGGGAATAATCACCGTTCCTTTCGTCCCCTCGATGCGGTAATCTTTACCTTCGCGGGCAGTCCCTCCTACCGTGTAACTGATGTTTATTGACTCATTAAGTACTGCCCCACCATTGTGTACTTTGATTTTGATGGCTTTGGAATAACTTTCTTTGAAACTGAGGGCAGTGTCATTAAAAACCACAAAATTCCCTCCTTGGTAGGTAATTCGTTCTTCTTCACAGCCCGCCAGCCATAGCCCAGCCGATACCATCAGAAAAACAAAAATGACTGATTTTATGATTGAATAGTTAGATTTCATTTTCAGATCTTTGATTTACAGTTTTGGGGTTACTGTTTCGAGTTTTCAGTTTCGGGTTTACTGTTTTCAGTTTCGGGTTTTTGGTTGCCTGTTTTCAGTTTCGGGTTTTTGGTTTTCGGTTAATTTATTAAACCTGAAACACTAAACTCCAAACCCGAAACCATAAACCAAAAAGGTATAACCTAATAACCTGGATTTTGCTGTCCTACTAGGGAGGGGTTTCGTTGAATTTCAGTTTGTGGAATTGGCCATAATTCATATTTGACGTTCCAATTGGTTGAAAAAGCCGACATCACTGCCTGCGCCCGCCCAGTACGGACAAGGTCGTACCAACGGTGCCCTTCAAATGCCAACTCATAAACCCGTTCACGCTCGATAATACTGAGCATTTCGGTTTGGGTGGCTGTGGTAATCAATGGAGGTTTTGCACTGTCGTCCAACCCGTCACCTGCGCGAGTACGCAACCTGTTAATATCCGCAATGGCTCCCGTTGTACCCGTAATTTTTCCTTGTTGGGCGCGTGCTTCGGCCCGAATCAAGTACATTTCTCCCAAACGGAATATGACAAAATTACGGTTGCTTTCATCGGCGGTTCCATACTTACGGAGTGTCCAACCATTGTCATTGCCTTTTTGTTTGGTAAAATCAAACACAAGGGTTTGACTGCGGTTTCCCGATTCTCTTGACAACAACGATACCACCACCTGATTGGAAGGAACCACTTCTCTGCGACCTACAAAATAATTATTAATATCTCCCGAATAATCGTTGAGGGTGTATCCAAACTCAAAGATAGACTCTTGGGTAAAATCCTTGGTTACCACGTCATTATAAGAAACCAACGAATAATTGGTTGAATTAATGAGAAGTGTAGCATACGCTTCGGCCTGTGCCCAGTTTTTTTGGTAGAGATAATAACGGGCCAATGCAGCACGGGCAGCGTTTTTGGTCGCATAGCCCGCAAATACGTTACGGTCTTGCGGGTCACCATCGGGCAAATCAGCAAGCGCCGCTTGAAAATCTTCCAGCGCCCAAGTCAAAATTTCTTCTTTAGAAGCACGCGGAACGGTACGGTTGGTAGCCAATGTTGTTGAAGTGACTTTGGGAATCCCTCCAAAAGTATGGGCACCAATAAAATTGGCATACCCTCGTAAAAACTTTGCTTCCGCCGTCAGGGCTTTCGCATCAGCCGCTCGCACACTCGCAATGGTTGGCAGGCGCTCAAGCACAAAATTGGCCAAATAAATCGAGCGAAACACACTTCCCCATAGCGCCCCCACGACCCCGTTGGAAGGAGTAATTTGTTTGGTACCCAATTCTCGGTAATCCGTAAAAGTTCCTAAGTGAATAATGTTATCGGCCGTAAAATCGCCCGCTTGCACCGTAGGACTTCCAATGCTCCGTGCCGCCGAATACAACCCAATTCGTACCGAAGGCAAATCGCTGGCGGTAGTAAATACAATGTCGTCAATCAGCAAATCAACGGCAGGTGGGTCAAGAACCACCGTGTTACAAGCCGACATCAAAGCTGTTAGAAGGAATGCGTATGATAAACGTTTCATAAAATTCGGGAGATTAAAGCTGGTTAGAAATTTACGGTTACCCCACCCACAATCGTTTTCACTTGCGGTAACGTAAAGAAGTCGATGCCTTGGGCGGCCGTCGAGCCATCGAGCGTACTTACTTCTGGATCGGCGCCCGTGTAGCGCGTCAACGTCCAAAGGTTCGTACCCGTAGCGTATAAGCGTACTGTGCCAAGCTTTATTTTGCTTGTCCACTTGGCTGGAACCGTATAACCAATGGCCACGTTTTTAAGACGCAAATACGAGCCATCTTCCACAAGGCGGCTACTTGAGTAGCTGTTATAAGTATTGTTATACTCATAACGAGGCACGTCTGTAATGTCACCTGCTTTCTGCCAACGGCGCAACGATGCCCGCGTTTGGTTCACCCGTAGGTCAGTGCCTGGGTTCAGCAAAAACGAATTTCCGTAGTTCATAACACTATTTCCGTACGAAAATTGAAGAAAAGCACTGACATCAAAGCCATTCCAAGAGAAGGTGTTTGTCAAGCCACCGATCAATTTGGGCTGGGCATTTCCAATCACTTGCGCATCGTCGGTTGTAATGCGGCCATCGCCATTAAAATCTTCGTACAAGGCATCGCCAGTTGCCACGTCCACCCCTAGGTATTTAAGTCCCCAAAACGTTCCGAGGGGCTCGCCTACTTTGATGACGTTGGTAGATCCCACTCCCGCTGCCGAAAACCCACGGAATAAAGGCTGTTCTGAGGCCAACGCTACCACCTTGTTATCATTGCGAGAAACGTTCACATCAGTCGTCCAGCGAAATGCGCCGTCAAAATTGACCGAACGTAAGGTAAACTCAAATCCTCGGTTTGAGATGCTACCGATGTTTCCTTGGAGCGAGCCAAAGCCCGTAGTGGCAGGTAGTGGTTCGGCAAACAAAAGAGCGTCGGTAAGGTTGTCATACACTTCGGCCGTGAAACTCAAGCGACCTTTCCAAAACGCCACGTCCAAGCCAATGTTAGTTTCTCGTGTCCGTTCCCATTGCAAGTTCGGATTGCTAAGGCTAATTGGCCCCACCCCCGACGAACCATTGTAAGTCGTGGCTCCCCACGTTCCTAAAAACTGGAAGTTTCCAATGCGTTCGTTTCCTGTAAATCCATAACTCGCCCGAAGTTTAAGGTCTTCGATAAAGCCTACATCTTTCAAGAAATTTTCTTCTTTCAAACGCCAGCCGACCGAAGCCGATGGGAAGAAACCAAATTTACGGTCTTGTCCAAAGCGCGAAGAACCATCGTAGCGCGCAGTAGCGCTAAATAAATATTTGTCTCTAAAATCGTATTTTACTTCACCAAAGCCTGAGACTAAACCATTTTGGGCAAAAAACGAACTACCAGCATCTACCACCCCTGCGGACGTGATGTACGTAAATTCGTCTCGGGGGAAGATCCGCCCCTGCACTCCCGACGTAAGCCCCTGCGAATGAAGAAGCTCCCCTCCCACCAATCCACTAATGTGATGGTCTTCAGAAATGCTGGTGTTGTAAGTTAAGATGGTTGAATTTAAGAAGGTTGCCAACGAAGACGTTCCATACGCCCCGTAGCCTTGTCCCCCAATTGACGGCAAGCTTCCGTAAAATGTTCCTGTAGGATTGTAGGTATCTTCTTGCGAGCCGTTGTAATCCATGCTAAACTTGGTACGAAGACGGAGATTTGGCATGAAAGCATATTCAGCATTCAGACCGCCCAAAAACTTAATCCCGTACGTTAGCTGCCGTGGCAACAATGCCTCCGCCACGGGATTACCGTTGGGGAAGCCTTGGTAGTTGGGGTCGTTGGGGGTGTAAAGTTTTGATTGTTCGTTAAAAGGTGCATAAAACGGTAAACTACGAAGTGCCGAACCATACACGCCGTCCACGGCGTTGTCGCTAAACACACGGCGGTTTTTGGTACTACCAATGCTCAGGTTCAATCCAAACGAAAGTTTGGGAGACGCCTTATGGTCGAGGTTAAAAGAACCCGTATAACGCGCAAAACGGTTGTTGAGCTGTACCCCTTCTTCGTCGCGGTAGCTACCACTCAAATAAAAGCGCGTACGATCGTTTCCTCCCGAAGTAGAAAGTTGGTATTGTTGATAAATCCCTTTGCGAAGAATTTCATCGACCCAATTGGTATTAACCGCATCCGTCACGCCAGGAATTAATCCGAGGGCATCGGGGTCAACCATGTCTTGAAAGCGGGTTTGTTTGGCGTTAAAATTGGCCACAGCCTCTCGTTGAAGGGTCAATATTTCGCTGGAGCTTAACAAGTCTAGGCGCTTAACCACGTCCGACACCCCGCGCTGTACATCAAATGTAATGTTGGTTTTTTGGTTGGCTTTACCGCGTTTTGTCGTAATTAGTACTACGCCATTGGCTCCTCTTGCGCCATAAATTGCCTTAGCTGAGGCGTCTTTAAGGACTTGAATGGACTCAACATCGCTGGTGTTAAAAGCCGAAATCGCGTTGTCTTGCTGGCCTCCGTAACTAAATTGTGATACGGCTCCGTCATACACTGGAATCCCATCGACAATCATCAACGGGCGGTTAGAGGCATTGATAGAGGTGTTTCCTCGAATAACCACTTTTACCCCCCCGCCAGGTGTTCCTGACGATGCCGACACGCGAACTCCAGCCGCTTGTCCTTGTAAGGCTTGGTCAATCCCCGAAACGGGCAAATTTTTGAGGCGATCCCCTTTCACGGTTGTCATGGCACTAATGACATCCTTTTGTTGGGTGGTTGTGTAACCTGTCACCACAACTTCGTTGAGCTGAGTAGGGCTTTCAAGAAGTTCGACGTTGATGATAGTTCGATTAGTGACCACCACCTCTTGACTGAGCATTCCGATAAACGAAAAAGTCAGGGTCACTTTTCCGTCGGGCACCACAATACGGTAGCTCCCCTCGCCGTCTGTCGAAACCCCCGTGGTAGCGCCTTTAAGGGTAACGTTTACGCCTGGCAAAGGCTGCGCGTCGGTAGCAGAAGTGACCTTACCCGTTATCGTACGATTTTGGGCCCAGAGTGCTCCATAGAAGCCCAAGGTCATGCTTAAAATGAAGAAAGACTTGCGTAACAATTGATTCATGTAAACGTATTTTATAAATCAGGCGTTTCGGAAAAAAATTAGCTATTAGGTTAGAAAAAATATACGAATTGGGCTAATTGTCAGCGTTTTTGCGACTAGACAAACGAAGTCACTTTTAGTAAACAACTGATAATCAACAAAGTTTATCTAAAAACAAGCCGTATCCTCAAGACAGTGCTTAGTTGTTGGCGAAAAGTTAGACAAAAAAGTCAGGCAAAAACAGGCTTGTCCAAATTATTTGTACTTTTAAGAACGAAAGATTCTACTGAATGTTTTGCAAAGTACTGTATCTAATTTTGGGATAATTAACGACGACTTTAAGATGGTTTGGTCAAAGTTGCTTTTATTCATATCGTTCTATCTTTGTGGGTTAGCGGCTCATTCTCAGGGACGTTTGTTTGTTTTTTATGATACCGAGTGTCCGATTTGCCAAAAAACTACCAAACGATTACAAGAAATGTACGATAAATATGGCCAAAACGTTGCGTTTACGACCGTTTTTTCCACCAAGTCTCTTAAAAAGTCGGAAGTAAGGACTTTTGCCAAAGAATACCAATTTACATTGCCCTACGTAATAGACCGAAAACACAAGCTGGTCGAACGCTATGACGCGCGCACGACGCCCGAGGTTGTACTGCTCAACGCCCAAGGCCAAGAAGTGTATCGCGGGGCGGTTGACAACCAGTTTTTTGGACTTGGCAAGTACCGTCCTAAAACCACCGAATTTTATCTACAAAGTGCACTCGAAGCGCTTATTTCAGGAAAAACTATTGCCCCTGCTCGCACCGAAGCCGTAGGCTGCCTGATTAACCGTAAAAAAAGTAGCTGAAAGTTTTAGCCCCTGATACGCTGATAAAAAGGGACAACTTTGCACCTTTGCAGGGATTTTATAAACCATTCTTTCTGCTATGTCTATCATAAAAGTAGCCGCAGGTACTATCAATACCACTCCTTTAGCGTGGGAATCGAATCGTAAACACATCGTAAATGCGATTGAAGACGCTCGCCAACAAGAGATTAGCTTGCTTTGCTTGCCCGAATTATGTATTACAGGCTACGGCTGCGACGATGCTTTTTACAGTGCAAATACCCTTGCACAGGCCATTGAAAGTTTGCACGAAATTGCCCCTCATACGACGGGTATTGCCGTCGCGGTAGGACTTCCTTTGCGATTCAACAATAAAATATACAACACGGCTTGTTTGATTGTCAATAAGCGTATTCTTGGATTTGTGGCAAAACAACATTTGCCCAACTACGGACTTTTCTACGAAGACCGTTGGTTTCACCGTTGGCCTGCGGGCTTACGTGATGAGGTCAAAGTCGGTGATTTCCAATACCCCATTGGCGATTTGATTTTTGATTTATCGGGGATTCGAATTGGGTTTGAAATTTGTGAAGATGCGTGGGTGGCTCAGCGCCCAGGTCGTTTGCATTTTGACCGAGGCGTTGACATTATCCTCAATCCAAGTGCCAGTCCGTTTGCTTTCCAGAAATTCATGACCCGTGAGCGACTCGTCATTGACGGCTCTCGCTCGTTTTCGTGTAGTTATGTTTACACCAACTTGCTTGGCAACGAAGCGGGACGCCTTCTTTTTGACGGTGATGCCATGATTGCCAGCGATGGTACGTTGTTGGCTTCTAGCCCACGGTTTGGCTATGCCGATTATTACATTACTTCGGCAGTTATTGATACCGATGTTACCCGACTTTCTCATTCGCAGGTAAAATCACCCGTTCCTGGAGGCAATTGGGAAGTGACCGATACCTTCCAGTGGCACGAAGTAGCACCCGCGTACCAAGTGGCCGAGTTAGAGCCTTTTGAGCGTGGCGGGTATTTAAAAGAAGAAGAGTTTGCGCGGGCTGTTTGTTTGGGGTTGTTTGATTACCTCCGCAAATCCCGTTCGTATGGTTTTACGGTGTCACTTTCGGGCGGGGCTGATTCTTGTGCTTGTGTGGCATTGTGTGGCTTGATGATTCGTTTGGCCGATGAAAGCATTGGGCTCGAAGCGTTCAAACAAAAACTGGGTCATATCAAAAAGATTCAGCAAGAAACGACCGTGGAGGGTATTGCCAAACAGTTGATTCATAGTATTTATCAAGGGACAGAAAATAGTTCTACCGATACCTATGAATCGGCGGCAAGTTTAGCTCATTCAATCGGCGCGACTTTCCACAACATTAATATCAATGGCCTAGTAGAAACCTACAAAGGGCTTATTGAGGAGCAAATTGGCCGTGACCTCACGTGGGAGCAAGACGATATTCCGTTGCAAAATATCCAAGCGAGGGTACGTGCCCCGAGCGTATGGCTGTTGGCTAACTTATACGGGCATTTGTTGTTAGCTACCTCCAACCGTTCTGAAGTTGCCGTGGGGTATTGCACCATGGACGGAGACACGGCGGGGAGCATTAGTCCTATTGCGGGGATTGACAAATACTGGCTGCGACAGTGGCTGGTGTGGCTCGAAACCATCGGATGCCACGTCAAAGGACACCACATAAAAGTTGAAGGGCTACAAAAAGTAAATAGCTTACAGCCTACGGCCGAATTGCGCCCTAAAGAACGGATGCAAACCGACGAGAAAGATTTGATGCCTTACGAGGTGTTGGATGCCATCGAGGAAGTAGCGATTCGAGACAAGAAGTCCCCTATTGATTGTTTCCGCAGTATGGAAGTACGTTTTGCTGAAAAATACTCTCGCGAAACGTTGTATTCGTCGGTTGATCGTTTCTTTAAATTATGGAGCCGAAATCAATGGAAACGAGAGCGTTACGCCCCAGGCTTCCACCTCGACGATTACAACTTAGACCCTCGGGCGTGGTGCCGTTTTCCGATTTTGTCGGGAGGGTTTGAGAAAGAGCTTGAAGAGTTAAAAACCTATTTTGAAGGGAAAAATACGAAAGGTCGTAAAGGGAAAATTGGGTTTTAGGGGTGTAAAAATAAATGCTAGATGAAGACGCATTCATTTTAAACACATAGAAAATATAGGAATAAACCCATAGAAACACAGAAGGCAGCCGAATCGGCTTTTTGGTTTGTTTTCTTATGTACAAACTCTGTAACGAATACTTATACTACAATATGCAAACCCGCCTCACTCCAGCCCGAAAGCGAATTGCGCTTGTGGCACACGATAACAAAAAAGCCGAACTCATCGAATGGGCGGTGTATAATAAGGCTACTTTGGGTCGCCATCAATTGTTTGGAACAGGAACGACGGGGCGGTTGCTAGAAGATGCCCTCGACGTTCACGTCACGCGCCTGCTTAGTGGGCCGCTTGGAGGCGACCAGCAGATTGGGGCAATGATTGCCGAAGGGCGCCTCGACGTGTTAATTTTCTTTTGGGATCCTATGTCGGCACAGCCGCACGACCCTGACATCAAAGCACTTTTGCGTTTGGGGGTACTTTGGAATATTCCCATGGCTTGCGACCGCATCACGGCCGATTATGTTCTCACTTCCCCGTTGATGTACCAAGAATATGAAACCATCTTACCCGACTACGACTCCTATCTTAAACGTAAGGTTTGAGGTACGGACGGAATTGGGTACTTTTGCCACAAATAGCTATTACTATGAAAATTTTGGTTCTTGATAATTACGACTCTTTCACTTACAACTTGGTGTATATCCTTCGTGAGTTGCACGATGATGTGGAAGTGCACCGCAACGACAAAATTGCGCTGGAAGATGTCGCCAACTATGATAAAATTCTGCTTTCACCTGGTCCTGGCATTCCGTCAGAAGCAGGGATTTTGCAAGATTTGGTGCGCACCTACGCCCCTACAAAGAGCATCATGGGTGTGTGCCTAGGCCACCAAGGCATTGGGGAAGTATTTGGGGCAAGCCTAAACAATATGTCGGATGTGCTTCACGGCATTAGTGATAAAGCCATTGTAACAGATGCCAATGAGCCTTTGTTCAAAGGACTTCCGTCGTCGTTTCAAGTAGGTCGCTATCACTCATGGACGGTGGTGGGCGAAACCGTACCCGATACCATGACCATCACAGCCGTGGATGAAAATGGCCAAGTGATGGCGCTTCGTCACAATACGTACGACGTGCGCGGAGTACAGTTCCACCCTGAGTCGGTGCTAACAGAGCACGGAAAACAAATGCTACAAAATTGGCTTGCTATTTAATCGTATGACTATTGACCAACTGTTCGATTCTTTTAACCAACTGCGCGTACTGATTGTAGGAGATGTAATGTTGGACGCCTACGTGTGGGGGAAAGTGGACCGAATCTCGCCCGAAGCACCCGTCCCTGTCGTCGTGGCCCAACGCCGCGAATACCGTTTGGGAGGGGCAGGGAATGTAATTTTGAATATACACGCGCTCGGCGCCGAACCCATTATTTGCTCGGTGGTGGGGCAAGATACGGAGGGACAGAATTTATTGGGCGAATTGACAAAGCGTCAGTTGCGTACCGACGGAATCTTACAAAGCCCCGACCGCATCACGACTATCAAAGAACGTATCATTGCGGGGTCGCAGCAGGTGGTTCGAGTGGATACTGAAACCGATAAAGTAATAACGCTGGAAGAACAAGCACAGCTGATTGAGAAGGCCAAAGCGTTGTTGCCCGAGTGCCACGTTGTTCTTTTTGAAGACTATGACAAAGGCGTTTTGTGCCCCAATGTCATCAAAGAAATCACCGATGCGGCCAACTTATTAGGGATTCCAACGGTAGTTGATCCCAAAAAACGCAACTTTTTGGCCTACCAAAACGTCACTTTGTTCAAACCGAATCTAAAGGAGCTGAAAGAAGGATTGAAGGTAGAGTTTGATGTACGGAATGAAGACGAACTGAAAGCTGTCGTAAAAAAACTCCGCTACGAACTCAACGCCAAAGGAGCATTTGTGACCCTCTCGGAGCGAGGAGTGTATATTGATTATTTGGACAAACAACACCGCAGCCCAGCGCATCAACGCGAAATCGCCGATGTATCGGGGGCAGGAGATACCGTTATTAGTATTGCCGCTTGTGCGGTGGCATTGGGGGTTGCACCAGCGACTGTAGCCGAACTTTCCAACCTAGGCGGCGGACTCGTTTGCGAACACGTTGGAGTAGTGCCGATTGATAAAGAAATCCTGAAAGCAGAGGCCAAGAAGAGTTTAGGATAGAAAAAGTGTTACCCGCTGATTGACGCAGAATTTAAAGGCGCAGATGACCGCAGATATTCAACCTTAGGGAAAATCGGCGCTTTTCTAATCAGCGAGCTTTACGGGTAAAAATTGAGAAAACAGTAAAGTTTAATATACTCAGAACGGAATTCATTCATGCACATAAAAATCGGAACACGCGGAAGCCGTTTGGCGCTTTGGCAAGCGTATTACGTCGAAAAATCACTTCAACAGGGAGGGCTTTCGACGGAGATTGTCATCATCGAAACCAAAGGTGATCAAATTCTCGACCGTTCGCTTTCCAAAATCGGAAGTAAAGGGGTTTTTACCCAAGAACTTGAAGACCAGCTTCGCGATGGTCGCATTGATATTGCCGTTCATAGTGCCAAAGATTTGCAGTCGGAACTTGACGAAGACCTAGAACTGATTGCTTTTACTGAGCGTGAACGCGTCAACGACGTGCTTGTAAGCCATAACACAACGCTGTCGTTGAAAAGCGGAGAGGCGTTTGTGGTGGGGACTTCTTCGACGCGCCGAGTGGCCATGTTGAAACACTTTTATCCCCACATCAAAACAGTGGATATGCGCGGTAATCTCCAAACGCGCCTTCGTAAGCTGGAAGAAGGGCAGTGTGATGCCATCTTGCTCGCGTACGCAGGCGTGCACCGTATGGAATACGACTCGCTGATTTGTGAACACTTGCAACTTGATGAATTTACGCCTGCGGTGGGGCAAGGAAGCGTGGCTATCGAATGCAGCTCTACCATTGCCCCAGAAAAAAAAGAAAAACTACGAGCGTTACTCAACCACCCCGCTACCGAAGCCTGTCTCTTGGCCGAACGTGCCTTTTTGAGACGTTTGCAAGGCGGCTGTAGTGTGCCTGTTTTTGGACTAGCAACGCACCAAGCAGAAGGTTTGAGCATCACAGGAGGAGTAGTAAGTCTGGACGGGCAAACCTTGCTCAAACATACCGTAACAGGAGATACATCAGCGACAGAAGCAATAGGCGGCGAATTGGCCGAAAGACTACTGGGCGAAGGTGCGGCCGAGATTTTAGCGCAAATAAAACAGAATTTGTAAACAGTAAACGAGGTGTTAGACCTTCCAAGTTTTTAAAACTTGGCAAGTCCAAACCGAACCAATATGAAAGCAACCCTCAACTACTTACTCAATTATCAAACGCTGGATGAACAAACGGCTTATCAAACGCTGTTGGGGATTGGTCGTGGTGAGTATAATTCATCTCAAATTGCTAGTTTTTTAACAGTTTTCGCCCTTAGAGGTATTACGGTAGAAGAATTAACAGGCTTTCGTAAAGCAATGCTAGAGATGTTGCTGCCCGTTGACTTTTCGGACTTTGATGCCATGGATGTGTGCGGTACGGGTGGGGATGGAAAGGATACGTTCAATGTCTCGACGCTTTCGGCTTTTGTCGTAGCAGGAACGGGGCAGAAAGTGGCTAAACAGGGTAATCACGGCGTATCGTCGGCAGTAGGGTCATCGACGGTGTTGGAGTATTTGGGAATTAAATTTACCAACGACATTGATTATCTCCGTCGAAAAATGGAGACGGCAGGTATTTGCTATTTGCACGCCCCGCTTTTTCACCCTGCGATGAAAAACGTCGCGCCCATTCGTAAGGAGCTGGGGATAAAGACGTTTTTCAACATGTTGGGACCGATGATTAACCCGAGTTTTACGCCCAAACAAATGGTGGGGGTTTTTAGCCTTGAACTCGCTCGTCTTTACGCGTATCTTTATCAGCAATCGGGCATGAAATACTTGATTGTTCATTCGTTGGATGGCTACGATGAAGTATCATTGACGGGTGACTTTAAGATTATTACGGCACAAAATGAGCAGATTCTCGTGCCTGCCGACTTAGGATTAAAGACGTTGAAACCAGAAGAGCTATTTGGAGGAGAAACATTAGCAGATTCGGCAACGATATTTCTGAATGTACTGAATGACGAGGCAACATCAGCTCAAAAAGAAGCCGTGTTGGCCAATGCAGGTCTGGCGCTTTTTGCCGCTGATTCCACTTTGTCGCTCACTGACGCAGTAGCCATGGCCCGAGAGTCGTTGGAAAGCAAGCGAGCGCTGGCGGCGTTCAAAACGTTGATTGAAGAGTAAGTAGCGTGCTTTGGGTTACTCCTAACCCAAAGAAATCAACTCTAAAAGCATTATTTCTTATGAGTGTGATGACATTTGAAGAATTAGACCTTAATGGCACCTACACCTACGCCGATTATTTAACGTGGGCGTTTGAGGAGCGTTTAGAGCTCATCAAAGGAAAGATTTTTAACATGTCGCCTGCACCAGCACGACGACATCAAAAAATTTCTCGTCAGTTGTCTTTACCCATCGGTAACTATCTCGATGGAAAACGTTGTGAAATGTACACAGCTCCTTTTGATGTACGTCTCACGCCATTGAAGGGTAAAAAGCGTTCGGATAATCAAATTTACACGGTGGTTCAACCTGATATTTGTGTGATTTGTGACATTGATAAACTCGACGACCGTGGTTGTATTGGTGCTCCTGATTTAATCATCGAAATTTTATCGCCAGGAAATACCAAAAAAGAAATGCGCGATAAATACGAAGTTTATGAAGAAAATGGCGTGAAAGAATACTGGTTGGTAGAACCCAACGATAACGCTATATTTGTGTATGTACTCAATGACGAAGGAAAATACATTGGCTTACGGCCTTTTACAGAAGACGACGTGATAACGACGAGCATCTTACCTGAGCTTGAAATATCGGTCGCCAAAATTTTTGAACCCTAATGAATATTCTCGACAAAATAGTAGCCCACAAACGTACCGAAGTAGCCGACGCCAAAAGTCGGGTGAGTCTTGCCCAACTTGAACAAGCGCCACTTTTTGGTCGCCCCACTCTCTCGCTCAAAAACGCCCTCACCGCCAACGGTGCTTCGGGTATTATCTCCGAATTTAAGCGTAAGTCTCCTTCCAAAGGCATCATCAACGACCGCGTTCTCCCCGAAATTGTGACGCAAGGATACGTCGCAGCGGGGGCGAATGGCCTATCGGTATTGACCGATACCAATTTCTTTGGTGGTACGTTTGAGGATTTTGGCAAAGCACGCGCCGCCAATCCAGCGACGCCCATGCTTCGTAAAGATTTTATGATTGACGAATATCAGCTGTGGGAAGCCAAGGCCATTGGTGCCGATGTGATTTTACTCATTGCAGCTTGCTTGACTCCTGACGAAATTAGCTACTTGGGACAAAAAGCCCACGACCTTGGTTTAGAAGTACTTTTGGAAGTACACGACCGCGAAGAATTGGAGCAAAGCCTGTGCGAGCACGTGGATATGGTCGGGGTCAACAACCGAAACCTTAAAACATTTGTTACATCGGTCGAAACATCGTTGGAATTGGCGCAACTTATTCCCGATAATTTCGTCAAAATATCCGAAAGTAGTCTCAAAGATGCTGACACAATCTTGCAATTGCGCGCAGCTGGTTATCAAGGTTTTCTCATTGGAGAAACGTTCATGAAAACCGAAGATCCCGCCGCTGCCTTGCGCGGTTTGGTCGATGAGATTACGTCAAAAACACAATTTGTTTAATAGCCGACGTAATAGTTAACCTTTTAATAGTGCCTATACACTTTTTGCCTTATGATGAAAATTAAAGTTTGTGGAATGCGAGACACGGCTAATTTGGCCGAATTGCTGGAGTTGAAACCTGATTTTATCGGATTTATTTTTTACGACAAATCACCTCGCTTCGTAGGGGAAAGCCTCGATGAGGAATTTGTCAAAAATATTCCCAAGACCAGTAAAAAGGTAGGAGTTTTTGTCAACGCCAACCCTGACTTTATCCTTAGGCAAGTAAAACGCTACGATTTACAATTTGTACAGCTCCACGGAAACGAAACGCCCGACGCTTGCCGAACCCTAAAAAGCAGAGGCGTCAATATCATTAAAGCTTTTTCAATCGACGAAGCGTTTAACTTCAACAGCCTTAATAATTACACCCCGCATTGCGAGTATTTCTTGTTTGACGCAAAAGGTTCACAGCCAGGTGGAAACGGAGTGACGTTTGATTGGAACACATTAAAACGCTATCAAAACGATAAACCATTCTTTCTCAGCGGTGGTTTATCATTAGAAAATATAGAGCAGGTCGCAGAACTGGGCATCAAAATTTTTGGATTGGATGTCAACAGTAAATTTGAAACTGAACCTGCGTTTAAAGACATTGAAAAACTAAGACAACTCTTCGAATTGGTTCGACCCGCCGAAGAAGAAATCGAACTTTAATAACATCACAATGGCAATAACGTCAGTAAATTCACCCTTCCAAGTCAACGAACGCGGTTATTATGGCCAGTTTGGAGGGGCATATATTCCCGAAATGCTTTACCCTAACGTGGAAGAGCTTCGTGAAAACTACCTCCACATCATCGCTCAACCCGATTTTCAAGAAGAGTTTCAGGCGCTTCTCCGCGATTACGTAGGGCGTCCAACTCCGCTGTATTTGGCACAGCGCCTTTCTGAAAAATACAATACAACCATTTACCTCAAACGCGAAGACCTGTGTCACACGGGAGCGCACAAGGTAAATAATACGATTGGGCAAATTCTGTTGGCGCGTCGTTTGGGTAAGAAAAAGATTGTGGCTGAGACGGGCGCAGGGCAGCACGGCGTGGCAACCGCTACGGTATGTGCCTTGATGGGCATGGAGTGCATTGTTTATATGGGAGAGATTGACATTCAGCGCCAAGCGCCCAACGTGGCTCGGATGAAAATGCTCGGCGCCGAAGTACGCCCTGCAACGAGTGGCTCTAAAACCCTCAAAGACGCCACCAACGAAGCCATGCGCCACTGGATTAATAATCCTACCGATACGCACTACATCATCGGTTCGGTGGTGGGGCCACACCCATACCCTGACATGGTGGCGCGTTTTCAATCAGTGATTTCGGAAGAAATTAAAAAACAGTTGCTAGAAAAAACGGGTAGCGAACTCCCCGACTACGTGATTGCGTGCGTAGGTGGAGGCTCAAACGCCGCAGGAGCATTTTACCATTTCTTAGATGATGCGCCTGTGAAATTGGTAGCAGCCGAAGCGGGCGGTCACGGAATTCATTCGGGATTGTCAGCGGCGACGACATTTTTGGGAAAAATTGGCGTACTGCACGGCAGTAAGAGTATTTTGATGCAAACCGAAGATGGCCAAGTGGTGGAGCCACATTCTATCTCAGCGGGATTGGATTACCCAGGCATTGGGCCATTGCACGCGCATTTGCACGATAGCAAGCGGGCGCAATTCTACGCCATCACCGACGACGAATCGGTGGTATCGGCTATGGAACTCGCCAAATTGGAAGGCATCATCCCCGCCCTTGAAAGTTCACACGCTTTAGCAGTGCTGCCTTACCTAAAAGCGGCTGCCAACGAAACAGTAGTAATCAACCTCTCAGGGCGTGGCGATAAAGATTTGGCTACGTATATGAAGTATTTGTAAAAATGAAAGGGTAGTTGAATATGCGTTTTTCTCGATTTTCTCCTACCCTTTTCTTCCTCTCCGTTACGGCATTCACGATTTTGATGCTCACAAAGGTAATTCCCTACCTAAGTTTTGAACCAGAAATAGACTTCTTGACGACCAAAACCGACCGAGTTTTGGCAAAAAAAGATTTTCAAGTGGGGTTCTACGTCCATATCCTCAGCAGCTGGTGGGTGATGGGAATTGGCCTGTTTCAGTTCATTCCAAGTTTTGTAAAAAAATATCGCCGTTTGCACCAAACCCTTGGAAAAGTTTACGTATTTTCGATACTGTTTTTAGCTGCTCCCTCGGGTTTTGTACTGGCATTGTATGCCAATGGCGGCTTGCCTGCCAAAGTAGGTTTTTCGTTGCAGTGCCTTGTATGGTGGCTAACTACCCTCGTTGCTTGGTACGAAATCCGTAAAAATCAGTGGCAAAGGCACGTAGAATGGATGATGCGAAGCTATGCCCTGACGCTGGCCGCGATGAGTTTGAGAGTGGGAAGCTACGTAATGGTGTATTTTCTAAGTACTAAACCCATCGAAACCTATTTAACGGTCACTTGGGCATCGTGGGTCGTCAATTTGATAATTGCAGAAGTTTTGATTTATAATAACCTTGGTACATACCTAATCCATAAAATTCGTTGATGCGCTTCTTTTTAAACAAAGCTTTTTTTCTGGGCTTCGCTGCTCTTACTTGGTATGGATGTGCTCGCAATACCAACGAGAACTCAAAACCTACGGCCGTACCCGTTAAACTCGTAACACACAAAGAAGCGGTGGACTCGCTGCGAAAAGATACCACGGCACCATTAAAAGCGTTGATTGTTAGCCCTCTTTCCGAGAAACAATTGGCAAGTTTTTTTGGACAGCATGATGTTACGCCGTTGTTATTTATGACTGATGCCGAAGGCGGATATGCCAACCGTTTTGATGGTTTTTATGGTGCAGACCACTACCGAATTGAGTTTTATTTCTCGGAAGTTCGCCGCGATTCGTTGAATCCAACGGTCTATTATGTAAAAGGAAAAAACCGCTATAAAAAGAACATCACCCCCTTTGAAGGAACACTTAAGTTTGAGAAACTGGCGACCTTCAAAGACCCCAATCATAAAGAAGAATCTTACGATAGCGACGAGTTTGCTTTGAAAGAGTCGTATTCTGCCCAAGCTACGTTTGAGCTAAAAGAAAACGCCGTATTTAAGGGTTCAGGCGTGTTTTCTGGGCAAATGTTCCTCGATTTTTACGAACGCAAAGATGGAACAATTGACCTTTGGTACTATTCCCAAAATGCACCTGCGCAGGGAAGTGGCTTTAAATTTGAGGGAAATTGGCGCAACTATAAAACAAATCAGACAAAACCCGTGGTGTGGGCAAAAGATTTGTTCATTTTTGCCAACGATATTCTAACCGATTTTTCTATTGGTGAACGTGACGTCGAAATCAATAAAAAATACCGCCATTTGGGCTGGGACAATTACTGGGAAAACGACGAATGGTGGCATGACACCCCCACAATTCAATAAAGTTATCGAACTTTTTCCGCCTTATTCGGATTGACATTTAACCACATTATCCATTTATACTCCTACTATTACCATGGCAACATTAACCCTAATGGAAGTTTCAGAAATGAGACTCAAGCTCAAAAACCTTGAAAATCAAGTTGCTTCGGGCGAATTATCGCTGTTTGACCGTTGTGAGATTGAAGACGAGATTTTGGAGTTAAAAGAACAACTTGGCGATTTTGAACGCAGTGTTTTTGATAACACAGGCGAGTGTATCAACTGCTCTGGGTAGATTTAGCGGTTTTGACACTTCACTATCATAAACAGACATTTACACATGAAAAAAACATTTTTAGCCCTTTTCTTGGCATTATTTACCTTTGGCGCTATGGCACAATCTTCTTCCGACAAAGTACTTCGTCACGTCGTTTTGTTTAAATTTAAAGACGGCACCACTGCCGAGCAAGTAAAGAAAGTGGAAGATGCTTTTCGTAAACTGCCTACCCAAATCAAAGAAATCAAAGGGTTTGAGTGGGGAACCAACAATAGCCCAGAAGGCCACGACCAAGGTTTTACCCATTGCTTCTTCTTGACGTTTGCGTCGGAAGCCGACCGTGCGGTCTATTTGCCTCACCCCGACCACAAAGCGTTTGGAAAAGTCTTAGGACCTTACCTCGACAAAGTATTGGTGGTTGATTATTGGACTCAAAAATAAACCATGATAGCTTACTTACACGGTAAACTTGCTCATAAAGACCCCGCCTACGTAATCATCGACGTAGGCGGCGTTGGTTATGAAGTAAAAGTATCTTTACAAACCTTCGGGGCACTGCCCAATGTAGGAGATGCCTGCAAAATTTATACCTACCAGCAAATCCGCGAAGACGCCCACACGCTGTACGGCTTTGCAGAACCGACCGAAAAAACTTTATTTTTGGACTTGGTAAGTGTCTCGGGAGTAGGGTCGGCTACGGCGCTTATCATGCTTTCTTCGCTGTCGGCGCCCGAAATCAAGCAGGCGATTGTCAACGAAGACGTGAAGCTGATTCAAACCATCAAAGGAATTGGTGGAAAAACCGCCCAGCGCGTCATCATTGATTTGAAGGATAAAATCAAGAAAGAGGGCTTAATCGCTCCTCAGCCCAATGTCTTTATGGCTGCCAACAGCCAAGTGCGCAGCGAAGCGCTGGCAGCTTTGGTCATGTTGGGGATTCCAAAGCCTACCGCCGAAAAGAGTGTCGATACCATTCTAAAACGCGAAGGCGACCAAATCACCGTCGAACAACTCATCAAATTGGCGCTTCGCTAGTGCCTAGCAATACGTCTTTTATACACCTCCAAAGGCTCCACTAGTACTTCAACGTCGTATCGGCGGGGCTGTCGGCGGGGCCTTTGTCTTTTTTACCAAAGACCGACACATTGACGTAGCGTTTAGGATATTGACGGAAATTGGTCATCAGTTTGTTTACACTCACAATCGTACGGTTGATATTATCGTACAAAGCTTGGTCTTTCAACAACTTTCCTGCCGTTCCTTGGCCTTGTTCGAGGGCTGTAAGTGATTTTTGAAGGGTAGCTACTGCCGAATTGGCCTGTGCCAATGTTTCGCCCAAACGAAGCGCTTTCAACGAATCAGTGGCAGTTTTTAGATTTCCCAAAATAGGCTTAAAACTCTTTTCGGTTTCAATCAAAGAAGCCGAAAGGGCATTGACATTGGCCAAAGTCGCCGCAATGGCTTGGCGATTTTGAGCAACGGTGGCGTTGATACCTGAAGCCGTTTGGTCGGTGGTAGTAAGTAATTTATTCAATACGTACCCCGTTTGGTCAAATTGCTTTACGATACGGTTCAAATTGATAATGAGCGAGTCAGCATTTTTTACCACGGGCAAAGCTTGTTCTTGGAGCAATGCCTGAATCCCTTTTTCAGAATCAGCCATTAGTGTGTCGCCTTGCTGAAGTTGTTTTCCACCCGTCGCAATTTGCAGCATCAGAGCGCTTCCACCTAACAACTCCGACGTCAGCATTACTTTAGAACCTTGGGTCAACAATACATTTTTTTGAATTTCCAGCGTTACCAACACCTTGTTTCCACGGTCGGTCAGCAGTTCTGTACTTTTGACCTGCCCCACTTGCACCCCGTTGAGTTTGATGGGGTTCGATGGCTGAAGTGAGCCCACGTTGTCATATACTACAAAATACTTGTATTTGCTCGAAAAGAAATCAGCTCCTTTTAAAAAATTAAACCCAAAATAGAGCATCGACAACGCAACGATTGCCATCAACCCTACTTTTGCTTCCTTAGAAATTTTCATGAATGTGAATCGTTGATTGTTTTTATGACTACCGATCTTCTACTTCTTGCTTGTATTGCTTAAACGCCCGAAAAATAGCTTCCGCTATTTCGTCTTGGCCATCGTCTGAATTAAGGTATTTTTCTTCTTGTGCGTGGCTAATAAACCCTGCTTCCACCAATACACTCGGCATGGCCGTTTGCCAAAGTACCATAAAACCCGCCTGTTTTACGCCACGGCTGTTGCGATCGGCATATTTTTGAAATTGGCGCTCGATTTTACCCGCAAAACTCAAGCTACTCGCGATGTAGGCATTTTGACGGTTGGCCAACATAATATACGCCAATGGAGAGTTGGGGTTAAAGCCTTTGTAGCGCTCTTCGTAATTTTGTTCCAACAAGATACTGGAGTTTTCGCGTTTTGCCACTTCCAAGTTTTCATCCGATTTGTGCAAACCCATCACGAAGGTCTCCGTTCCCGAAGGGCTCTTTTTATTTTTGGGCAAAGAATTACAGTGAATCGAAATAAACAAATCGGCTTTGCGGCGATTGGCGATGTTGGAACGCTCATTTAGTTCCACAAACTTATCCGAAGCTCGCGTCAGAATTATTTTTACCTCTGGCATTTCAAGCTTTATTTTCCGCGCCAGCCGCATTGTTATGTCCAAAACAATGTCTTTTTCTTTTGATATTTTCCCTTTAGCTCCCGTATCCTTTCCTCCATGCCCCGCATCCAATACGACAACATCAATACTCCCATCGGAGTCTGATTTGAAAGTAAAACTACAAAAAGTGATCCAACCAAGTAGTAATCCTATTTTGAACGTGTTCAACATGAGTGGTTCTTTAAGTTTATGGCTTATTGTGAATGAGTAAGAGAGGCTATTCGACCATAAATAAACGCTCCAAAACCTTCTAAATTTTTGTCTAATTGACAAACTTAGAAGGTTTTGGAGGATATTTTTCACAAAGAAACTCAAAAATACGGTAAATCGCACACGGAAGCGACTATACTCCTTCCGCAACTACCTCTTTGACGGTAGGAACCATCTGCGTCAACAGGTTCTGGATACCTGCTTTGAGGGTCAGCGTCGAAGACGGACAGCCGCTGCACGAACCTTGTAAAAGTACTTTTACGGTACCTGTTTCTTCTTCAAACGAATGAAACGAAATAGCGCCCCCGTCTGACTCTACCGCTGGACGTACGTAATCGTCTAATACGGTTTTGATTTGGCGTACCGTTGGGCTATCCGTGTCCACAATCGTGGTATTACGTTCAACCGTTTTTTGCTCAAATACGGGGTGATTTTCTTCAAAATAAATCTTCAAAAACTGCTTGGTATCCAAAATCACTGAACCCCAATCAGTCGTGTCATCTTTGGTGAGGGTCACAAAGTTGGACGCCAAAAACACGCGCTGCACGAATGGGAATTGGAACAAATCTCCCGCCAACGGCGACGACTTTCCTTCGGCCTGCGTCGCAGCCAAATCGGGATAGTCGAAAGATAAGCCTTGGGGAACAAGTTCAAAATTGAAGACAAACTTCATCGAGTTTGGATTGGGGCTTGCTTCGGTATAAATAAATACGGGTTGCATAGAAAAAGTATGACTCGTTGTTTGATTCATCAAAATAAATAGACAATCCTGAAATGATTGTTCCTATTGCAACAAAACTTTCGGCATTTTGGTTTGCTTATTCGCCGTTCGCTATTTTGTGGTCATTAGGTTTTGAGAAACCTCACTCTTCGGTTATAAGTAACCGAAGACACGGGAATGGAGAAAAATAAAGTACAATCGCCGTTTCGTATAGGGTAAAACTTGGTTGAGTTGTCATAGGGAAGAACCTCGCTACAGACTATGATTTACCTCGTCGGAACGTTTATTGCCGTCTTTCTCGCTGTCATTATTCTTACCAAAAAAGGCAGAACTACCGCCGACCTAATTTTGGGAATTTGGATGATTGTAGTGAGTATGCACGTTTTTTCGTACTACAGCTACCTTACCCAGCTCATTTATCGCTACCCCACTTTTCTTGGAATTAATTTTCCATTGCCTTTTTTACACGGGCCACTGCTTTATTTATACACCCTTGCCCTCACCCGCCCCCAACAATTTCGATCCAAAAAGTGGCTGCTTCACGGCGCGATACCTTCTTTCATCATTGCCCTCTACTCCCCTTTTTGGATGCTTTTGGGAACGCAAAAAATTGAGGTTTTCAAAAGGGAAGGCGCGGGTTATGAGTTCACCCTTCTAGTAAGTAATGCGCTGCTAACCATTTCGGGGGTTTTCTACGTAGTAGCAACAAACTATTTACTACAAAAACACCGCAAACGGATTCTGAATCAATTTTCTTACCAAGAAAAAATCAACCTCAACTGGCTTCGATTTCTTTTTTACGCCATGGGGCTGATTTGGTTTTTTATCATTTTTCTCAAAAACGACCCGCTTATTTTTTCAGCCAGTAGCGTTTTTGTGGTGCTTATTGGGTATTATGGCATCAAGCAGGTTGGCATTTTTACGAATACCTCTCCTACCCTCCCCAACATTGCCCCACCATTTCAATTAGCCGCCGAAGAACCCGAAGAGATAGAAGTCCATAGAAAAAAATACGCCAAATCGGGGCTTAATGAAGACCGCGCCCAAGACCTTCATCAGCGTTTGGAAGAATTGATGCACGATGAAAAACTGTTTACCGAGCCCGAACTTACCCTCACCGACTTGGCCAATCGCCTAGAGATTCACCCCAATTATTTGTCTCAAGTAATCAACGAAGTCGCAGGGGTAAATTTTTATGACTACATCAACCACCACCGAGTTGAAGAGTTTAAACGCCAAATTTTTCTCCCTCATAACCAACGATTTACTCTCCTTGCGATTGCATACGATTGCGGGTTCAACTCCAAATCAGCCTTTAATCGCTACTTCAAAAAAATGACGGGATTCTCTCCCTCTGATTACGTAAAACAACATCGAGCTGTTGGTGCTAGCTTGTAAGCAAGGGCGAAAGGCATGAATGTGGCGCGGAATTTTACAGCGTCATCAAAACAACATGTCTTTATGAAGAAACTTGCTTGGAGTATCATTGTTTTATTAGCGCTACTCGTAGGGGTTATTCCACTTACGTACCTTACTGATGCCAAACAGGGCTACTTAGAAATGAAAGCCCCCGAAACCCTAAAGAATATAGTATGGCAGGTAGGGTTTGTCACTCACATTACCGCAGGAGCTATTGCCATTGGGATTGGCTGGCTCCAATTCAGCCGTAAACTTCTCGTCCGAAAAACGCGCTGGCATCGCGCCATCGGCAAAACCTACATCGTTACGGCGCTGTTTTGCTCTGGTGCAGGTATTTTCATCGGATTTTATGCCAACGGCGGCCCCATCGCTATGGCAGGCTTTATCTGCGGAGGTTGTGTTTACTTTTACACTACCCTAAAAGGTTACCTGCTCATTCGTGAAAAAAAACTTGTGCGCCACCAAGAAATGATGACGTACAGTTATGCAGCTTGTCTAGGAGCAGTGACTTTACGCATCTACATGCCCTTATCCATACTCCTACCCTACGAATATGACCTAGTCTATAACTTCGTGGCTTGGTTGAGTTGGCTCGTCAACTTAGCGATTGCGTATGGGGTAAACAGAACCCGTCAACGACACGGGCAATTGGCTACAACATAACCCCAAAAAAGGGACTCACCTTACAAGCAAGGGCGCTTGGCGCGGCGCTGAGGGGGATTTTTGCTGCGAAATCAAAATTTTTCGCTCATGTTTCTTTTCAACACACACCGCCTCCGCTATGCGCTCTTGCTGGCAGCAGCGCTCATTGCAACCGAGTCTGTCGCCCAATTTTCGCCCAAAACCCTTCGGGTAGCTGTCTATAACGAAGCCTTTGGCGTACCGTGGGGGCCGATAACCAAATTACCCATTCACCCTACCGTTAGCCTCGGCACCGACTTTCGAGTACGGTCGGGCAAACACTGGCAAAAAGCTTTGGGGCTAGATCTGTATTACTATTACCAACGTTCGTTTGAGCACGCGCTTATGCTCGATGTTGCCTATCGGCTCGGGTATCGGTTCAACTTCGGATTGCAGGCCAATTTCCACACGGCTCTTGGGTACAAACACGCCATTTTAGCAGGCAAAAAGTACAGTTTAAAAGACGGAGAATACCAGCCTACTTCCCACTTTGGCAAGGCACAAGCCAACCTAAAAGTGGGCTTAGGCTTGGAATATCCATTGTCGAAACGCTATTCCATCACCGCCGACTACAAAGCGATGGCCGTCGCTCCTTTCGGCGACCGTCTCCTTCCGTTTTCGGCAAACACATTTTTGGGCGTAGGCCTCAACATCCATCTAAAACCATAATCACCCCACAGTCCATGAAAGCTATCTCATTTCTGCTCGTTGTCACGCTACTAACGCTCGGTGCTTGCCAAAACGACATTGGCTCTGCCCAGCTAGTCCCCAACTGCTCCCTCGGTAATACCACCCATCCTAGAGCCTCTAATTACCAAAAAATCATCGACAAGTTTATGGCGGCGGGCGCCGTGGGTGTGAGCGTCACGGTGCGTACGCCCGAAGGAACGTGGAGCGCCGCCGCTGGTAAAGCCGACATTCCTAACCGAATCAGCCTTACGCCCTGCCATACCCTCCGCATCGGGAGTATCTCGAAGACCTTTACGGCAGTCACTGTCATGAAACTTCAGGAGGAAGGCAAACTCAACATCAACGATTTGGCAAGCAAGTACCTTTCCCAAGAATATACTAAAAACATCAAAAATCTTGATAAAGCAACCATTAAAAACTTGCTTCAACACACGTCTGGGATTCGCGATTATTTGGAGATTGAAGGGGTGCTTAATATCTATAACGAATCTGCCCAAAAACAGTCAGCAGCAGAGAATCTAAAAACGATTTTTGACAAGAAAGCGCTGTTTGAAGTCGGCACCAACTGGAGTTATTCCAACTCCAACTACCTGCTGTTGGCACTAATCATTGAAAATGTGACCCAAAAAAATGCCTACGATGTAGTCACCGAGAAGGTCATTAAGCCGCTTAATCTTCAAAATACTTATGCTTCTACTACCCTTCCTGCAAGTTTGTCGAGGGGCTACTACGACTCTTTTAACAACGGCATGATGCGTGACATGACCCAATTTGACACTTTTGCCGTGGGTGGACAAAGTATGCTCGACGGAGGGATGATTTCCAATTCGTACGACTTGGCCTTGTTTGTAGAAGCCCTCAAAACGGGGAAAATCCTGTCGGCCGCGTCGGTGGCGTTGATGGAGTCCAAAACCAACATTGTGATTAAAGATATTCCTGAAAACCTCTCTTACATCAAAGACTATGGGTTGGGGCTTTTCTTACTTGACCTTGATGGAAAAAAAGGGATTGGCCACGGTGGGAATGTGTATTGTTTCAACGGAATCACTTATTATTTCCCCGAACAAAAAATCAGCATTGCGATCCTCCTCAACAGCTATTCTAAAAAGCTCGACGAGGCGCTGTACGACCGCGAAACGCTGAAATTGGCTTTGTAAAAAACATAGAAAGTAGGTCGAGCGAAAAGTTGCTTGATCTACTTTTACAAATCATTTTTCTGAGTTTTGAAGTGATTGTTGATTAGTTTTTCAAATTCACGTAAACTACTTTCATCATAACCCACAAACTTCTTAACAATCTTTCCTTCCTTATCCACAAACAGCGTGGTTGGAATACTTCCATCAAATTCAAACAGCTCTTTGGAGTAAGTTCTAGTCTCTTTTGTTATCAATAATTGTTTCCACGGCATTTGTTCTTTGTCAAGCGCTTTGAGCCAATTTTGTCTGTTTTCATCTAGGGATATCGAAACCATGCTAAAACGAGGGTTATTAGAAAACTGGTTGCTAATTTTTTTCAATTGGGGAATTTCCATTCGGCAAGGGCCACACCATGATGCCCACAGAATCACCATGTTTAAAGAAGCATTTTCGGTCAACACATTGGCTTCACTACCATTTCTTGTTTCCATAACTGTATTAAAATCCAACTTTTTGGTATTCCTATTTTCAACATATTCGCTTAAAGTAAGCCATGTACTACTTTTCTTAACATCACCGTCAAATTGATTTAAAAGTGTAATCATCTGGCTATTAGAAAATCTAGAAACTTGTTTTCTTAAACCATCTAAATAATAGTACGAATAAGGGTTTAATTTAATCAGGCGTTTTAAATCATCTATCTTCGTTATTGATGAAAATCCTAGCGAATCTTCAAACATTACTTTCGTTTGCTTTCCAACTTTTATAGAAGCCTTTACAAATTTAACTTTATTAGGAAGTTTAATACTTGTAGTTTTTATCTCTTCAATTTCTCCATTTATTTCAACCCCTTCTTCTAAATAAAAATACGAGAGAATCAACTTCCCATTTCTATATTTTTGCTTTGAATCATACATAAAAAATCTTTTATTACCAACTGAATCAATGTGCTGAAATTCAACAAGTAAAGGCATATTATTTTCGGCTACGGGGAGCGAAAATTCAAATTTTCCATTTTTAGTTTTAGTAGAATCAATAACTTTTGTAACGTCAGTAATTACATTCATTGTGCCATCAGGCAAGTTTTTCAAGTTACCAACAATACGAACAGTTTTACTTGTTTTTGGCTCACTACAACCTATTATAAGAAGTAGCAACAGTAAGTAGAAAAATATTTTTTTCATAACGGATATTGTTACCTTCTAGTTAGCTGATATTTGAATAATCACTTTTCTATTTTTTTTCTTATTTTCTTCAGATTCATCGTCACTATTAAATCCTTCATCGCCTCTCCAAGCCATTTTTATCCTTTCGGAAGAAACACCTTTTTGAATAATATATCCACCAATAGCGCGTGCCCTGTATTCGGACAAAATCATATTTTTATTTCTGTCGCCGACATTATCTGTATATCCTGTCACCTGAGCTTTGAATTGTGGTTCTTCTATCAAAAACGTTGCAATTGAATCTAAGACGGTTTTCACTTCACTTTTTAAATCATAATTACTTTGGTCAAAATACAATGTTCTAGTATCAAATGAGTTTTTATTTGTACGCACGTTTCTAGATTTATCAGCTAAGGGTACTTCGGCATTGTTGACTCTAACGTCCATAAGTGTCAAACCCGATTCAAGTACAAACTCCTGATTAAGCAATAAACGCCCCTCTTCAGACCGTGCTTGAATTAAATGTTTGCCAGGTTGCATAGGAATTAAGTATAAATGCTTATTTCTTATTAAATGATTTATAACCAGTATGTTATTTACTTTAAATTCTACATTTTTATTGTCAGTAAACGTAAAATGCCAATGAAGTTGATTTTCTGAAGGCAGTGTCGGCGAATTTTGGGATGCCATCGGTATGGTCATTTCAAATTCAAAGTTTTCTTCGATACTTCCGATGCGCCTTATTGGCATTTTAGTAGTTCTATAACCTTCTGATTCAAACAATAAAAACTCTACTGAGTTAGGTAATTGAATTTGAAATTTATTGATGCGACCAGTTACTCTACTTTCTCCCAAGCTTATTTTTTTCTCGCCTTCTAATGCAAAAATATGCACTTTCAAATCCAAGCCACTCGCTGGATCATAACAAAATCCAGTTATTTTAACGGTGTTTTTATCTTGTATTACCAATGGCTTATTAAAGCCACTACTACAAACACAAAATAGTAAAGATAGTAAATAGCTAGTCATATTCGTGATTTTTTATTGGCGTGTTAATAGTATTAATTATTCCCCTAGAAATAAAGCATTCTATTACTTCGACAACTCTGCCAAAAGTTGCGTAAGTTCTTTGCTTTCTACTCTAGGAGCATTCGGATACATCAACTTTCCTCGTTTATCAAAAATCATATAACGAGGGATCGATTCTATTTTTTGTTGTTTCAAGAAGTCAGCATTTCCTGAGTTTAGTACAAGAAAACTATTAGCACAACTATTAAGCAATTCTTTTTCAGAAGCCTTTACCCAAGCTTCCATGGATTTATCAATGGATAAGTAAATAAATACAACATTTTTATCTTTTAATGACTCCCTTAGCTTTACGGAATGTGGAAAAGCAGCTCGGCAAGGACCGCACCAACTTGCCCAAAAGTCAACATAAACTACTTTTCCTTTGGACTTCTTAATAATATCATCAAGTGACGTTTTTTCTTTATTGTTATCCATCAACGTAAGTGATGTAGGCACATAGCGCGTTGTGTCGAGCTCTAAGACATATTTTACTTTAAGTTTCTCAATCAGGGAAGTATTTTTTACATCTTTTTCTAATTTGTTAAAGTAGTTCAAAAAGTCATTTTTTGAAAGTGACTCCGAAATTCTACCAATATTTTTTATCAACAAATAATTTTTAACTGTTTTTGGAAAATTAAATTTTGTATTTATTTCATCATAAATCACTTTATAATCTCTATTAGTTCCATCTTTCAAATCCAAATAAGGGGCTTTCTCCGCAACAAATTTATACTCTGCTGCATCAATAAAATCTTTGAAGTAAATTCCTTCATAATTTTCGAGGGTATTTTCTTGAGAATTACACCAACGATAGACTTCATCTATCGAAATTCGCTCTGTTTCAACTTCTATTAACTTTTTTAAATTGCCTATTTTATTTTCCTGAAATTTATACACACTTTCAGATATAATACCTTGCTTGCTAAGTGAATCAATAACCCTTCTGTTGATGTCAATATACATCATACACTTTGGATATAATTCATTTTTCATCAACAAAACCCCTTTTTTGTTTCTATTCACAATTTGCTCTCCTGTCATATTTTTTGACTGAGCAAGTGCACTTTTATCATTCAATATCTTTTTTCCATGCAAGCTAACAGCGCCAAAATATTCCCCAATTGGAGAATAGTTCACAAACTCAAAGTGGCTCCTTACTATGTCATCCACTTTATAATCATTTTTATAGCTCTTTCTGTTGAGGATAGTTACAATAGGAATATTTTTATCGTATTCAATAACAACTGAGTCTCCTTTTTGCAAAATGTAATCATTATAATCAAAGTAATTAACCCAGTGACGAAGAACACAATGGTTATTTTTCATTTTCAATCGAATATCTTTATTTTTAACTTCGCTTTCCACTTCAACCCATTTCATCTCATCATCGTACATAAATCGTAACAAGTACTTATTTTGAGTCCAAGCTGTTTTCGTATAGTAAAAGTAATTATCAATTTTTTGAGTATTTTTAAAGGAAACATGAATGACACCTTCAATATCATTTGAAAATGCATTAATTTGACACAAAAATGTCATAGTTAACAAGACAGATAGTACTGTTTTCATGTTTTTAAAACGATTAAAATTTATTCAAGTACTCCACTATTTTAGAATCTGATGGACGTAATGAATTGGCATCCAACACTATACCTTCTTTATCAATTAATAAGTAGCGAGGGATTGAAAAAATATTGAATTTTTTAGCAAGACTTGACTTAGTACCTCCTGGTAGTAAAAAACTTGATTTTTCCGTAATCCCATTTTTTTCAGCAGATTTTTTCCAAGGAACGACATTCTGATCCAATGAAATATAAATAAATCCTAATTTATCATTATTAAACTCCCCTTTCTTGCTTTGAAAACTTTTTATTTCAGAAATACAAGGCCCACACCAACTAGCCCAAAAATCCACATAAAACAATTGTTTGTTTGAACTTTTGAGAATATCCTTAAATGACACCTGTTCTCCTGAATGACTTAATAATCCAATCGAGTTAATATCCAATTCTTCATTTATTTTTGCAATATTTTTTTGGATTACAATATTTTCATTTACGTATTTTCTAATATCACTATTACTTATTTTAGAAGCAGCCTTTTCGGCAAGATGATACAAAGAGTCAAATTTCATTGCCTGAGCAACTTTCAGAATCCCAAACAAAGTAATATCTCTTGTATTTCCCGTAAATGTTTTTGAAGTAATATCTAACCATGTTTCATATCTATTAGGTTTTTTTTCTCTTTTTGCTAATAGTCTAATATAAGTAAGTGCTGAATTTCGATACTCATTTAAATAATAATACTGTTCGTTAACAGGAAAACCATCTTTCAATAAATTGTTTTCATCTTCAATATTCACTTTATTACTATAAGCTATTAACTCTAACTGGTCATTGAGTTTTTTAAAAAGAAAAGCATTTTTTAAATAATCTATAAACAGCTCTGTCATTTTATTTTTACTTACATAATCATTCAAAAAAGCGATACGATTATTATAAATATCATTAAAGTATTTAATTTTCCCACTCATATCCGAGTTTTTCGGGGGACTTCCTACCATATATCCTTCAAATTCTCCTACTTTTTTATTCATTTCTGAGAAAAAAGCCAATTCATTAGTTCTAATATCATTATTCAATATTTTCATCTTTACACTCCCTTTATTTTCCTTATATACTTCAATAACTTCGTTTGGGTAAACCACAAAAGATGTATTTAAACCATTCGAATTTTCTTTTTGTGTCTCAATAGAGATAACTCTTAATGGGAATTGGCTCGTTGTTTGAATTACCTCGCTAGACTCATTTTCATATATTATTGGATTTTCTAACCAGAAGTTATTCCAATATATTGCATAATTCGTAGTATTTCCCTTTTTATCTAATACAAATTCAACAGTTCCATCGTTTTCCTGAGCACATACTATAGAGCAGAATGCTAATAATAGGAACAATTGTGAAGTAATTTTATTTGTCATTTTTTTCTTTTTTTAACAGTAAACAAAAGTATATTTTAGGAATAAAAACGTTGCCCTACTTTTTCAATAATTCATCAAATAATTCTCTAATCTTAGGATCACTAAGGCGAGGTGCATTTGCGTTAATGATACTTCCATCTATTCCTATAATCATGTAGCGAGGAAACGAACGGATATTATATTGTTCAACAATGGCTGATTTTTTGTAGCTAGGCAAAAGATAGCTATTCTCTTCAGGTAAACCCTCTTTTTTTGAGGCATTCTCCCACGAACCAATATTTTCATCTACTGATATGTAAATAAATGCAATCCCTTTATCTCGGTATTCTTCCTTCAACTTTTTTGTATTTCTCATTTCATCACGACAGGCACCACACCAGCTTGCCCAAAAATCAACGTAGGTAGGTTTATTAGTTTTCAATAGATTCTCCCATCCTATCTGTTGCTTTGTAGCTAATTTGACAATAGTTGCATCGCTGATATCATTACTTTTATCTGGTTTTATCTCAATGGTTTTTCCTAAACCAAACATATCTATTATCTTACGTTTTAAAACTTCATGCGTTCCTATTTTTATATAGTCATTTATCATGTCACCTAACTCTGGGCTTCTTTCAGCATACATGAGAACTTTGTAAATTAAAACATTACGCGTATTTCCTGTAAAATCTCGCTTGGCTTTTTGGTATAATTCGTTATAATCCTTTGTATTTAGTGTTTCGACAAGTAGTTTATTTTGGAGAGCATCGGCATAATCTGTTAAATCACAAAAATTCTCATTTATTTCCATATTCCTAATAAAATCAGCAATAGGTTTATTGGTAGGATAAGAGCTTTTAAACGTCTTATCATCAAGGTACAAAGTCAAAAAATCAGTGTATTGTCGATAGTAAAAAGATTTTTCAACTCTCTTTATAAAAGCAGAAGATAATGGTGTTTTTTTTGCGTATTCTACCAAAAAAGCTTTTCGTTGTGCATACAACTCTTTTATTTTCTGCAACCTCACCACAGGAGGAAGCTTTTTGAAAACTTTATTTTCCACCATAAAACCTTCATAATTGCCCAATTTTTGCTGCATAGCCGTATAAAAAGCCAATTCGTTGTTTCGCAGTGAATTTCCTTTGATAAAGGCTTTTAATTGATTGGGAGATTGTTGGATATAAATATTTTCACCACTATTGACAACGAAAGTGGTGTGAACATAATCATTAATACTGTCACGCCGAGTTGTTACTAAGTGCAGAGGTGATTGATGAAAGATAACAACCGTATCCTTTTCTTTATTAGATCTATATTCAATTTTAACATCATCTGTCACAGAATTGATGTTAAAAACCAGTTGTTTACTCGATTTATTCTCAATATATAACCTTGTGGTATCTGTTTTCGTGGGTAGCTTGTATCCAAAAGCTACACTTTGAAAAAAGGAAAATATAAACACAAATACGATTTGAGTTTTCATAACCAAGTTTATTTGATAATTTCAATAACTACACGCTTGTTATTTTCAATCTTTTTTGAAACATCAGCGGCTTCTGACTGCTGGGTCGCCCCTTCCCATTTAGTTGTAATTTGATTTGCCAAAACCCCTTTATTCCGTAAATAACCTGATACTGCACGGGCTCGGTATTCAGACAGTGTCACATTGGGCTCCTTTTTACCTATGTTGTCGGTATGCCCCACCACTAATATTCTATACGCTCGGTGATTTGATAAATACGAAGCAACCGAATCTAAAGTCAACTTTGAATCTTCTTGTAAGTCGTACTTGCTTTGCTCAAAATATAAAGTACGTTTATCAAAGCTCACTTCCGTACCTGTAACAGGTTGCGCAACATTTTCTCGTTTGGATTCTACTGCGTGGAGATCAACAATACTAATGCCATCTTTGATGACAAAGCTTTTTTCTAGTAGTATTTCTCCATTTTGGGACTTTACCGTTACTATATAATCCCCTGGTACTCTGTCAGTATTGAAGCTACTACTCCGATTTATCGTACTACTAAAATCAACTAAAAGAGAGCGATTTTTCGCTCTAAAAAGCTCATATTGCATCCCCTTCCGATGAGAATCTGGAAAACAAAAAATGACAGTATCAGGGTTTCTGTTATATTTTTCTTTGGTAGATTTTTCGACTACAACAGCCCCTTTCTTATGTATGGGCAACCCAATCTGGAATTTTGACCCGCCATTGAACGCTCCAAAAAAATATACATTTTTTTGAACCGAAACATATCCATCACTCTCAAAAATCAGTGCTTGTACGTTTGTTGGGATTTGAAGATTGAGCCTTCCATCACTGTTGCTCTCCCCCAGTTTTATTTTCTTGCCAGCAACTATGGCATAAACCGTGGACTTTAAATCTACACCCGTGGCCGCATCCCAGCAAGCACTACCGACCAGCTGAACGGAGTTAGCAGTGGGGGGTGGGGCATCATTGAAGACACCCAAAAAATAAATCCAGAAAGATATTAAGATAGGCATGGCTTATTAAAAATTGTAGATTAGCAATGGAGAAGTAATTTTATTAATCATAACGTATTAATTTTTACATAGCCCAGCATCTAATGACTATAATAAAAGTACTGGTTACTAATGATTTGGTAAAAATATTTAAAAATCTAGTAAAAACAAATAATGTACTTTTTTTAGAAAAAATATTTTTTTGTTCATAAAACACAAAAAAGGGGAACCACCTTCTTACTTGACCTTGATGGGAGAAAAGGGATTGGCCACGGTGGGAATGTGTATTGTTTCAACGGAATCACTTATTATTTCCCCGAACAAAAAATCAGTATTGCAATCCTCCTCAACAGCTATTCTAAAAAGCTCGACGAGGCGCTCTACGACCGCGAAACGCTGAAATTGGCTTTGTAAAAATCCTAGCCTTGCCCTTCCCCACACGTTTGGAGAAGAGCAAGGCTTCTGAAATTATTACACCTCTATTTTGATTTAATCTTTCACCTAAGCATTTTACGAAAATCATAGAAAAACCTTTCAATCAGCCGTAAATCTTCTGTTATGATTTCGCCTGTTGCGGTCATGCCATTGCGAAATGGTAGTTTTTGGTGCGTTGAAGTAACCAAACCTTCAGTAAAGCCTACTTTAATAAGATACGCCGTATCTTTAGGCATCGTGGCTATTGAAGTGATTCTGCCTCTAACTGTACCAAACTCTTGGTAAGGATAACCTGTAAGTTTAACTATAACCTCTTGGCCTTTCTTTACTTTTCCGAAGTTATACTGCCCTACATACATCTCCCCTTCATAACCACTACCACTTGGTAGCACATAAAATAGTTCTTGCCCCGATTTTACCGTTTGTCCTTCTTGTAAGGGTGCAGCGAAAGCCACTTTACCACTCGTTGGAGCCATTGTAATGTAGCGAAGCTTCCAAGCTTCAATATCACTTTTCAAAGTATTAATAGATTGCAATAAGCCATTAAGCTGCTCAGTACTCGTCTTTTCTAGCTCCAGCAGTTCTTGCTGCTTCTGGTTTTTCGACATTCCGTTGTTATTGAAAGCGGTTTGGGCTTGGTCAACTACTTGTTTTTTAGATAAATGCTGGCTCTGAGTACGTCGCAGTTCGACATCAGCAATTACTCGTTCTTCGTGCAGTTTACGATTCATTCGTAAATCATCTTCGGTAAGTTCTAAGTCTTTCCGATAATTACTAAGTTGTGTTTGAAGGTTTTCGCGCAATAGTTCAAGTTGGGCTAAATCATTTTGCAATGCAGATTTCTTTTGTTCAAAAGCCCCTCCTTTCAATAACGCCCTAGAACGGACATACGCATCTTGAAACGTTTGATACGATTTTTGAAGCTCCCCTAACTGAAAATACAGCGGTATAGACACCGCATGTAGCTGATTTACGTCCGTTTGGTTAATAAGCTTTCCTACGACTGAATCTAACCGAAAAACCTCCCCTGGATTGGCAGTACTTTCTAAATAGGCCAGTTGCTGACCACGTTGGACTCTTTGCCCTTCTCGTACTAAAAGCTGCGTTAGAACCCCTTCTGTTTTTGCGTGGACTGATTTAGGAAAGTGGAGTGAAATGACACGCAACTGCCCTTTTACCAAGTCTGGGTATGCTACAAACCAGCCTACTGCCCCAAGTAATAGCAATACAAAGAAAAAAACAGTAATTCCCCATCGTACCAACCACACGGGAGGAGTACTCAGCAACTCGTTTACTTCTGAGCTACGAAGATTTACTTCTTTGACTAGTTCGGAATTTTCAAACGGGAAGGAAGAAAATGAGCCATTTGCTCGTCCCCCTGTGTTGAGCCTCCATTCATTGGGAGTTATCGCTTCGTCTGAATTCATTAGGTAAACGAATAATATGTTTATACGGCCAATTCCAGCTGATTGCTAACCAGTTCATAGTACTTTCCTCGACGTTGAACCAATTCTATGTGTGTTCCTATTTCGACAATCTCTCCTTTTTCCAATACAACAATTTGAGCCGCATTCTTAACCGTGCTCAACCGATGTGCTACTACTACTACGGTTCTGTTTTGGAAAAACGACTCTAAATTTTGCATAATCGCCCGCTCATTGTTAGCATCTAACGCATTGGTTGCTTCATCAAAAAACAAATAATCGGGATTTTTGTAAACTGCTCTTGCAATGAGCAATCGTTGTTTTTGGCCTTGACTGATGCCATTACCTTCTGCCCCTATTTTGGTATTATATCCCAGTGGCAACTCTTCAATAAACGACTGAATATTAGCCACTTTTACGGCATGAAGAAGTTTCTGAATATTGGGCACTTCTTCACTCACTGCTATATTATTAGCAATTGTATCGGAGAAGATAAAACCATCTTGCAGCACCGTTCCGCACTGACTACGCCATTGACGAACCCCTCCTTCGCCCAATACTGGGCTAATTTCTCCTTTTTGGAGTGGATAAAAGCGTAGTAATAATTTTAAAAGCGTCGTTTTTCCACTTCCACTACTACCCACAATAGCCGTCACTTTTCCCTCTGGAATGTGTAAATTTATATTTTTCAACACTGGCTCATTTCCTGCCCCAGGATAGGTAAATGTAAGGTCTTTGATGACAATACTTTTTTGTGTTAACGATGCAGGAATCAGGATTCCTTTGTTAAAAATAGCAGGACTTTCGTCTTCCAATTCATGAATTTCGTTGAGCCGTTCCAAACTCATTTGGGCATCTTGCCACTGCTGCATAAATTGCACCAACTGTTCTACTGGGCTATTGAGTTGGCCAATGATATACTGCAAGGCCATCATCCCACCAAGGGTCAACTGGCCGTTTACCACCGCCATAGCCGCCAGAAAAGTAATGGTCATGTTTTTGCCTTCGTTCAAAAAAAGAGCTCCTGCCTGCTGGTACTGACCTACCGCCAACCCTTTCATACTCAATCTAAATTGACGAACTTGTAGGTTTTCCCACTCCCAACGTTTGAGGTGTTCGGCATTATTGAGTTTAATTTCTTGTACTCCAGTTATCAACTGAATCAAACTGCTTTGATTCTGAGACGCCAAGGCAAATCGCTTTTGGTCGAGCTGCCTTCGGTAGCGAAGAAAAAGCACCACCCAGAGCGCGTATAAGATACTACCCGCCAAAAAAACGCCAAAAATTGTCAGATTGTAATAGGCCAAAACAATACTAAAAACCAGTAGATTAAACAACGAAAAAAGGGTGTGTAAGGAAGTACCCGTCAGAAACTGCTCAATACGATGGTGATCTCCGATGCGCTGAAGAATATCGCCCGTAAGTTTAGTATCGAAGAAGGAAAGGGGAAGGTTGAGCAATTTGGTCAAAAAGTCAGATAAAATACTGAGATTGATGCGCGTGCTAATGTGTAGCAGCACCCACGAACGAATAAAATCGACGGAAACACGGCCCACAAACAACATGATTTGCGCCCCCAAAACCAGTGTAATAAAATGGAGGTTGCGCGTTTGAATGCCCACATCTACGACCGACTGCGTCAAAAAAGGGAGCACTAATTGCAACATACTGCCTACTATTAACCCCAACCCCAGTTGCACCACCAACTGTTTGTATTTCCACAAATACCCCAATAGGTATTGAAGGCCTATTGCTTTTTTAACCTCACCCCCACCTCTCCTGTTAGAGAGGGGAGTATTCATATCGTAAAACTGGGGTGTGGGCTCTAGTAGCAGGGCTATGCCCACTTTTTCGTTATCTACAACCGTCGTAGTCCACTTACTTTCAAACTCTTCGTAAGTATAGGTAATCATGCCAGAGGCAGGGTCAGCGACAGCAACCTCCTGCCCTCCTCTTTCTGACGAGGAGGAAAAAAAACGCCCCCATCGGAAGGCTGGGGGCTGGGGCTGTACCACCACAAAATGATTTTGCCCCCAGTGTACGATACACGGCAATGGGGCTTCTTCTAGTAGTTTTTTTAAGGTAACTTTTACGCCCAGCGTTTTGAAACCAATGCTTTCGGCGGCTTGCGCAATACCCAATAGATTAACGCCCTCCTTCCCAATCTCCGCTGCTGCCCGCAACGGTTGCACCGCGTAGCTTTGCCCATAGTACTTAGCCACCATGCGTAGGCAAGTAGGGCCGCAGTCCATGGCATCGAGTTGACGATAGTGGGGGAATTTCATATTGTTTTTTCTGCTAAAACCGACTGCGCAAAGGCTTCAAATTCGGGAGTTGTTTTCATTAGACCTAATTCTACTAACTGCTGCAAACCCTCTAACTTGGCCGAGCCCTCGTAATAAAACTGTATATCAGGAATCTCTTTGAGTTTTTGGTGAAAGATTTTGTAGTAAAACGCATTGCCATAGTGCTGCTCACGCTGACACTCTTCCTCTACCTCCGTAATAAAATCTGATAAAAACTTGGTATGAAACACTACTCCCTGTACTTCACTCAAGGTAGCTCCATTGATGGCGTGCATCCCTTGGGAAAGATATGTACCCTCGGTATTTTTGAAAAAGGGGACTTTAGACAAAATAGAAGGTGGATTACTCCTACCAAAAACCCGATCCCGCATCCCTCCCGTGAACGTATCAAAAGTGTACGGCTTCCCCGTGCTTCTATCTGGAAACAAAAAAGGCATTTTTTGATAGTCTGTATCGAAGCAACTAACCACCTCCAACGGATTTTCCCTGTGCCTATACGATGCAGCAGCTACGCTTTGATCCGAATACATATCCAATAAAAAAGTACGAATCGCTGTTTCGTTTTTTCTTTCTAAGAATACCCGTAATTCTCTTAATGAAAGATGCTCTGCATAAGGAAAGGAAAACAATTCATCAATATCTACCACTACGCACCAATGCCCTTTGCCGTAGGTATCCAACAGATGTTCCATCCAATACCAGTGATTTTGATAATTTTCCTTTGTCTCAAAAACATGTACTTTCTCTTCAGTCAAAGCCAACGCTACTGAATCATCTGTCGAATTGTTATCTATCAAAAAAAAACGCGCTACACCCAAGTTTTTATAATAGTGGATAAAATGTGGCAGGCGCAGTGATTCATTGCGCATGATGGCAAAGAGCCTGATTTCGGATATATCCTTTGGAATAAATTGATTACCAAGAACTTTAATGGTAGATATACTTTTCTTTTTTGAGGCTTGATAATGTGTTTTTTCTCGACTCACCTTCCGATGGTTTTGGAATTGACTGTACCAAGTAAGTAGATTGTATTTGAGACCATTAAACATAAAACACTATTTTTTTAGCAATTCATCAAACAATTCTCGAATTTTTGGATCACTTGGTCGAGGAGCATCAGTATTCATAACTTTCCCAGTTCTATCTATTATCATGTATCTTGGAATTGTTGTAATCTTATATTGCTGAATAAAATTTGACTCTTTAGGGTCGAGAATTTTAAGGCAATTACCCTTATTAATGCTCTGCTTAATAGCTGCTCTTTCCCATTTTTGAAAGCTATCATCCATAGAAATAAAAACTACTTCTAAGCCTTTAGCGGCATATTGATTTACTAAACTCCGAGAATGTTTCATTTCCTGAATGCAGGGGCCACACCAACTTGCCCAAAAATCAAGGTATAATACTTTGCCTTTCTTGTTTGCAACAAACTCTTCAATCGTTACTTGAGTTTGGTCCAAGGCAAGCAAATGAAGATTGGAAGGCGTAGTGGCTACGATGAAATCTTGATAGTACTTTAGGTTAGCTTTTTTTACTAGAAAAGAATCTGAAGCATTCTTAACAAACATTTTCAAATAAGTTTCTACTTCGTTCTGGAAACAAATATCTATCTGCTCTAAGTTCAAAAAAAGCAGTCGATCTTTTACTTTTGGATTGAATAATTGGGATTTTTTAGCTAATACAAAACTCTCTCTTTGATCTCTAATCATACCTCGTTCATAGGGTATTATTTTCGACAGGTAATTCACTTTCCTAAAGCTTTCCAAACATTGATTAAAATACTCGTCAATGTAAGTTTTATTATCAAAAATCTTATTAATTTCATTAGCTAACGTTGTTGAATCTTTCGACTGAGATATTATTTCTAATTTCAGCCTTAGATTTTCATATTTTATTTTATAAAAATCATAAGTGCACTGAGATATTGTTTTACAAAACAACAAGGAATCTAAAGTTTTTTGCAGTTTTTTTTGAAAGGTATTCATACAAGGCAACAAATCTTTACTTACTCTTAACTCAAGCTTTTCAAGAGCTTTTACTTTTTCAATCGCAGTTCTTTTTAGTTGATTAGTCGGTTCTTTTGGGTCATCAAAAAAATACTTAAAGGATGTCATTTTGATGTCATCAGCTTTACCTACACAAGTATATACACTCGATGTCTCTTTATTTAAAATATTTTCTACGTCAAAATCATTTTGAGCATATTCAAATATAGAGGATTTTATTCTAACAGGCTTACTTTCATCAAAACTCATTAAAATAGAATCTCCCTTATGAACTAAAAATTCTTGAAATTCAAAAAAGCCTATATATCTTCGCAACACAACCATATCTGATTGAGGAGTATAAGTAAGTGTTTTTTCAACTTTTAAATCATCAAACAAAAACAATTCTTGTTCTAAACAATCGTAAATTACTACATATAAAGGACGTACATTGCCCCTACCCGTTTTTGTTTTCAAAGTATTATTAAATACTGGTTTATCAGTAAATTGTATGTGAATAGTGTTACGTACTTGATTTACACTATCAGTTAACATTAATTTATTATTCATTTGAAAAGGACGACCTGACCCATCAGAATCCATATTAAAAAATGTCAAAAAATTGACTATTAAAAGTAAAAAAAATATTAAATTTTTCATTTTTTATGACTAAAATATGACACCTATTTAAAAAAAACACAAACAAAACTCGTCTTATATTTTCATAGTGATTTTTTTATTCAAAAATCTTACAAAAACCAAATATTTTTGTATGACCTTTACTTTAAAGCAGTAAATTACTTACATTTTATAAAATATTATCCTCAAAAATATTAGTACTTCAAAGTATAACTACAATTGATATTTATTTAAAATATATCAATATACTACTTTTTATAATTCACAAAGGAAACTTCGAAAAGGAGGTGATAATATTTAAGTTCATGAGAAAAAACATTATTCCTTATATATATAGTGATTATTTTTCTTAAATCTGATTGACAAATGTAACGAGTCAAAACATTTAGATATCATTCAAAAATCTAGCTTTTACATTTTTTGCGTGGTTTATTACTGCTTCTGAAGACAAAATTTTGTCAACTATTTAGACATCATTTTTATATAAAGTAGCAATTAAATAAATATTTTTTTAATTTTTCACTTAAATATACCTTTAGAAAATCAAAACATTGCATTTCCAAGTAATTATTTATTAATAAGAAGCGACAAAAATTTGATTTCTGAATTTTCAACTTTTCATAGTACACTTAAACAGTTATAAATTCTGTATAACCCTTAACGGGTACTATGTAACCTATAAAATAAATATTTAATGTATATTTATAATACATTTTATTTAAACCTCTCAAACAGACACCCTACCCTTAAATATATTCTTAATCAAATAACTCTATCGTTAAACTGAGAACAAATAAAATAACTACTTAGACAAATCATACTTATCAATACCAAAACTTGCCAAGCTCATTACAAAACATCCACCTTTTACTTGAAAGCTTATAAGGAAATTTGTCCTCAGTTTAACGAAACACTGAGATAAAATATAATTATTTATTGAGGACATTTACCTCCCTTACACCACTTAGCACTAGAACATCCACTACAACAATAGTTTTGACCCCAGCCAAGAGTTACGTAATCTTTACAATCACTAAGTCCGTTACATGTACGAACTGTATTCCCATCTCGATAATAACATTGTTGTCCTCCACTCACAACTTTCATCTCAGTGCGTGTAAGTGCAAATTGACTAAAATTTAATAATGTGCTCATTTTTTTTAAAAGTTAAATTGTTTAAAAAATTAATTTATCTGAATTGGCCAATTCCTACGTTAGAATAATAATTGCAGAGTTTGGGCACCTCTTGTACTTGATAAAATTTAGGCAGCTCTACTGCATTTAAAAAAGTGGCTGGCGCAGTCATTACTCCTGCTAATTCAAGCCAACGAACATGGAGATGCAATTGCCGAATAGCAGCCTCGTTCTGATAGTCACCCTTCGTTTGCTTATTCCATTCATCATGATACCTTTCATTTGTTTCAAACCACTTATGTAGTGCCTCTGCCATTTGATTAGTAGGTAAACTCAGTATTTGTCTCGCTACTTTGCTTGCTACGTCGTCTGAAAAACCTGCCGCCAAAATAATTTGGACACTTAGTGTATCGTTGTCTAAAAGTAGTTTTTCGAGTGATAAATGATTCCGTCGGCAAGCCGCGCAAGTGGGATTAGTGACCATAATCAATGTATTTTCAGCATTCGGGCTCCCTAATTGAATCACTTCCATTCCTTCAAAAATAGGAGGCAATACGCGTTGATTTCTGAACAAACCCTGAATATACTCAGGCGAAAATTTTATTTTTTGAAATTCTCGAAATAAGGAATCATAGCCGACTGATTTCTGTAAATTTCCTTTAAATAAGGCCCAAAATGCAGGTACAATAGCAAAAGAACCTAACAAATACAGCACCGAAGCTAGCGAAAAATCATACGTCAGCAAGGAATTTCCTTTCTCGGATAAGTTGGTAACGTTAAGAGCTGTAATTCCCAACCCAAATTCTACCCAGAGCAATACCTGCACTGTCAAACACAACACACACCACTCCCGCGCTACTCGCCACTGGTAGTAAATAGACCAAAAGGTATAGGGCAAAGCAAGGCATCCTAGTACCCCAAGAAGGAGCAAAATCCCTTCCCTACTGGGGAGGCTTAGGGTGGGGTTCATCAGGCATATCAAGCCCCCTGCAAAATAAAACAGCCCCACTTCACTCCAACTCAACCACTCGGTTACCTTAGCAGCGGGTGACTGAAGGATATTTTGACAATTACTATGACGATTGATTTGGCATACCTTCTGTAAAAAAGAGTTCTGAGAATCAATACCGTACCAAACCAACATCCCACTCACAATGGTTCCTGCCAATTTGGTCACTAAAAGTCCATAATATGGGAGATGGGAGTCCAAAGGAAATTTTTGAAGCAAACTCCACAGCACTACCCCTAAACACAGTGCTATCACACTCACAATAAACGGAATACGTAAAGATGCGACTATCTCACGGCGGCGGTTATTAGCATAGTCTTGCTCACCCGAGTTATCATTGGGTTCTGCCAATAAGGCTACACCCGTCCATTTATGCACAAAATCGTTGTAACTATCACTCTGCCAGCCTCGCTGTGTATGCAACCATTCTATCGTATGACCCACTTTTCGCACGGGCACAAAAATTCCCCCATCAATTTGCAAATGTGCCAGTGCTGGCAGCGGTATTTCAGGCAAACGGTCGGGTGTAAGACGCGTAGCCATATTAGGCACATTGAAATCGGTCAATACATCACTCAGCGCACTTAGGCTTGGAAAATCTGGGTGTTGCCACAGCGCATTACGTAAACTACGCGCAGTAACACGTACCTTACTCAAATACAGGAGCATATTGGTAGCTTCAAAGGCGTTTTTTTCGGTTGGATTTAGTTTCATAGATTTTTTATTTTTATCACCCTTCAAGGGGCTCAACTATCTTAGGGCAACACCGCTAACTGCTTATTTACCGAGAGATTTTGAATTGTTTCTTTTATTTTCTCCTCATCATATTCATCTACCATCACTTCCCTAAACTGCCCCACTCTCTCGCGAAATGTCTTTTCTTCCAGCAATCGTTCGAGTTTCTTTTTTAAATCCCCAAGTCGCTCGTGCGCAAAAGCACCGCGTAGCCCCAAACCATGATACTCTATTTTGACGGCGTTGCCATTTTGGTCGTAGTGCGGGTCGAGGGGATACGCCAACATGGGTACACCATAATAAATGGCCTCTTTGATGGAGCCAAAACCCGCATGGGTAATAAACACATCGGCGTCGGCCAATACTTTCAGCTGTGGTACTCGGCTAAAAAAGTGGGTACGGTCGGTGAGAAGTTTTCGGGCACGGAGCGTTTCTATGACGTACTTGTTAACCGAGCATATCAAATATACGTGTGGCAATTCGGCAATCACCTCTAGTAGGTTGGTCACAAAACGTAAAAGGGTAGCATCCGCTCCTTCGTGAAAAGTACCAAAACTGCAATAAACAAGGCGATGGAACCCCTCCCTAAATCCCTCCCCTGAGAGGTGAGGGACTTTTTTAGAACCAATTATATGCTCCCACGCTTGTTCAAATAGGGGATCCAGCTCGGTGTCTTGCCGATGCTCACGCATACACAGTCCCAAATAATGTTGATTGGGTTTGCGAATTTCGGCCGCAAATTCAAATTCCAATGGCGCTAACACCAATTCAGGCACGTTGGCAATCACCTGCGTCACAGTAGCGTCTTGCGCAAGGGGGGCGATTTGTGCTAAAAATTGGCGATGACGGGTTATCGCTTGACGCAACCAAGCCTGTCTGGGATTGCGTAAAAACTGAAGAAACAAATCACTTCGTTTTTTCAATTCAGATTTTAATCCCCCTTGTTGGGCGTCGGACCGACTCGTATGGCTGCTTCCGCTGGGTATTAAGTCCCTCATCGGGGGATTGAGGGGGCTTGACACTATCGGCCACTCTCCTACCCGATACGTAGAAGGCATGGGATTAAAAAAGGCAATAGTAAATTCTGAACGGCGTGGATATAATACCCAAAAATCGGTACAAACAAATAAATCTATCAAAATAGTTGTGGGGCGGAGTTCTTCAATCAGCGCGTCCAATTCTCGCTTTCGCTCCCAATATAGCTCGTTTGTTCGGTAAGCTCTCAGAAGCCGTCGGTACGATACCTTTTCCTTTTTAGCCCCTATATAAGAGGCCTCCATGCCGTAGCCTGCACGCCAGCCCGTATTTTTCACAGCTTGGTAGCCATTCTTCGTGACCAACTCCGCCAATATATCATTTGTAACAGCGTAATGTACCTCATAGCCCTCCTCCGACAGCTTATCAGCCACGTACAGCGAAGGCAATACATGGCTTCGGATAGCGGCGGGGATAATGAGTACGCGTGGCTTCATCTGAACGTTTAAAGATTTAGGAAGCACAAATAAATATAGTATTTTCAAGATTTATTATCGGTTTTTCGATAATTTTAGGCCATACTACCCAATTTTACCGTTCGATAAGATTTTTTGTATTCGTTTTGTATGTTTGAGCGTTTGCACATTATACCGTCCCTACTTTGATACGTTTATGAAATTTAACAACCACCACGGGTATGCCTCCAAAGCCTATTCGTTACAAAACACCTATCTATACTTTTATGACACTAGGGACTTTTTTACGACAATTACGCCAGGCACGCAATCTCTCTCAGCAAGAGGTAGCTATTGCCATTCCTGTTTCACAAAGCACGTACTCTGAGTGGGAAAGTGACGTTCGTCTCCCAAAAACCAAATACCTTATCTTATTATCTAGGGAGCTCAGGGTAAGTTTCAACGAATTTACCAACTATATTTCCAAAGAAGAGTTACACCAAGACAGTGAAATTATTCAACTAAAAGCCGAAATAGCACTGCTTCGTCAGCGAGAGGAGCAATACCAAGTAACCATACAAGCGCTTCAGCGCAAGCTTTCAGCTCTCCACCCCTAAGTAACAACTGGCCACAAAAAAGGGAATCACCTCTCGATGATTCCCTTGTATGCACCTTTAGTACTCCCTATTGCTTCTTCTCGTTGCCTCCGCCGCTGTTGCCACTATTGCCACCACCTTTGGGCTGATTATTATTTCTACGGTGGTGATTTCCCCTGTTAGAGTGTTGTTTGGCAGGCTTTGTTGCGTCGTTGTTGCTATTATTGGCATTATTTCCTTTCTGTGCAGGATTTCCCGCTGGAGCACTGGGCACTTTCGCAGGGGCCTGAGCAGTTGGTGCCTTGGGAGCTGAGGCCTGTGGCTTCGGCGCAGGAGCTGAAGGCGCAGCGGTTGCCGCTGGCTGTGCCGCTTCTTTGGCCGCGTTGGTATTGTTAGTACCACTTCCTTTTTTCTTCTTAGGACGGCGGTTTGCACCTCCATTTTGCTGGTCGCGATGGCTAAACTTCTTATCCATTTTGGCCAAGTCGCTGTTGATACCAGCCGCAGGCAATGCCAACACTGCCTCTTCGATATCCAACACATCCAACGACACAGGTTTTTCGCCTCTTGCGTTCATTTGCAAGATTTTGCTCACCTGCTCCATCGTGATGGGGTGCCAGGTCGTGCTATCGTTTTCGTAGCCAAACCACATGATTTTCTTGAAAATATCGGTTTTCTGCAAGTGCGCCTTCCCTTTTTGGGTTTGGAGGGGGGCATCCACGTGCGGAATATCCTTGAGGGCGTCGATGTAGGTTTCTAGCTCGTAGTTGAGGCAGCACTTCAAACGTCCGCATTGGCCCGAAAGCTTCGTTGGGTTCAGCGATAGGTTTTGGTAACGAGCAGCTGAGGTCGTGATGTTTTTAAAGTCGCTCAACCAAGTTGAACAACACAATTCACGGCCACACGCGCCCAAACCACCCAAACGGCCTGCTTCTTGGCGTAGGCTGATTTGGCGCATTTCGATGCGTACCTTAAACTCACCCGCCAATACCTTGATCAGTTCACGGAAATCAACCCGTTCGTCGGCCGAGTAGTAAAACGTCGCTTTGGTATTATCAGACTGAAACTCCACATCCGACAATTTCATGTTCAGTTTTAGCTCTTTGACCAGTTCGCGAGCGCGGTACATCGTTGGCAAGTCACGCGCCACACTCTGCTCGTGTTTTTCCATATCGCGTGGATTCCCCACCCGATAAATGCTCTTGATGTTTTCGTCGTCGGCTACTTTTTTCTTGGTCATTTGCAAACGTACCAAGTCACCTTGCAACGATACCGATCCGATATGATAGCCCGAAGCCATCTCGCACACAACGTAGTCGCCCGTGAGGAGTTCAAGCTGGTTGATATTGCGAAAATATTCTTTCCGCCCTCCTTTAAACTTCACTTCTACTACGTCAAAACGCTTTGCGATGGGCACATCCATATCACTGAGCCAATCGAAAACGTTCATTTTATTGCAACCACCTGTGTTGCACGCGCCATTATTTTGACAACCAGCGGTTTTTCCGTTGCTTCCTTTCGTTCCGCATCCGCCCGTTGAACATGATTTACAACTCATTTCTGTTTAGTTTACAGCCTGACGTTTATACGAGGTCGTTACGGTTTCAACGACGTTACGACCCGCTTTGCGCCAAACTAATCCGTATAACGAATCAAATCTAAACCAATGTCTTTGCGGTAATATTTTCCTTCAAACTGCACTGCGGTCGCTGCTTTTTGCGACTTATTCACAGCTCCTTCGAGGGAGTTTGCGAGTGCTGTCAGTGCCAGTACTCGTCCGCCATTGGTTACGACTTCTCCTTTGTCATTGGTGGTAGTTCCTGCATGAAACACCGTGATGTCTTCCATTTTTTCTAATTCAGCAATTACCTTGCCTTTTTCGTAGGCATCTGGGTACCCACCCGACACAATCACCGTTGTGACGGCCGTTTGGGGCGAAATAACGAAATCGCTGTCGGCCAATTTTTGATCGGCTGCGGCCAGCAAAAGCGTCACTAAATCCGACTGAATACGTGGCAAAACAACCTCCGTTTCGGGGTCGCCCATGCGTGCGTTGTACTCAATCACGTACGGCTCGCCTTTCACGTTCATCAATCCAATAAAAATAAAGCCAACGTACGTAATTCCTTCGGCCTGCAAGCCCGCGAGCGTCGGTTTTACAATTTTCTGTTCTACTTTTCTTAGGAAGTTTTCGTCCGCAAAAATCACGGGCGACACCGCTCCCATTCCTCCCGTGTTGGGGCCTGTATCTTTTTCGCCAATGCGTTTGTAGTCTTTGGCCTCGGGAAGGATTTTGTAATTGACACCATCCGAAAGCACAAATACCGACAACTCGATACCGCGCAAAAACTGCTCTACCACCACTTTGTTGCCCGCTTCGCCAAACTTAGCACCCACGAGCATGTCTGTCATGGCAGCTTTGGCCGTATCGAGTGTTTCAGCAATGATTACTCCTTTACCCGCCGCCAATCCGTCGGCTTTCAACACGATTGGAAGTGCGTGTGTGCTCAAGTAGTTCAGCCCTTGGTCTAGTGTTTCAGACGTAAATGTCTGCGACGCTGCCGTAGGGATTCCGTACTTAGCCATGAAGTTTTTGGAAAAATCTTTGCTTCCTTCCAACTGCGCCCCCAGGCGATCAGGGCCCACAATTTTGACCCTTTCCAACGCTGGTTGAGCTTTCAAGTAATCAACAACTCCATTGACCAGTGGTTCTTCGGGGCCAACAATTACTAATTTAATTTGTAAATCAACAATAGCTTTTGCAATGCCTTCAAAGTCATTGAACCCAATGGGCAAGTTGGTGGCCACTTGTGCGGTACCCGCATTTCCTGGCGCAACATACAACTCAGCACAATGTGGGCTTTGGGCTATTTTCCAAGCAAACGCGTGTTCGCGTCCGCCCGAACCCAGAATTAAAATATTCATTTTTTGAGGTTAAAGTGTATAGAGTAGGGCGCGAAATCCCTTTCATTCGTTTCGCGCCTTACTAGGAGTTTTTCACTTATCTTAGTTAGCCACTTCGGACATAAACTTGATACGCATCAAACGAAGTTCATCTTCGGTGACGTCATCCTTGGCCAATTCATCTAACGCAACTTTGATACTATCGGTTTCAGCCGCCATAAAGTAATCGTAAATATCGTACTGGCGGTCTTTGTCCATGATCTGGTTGATATAATAATCCAAGTTAAGCTTCGTACCCGAGTAGCAAATGTGTTCAATCTCCTCAATCAGCTCGTCCATTGCTAACCCTTTGGCTTCGGCTATTTCGTCCAAGTCCACCTTGCGGTCGATTTGTTGGATGATAAAAATCTTTACTTTCGACTTATTAGCCGCCGATTTTACCACCACATCTTTGGCCGTTTCTATTTCATTTTCCTCCACATAACGCGTGATAAGGTCGATAAACGGACGGCCAAATTTTTGCACTTTCCCCATTCCAACCCCGTTGATTTGGGCCATTTCTTGGGAAGTAGTGGGGTAAGTCGTCGCCATTTCTTCTAACGACGGGTCTTGGAAAATAACATACGGAGGAAGGTTTTTCTCTTTCGCTATTTTTTTGCGGAGTGCCTTCAAAAGCCCCAAAAGCGCTTCATCGTAGGCATTTCCACCGCCCGACGGTGCCAAATCCGTCACATCTTCGTCGTCGTTTGACTTCTGCGTGTCGTTTTCGTCGAAAGTATGGTCTTTTGAAATCGTAATCGGATAGGGGTCATTGATGTAGTTGATGCCTTTTTCGGTGATTTTCAGCACACCAAAATTCTCAGCATCTTTCCCCAAATACCCCAAAATCACCAGCTGACGAATCATTGAGCGCCAATACTCTACGCCATATTCTTCACCTTCTTCTTCATCTTTAAATTTACCTGCCCCATACATTTCGAGCTTGTTATGTTCATAGCTCGTCACGTACATGTTGTCGGTGGCGGTAATCAAATCTGCGATGTGATCGCCATCAAAACGCTGATCGGTCAGTTGAATCGCTTTCAAAACGATAACTGCCTCTTCTTGCACTTTGAATTTTGGCGTTGGCTTGATACAGTTGTCGCAGAAACCGCAGTCCTTCTCCATGTATTCGCCAAAATAACTCAGCAACTGACGACGGCGGCACGCACCAAGATTGGCATACGCCACCATTTCGTTCAACAAATGGCGGGCGTTGTCGCGCTCCGTTACCGACTTATCCTTGTTAAATTTCTCTAACTTTTGAATGTCATCTAGGCTATAAAACATCACACAATTTCCTTCCAAGCCATCGCGCCCTGCACGACCTGTTTCTTGGTAATAACCTTCCAACGACTTAGGCGCATCGTAGTGAATGACAAAACGAACATCGGGTTTGTCGATACCCATTCCAAACGCAATGGTCGCGACAATGACATCGGCTTCTTCGTTCAAAAACGCATCTTGGTTGTTCATCCGCGTTTGTCCGTCTAAGCCCGCATGGTAAGGAAGCGCCTTTATATCATTCACTGTCAGCAAATTAGCTACTTCTTCTACCGTCTTACGGCTCAAGCAATAGATGATACCCGACTTTCCTTTGTTGTTTTTGATGTATTTAATCAGCTGCTTATTGACGTCACCCAATTTCGGGCGCACTTCGTAGTACAAGTTTTTGCGGTTAAACGACGACTTATACAAGGCAGCTTCTTCCATCCGCAAGTTTTTCGCAATGTCTTGCTGCACTTTCGGGGTGGCTGTAGCTGTCAGCGCAATCAGTGGCAGGTTGGGATTGATGTTGTCAATAATTCCTCGAATACGGCGGTATTCTGGGCGAAAATCATGCCCCCACTCCGAGATACAGTGTGCCTCGTCAACTGCCACAAAAGAAATGTTAGCTCGCTGTAAAAAGTCAAGGTTTTCTTCTTTCGTTAGCGATTCTGGCGCAATGTACAATAGTTTCAAGGTGCCATCGAGGGCATCTTTTTTAACTTTTGTGATTTCAGCCTTGTTGAGAGTAGAATTCAAAAACTGCGCATTAATGCCGAAAGCGTTCAGTTGATCTACTTGATTTTTCATCAAGGCAATCAACGGAGAAATAACGATGGCAACGCCTTCAGTGGTAATAGCAGGCAACTGATAGCAAAGCGATTTCCCCGCACCTGTAGGCATAATAACGAAGGTGTTATTACCTCCCATGATGCTATGAATAATCGACTCTTGTTCGCCTCTAAACTGACTGTAACCAAAAATTTCTTTGAGTCGCTCCTTTAGCGTATGCTGTACGCTCGTATCTACCTGAATCATCCTCTTTCGTTGTATTTTTTGCCTTTATACCCTTGGTTAACAGGTACTTAAACAGCTTTTTTAGTGAGTTAATTGGAAATCAATGGGAAGTTACTGAAGATTGCTCCTGCTGAGAAGTGGCAAAGTGGGCAAAGTCACTAACTACGTTTGAAATTAGTAAAAATAATCAAATTTGACGCAACAAATTTTTGAGAGCAAAAGGTTAACTTTTTTTAAAAACAGGCTTACACGCTCTCACAAATCAACTTACAATCAAGCACTTAACCTATAAAGAGCATTTCAAAAAAGGTGCTTTTTTACCCTAAAATTAGCATAATACAAGCTTGATTTTAACGCATACGGTCTTGCGAACGAACCAGTTTTTCGTCGCGACGGATAAAACGGTTGGCCAAAACATTCGCCAGCATTGACGTCACGAGCGCGTAGAAGCCAAAACCAAAGCTACCTGTGACATTGGGCTCGAACAGATCTTTGGCTTTCCCAAAAATAAAATACATGATTAACCCCATAATGATGGTCATCAGGATAGAGTTTGCGGCACACAACCCTGACTGAAGCAAGCGGTTTTTGTACTGAGAAATGGCAAAAATTGCCACTCCCGCCACTATCCCGCCGACAAGCGCGATGTACCAAACAGGAGTAATAAACGAACTTGTTCCTTGTTCGTGAACCAATCGAAGGGCAGTAAGGTGCACCGATTGGGTGCCATCAACGGCGGTCTTGTCCCAAACGGGCAAAGCCAACAAACCGACGATACCAACGGCCACTACGGCTAAAAAAAGTGTTTGAATACGTTGTAACATAATGGTACGAAAAATTGTAAATTGACGGGTCTAAATAAGTTACCAAACCTTATTTTTCTCGTCTTTTGGGTGTATAGAAAAATAAGTTCTGCCAAAAATGGACGGCAAAGGTAATCATTTGGTAGTGATTGTAGCTTTAAAATCTAAAGATAATATGCTTTCAAAAACATTCGGTAGTGCGGTCTATGGTGTCAATGCCACAATGATAACCATTGAAGTAACAGTGGGGCAAGGAATGCGTTTTTTTATGGTAGGCTTGCCCGACAGCGCCGTCAAAGAAAGTGAGCAGCGCGTAGAAGCCTCTCTCAAGTTTTTTGACTACCGAATGCCTCGTCAAAAAGTAGTGGTAAACCTTGCTCCCGCCGACATCCGCAAGGAGGGCTCGGCCTACGATTTGTCCATTGCCCTGTGTGTGTTGCAGGCCTCCGACCAAATCGTAACGAAGAAAAGCCTCGAAGACTACATTATCATGGGCGAACTCTCGCTGGATGGCAAACTCCGCCCCATCAAAGGCGTCCTTCCCATCGCCGTGGAAGCGCGGAAACTTGGCTACAAAGGATTTATTTTGCCTGCTGCCAATGCCCACGAAGCCGCCATCGTCAATAGCCTCGACGTTATTCCTGTAGAAACGCTGCAAGACGCCATCGGCTTTTTTGAGGAAACCAAAGAAATCACCCCGTTGAAGGTGGACACCCGCGATTTATTTTTCAATACCCTGAACGATTACGACGCTGATTTTGAACACGTTCAAGGCCAAGAAAATATCAAGCGAGCCCTCGAAATTGCCGCTTCGGGCGGGCACAATGTCATTATGATTGGGCCTCCAGGGGCGGGTAAAACGATGTTGGCCAAGCGATTACCTTCGATTTTGCCCCCGTTGACGCTGCACGAATCGCTCGAAACGACCAAAATCCATTCCGTCGCAGGAAAGCTTGGTACTAAAGCATCGCTCATTGCACGGCGTCCTTTTCGCGCCCCCCACCATACCATCAGCGATGCCGCGCTGGTTGGCGGAGGCACCTTCCCACAGCCAGGCGAAATCTCGTTGGCGCACAACGGCGTGTTGTTTTTGGACGAATTACCCGAATTTAAGCGAACAGTACTCGAAGTGATGCGCCAACCCCTCGAAGAACGCCGCGTGACGATTTCTCGTACCAAATGGGCGATTGAATTTCCTGCCAACTTCATGCTTATTGCCAGCATGAACCCCTGCCCGTGTGGCTATTACAATCATCCCGAAAAAGAATGTGTTTGTCCACCTGGAACAGTTCAGCGCTATTTGAATAAAATCAGCGGGCCACTCCTCGACCGCATCGACTTGCACGTAGAAGTCACGCCCGTGTCGTTCGACCAAATTTCGTCAAACCGCAAAGCTGAAAAAAGCGAAGACATTCGCCAGCGTGTGATTACCGCCCGTGAAATTCAGACGGAGCGTTTCAAAGACAAAGAAGGGATTTATTGTAATGCCATGATGCCCTCGCCGATGGTGAAAGAGGTGTGCGAAATCAATCCCGCAGGCAAAGCCCTGCTCAAGTCCGCTATGGAACGGCTTGGGTTGTCGGCACGGGCGTATGACCGTATCCTGAAAGTAGCTCGCACCATTGCTGACCTCGCCGCCAGTCCAGACATTAAGATTGAACACTTAGCCGAGGCTATTCAATACCGAAGTCTAGACCGCGAAAATTGGGCAGGATAGAGGGAGTGTCGAGGGTAGAGGGGAGAATGTCGAATGAGTGTGAGGCGGGTTGCCTACAACCCGTTCTGGGTGTGGAGGGGTGCTCACACCCCGACTGCCGTGTCAAGGGTTGCTCACAATCTGCTCTTCGTGTTAAGGGGTGCTCACACCCCGACCGCTGCAACTACACCACATCCCTCAGCAACTCCTCCACCGCGCGGCGGCCTGATTCCATGGCGCCGTGTACAGTTCCGCTGTGCCCGCCGTAGTGGGTGGCTTCTCCCGCAAAATAAACTTTACGCTGAATAGGCTGCGACAAGGTTTGGCGCGTAAGTAAACCGCCGCCGTTGGGAATTGGGAAAGAGTAAGCGCCTTTGATAAAAGGTTCTTTGCCCCAATCCATCACCTTGGCGTTGGTCAAGGCAGCCGTAGCCGTCCCTTTTCCGTAAATGGTGTCCAATTCCTTTAGCAAATTCTGAATAATGACCGTAGAGGTCTGTCCACTGAGTACTTCGGCTCGTTCTCCCGTCACAAACCCTGACAACACAAACGAAGAAGTGCTTCGGCCTGCGGAACTTACCCAATATTCGGGCACTGAGCCCGACGTATAAATAGAACCCGTATTGGCCTCCCAAAACCGACGATTAAAGACCAGAGCCACTTTGATGCCCGCGCCCATTCCGATGTTGCGGATGGCCGTGAGCTTGGCTTCGGGCAGTGAGGGAGTAAATTGGATGTCGTTGGCTTGCAAAATCGACAGAGGTACCGTCACAATCACCTTATCTGCAAAACGCCGCTGGGCTTGCGCATCTTCCAAGACGATTGGACTATTGGTAAAATCAATGCGTTTGATTTGTTTATTGAGCACCACTTTAGGAATAACGTTTTTACATTTTTCTTCCAGCAACGACAACAACGAGCGATTGCCCAACAAATAATTGTCCCTTCCCGCACTCCAAGTTGCTTCGGCCTCAGCTACGCCCAAAAGCCCCAAACGGCTGGCCGAGGTGCCATAATTGTTGGCAATGAGCGCATCAGGAATGTGCCGTACTTTGGCCACAAGCTTGGTGGTTTCCATGAGCTGCGCCAAGGTTGTTTCGTTGCCCGAATACGCCCGTGCCTGCTGAGAAAGCAACATAGCCAAGCGAAAATCGAGGTCGGTATTCCATTGTGCTTCGGTACGAAGTAGAGTGCCTATTTGATAATAATCGGTTCCAGAAGTGGGCAACAACGAAGCTCCTGACTCTTTGGCCCAATCGTACAGGGTCGATTTACTACCACGGATTTTTTCAGCCCCCAACTCCACGTCAAAATCAGCCAGACCTTTCAACGGACGAATCCGTCCCCCGATTTGTTCGGCAGCTTCGTAGATGGTGTAATTCGCGCCCTGTTGTTCTAGCAAATAGCCCGCGTACAATCCCGCCGCTCCTGCTCCAATGATGGCGATTTGGCCTTCGTATTTGCGGGGAGCATAGGGATCTTTGGGTTGGCAATTTTCCAACGCTACGGCTCCCGTGGCGAGCAAAGTATGTTTGATAAAATCGCGACGTTGCATAGTGACAATCAATTGGTTTTAAAACGTTTAAACAAGCTCACAATCCCCTCGTCCGTGCATTCATTGAGCAGTTGTTGGATTGTTTTTTTAAATAAAGGATGAACAAACTCGGGGGCAATTTCCGCGAGCGGAACCAGCGTAAACTTACGCTGATGCAGCCGTGGATGGGGTACTTCTAACTCCTCCGATGTCAGTATTTTATTGCCATAAAACAACACATCAATGTCGATAACCCGTGCCCCCCAGCGCAGTCGCCGCTCTCGTCCCAGCTCTTTTTCAATCGCAAGGGCTGCTTGCAATACGCGCTTTGCTTCTTTTTCGGTGGTCAGCGAAATGACCTGATTGAGGTAAGCGGGTTGCTCTTCAACGCCCCAAGGCGCGGTTTCGTACAACGACGATGCTGAAATGACAGGAGCGATTCGCTCCGAAATCAGCGTAATCGCCTTTGAGAGTGTTGCTTCGCGGTCGCCCAAGTTGGCTCCCAACAACAAAAAAACAGGGTACTGATTCATGCTACAAAGGTAGGTAAGGAACGGAATAATAATACGCCGAAAAATGTAAAATGTCAGACTCAGCAGAAAAGACCTACTTTTGTCTTTATAGGAAAACGACTTTCATCCTCCATTTTAAACCTAATAACCATGCTACGCTCCGTTTTTCTGTCTCTGTTTTTTTGTATTTCGGCCTTTGTAAGCATTGCCCAACAAGAAATACCATTGTATGCGGGTGCCATTCCCAATGCCAAAGAGGCCACCAACGAAGAAAAACGCACCGCGTCGCAAGTTGTTTCTAATGTTTCAGTACCAACGTTAAGCGTGTTTCTTCCCCCAAAAGACAAAGCAACGGGCATGGCAGTGGTGATTTGTCCAGGCGGAGGGTACGGAGTGTTGGTGATAAAACGCGAAGGCTACGATGTGGCCGAGGAATTTACCAAACGAGGCATTGCGGCTTTTGTGTTGAAATACCGACTCCCCAGCGAGCGTACCATGATTGACCCCTCCATTGGCCCGCTGCAAGATGCCCAACAGGCGATTAAAACCGTACGCGAACGGGCTGCCGAATGGAACATTAACCCACAAAAAATCGGAATCATGGGCTTTTCAGCAGGTGGGCATTTGGCCTCAACGGCAGGGACTCATTTTGAGCGCACCGTTTTACCTAATCCTCAGGGTACTAGCCTACGTCCCGATTTTTTGGTGCTGGTTTATCCCGTCATTAGTTTTGCCGATGGCGTCGGACACAAGGGTTCGGGCCTGAATCTTTTGGGCAAAAATGCCTCCGCCGAGCAGCTGGCACGTTACTCCAACGACCTCCAAGTAACCCAAAATACGCCTCCAGCTTTCATCACCCACGCCAGCGACGACACGGTAGTACCCGTCAAAAATAGCCTACTTTTTTACGAAGCCTTGCAGAAAAAGCGCATCTTGAGCGACCTCCACATTTATGCCAAAGGCGAACACGGATACCTCAAAACACCATCGTTCGACGAGTGGTTTGGTCGCTGCTTGCACTGGCTCGCTACCTCAGGTTTTTAACCCTCTCATCCCTTATCTCTCAACTCTTTTTACTTATTTTTTCTCCCATTCCAACCTTCTGGGTTGTTCGGCTCCTCTTTGTAGTTGAACGTGCCACTCATGACTGAAAACGAACTGATTCAACGCTGCCTCCAACACGACCGCTCTGCGCAACGGCTGCTCTATGACCGCTACAAAACGGCCATGTACACCCTCGCGTATCGGATGACGGGCGACTTTGACCAAGCCAATAGTGTGTTGCAAGATACGTTTTTAGCCGTTTTTCAGAACTTGAGTCAGTACCGTAGTGAAGCGACGTTAGGAGCGTGGATAAAAGCGATTTTGGTTCGTAAAGCGCACCGAAGTTCGCAGCAAACACCTGCTTATTTATTGATGGAAACGCTCCCCACCGATACGTCGTCGGTCGATTGGGGAAACGATGCCATTGATGCTGCCCACCTCGAAAAAGCCATTTTGAGCCTGCCCGAAGGCGCACGGGCGGTATTTGTGCTCATTGAGGTGGAAGGCTACACCCATCGAGAAGTAGCTGAGTTGTTGGGCGTTTCGGAAGGAACGTCGAAGTCGCAATTAAACTATGCCAAAAAGCGGCTGAGGGAGTTGTTAAAATAATAACAAGCGCATTATGTCAGACCTACTCAAACATAAACTACCTACCTACACCCCGCCCGAATCGGTTTGGGAGGCGGTGGAGCAGGGCTTAAATGAGGCTCCGTTGAAAGAAGCGCTCCAGCACTTGCCCATGCACGAACCTCCCGCGCAAGTGTGGTTGGAGTTGACAGAAACGCTGCCCACTGCTCGTCCGCTATGGTGGTGGCGATACGCGGCAGCCGCCACAATAACGGGCTTGCTGTGTTTTGTTGGATACATTTTTCTGCACTCTCCATCGGAGGACGCCAAATTTACCTATTCCCAAGAAAAAGCGTTCCCTAGCGCCCTGCCAGCTCAAAATGAGGCCATCGACCAACAATACGAGCAATTACAGGCGTTCTGCGAAACCAAAACACCCGTGTGCGAAAAACCAGAATTTAAGGACTTAAAACACCAACTCGACGAACTTACCATCGCCAGCCGACAACTCAAAGAAGCTTTGGGCGAGTACAACACGGACGCCTCGCTTTCGTCTCAACTCTCTGATATTGAACACGAACGAGCGGAGTTATTAAAAAAGTTGTCAGAACGGATTTGATAATATTACACCAAAAATAGCCATGAAGAATATTTTGCACTTTATCCACAACTTTTCACCACCTCTCTTTATCCGTTTTAGGTTTCGGGTTTGTGGTTTTGGGTTTACAGTTTATGGTTTATGGTTTCGGGTTTTGCGGTTTTTCAGTTTTCCATTTAACATTTTGCGGTTCACCCTTTACCTTTTGCCTTTTTACTCCTCTGCTCAGACGTTGCAGGTCATTACCAAAACAATAGAAAAAACCTTTGAAGTGCCACAATACGCAAAGGTGCAGGTATGGGGAGAGCGAAGCGACGTAGAGATAATGACTTGGAATAAAAATGAGATAAAAGCGACCATCGAGCTTACCGCAAAACACCCCACCCGCAGCACGGCTGAGAAAGATTTGGAAGCCTTGCATTATACAGCCGACCGAAAAGGAAAAACGGTGAGTCTGCACAATTTTGTGGTACTGGCCAAAAACGGAAGTAAGCCCCAATCCAACCTCAAAGCACGTTTTACGTTGTTTGTGCCTGCCAATTGCGCCGTAGAAATTCAAAACAGTTTTGGGAAGATTTCTATCAAAGGGCTACAAACTCAAACCATGCAGTTGCAAACGGAATTTTGCACCATCGAACTCCATGATTTACGCGGGACATTGACGGCCAGAACGCAGTTTGGTGCCTTACGAACGGAGAATTTCAATGGGTTATTGAGTATTTTCTCCGAACGAACCGACCTGGTTTTGCAACAAATCAAAGGCGAATGCCGCGTACGTGCACAATACGGAAGCCTTGATATTCAGGCGGATAAAGCACAAGTAAAACTCGACGTAGAAACCAAAAACACCGAACTCCGCAACGGCACCGTTGCCAAACAATAAAGCCATGAAAAAAGCATTCACCCTCCTCTATTCGACACTCTGCCTTCTGCCCCGCTCGGGCGGCCCCGTCGACATTCTTTTTGTCATTCTGACCTTAGGAGGAATCTCCACCGCTTTCGCCCAAGGGGGTACCGACTCCGTTCGTCTCTCTCACTCCGAGGAAACAGGAACACTCGAAAAACAGCGCTTTATCGACCGTTACGATTATGTGTTTATGACTAAAGAGCCTACAAAATGGATGTTGAAAGGGTACGGAAACATCAATAATTTGCTTGCTTCTAACCTCTTCCAAAAAGGATACGTGAAACAAGTGGTTGATTTTAGATTAGGCGCAGAATACAAGATAAGTCCTTCCTTTTCGATAGGTATTGACGTGACTCGTCTCTCTAGTCGCCCTTTGATGCCAATAGGACTCATTGATTACTCTGATTTTTATTCGCTTAGTGTTGACAGGCTTTGGGGTACATCGGCCGAAGTTCGGTGGTACTACAATATGGCTTCTCGTATCAAAGAAGGCAAAAGCAGCAATAATTTTTCGGGAAATTATATCTCTTTTAACGTAGAAAAAGCATGGCAAAAAGAGCTCTTACCCTCAACTGGGCTTTCTAGCTCTGACAACAAATGGAACACCGATTATTTCAATCGACAATACCAATCTCAAATAAGTCTGAGCTATGGGATACAACGGCGCTTTTTTAGGTACGGACTCATTGACATGTCTTTGTCTTTGAACAGACGAACTAACGAACAAATCCACCGAAAATTAACCTTCTTAAACGGTGATAACTCCGTAACACAACCCGTTGATTGGAGCAACATCCAAGAAAGTATTACTTCTGGCTCTCAACACAATTGGTCTATTACCACCAACTTCAAAGTAGGGGTCGCGCTGGCTGATTTCAAAAAAACAGCAAAAGTACCCGCCTGTGATGTATTTCAATGCCTTGAAAATGAAAACAATTTATGGAAATTTAGCTGGCCAAGAATATACCTTAGTACCACAACTCAAACTTTCCATAGCAGCGTTGGGTACGAGCAAAAAATTGCCCAATCAGCATTTTCGGTAAATACGTATTTTAATCTATTTGCGACCAATAATTTACTCGAAGATACGCAACAGTATGACCCCGTCACCGCAACTTATTTCACCAGTGACGTTCAAAATCTGAACTTAGCGGCTCACTTACATATCCAGCCACGATGGTACTTACTTATGAATCGTCAAATGCGCTTAGGGAAGGCTGGCAATAACTTATCAGGTTTTTATACGGGAATAAACAATCATTTTTTGAGGTCAAACGGGTACGTCAAAAACAACCGATACAAGAACTCATTCGGCAACAGTGCTTTTTTCGTAAACACGGGATTGATGCTAGGCTACCAGCGAAAATTATTTAAGAATGGCTTTATTGACTTGAACCTCACCAAGGAGTTATTAGCTAGTAGCCCCTACATAATGGGGAAAAATAGTTTCATTCTTGATTTCAAACTTGGCTTCGCCCTCTAACCACCCCAAGCCATGAAAAAAGCACTAACTGTCCTCTATTCGACCCTCCTCTTTGTCATTCCGACAGTAGGAGGAATCTCCACCGCCTTCGCACAAGGGAGCGCTGATTCCGTCCGCATCACCCACACGCAGGAAGCGGGTACGCTCGAAAAGCAGCGGTTTATTGACCGCTACGACTATGTGTTTATGACGAAGGAGCCGACCAAGTGGATGCTGAAAATCGATGGCAATTTTAATAATTTGCTTAGTTCTGAAGTTTTTCAACGTGGGTATCTCAAAAGAGTCATTGATTTCAGATTAGGGATAGAACATAAATTAAACTCTTCTTTCTCGTTAGCATTAGATGTCACTCGCAACAATATTTCTCCATTTACAGCAAATGGACTTCTAGATTATTCTAAAATATATAACAGTCGTAAGCACTGGGTCACATCTGCAGAACTGAGATGGTACTATGATATGGCTTCTCGTATTAGACAAGGGAAAAGCAGTAATAACTTTTCAGGAAATTATCTATCCCTCAAATATGAAAAGGCATGGCAAAACTACCAATCTGTTGTTACAGGACTCATTGGCTCAAACGGCAAATGGAACACTGATTACGTTAGCTATTATTACCAATCCCAAATCAGTTTGAATTATGGGATACAACGGCGTTTTTTCAGATACGGCCTTATTGATTTCTCAGTAGCTCTAAACCGAAATACAGACCATCAAATCCACCGAAAATTAATTTTTCTAGACGGAGATAACTCTGTAAAACAACCCGTTGATTGGAACAACATTCAAGAAAGTATTACTTCAGAGCCTCAGCACAATTGGTCTATCAACACTAATTTCAAAATAGGAGTTGCGCTAGCCGATTTCAAAAAAATGACAAAAGTACCCGCCTGTGATGTATTTCAATGCCTTGAAGACGAGAGTAGTTTATGGAAACTCCATTGGCCTCGGATAAGTTTAAGTACTTCTACACAGACATTTTATGCCAGTATTGGATATGAACAAAAAATTGCTAAATCAGCATTTTCGATAAACGGTTATTTCAACTTTTTAACCTCAAATAGTGCTCAAAAAAACACTCAAATGTATGACGATATAACAAAAACTCATTTTTTTAGTGATTATCGAAACTCAAGTATTAGCTCATATTTATATATTCAGCCACGCTGGTATTTTTCAATGAATCGCCAAATACGAATGGGTAAATCAGGCAATAATTTATCTGGTATTTATACTGGTATAAACAATGTGTTTTGGGGAATGTATAGTATTTCAAAAAATGAACGAAGCCGTAATATCATTAAATATCCCCCTACTTTCATAAATACTGGGTTGCTGTTGGGCTACCAGCGAAAATTGTTCAAAAATGGGTTTATTGACCTATGCATTACAAGAGGATTATTGGACAAAGAGCCCTACGTATTAGGACGAAGTAACTTCATTCTTGATTTCAAACTCGGCTTCGCCCTCTAACCACCCCAAGCCATGAAAAAAGCATTAACTGTCCTCTATTCGCCCCTCTGCCTTCTGCCCCGCTCGGGCGGCCCCGTCGACATTCTTTTTGTCATTCTGACCTTAGGAGGAATCTCCTCCGCCTTCGCCCAAGGGAGCGCTGATTCCGTCCGCATCACCCACACGCAGGAAGCGGGTACACTGGAAAAGCAGCGGTTTATTGACCGCTACGACTATGTATTTATGACGAAGGAGCCGACGAAATGGATGCTGAAAGGATATGTATTGAGAACAGTCAGGGCAAACAACTACGATTTGATTTCCACAGATCGGATTAACACCCCTGTCGAAGTAGCTTTTGAAAGAAAACTGACTTCTGGTTTCTCTGTCAGCTTGGGCGGGATTCCGCAAGTGGCAACAGCCCGCCTTGTAAGTAGTAAACCTGCTACAGAATATTCGGAAAGGCTTAGTTCAAATCTTACAATAAAAGCTTTTACTGAGTTAAGATGGTATTATAATCTAAACCAACGGATTAAAGAAGGTAAAAGTGCCAATAATTTCTCAGGGAATTATCTGAGTATTAGACTCGAAAAAAGCTTTATCAATGCCCAAAAATTGTTCAACGGATATTCTTTTTCTAGCGTAAATGGCGAATTTATCACCGAAAAACTGTATGAAGTCTATAATTCTAAAATTGGACTTTCTTATGGTTTGCAACGGCGATTTTTAAGAAATGGACTTATTGATTTTTCTTTAAATCTAAATCGTATCGCTTTTCTTCAAGCCAATCAACAAATATCCTTCCAATCAAACTCGAATACTTCTCCACCTTTAGTGGATTCCCATAATTGGGGAATAAACAAAGTAAACTCTTGGCAATTGCACACAGAAATGCGTATGGGTTTGGCTATTGGTGACTTTAAAGGTGGCTCAAAACACCCACTTTGTGATGTTTTAAAGTGTTATGAAGATGAAAAACAGCTTTGGAAATTCGCTTGGCCTTCCATCAGTTTAGGTATAAAAGAACAAGCCTTATCTTCAAGCATTGCTTTTGAGCGTAAAATATTCAACAGTAGTTTTTCTGTTAACACCCAAATTGATGGATACTTTTTTAATAGAAAGACTAACCCCAGTACAACCCTTGTTTTGAACACATCTCAGCAGTTAGAACTATGGGGTTCATTCCAGTGTCGATTTTATTTTTTGCAGAAACATCGGTTAGTACAAAAAGGTGGTGGATCTAATCTATCTGGTTTATACGGTGCATTTTCATTCTTCAGTATTACCGAAAGAACTTCAACGAATACGACAAATTTTTATCTGAATAGCTTTGAATTAGGCCCCACTTTAGGCTTTCAGCAGAAAATTTTCAATCGAGGATACATTGATTATCATATTTCATTTTCAAAATCAATTGATGAAGCTCGAAATTATCCTCGAAGTGTAGCAGGAGAATTTACATTCAGACCTTCATTCAAACTCGGCTTCGCCCTCTAATCACCCCAAGCCATGAAAAAAGCACTAACTGTCCTCTATTCGACACTCTGCCTTCTGCACTCGACACTCCTTTTTGTCATTCCGACCTTAGGAGAAATCTCCACCGCCTTCGCCCAAGAGAGCGCTGATTCCGTCCGTATCACTCACACGCAGGAAGCAGGTACGCTGGAAAAACAGCGGTTTATTGACCGTTATGACTATGTGTTTATGACGAAAGAGCCGACAAAATGGATGGGAAAAATATTTACAAATTTAAGTGCATTTGAAGTGCCAAAATCCATTGACAAAGACTACTTTAGAAATAACATCGACTTGCGTGTAGGGGTAGAACACAAAGTAACCCCTTCTTTTTCAATTGGTTTAGACATTGCTCGAAACAAAGCTTTGCCATTTAGAAAATCCCATTTTTATGACGAAAATCCATATCAGGCTTATATTTATTTTGCCCATAACCCACCTGCGGCTCGTTGGATTACTTCAATCGATTTAAAATGGTACTATGACATGGCATTGCGCATTCGACAAGGTAAAAGTGTGAATAATTTTTCTGGCAATTATTTCTCACTTAAATTTGAAAAGGCATGGAATGAGGAAAATTTTAGAAGCTTTGTAACAAGAAACAACGATACTGATTATTATGCCCAATATTATTCTCATCAGTTTAGTTTATCCTACGGAATACAACGTCGTTTTTTTCAATTTGGACTTGCCGACTTTTCCATTTCTCTCAATAGAAGCACCGATCAGATTGTACACCGCAAATTAAGCTCTCTAGACAACAATACTCCTATCAAATTTCCGATTCAGTGGAGTACTATCAAAGAAGAAATCTTCTACAAACCCGACCATAATTGGTCTATCTCCACCAATTTTAAAGTCGGCATTGCATTTGCTGACATTGTCAAAGGCGCACAAACCCCTTACTGTGAAGCATTTCAATGTTTGGTCAACGAGCAGTCTTTATGGAAATTTAGCTGGCCACAACTACGTTTAAGTCCTGTTTCTCAAACCATTGATGGCAGTATCGGGTTCGAACAAAAAATATTGCGCTCTGCTTTTTCGCTCAATACATACTGGAACTATTCGCTAAACCACCGTAGGCAAGATAGTTTTTTCGAAACAACTCCTACGCTACCTTTCACTTATAGCATTGTCAACTTCATCAATCTCCAACCACGATGGTACTTTCTAATGCGTACACTCAACAAAGCAGGAAAAGTTGGGAATAATTTATCAGGCCCTTATGCTGGCTTGAACATACTCACTGCTGGAACTTATTCTAAATCCAAATCACTCCAACTCCCATTTAGATACTGCTATACGGGGATATTAGTGGGCTTTCAACAAAAAATATTCAATCGTGGCTTTATTGATATTAGCTTATCAAAACCTTTTCACGAATCCGCGAAAAGTCTAACAGCGTTTTATAATAAAAGACCCGTTTTTGACTTCAAACTCGGCTTCGCCCTCTAACCACCCCAAGCCATGAAAAAAGCACTAACCGTCCTCTATTCGACACTCCTCTTTGTCATTCCGACCTTAGGAGGAATCTCCACCGCATTCGCCCAAGGGAGCGCTGATTCCGTCCGCATCACCCACACGCAGGAAGCGGGTACGCTCGAAAAGCAGCGGTTTATTGACCGTTATGACTATGTATTTATGACGAAGGAGCCGACAAAATGGATGCTGAAAGGGTATGGAGACATCATTAACTTACTTGCTTCTAACCTCTTCCAAAGAAGCTACGTAAACCATGTAGTTGACTTTAGATTAGGTGCAGAATACAAGATAAGTCCTTCTTTTTCAATAGGTGTTGACGTAACTCGCCTTGCCAATCGTCCTGTAACTCCTGATGGACTTACCGATTACTCCTACATTTATTCATCTAGCTTTAGTAAGAATTGGAGGACATCGGCAGAACTGCGGTGGTACCACGACATGGCTTCTCGCATCAAACAAGGAAAAAGCAGTAACAACTTTTCTGGAAATTATGTGTCTCTCCGCTATGAAAAACTTTGGCAAAATAATCAGTCCATTAGTAACAGTCTCTCTGGCTACAATGGTAAATGGGATACCGATTATTTCAGCAACTACTACGATTCCCAACTAAGTCTGAGTTACGGGATACAACGGCGTTTATTTAGATACGGACTCATTGACATGTCTCTATCATTGAACCGAAGAGCTGACCAACAAGTCCACCGACAACTGACCTTCTTGGACGGAGATAATTCTGTGAAACAACCCATTGATTGGAACAACATTCGTCAAAGTATTACTTCAGAACCTCAGCACAATTGGTCTATCACCACCCATTTCAAAATAGGGGTCGCACTAGCCGATTTCAAAAAAACGGCAAAAACTCCCCATAACCTATTGCAATGCCTCGAAAACGAACGTAGTTTGTGGAAGTTTAGCTGGCCTAAAATTCATCTAAGTACCTCTACCCAACTATTACACGGAAGCATCGGGCATGAACACAAAATCGCCCAATCGCCGTTCTCCATCAACTCGTATTTGGACTTATCGGCTTCCAATGCTTTCCAAAAAAACGTATCACTCTATAACCCTGAAACAGGGACGTCTTTCAGAGGGAATAGCCAAGGGTTGATTTTGACAGCGAAGTTGGCTATTCAACCGCGTTGGTATTTGTTCATGAATCGCCAAATGCGTTTGGGTAAATCTGGCAATAACCTGTCAGGGCTTTATGCGGGGCTGAATACCATTTTTTTCGGGTCACATAGTTCTTTAAAAACCGAGCTTTACAAAAATTCATTCACTTTTACTCCTACATTCATCAATACAGGATTATTGCTAGGTTACCAACGAAAATTATTCAAAAATGGCTTTGTTGACCTAAACCTTACAAAAGGATTATTGGACAGAAAACCCTACGTTTTGGGCATTAATAACTTCCTTCTCGACCTCAAACTCGGCTTCGCCCTCTGATTAATATTTTACTCTGTTTTACTCCTCACGGCACGGCTTTTGAAGTCGTGCTGTTTTTTTAGGTTTTTATGTACTTTTGTCAAATTATCACTCCGCCTTATCATCTGATTGACACATGGATTACATTAAAGCTTTTGCCCCTGCTACTGTTGCCAACGTAGCCTGCGGGTTTGATATTTTTGGATTTGCCCTCGACCAACCTGGCGACATCGTCGAACTTCGCAAACGCGACGAACCAGGAGTGGTTATCAAAGATATTATCGGCGACAACGGCCGCCTCCCCCGCAATCCCGAACGTAACGCCGTGACGGTGGTCATGCTCAAGTTTTTACAACATATCGGGTCTAACCAAGGCGTAGAAGTAGTTTTACACAAAAATATGCCATTGGGGAGCGGAATGGGCTCAAGTTCAGCGAGTTCGGTCGTAGGGGTATTTGCCATCAATGAACTATTGGGAAGTCCACTTTCCCGCCAAGAGTTGCTACCGTTTGCAATGGAAGGCGAGCGAATTGCCTGCGGAGCTGCCCACGCCGACAATGTGGGACCTTCGCTGTTAGGCGGCTTTGTCGTCATCCGCAGCTATACGCCTCTCGACGTATTTAAGGTGAAAGTTCCCGATGAACTATACTGCACGCTCGTTCACCCCGATGTAGAAGTCAACACCAAAGACGCGCGTTATATTCTCCGCAACGAGGTTTCGCTCAAAAATACCATTTCTCAAATGGGCAACGTGGCGGGTTTGATTGCAGGGCTGATGCAAGAAGACTATGAGTTGGTGAGTCGCTCTATGGTGGATGTGATTATCGAACCCGTACGCTCGATTCTCATTCCTGAATTTGACCACGTAAAACAAGCTGCGCTCGACAACGGTGCTTTGGGTTGCAGTATTTCGGGGGCGGGGCCTTCGATGTTTGCTTTGAGCCGTGGCCGCGAAACCGCCGACCGTGTTGCCAAAGCCATGAGTGAAGCGTTCGGAAGTGTCGGTATCACTACCAAAAGCTACGTTTCTCAAATCAACCAAGACGGGCCAAAGATTTTGGAAAGTGCGTAACTTTTCTAACTTCCCATTTTGGGAATTAAAGTTATTATACCTTTGTTATGAGGATATTTTCAAGGGGAACATTGCGAAGCTTTTGGGAAATGTACCCCGACGCTCGTCCTTCTTTAGAGTTTTGGTTTGAAACTATTGAAAAAATGAGTTTTGAAACTCCAAATCAAGTAATCAACCACTTTAAAGGAGCAGATACAGTTGGTAATGGCCGCATTGTTTTTAACATTGCCCGTAATAAATACCGACTTATTGCGAAGTTCGAGTATGAGAAAAAGCTGGTTTTTGTAAGGTTTATCGGGACACACAAAGAGTACGATAACATTAAAGATATTGCCCATATCTAACATTTCTAAAAATCATGGCCAAACTAGACATATCAACAATAAAAATTGAGCCCATTACAAACGAAGAACAGTTTGCCAATGCCTCGGCAATTATTGATGAATTGATTGATGCCGACCTTATCCAAGATGAAGTTGAGCGCCAAAAAGCACTAGATATTTTGGAAGCTATAACCATTCTGGCCAGTGAATACGAGAAAAAGCACTATCCTATTCCTAAGCCTGACCCCATCGAAGCCATCAAAGAGCGTATTGAACAACTTCAACTAACTCAAAAAGAAGTAGCGCCTTACTTTGGAGGAGAAAATAGGGTATCGGAAGTCCTAAACAAAAAGAGAAACCTTACCCTTAAAATGATAAAACAAATCCACAAGCACTTGGGTATTCCTGCCGAAATACTTTTGGCTTACTAATTATTCTTCCTCCTAAACATCCAAACATAAACCAATCATCAACATACATTTCTATGCGTTTTAGTAGTAAAAGCACAGCCATTTTGTTTGCCTTGGCATCGCAATTCGCGGTAGCACAAGCCCCCAAAAAGTTACCCGAAACCCAATATCCTCGGGCGGAAGTTGAAATGCACATGCGTTTTTTAGCTTCCGACGAACTACAAGGCCGCCGCACGGGCGAACAGGGCAATTTGGTAGCATCGCGCTACATCGCCGAGCAATTTCGCGTTTTGGGCATCAAACCCGCACCAGGCCAAACTGATTATTTACAGTCGGTTCCTTTTGCCATTCAGAAATCAGCGAAAGAGGGCGTCCTCATTGCCAACAACGACACCTTACGGGTCAACAAAGAATTTGTGATTTTGGGAAGTGCCCCTGCTAACCTCACCGCCGACATTGTTTTTGTAGGCTATGGCCTAGCCGACGACTATAAAACCGACGTAAAAGGCAAAATTGTGGTGGCTCAGATTGGAACGCCCGACTCAAAAACGCCCCAAGAACTATTTACAGCATCCAACGAAAAACGAAAATTAGCGACGCAAAAAGGAGCTGCATTGTTGATTGAATTGTTCACGGCACAAATCCCGTGGTCGTTTGCATCTCGCTATTTTGGGGGTGAAAAAACCAGCCTTGACAATGGCTTAGGCGACGCTGTGGCGCACGTGTGGGTCAATGGACAACAGAAAAAATATGCCGATTTGTTTAAAAGTGGCGCTACTCAAGCTACCTTCAAAACCACTGGACGTGAACAAACCTCCGTCAAATCGCACAATGTAGTAGGCGTAATTGAGGGTACTGACCCTGTCCTTAAAAACGAATATGTGGTCGTAACCGCGCACTTCGACCACGTCGGAATGGGCAAAAAAGGAGGGAATACTTATACCGCTGCCGATAGTATTTTCAACGGTGCGCGCGATAACGCCTTCGGAACGGTAGCTATGCTTACGGCGGCCAAAACTCTCTCGCTCAAGCCTACCAAACGTTCTATTTTGTTGATTGCCTACACGGGCGAAGAAGTGGGTTTGCTGGGCAGTAAATACTACGCTGATCATCCACTTGTTCCACTCAACCAATGCGTTTTCAACCTCAACAGCGACGGTGCAGGCTACGCCGACAAAACGCTTGTATCCGTCATTGGACTTGACCGCACCAACTGCAAAGCCGAAATCGAAGCGGGTTGCAAAGCATTTGGATTAGGTGTTTTTGGAGACCCATCGCCCGAACAAGGGCTATTTGACCGCTCAGACAACGTTAGTTTGGCGGCTAAAGGTATTCCTGCTCCTGATTTTGCTCCTGGTTTTAAGAGCTTCGACGGTGAAATTGCCAAGTATTACCACCAAGCTGCCGACAACCCCGACTCGGTCGATTTTGATTATTTGCTCAAATTCTGCCAATCGTTTGCCTATACGGCACGTCTCATTGGCAACAAATCAGAAAAACCGTACTGGATTTCAGGCGACAAATACGAACCTGCCGCAAAAGCGTTGTATGGGAAATAAGTAGTTGTTTTTAGTAATTTTGTTAAAAACCGAAAAAACAATGGTTGAAACTAAGACCCGACAAAAAGCACATGAACTAATCGACAGTGTCGAAGATGAGGCTATTTTAGAAATTGTCGTCGCCTTACTCAAGAGAGAGCTTGAACGCGAATACACTGCCAATGATTACCGCAAATCGGCAGTTATAAACGGCAATCGAATACTCGCTAAATCACTCCGAAACTATGAAGGGTAAGGTTTCCCAATGGGAAGTTATTGAGGTTAATTTCCAAATGCCTGATGGTCGCTTTTTACCTCACCCAGCCTTAGTTGTATCCAATGAGGAGCTTTTTCAAGATGAAGAATTCTTCTACGCAGTATTAATGACAACCAAGAATTTTTTTCCAAAATATACGATTGAAATCAAGGCTGAAATGCTTACAAAGGCATCTTCTCGCCAAGGCTATTTCGCTACCCATATTGTTGGGATGTTCAACATGGATAGCGTTTTAAAGAAACAAAACACTTTTTTGAAACCCGAATATTGTGATTTTGTCAGGAGCAAAATCATACGTTCTATTTTTTAATCCCCACAATGATTCGTAAAGCCGTTATACCCGCCGCAGGTTTAGGTACTCGATTTTTACCTGCAACTAAGTCTCAACCCAAGGAAATGCTTCCTATCATCGATACCCCTACGATTCAATACGTAGTACAAGAAGCGGTGGATTCGGGAATTGAGGATATTCTTATTATTACTGGCCGTGGAAAACGCGCCATCGAAGACCATTTCGACCGTAATGTGGAATTGGAAGCAAAACTCGAAGAAAAACAAGACGAATTGCTCTGGAACGAAATGCGCCGTCTTTCGGACATGGCCAATATCCACTACGTTCGCCAACGGGAAACCAATGGGTTGGGTGATGCCATCTATTACGCCAAACAACACGTTGGGAACGAGCCTTTTGCCGTACTTTTGGGGGATACCATCATGGATTCGGTGATTCCTGTTACGCAACAACTCATCGACACTTACGAGCAATACCAAAGCACAGTAATCGCCGTCGAAACGGTTCCGCGTGAGAAAGTAAACCGTTATGGCATTGTGGGTGGCGAAGCTTTGAGCGAAACCATTATGAAACTCGATAGCCTCATCGAAAAGCCTTCGATTGAGTCTGCACCGTCTAATCTTGCGATTGCGGGACGTTATATTCTTTCGCCCGAAATTTTTACGGCGATTGAGCAAACAGGTAAAGGAAAAGGGGGGGAAATTCAGTTGACTGACTCCTTCCAAATCTTACTCCGTCGGGAAAATATCTACGCGCACCGCATCGAAGGCGAACGCCACGATATTGGCAATAAACTTGATTTCTTAAAAACCACCGTCAAATTTGCGCTCAAACGTAAGGAGTTTTCGGCTCCTTTCTTGAAGTTCTTGCGCGAAACGTTGGCGGAATATGATGTAAAATAAATCGTTAAAAGTTATCCGTTAATTGTTATCTGGAATTCAAACGATTAACAGATAACGGTTAACTTTTAACATGTCTTCCCCATGCCCAACCTTCTCCTTATCGACGACGAAATTAAACTCCGTGGCTTACTCAAGCGCATTTTGGAGTTGGAAGGATACCACGTAAGCGAGGCGGGCGATGCCAAATCAGCTATACAACTACTTGAAAAACAAGACATTCAAGTAGTTGTATGCGACGTCAAACTTCCTGATGCCCACGGCGTAGAGCTCACCAAACAGTTAAAAGCGGCGTTCCCACTGGTCGAGTTTATTCTTCTGACGGCTTACGGCACGATTGCTGACGGGGTACAAGCCGTCAAAAATGGGGCGTTTGACTACCTTACCAAAGGCGATGACAACGACCGTATCGTCCCCTTGGTAGCTCGGGCCGTCGAAAAAGCCGAACTTCAACAAAAAGTAAAGCGCCTTGAAGAGAAGGTGCGCCAAAAAGTAGGTTTTGAACGCATTATCGGAACGTCGGCGGTACTACAACAAGCCATTTTACTCGCTCAAAAAGTAGCTCAAACCGACACAACGGTTCTACTTTTGGGAGAAACAGGAACGGGGAAAGAAGTGTTTGCCCAAGCCATTCACCACGAAAGTCCTCGACGAGACAAACCTTTTGTGGCACTCAATTGCAGCGCATTTAGTCGCGAAATCTTAGAAAGTGAGCTTTTTGGTCACCGTGCTGGTGCCTTTACGGGTGCTTTGAAAGACAAAAAAGGACTGCTCGAAGAAGCCCACGGAGGGACGCTATTTCTGGATGAAATCGGCGAAATGAGCCTCGACTTACAAGCAAAGCTTTTACGCCTACTCGAAACGAACTCGTTTTATAAAGTGGGCGATACGAAACCCACGCACGTCAATGTACGTTTCGTGGCCGCTACCAACCGTAATTTACGCCAAGAAGCCGAGCAGCAGCATTTCCGCCTCGATTTGTACTTTCGGTTATCGGTATTTGAAATTACGCTACCCGCTCTTCGCGAGCGTCCGAGCGATATTCCACTTTTGGTGGCTCATTTTGTGCAGTTGTATGCAAAAAAAATGAACCGTTCGGTTCCTTCCATTTCCTCTGAATTTCTTCAAAAACTGGCTCAACATTCGTGGAAAGGCAACATCCGTGAATTAAAAAACGTCGTTGAGCGCGCCATCATCTTATTACCTCCTCAGGCGGAGTTAACTCCACAAGAACTGCCCTACGACATACAAGGGCTCCATGAGTCGTCGGTTCAGGGGATTGTTCCCCTTGCGGAACTCGAAAAACAGCACATTCGCCGCGTTCTCCAACATACCCAACAACAAAAACCCGAAGCTGCCCGCTTGCTAGGTATCGGCCTTACCACGCTTTATCGAAAGATAGAGGAGTATAAATTGTGAAAATGCTACCCGAAATCATCCCCAGCCTAAAGGCATAGGGTTAAAAGAGGGCGACATGACTCTTCCATAAGCTTGGCTTCACAGAGAAGCCCCCTTTTTCAAAATGAAAAACGACTTTTTCATTTTGAAAAGAAAGTACTTCGATTCGTCCAGCCCCCAAAAAACCAATCTTCTCATTTTCAATTATTTAACTAATTACTCAACGCTGTGGCACAGCTTTGGCAACTATCGCTTTGTCTGTACCAGAGACAGATAATCACAAAACAGTAAACACATGTTCTCTCTACTATTCATTCTCGCATTGGCTGTCTTTGGCTACCTCGTGTACGTCCTTCTCAAGCCCGAAAAATTTTAATCTTACTCCTATGTTGTACGAAATCCTCGGTATCATCCTCATTTTTAGTTTGAGCGTCCTTTTGGCCCTTCCGCTGGGGCGCTATATCGCCAAAGTTTACCTTGGCCAACCTACGTGGCTAGATTTTCTTGCCCCTCTCGAAGACCGCATTTACAAGCTTTGTCGCATCAACCCCAAAAAGGAGATGACGTGGCAAGAGCACCTCATCGCGCTACTGACCATCAACTCCCTCTGGTTTTTCTGGATGATGTTTATTCTGATGAATCAAGGCTGGCTCCCACTCAATCCCGACGGGAACCCTTCCATGAGCCCACATTTAGCCTTTAACACTGCGGTGTCGTTTTTGGTCAACTGTAATTTACAGCACTATTCAGGCGAAACGGGTGTCACTTATCTTTCGCAACTTGCAGGGTTGATGTTTATGCAATTTGTCACTGCTGGTACAGGCATGGCCGCAGGAGCGATTGTGTTTAAAGCGATGAAATCCAACACGAGCGGGTTAGGCAACTTTTACGTCTATTTCCTCAAATCTTGTACCCGTATCTTACTCCCCTTATCGTTGGTGTCGGCATTATTGCTTGTGTTCAATGGTGTTCCAATGAACTGGGAAGGCAAAGCCTCAATTGTCACCATGCAGGGCGATTCGGTACAGGTATCGCGCGGGCCCGCTGCGGCCATGATTGCCATTAAGCAGCTGGGAACCAACGGAGGTGGCTGGTTTGGCGTAAACTCAGCACACCCTTTGGAGAACCCCAATTACTTAACCAATGCCGTCGAAAACATTCTTATCCTACTCATTCCCATTGCATTTGTGTTTGCGTTAGGCTTCTACCTCAACCGCAAAAAATTGGCTTGGATGATTTTTGGTGTAATGACCTTTGGCTTTCTATTAATGGCGGGCGCATCCATTTACGCCGAAATGCAAGGGAACCCTGCGCTGTCGCGGCTAGGGATTAACCAATCACTTGGAAGCATGGAAGGCAAAGAAGTTCGATTTGGAGCGGCCGCTTCGGCGTTTTGGGGAATGGCCACCACGGCTACCTCCAACGGGTCGGTCAATGCCATGCACGACAGTATGACGCCCTTGTCGGGAGCGTTACAAATGCTTGATATGATGATCAATGCCCTCTACGGAGGTGTGGGGGTAGGTTTTCTCAACTTTTACATTTTCATCATCATTGCCGTTTTCATTTCTGGCTTAATGGTGGGGCGTACGCCTGAGTTTTTGGGCAAAAAAATAGAAGCAAAGGAAATGAAAATAGCCACGTTGGTGGCCTTGCTCCATACGTTTTTGATTTTGGCCTTCACGGCTTTATCCAGCTTTGTTTTTGTTCAAGACCCCAACGTAGGCTGGCTCAATAACCCTACTTTTCACGGGTTTTCCGAAATGCTGTACGAATACACGTCGTCATCTGCCAACAATGGTTCAGGATTTGAAGGGCTTGCCGACAATAACCCTTTTTGGAACATCACTTGCGGCATTGTCTTACTCTTGAGTCGTTATTTACCAATCATCGGCCCAGTAGCCATTGCGGGGATTTTGGCCAACAAAAAGTACATTCCCGAGTCATCAGGAACGCTCCAAACCGACACTGCTACTTTTGGTTTTATGGTGTTGGCCGTCATTTTCATCGTGGCCGCTCTTTCGTTTTTCCCTGCCCTAGCCCTTGGGCCTTTGGCGGAATATTTCACTTTACGTTGATCTGTAACATAATGTACTTTAAAATATGAATACGAGGTGTTAACAGCTCTTTAATGAGAATAGACTCAGTAATGATTTCATTAAAAGCAGCTAAATCGGGAAGCGCCATCAGTCTTCTAACGTTTTTAGTTTGTTTTCAACCAATGTAATTGCTTTTAAACACGCTTTCCATTCGATTTCGTCATCTTCTTTCTCAAATAAGTCAACCTGAGTCACTGAATCAAACTTTTCTAAAAATGACGCAAAATTCATTCCGTACTTGTGTTCAAACTCCGTCACTTCACGCTGATAGATTGCCATTTCGGCGCGCAAGGCTTCTTTGGCTTTTTCCAGAGCAAATATTTCTACGGAATCATACCCCAATTCATTTACTGCGGCTACCAATGCTTCGGTCTGCTGAATAGACATGGTTTAACGATTTTTTATTCAAAATTACAAAAAATATGAAACGTTCTCAATCCGCCTCTCTCTTTCAAGGGGAACTGCTCAAAACAGCTCTAATTCAATCTTTTGTCAAACTTGACGCCCGCATTCTTTTCCGTAATCCCGTCATGTTTACGGTTGAGTTAGGTACGTTGGTTATGTTCTTCGTTTGCCTACAAATAGGCTTCGGAGGTGATACCACTCAGGGTAGTTTGGCGTATAATCTCCTTGTATTCATCGTCTTATTATCCACCTTACTTTTTGCCAATTTTGCCGAAGCCATAGCCGAAGCCCGTGGCAAAGCGCAAGCCGATAGCCTCCGCAAAACCCGCGAAGAAACGCCTGCCAAAATCATCCGTCCAGTGGGAAATATGAAGGTCAACGAACTACAAATTATTCCTTCTTCACAACTCAACAAAGGTGATATTTTCATTTGTGAAGCAGGCGATACCATTCCTGCCGATGGTGAAATTATCGAGGGGCTTGCCACCATCGACGAGTCGGCCATCACGGGCGAGTCGGCTCCTGTGATTCGGGAAGCAGGCGGGGATAAATCGTCGGTTACGGGTGGGACAAAAGTTCTTTCTGACCAAATCAAGGTCAAAGTCACCACCCAACCAGGCGAAAGCTTTTTGGACAAAATGATTGCGTTGGTGGAAGGAGCTTCCCGCCAAAAAACCCCCAATGAAATTGCGCTTACCATTCTTTTGGCGGGTTTTACGCTTATCTTCGTAATTGTTTGTGTCACGCTCAAACCTTTTGCCGACTATGCCAATACACCCATTCCTATTTCGGCCTTCATTGCATTGTTTGTTTGCCTGATTCCGACCACCATCGGTGGTTTGCTCTCCGCCATTGGGATTGCAGGAATGGATCGCGCCCTTCGTGCCAATGTCATTACCAAATCAGGGAAAGCAGTAGAAACGGCTGGCGACGTGGACACGCTCTTATTGGACAAAACGGGAACCATCACCATCGGAAACCGTAGAGCTACCCACTTTTGGCCGACTGCGGGCGTTAAAGAAGAACAATTTATCACTGCCGCTCTTTACTCTTCTCAGTCCGACGACACCCCCGAAGGAAAGTCCATTGTTGAATTGGCCAGCCCGCGCAGCGTACCGTCTCTAACTCCGCGCGAGACTGGGGGTCAGTTTATCCCCTTTACGGCGGAAACACGTTGTTCTGGTGTCAACTTACCAAATGGGCTTCGTATTCGAAAAGGAGCGCAGGATGCTATTCGTCGATTGGTCGAACAGGCTGGTAATAGTTTCCCTGAAGATACGGCAGCCAAAGTGCGTGAAATTGCCTCAAACGGAGGAACGCCGCTAGTCGTCTCTGAAAATGAGCGAGTATTGGGCGTTATTGAGCTGCAAGATGTCATCAAGCCTGGCATTCAAGAGCGTTTTGAGCGGTTGCGTAAAATGGGGGTAAAAACGGTGATGGTAACGGGCGACAATCCACTTACGGCCAAATACATCGCAACCGTCGCGGGGGTGGATGATTTTATTGCCGAGGCAAAGCCAGAAGACAAGATGAACTACATTCGCGCCGAACAAGCCAACGGGAAATTGGTAGCCATGATGGGCGACGGTACTAACGATGCGCCTGCCCTTGCTCAAGCCGACGTAGGCGTAGCCATGAACAGCGGAACCCAAGCAGCCAAGGAAGCGGGAAATATGGTGGATTTGGACAATGACCCAACGAAACTTATTGAAATTGTGGAGATTGGCAAACAACTCTTGATGACGCGCGGCACGCTCACTACTTTTTCCATCGCCAACGACGTAGCCAAGTACTTTGCCATTGTTCCTGCCTTGTTTATGACGTCCATTCCTGCCTTACAATCGCTCAACATCATGCAGCTTACCAGCCCTCAGAGTGCCATTTTATCGGCCGTCATTTTCAATGCTATTATCATTCCAATGCTCATTCCGTTGGCGTTGAAGGGAGTCGCTTACAAGCCCATCGGAGCGAGTGCCCTACTCCGTCGCAACCTTTTGGTGTATGGTGTGGGCGGTCTCATCATTCCTTTTATTGGCATCAAACTCATTGATTTATTGGTGGGAAGCCTTGTTTAAACATTAATTTTTTTCAAAAAATGAAAACACACTTTTTTTCTGCCGTCACCATGACACTTGCCACATTTGTTCTTCTTGTCATCATATACCCCCTACTCGTTTGGGGAGCTGCGTTGGTAGCTCCCGCCCAAGGCGACGGTGAAACGGTCGAATTTAACGGCCGCGTGGTGGGCTTTGCCAAAGTTGGACAAAAATTTACCAACGATGCCTATTTCTGGTCGCGCCCTTCGGCGGTTGATTATAACGCAGCGGGGTCGGGCGGCTCCAACAAAGGCCCTTCAAACCCCGAATACCTTGCGCAAGTTCAGGCCCGCATTGATACCTTTTTAGTACACAACCCTTCCGTCAAAAAAGCTGACATTCCCGCCGAACTCGTTACAGCATCAGGTAGCGGACTCGACCCTAATTTGTCGCCCCAAGCAGCCTATGTTCAAGTAGCTCGTATCGCCAACCTAAGACATCTTCCTGAAAATCAACTCAAGACGCTCATCCAACAGCATACCGATGCGCCCCTCGTCGGGTTGTTTGGCCCTAAAAAAGTCAATATTTTGGCGCTTAATATCGCGTTGGACAAAATGAAGTAAACAAAAGGGTTAGAATATAACACTTATTCTATCAATCAGGCAATTTTCCAAAAATTAAGATGAAAACGCTTTTAATCACTTTATTCTCAGGGCTACCTTCATGCCTTCTTTTTGCCCAACAAAATGACTCTACGGCAAAAATCAGCATAAGTGGCTACGTAGAAGCCTATTACAGCTATGATTTCAATCAGCCTACTCACAATGAGCGCCCATCGTTTATTTATAGTCACAACCGTCACAATGAGTTCAGTATCAATTTAGGCTTTGTGAAAGCGGCCTACACGTCTCAACAATTGCGCGCAAACCTAGCACTCATGGCAGGAACGTACTCAAACGCTAACTTAGCAGCCGAACCTGCCACCTTACGCAACATTTACGAAGCCAATGTTGGAGTAAAACTTTCCAAAACCCGACAACTTTGGCTAGATGCAGGCGTGTTTTCCTCGCACATTGGCTTTGAAAGTGCAGTTTCCAAAGATTGTTGGGCTTTAACCCGCAGCCTCATGGCCGACAATACGCCTTACTACGAAACTGGGGCAAAAATTGGCTATACTTCTCCCAACGAAAAGTGGTACCTGGCGGGGCTCGTACTGAATGGCTGGCAACAAATGCGTCGTCCCGACGGAAATACGCGGTTGGCAGTTGGCACTCAAGTGACCTATAAACCTACGTCCAAGCTAACTTTCAATTCAAGTACCTTTGTTGGTAGCCGCCCCGACGACACAAACCGAAACCGTTTCTTTCATAACTTTTACGGCATTTTTCAAGTCACCAACCGCTGGGGGATGATTGCCGATGTTGATTATGGAATCGAACAACGTCAAACAGGGGCGTCGGTGTATGATTCTTGGGCTAGTTGGGCCGTTATACTTCGTTATCAACTCACACCGCATTTCGCGTTGGCAGGAAGAGCCGAAAAATATACGGATAAACAAGGAATCGTCATTGCCACTGCACCCCCTCACGGTTTTAGTACGCAAGGCTTTTCGTGCAACCTCGATTACACCCCTTTGCCAAACGTTGCTTGGCGAATGGAAGCCCGCAAACTCAGCAGCAAAGATGCTATTTTTGAGAAGCAAGGTAGGGCTGTATCACAAACGTTTGCCCTTACCACCTCCCTAGCTATTTCATTCTAACGCAACCGCTATGCCTCAATCCCCTGCCGAACCCAACGCTGAATACTTTCTTGACCTGATTCGTAAGTCAAAACGAGGAAAATTTAAAGTCTATATTGGCATGAGTGCTGGCGTAGGAAAAACTTTCCGTATGCTGCAAGAAGCGCACACGCTTTTGAGGCACGGGGTCAATGTTAAAATCGGGTTTATCGAAACGCACCGCCGCGCCGAAACCCACGCCTTGCTCGCAGGACTACCGATGGTACCCCATCGGACGGTTTTTTACCGTGGGAAAGAGTTGGAAGAGATGGATGTTCAGGCCATTCTGAACCTCCATCCTGAGGTGGTGATTGTGGACGAACTCGCGCATACCAATATCCACGGCTCCAAAAATGAGAAGCGCTGGCAGGATGTGCTTGATATTCTCGACGCGGGCATCAATGTCATTTCTGCCGTCAATATTCAGCATTTGGAAAGCCTCAACGAGGAAGTTTTTAACATTACGGGCATTGAGGTAAAAGAAACCGTTCCCGACAGCCTGCTGCAACAAGCCAATGAAGTGGTCAATATCGACCTTACCGCCGACGAGCTTATCACTCGCCTCAAGGAAGGAAAAATTTACGACCAATCGAAAGTGGAGACTGCCCTTGCCAACTTCTTTCAAGCCGAAAAAATCTTACAACTACGGGAGTTGGCGCTCAAAGAAGTAGCCTCGCAAGTGGAACGAAAAGTAGAAACTGAAGTCACCCAAAAAGCGGGTGCTCGTTCCGAACGTTTTTTGGCGTGCATCAGTTCTAACCACGAAATTGCTCGCAAAATTTTACGCAAAACGGCCCGACTAGCGAGTTATTATCAAGGGAAATGGTGCGTTCTTTACGTGCAAACCGACCGAGAAGACACGGACAAAATTGGGTTAGCTGCCCAACGACACCTCATCAATAACTTTAAGTTGGCGACCGAGCTGGGCGGGGAAGTTATACGGGTTAAAAACAACGATGTCGTTCAGGGTATTTTTGAAATAGTACAAAAACAAAACAGCACAACCATTTGCATCGGTAAACCTCACGATAGCTTTTGGAAAAACATAACAGGTTCTTCTCTCTTTACTAAATTACTCCAAAAAGTCTCCGACAAAGACATCGACTTAATCGTGATTAGTTAAAAGGTCAGACGACAGTCAGACCGAAATCATCACAAAGGTCAGACGGTAGTCAGACCGAAATCGTTGGTCTGACTACCGTCTGACCCTAATAAAACCCTCTCCATGAAACTCAAAGCAAAATTACGCCTAGCGCTTGGCTTTTTATTCGTCGTCATTCTTCTCCTTGGCGGATTGGGAGCTTGGTACCTGCAAAAACTGTCTCAAGAAGCCCAAGGTGTCCTAAAAGACAACTACATTTCGCTCGAATATGCCCGTACTATACGTGGCATTATTGACGAAAACAGCTGGAAATCAGAAGACTTTAAATTGTTTGACCAGACGCTAGCACTTCAAGAACGTAACATTACCGAATTGGGAGAAGGAGAAAGTACCCAGCAAGTGCGCAGTCATTTTAATGCGTTTCGAAAAACGGGCGACCGAAGCCGTATCGAACTGATTAACAAGCAGCTCAATACCATCGTTCAGCTCAATATGCAGTCCATTTTTCGTAAAAATGAAAAGGTCAAAAAAACTGCCGATGAGATTTATTCATACCTCGTTTTTATTGCCACCTTCTGCGCTTTGGTTGCGTTTTCGTTCATCGTCAATTTCCCCAAATACATTGCCGATCCTATTCAGCAACTTACTGAAGGATTACGCGAAATCACCCGAAAAAACTACGAGCCAAGGTTGGGCGTGGAACGCAGCGACGAACTAGGTGAAATGGCTAAAGCATTTAACCAAATGGCGCAAAAACTCGACGAATATGAGCACAGTAGTTTGGCGAGGGTATTGTTTGAAAAACGCCGTACCGAAACCATCATCAACCAAATGAATGATGCCATCATTGGGCTTGATGAACACAATCACTTGTTGTTTATCAACTCCGTCGCCGCCACCATGCTTGGGCTTGATGCCGTCCAGATTGTGGGCAGATACGCTCCCGATATTGCCCTAAAAAACGACTTGCTTCGTAGCCTCCTCAATAACGAACCAACGGCCAAGCCACTCAAAATCTTTGCCAACGAACGAGAAAGTTATTTTTCAAAAGAAACGTTTGAAGTCACCAACGACGAAAAACGTTTGGGGCAGGTCATTGTTCTCAAAAATATTACGCCATTTCATGACCTCGACCAGGCCAAAACCAATTTTATTGCTACGATTTCGCACGAGCTTAAAACACCCATTTCCAGCATAAAAATGAGCTTAAAATTGCTCGAAAACGACCGCATTGGCGAACTTAACGACGAACAAAAACTGCTTGTCACTCAGATTCGGGAAGATAGCCAACGGTTGCTCAAAATTACGGGGGAACTGCTCGACTTGTCGCAAGTCGAAACGGGGAATCTTCAGCTTAACTTTAGAAATGTCACGCCCACCGAAATCGTGACTCCCGCCGTGGAAGCCCTTCAGTTTTTTGCTTCTCAAAAACAAATCGAGATTCAAGTACAGATACCATCGACTCTGCCTTTGGTTCAAGCCGATTCGGACAAAACCACTTGGGTATTGTTAAACTTTCTTTCCAACGCCATCCGTCACAGCCCCGAAAAATCAATCATTGAAGTAGAAGTTAAACCCAACTCAAAAGCTAATTACCTTGAATTCTCGGTCAAAGACTTGGGCAAAGGCATCGATCCCAAATACCAACAACGGGTATTTGAACGCTACTTTCAAGTGCCCTCCAACGGCCAAAGCAAAGCAGGTACGGGACTCGGGTTAGCTATTTCTAAAGAGTTTATCGAAGCCCAAAAAGGAAACATTGGGGTCGAAAGTGAAATTGGCTTAGGCAGCCGCTTTTGGTTTCAATTACCCACGGCATAAACGCGCCGAAGAGCCACCAGATGCGCCAAAAGTACCACTGGAACCACAAATCCTGGCAACCAAATGAACGTTGATTTGAATACCCCCACATTGGGTTGAGCAAAATTTAGCTGCTGAAATGGCAACGGAGCCGAAAGAATCGCCATACCTACAATGTTTATTAGCAAGCCCAACGCCAATAGGTTCCACCCCAACACAACCCAACGAGGTCGTGTGGCGCGCTGAAGATACCATGCGAGTAATGGCGCAGTAATCCCCGCCAAAATATCCCAATTATAACCTTCAAACGTCATCATTTGTGGGATTTGATGTTCCAAAAACAAATACCAAAGCGACACCTCTACCGCTACTCGAACGGTATGTAGCCACGTTAACGCTTTCAGCGGAAGTTGGTCGAGAAAATGTCGCCCTTGATGGGTTAAAAACAGGAAGACAATCAATGCCATTGGCGGGCCTAATACCACTAGAAAGCGAGGAGGTTTGGCATCCAACTGAATAAAAAAGGGGGTTTGGGTAAGTCCCCAAAGCACACCCAACCACGCCACACTAAAACCCAAAAAATAGAAGGCAATACGGCGTGAAACGGTACGTAACATGGCCCAAAGAAACCACCCAAAGCAAACAACGACTCCTCCAAAAGCCCAAGAAAGCCCCTGAGAAATGGGAACAAGAAGAAAATCAAGATTAGGCTGCATCATTCAACGGTTAAAATTTGGGCGTTATTACCCACCCAAAGTAACCGTAGTTTTTGGCGACATCTTAGGCATATTGCCTCTTTAAAAAACGAGTGGTAACAATTCTGACGATGAATGGTCAGGAAAGCACTATTTTTTCCAGCCATTTTTTAAATTCACTACTCCGATAGCGACTCACCACCACTTCTTCTGTGGTATCTGCTTGTCGTAATGCTGGCACTAACGACACCGTTAGCTTCCGATTTGTCTCTTCCTTCACCGCTTTTATGGCATTGATAGAAACCACAAACTGACGACTAATGGCAAAAAAACAGGTATAAACTCCCAGCTGTTCAGTAAGCGCTATCAAAGAACCATAACTTGTAGTATGTTTGCTACCGTCGGCTTTGATTAATAAAATCACCCCTCCCGAAGAATAAAAATAGGCTATTTCTGCTGGCTGTACTACCAACTGACCGTGTGGCGTCGTTATTCGAATCAACGATTTATGTAACGCATCAGGTAGCTTTTCGGGCAATCCCCCCTCCCCTTTCTCAGTAGAAAAATTTGTTTTTTGCCAATAAATCGTTCGAAGTAAATAAAGGGCGATATAAGCTCCATTTACAACAATCGCAATCGTAAAACAAACAGTTGCCCCAGTAAACAACAGCGTGTATGTGGGCCAACGCCCCACATACACCCACTGTGCGAGTGGAAAAATAAATAGAAACGTCAGCAAGGTGGCACTTCCATTAAAAACTAATTGGCGAACAATTCGCTTTAATGGGTGGATATAAAATGGTAGCGAGGTATCTAACCACCAAAACAAACGGAGGTTAACTTCCCAGCATGACAGCATCACCGTAGCAACCGTCAGAAAATAAGGCCAAGGAAAAGAATAGCCTTCTTGCCATGGAAAGCTTTTAGTAAACACCACATGAGAGGCTACAAAAGCGGCGATAGGAACAAAAATACCCCTAGCTATCCAGTCATACCGTCTTGACACTGCCTTTCCGCTCACAAATTAACCCTTAAACGGCCTTGTGGGTACATCATCGTGGTCTTCATAAACCAACTCCATGGTATTCCGAACAGCGTCCAAAATTTGGATTAGGTTCAGGCTATCCCTCAATGTCCACCAATCACTTTCTTTTCTTCCTTCCCTCAAACAAGTATTGACTTCTTCTATTTCGTATTGGTAGCCCCAAGTCGGACGATCAAAAGTGAAGCGCTCGGTCGTTCCATCTTGGTATTTGACCGTAAATGCCTTGCTTTCATGCCAACGAGGTTCAATAAAAATCATGCCTTTTTCACCATAAATAACCGCATCAGAAGTAGTTTCAGCTCTAAAAGTGCAGCTTAAAAAAGCAAAAGTACCATCGCGATAGGTCAATGTCATCCCAGTGGACTCATCCACTTTTGTTTCGGCAAACGTACAATGCGACGCAATTTCGTAAGGCATCCCAAAAACTAAGTATGCCAAAAACACAGGATAAATACCAATGTCAAGCAGCGCTCCTCCGCCAAGGTCTTTGTTGTAGGCACGTTGCGTCAAATCTTGGTTTGCCCGAAAACCAAAATCCGCTTTTAAGCCCATCACTTTTCCAATGGCCCCCGACTCAATGATTTCGAGCATCTTATGGGTCCATGGCAAAAAGCGCGTCCAAAAGGCTTCCATCAAAAAAGTATTTCTGATTCGTGACGAGTCCACCATTGTCTCCACCTGCAACTTATTCATCGCAAATGGCTTTTCGCACAGTACAGGAATATTTGCGCTTAGACAAAGTAGCGTATGTTCGAAATGAAATACGTGCGGCGACGCAATATAAACCACATCTAGCTCAGGGCAAGACACTATTTCGTCGTAGCTACCATAGGCATATTTAGCCCCATATTCATTGGCAAATGTTTCCGCCCGCCCTTTGTCGCGCGATGCAACTGCCGTCAGAACCGCTCCTTCGACATGCTTTAAATCTTGAGCAAATTTATGAGCAATCCGCCCAGGCCCGATTATTCCCCAACGTATAACCATCTTTCTTTTAGTCTGTTTTTTTTAATCTTTTCGTATAGATACGCAAAAAAAGGCATTTCGATGCTTACAAAATCATATTTTGCTCAGTTTTTGTATTGAAATCTCCTTTTAACGTAATAAAATGACAGGTACGAAGTATGCTAACTATGAATATCTGCTGAATTATTTACCTTTGGTTTTTCAACTAACCTTTCCCAAACCATGCCCAAACCCAAGATTGGCGGCTACCGTGCAGGTGGTGTCCCTAGCAATACCACGTATCGAAAAGTGGCAAAAAAACAATCGCTTCCTCCCAAAGTTGACCTACGAAATTTTCTAACTTCTATCGAATACCAAGTAGGCAACAGCTGCGTGGCCAATGCCTTTGCGGGTGCCTACGAGTACCTCGCCAAAAGAACACTCGGTGAAGCAGGCGATGTAAGTCGGCTTTTTATTTATTACAATGCCCGCTCTGTGGAGGGAATGGAAAGCGAAGACGAAGGTACCACCATGACAGCCGCAATTGAAGCCTTAAAAGAGTACGGAGCTTGCTCCGAAGACTACTGGGCAAACGACGAAGAAATGATTCTCGAAGAACCCGATGAAGGCTCGTACAACCAAGCCAGTTTGTTTAAAGTAGTGGAGGAAGAATACCTTGAAACTGACCTCGAACTGTGGAAACAAACCCTCGCCCAAGGCTATCCCATTGCTTTTGCCCTCAATACTTTCAACTCATTCGACTCGGCCACGACCAACAAGGGCCGAGTGCCCCTGCCTCGTTCGCGCGAGACCGAACGCGAAACGCACGGTTGGCACGCTATGTTGTGCGTGGGCTATTCAGACCCTGACCAGCGATTTATTGTCCGCAACTCATGGGGTGAAGAGTGGGGAGACAGCGGCTATTGCTATATTCCTTACGATTACATCATCCATCAAGATTTGAATGCCCATGATTCTTGGATTATCAAAGCAGTCGAAAATTTGGACTTCAGCGAAGACATTGCTTCTGATGACGAAGAATCATATTTTGCAGAGGAGGGTCTAACGTACTTAGAAGAGTTTTGGGTCGAATTGGAATCTTCCGACGACGTAGAAGACTTCGCATCTGCACTCGAAGAACTTTGCCTCGAATACGTAGAATCGGAAGAAGATTTTTATTTTGAATACGAAGAAACTGAAGAAGACGACTGTATTTACGTTGAAATGTCTAGCTTCGAAATCCTCACTGAAGATTATGAATCGTTTTTGGAAGCCCTCGACGAGCTTTGCCTCGAATACGCCCTCGATGAAAATTATAGCTATGAGGTGACGGAATAATTCCTACCCCCCCCGCCGTTTCTTGTACGCTTTGGCAAACATAAACAGCAGTACGCCAAAGGCCAAAACGCCGCCAAAAGCGTACAGGAAATTAAGCGTGTCGCGCAAAACCGCCAACAACGCAATACTTACCAAAAAGAGCGTAGGAAGCTCATTGAGGAGCCTAAATTGAAAGGAATCAAACGGATTTTTGCCTTGTTCCAACTGCACAATGATACGTTTGCACCAAAGGTGATAAACCGTTAGTAAAATCAAAATGGCCAACTTAACGTGGAACCAACCCATTTGCCAATAGCCTGGGTTGAGCAAGGTCATCGTGAGGCCGCACGTCCAGGTCAACATCATCGCGGGGTTACAAATGATTTTATACGCTCGCCATTCCATGAGGTTAAACTGCGCTTTAAACGCTTCTCGAAGCTCAGGAGTAGGTTTCTGTTCGGCTTCTACGTGATACACAAACATGCGTACCAAGTAAAACAAGCCCGCAAACCACGCAACTGCCCCCACAATGTGGAAAGCTTTAAAATAAAAAAGTGCCATGTATGATGCTATTACCCTACAATAAGTTTCTGTCCTTTACGAACAGTATTGCCTTTTAAGCGGTTGATTTTTTTCAAGCGACTGATATTGATTCCATAACGTTCGGCAATGGTCGAAAGCGTATCGCCTGGCTGAACGCGGTGGTAGCGAATCTTGATTTTCGTTTTTGTATCTGCGGCCAACTGCCCTTTTACTGGCGCACTGACGTTTTTGGTGGTTTCTTTGAATACAACCAATCGCTTGCCACGCATAATGCTATTGCCCCGCAAGTGGTTCCAGCGTTTTAAGTCGTAGGTATCTACTCCATAACGACTGGCAATTTTTCCGAGTGTTTCTCCTCGGCGTACCGTGTGATACATCTTCCGCGTCTGGCGCGTAATGATGGTTTCTGGATCTTCATTTTCATCGCCCGCCGCAACCAATCCACCTACTTTTTTGATGGCGCCAGCACTATCTGATGTTTCCTCCCCATTGGCCGCCAATAACATACGAGCTTGGAATGGCGACTTAGTGGCAGAATCCCAAATCGCTAGGCGATTTTCTTGAAAAAAGTCAAAATTATGGCTCGGAACACGGAGAACGTATTCTTTGGTCGTCGCGGGGAGTTCGGTGTTGATAACTTGTGGATTAAGTTTATAAAACTCATCCAACGAAATATTGCTTAGCTTAGCAAACGTATGTAAATTAACATACCCCGATACTTGAATCGTGTCAAAAAGCATGGGATAATCGGGGGTTTCGGCAAAAATACCGTGATCGGCGTGGTAGTGCATCAAGTACGTCATGGCCACAAATTGAGGCACATAATGACGCGTTTGTTTGGGCAAGAAATTATAGATTCCCCAGAAAGTACTTGAGCCTGAGCGTCGCATCGCCCTTTTTACATTGCCTGGCCCTACGTTATAAGCGGCCAAGGCCATTTCCCAATCGCCAAAAGCACGGTGAAGGCGTTTCAAATACACACAAGCCGCTTCGGTTGATTTGACGGGGTCAAAACGCTCGTCGATGTAGTCATTTTGCTTCATTCCATATTCTCGACCCGTTGCAGGCATAAACTGCCACAACCCACCTGCTCCTGCGTACGAAATAATGCGCGGGTTTAGCCCCGACTCAATCAATGACAAAAACTTCAACTCGCGCGGCATATCATGTTTTTCAAGCATCTGCTCGTACAACGGAAAGTACAAGTGCATTTGCTCTAACATTCGCTTCACAAAGCTCGGCTTACGATAGATAAAATACTCCACAAATTGATGCGTTACCTTATGATAACGGAGTGGAATGATGTTTTCCAACTTAGCAAGACGTTCTCGTACAAGCGCTTCCGACACCGTTGAGTCGGCCATTGCTTCTATTTGAATTTGTTCTTCCACTACGTTGGTGTCAGTCTCTACTTCTTGTGCACGGGCACCCTCGCTTGCTCCAAGCCAACACATCCCCGCTACCAATCCCATGCCCACAATTCGCTTCAATTCCATCATCGTTCCGTTGTTTTCTCGTTAGGTTTTACATCTTTTTTGTTCGTTTTTCAATGGCTATTTTATCGCTTATGTTGAGTATTAGGCCAAAGAATTTGCTGGTTCTTTGGCAACTATATATTTTGAGAAAGCCAACAAATCAGCTTCTCCGAAAGGTTTTCCTAGTACTTGAAGTCCCATGGGAAGCCCCTGCGCGTCGGTTCCTGCAGGAATCGAAATGGCAGGATACCCAATCACGTTTGCTTGTACCGTAAAAATATCGGCCAAATACATCTGTAACGGATCTTCGGTTTTATCTCCAATCGGGAAGGCCGTTGTTGGCGTAGTTGGCATTATCAAAAAGTCATATTTCTTAAAAAGTTCATCGGTCTGATTTTTTACCAGACGACGTACTTTTTGAGCTTTGGTATAATACGCATCATAATAACTCGCACTGAGCACAAACGTACCAAGCATGATGCGTTTTTTTACTTCCTTACCAAAACCTTCACTGCGCGATTTTTTGTAGAGTTCCATCAAATCCACGGGGTTGGCCGTGCGGTGACCGTAGCGTACGCCGTCAAAACGAGATAAGTTAGAACTTGCTTCTGCCGTGGTAAGAATGTAGTAGGTAGGTAAGATGTACGAAAGTAGCGCAAAATCTATTGGCTCTACTTCATGCCCTTGCTCACGTAACCAATCAAGTTTGGCTTGCATGGCTTGGCGAATTTCAGGTTGTAATGCCTCGCTTTCTACGCCTTCTCGCAAATAAGCCACTTTGTGCTTTTGAACCGTCGTTTCGGCTACCGCTTGCGTAAAAGAAGGCACGGGCAATTGCGATACCGTACTATCAAAATCATCCGCTCCTGCCATGATTTCTAGCAAAAGAGCAGCATCATCGACACTTTTGGTAATGGGGCCTACGCAGTCAAAAGACGAACCGTAGGCAATCAGCCCCCAACGCGATACGCGCCCGTAGGTAGGTTTTAGGCCAACAAGCCCACAAAAAGCCGCAGGCTGACGCACCGAACCACCCGTATCTGAGCCTAATGACGCCAAGCACATGTCTGCTTGGACTGCCACTGCCGAGCCTCCCGACGAACCTCCAGGAACGCGGGAAGTATCCGCAGCATTGCGGACAACCCCAAACGCACAGCTTTCGTTGGAAGAGCCCATCGCAAATTCATCGCAGTTTTGGCGACCAATGATGATGGCATCTTCGGCCAATACCCGCTGCACGGCGGTAGCAGTAAACTGCGACACAAAACCATTTAAAATGGCACTTCCTGCTTGTAATCCGTGATTTTGATAGCAAAGGACATCCTTAATTCCGAGTACCATTCCTGCTAGGCGTCCTGCCGTTCCTGCCGCAATTTTTTGGTCAATTTCTTCTGCTCTTTGCGTTGCTTCTTGGTCATACACCGCCACAAACGCATTCAAGACTGGATTTTTTTCCTCTATGTTTTTCAAATAATACGCCACTAGCTCACGGCACGATACAGCTCCCGAACGGAGGTCTGTTTGAATTTCACTAAGAGAGGTATAATGATAGCTCACAATCAATAGATTACCGCCAACAGAATTGGCATTAAATTGGGATTGGTACAAAACAAAAATCGGCAGTAGTCCGAAGGCTACTGCTGATTTTTAGCTAAATTGTCGTAAAAAGCTTCTTTTCGGCAACATTTCCCCGAAAATTAGCGGGCAGACCTTAGCGACTTTCGTCAAGTCCTTTTTCGATGTTTTCTTTCACTTCCTTAGAAGCTTCTTTGAATTCACGAATGCCTTTTCCTAACCCTTTCATCAACTCAGGAATTTTCTTTGCGCCGAAAAGTAACAACACGATAAGGGCGATAAAGATGAGTTCTTGTCCACCCAAGCCCATGATTAAAAAAATTGAAAGCGTATTCATTTTTGAAAATGCGGTTAGTGATTTCTCTAAATTGTTGTTTTGATACATTGCTGCACATTCAAGCAATGTATTGATTACAGTAATAAAACGAAATAGGACTGTTTATTTACCGTTGATTTTCGATTTTTAACCCTATTTTAAGGAATCTTTTGGCAAAATTAACAACTATTTCGCAGATTATCAGCCAATCGTGATAGTATTTCGTTTTGACTCCCACTCACGAAAAGCATCAAGGTCGTCGCCAATGGCATTAAACAACCAAACAACCAAGGCAATGTCATCGGTCAATCCTACAATCGGTAGTATATCAGGAATGACATCAATTGGTGACAAAAAATACAGCAAAACCGCGATAATACGGGTTAGCGTTTTCCAAGGTACTGCTTTGTAGTCTCCTTTCACGTAGGCTTTGAGCAAACGTACCAATAACATCACTTTTTCCCTGAGGGAATCGTAGGTAGCGCCTTTTAGGGCATTTGTTTTGTTCAAAACTTTTCCTAAAAGCTCAACAAGGCTACCCGCATTGCGAGCATAACGCCCTGCTTTACCAGTAGCGCTTTTAAAAAATACAGACTTCAATACCCGAACTAAGATATTGTCAGAAGTGGACGCGGAAGGCATTTCGGTACTATTAATTGGATGTTAATTTATTTACACCCTCATAAACGTAAAAATAGCTGAAAAGATTTGCTGGGCCGTATCTTATTTCCAACCTTCTTTGATACAAAGCTGATTGATATGCTCATAATGGTGCTCGCTGTGCCAAGCGTACAGCGCAGCTACTTCGCGCAGCGGGAATACCCGTTTTGTTTCTGGGTGAAAATAAGTGCGTTCCCAGTCTGCGTCAGTCAAGGAATTAAGCAACATTACCCAACGCAAGTGTACGTATTTCAGCAACTGCAACGACCACTCTACGGGCGCACCTTTGCCATCGGCCAACTCAGCCCAAAGTGCTTCTTCGTAAGGCTTAATCGCGGGATTGTCCTCGGTCAAAGCCAACTTAAAGCGAATGTAAGCATTCATGTGGCTATCAATAACGTGATGGACTGTTTGACGCACCGTCCAGCCTTCGGGGCGGTAGGGTGTTTCTAGTTGTGCCTCATTAAGTACATTCACCACATTAAATAACTTTGAAGGCAACGCACTGATTTCTTGAATGTGCGCTTGCGTTTCGGCCGCCGAATAGGTTTTTCCAAACGCAAAACGGCCAATGGGGTATTTTAGATTTTCCATTATCTTCCAAAATCATCTTGTACACGTACGATATCCTCTTCGTCCGAAGGTTGTTCAGGGTTGGTATGTTGCCAAATTTCGGCCAATACCCCCCACTCGGCTAATCCTACCAAACGATGGCGCTCTCCTTGACGCAGCGTAATCAATTCGCCAGGTTGGTAAGTTTTGACTTCCGTTTCTTCGTCAGTATCGCTTTTTACTACTCCTACTGTTCCTGACACAACCCGCCAAATCTCCGCACGGCGGTGGTGATACTGCCACGATAAGCGTTTATCGGGAGCAACGACCAGGATTTTAGGGCTTAGTTTTTGCGTAATTTGAATACTTGATAGTTCGACGGTCGGAAAATAAGTAGCAGCAAACTGTGGCGTTTGGTCTTCATTAATGACAAAAAAACCTCCCCACGGACGGGTTTGGTCTTGTTTGACGATGTCAAATCCTTGTGCTGCAAGTTGAGTAGCAATGCCCTCAAATACTTCTAATTTAGTGGGGACGGGTGTTTCCATGAAAATTTGCTTGGGTAAGTCGTAAAATTAGAAAAAATCTTGTAAAGTAATCTCCGTATTTTTGCCCGAATGTTTCAAAGTCACATGTCTTTTCAATCTCTAAAAGTTAGCCTTTCACCCGCGAAGAAAATCTATTTTGCCTCTGATTTTCACCTTGGTGCCCCCACTCATGCCGATAGCCTCGTTCGCGAAAAGCGCATTATACGGTGGCTAGAAAGTATCCGTCACGATGCACAACTTATCTGCTTGGTTGGCGATTTGTTCGATTTTTGGTACGAACACAAACGCGTTGTGCCCCGTGGCTTTGTTCGGTTGTTGGGAAAACTCGGGGAACTGACAGATGCAGGCATCCAGATTATCGCATTCCCTGGCAATCACGACATGTGGATGACCGACTATTTTGAAAAAGAATTAAACATCAAAACCTACCGCCGCCCGCTTGACTTACTGGTTGAAACCACACCTAATGCGCCCATTCGGTCGTTTCACGTAGCGCACGGCGACGGGCTTGGCCCAGGCGACCATTTTTACAAACTCCTGCGCATTGTTTTTGAAAGTAAGCTGGCGAGTTGGGCTTTTGGCAACCTTTTACATCCCAACCTTGCACTCTGGCTGGGGCAATCGTGGGCGCTGCACAGTTGGCGTAAACACGAAAAAGAAGGGCAACCCTCGTATTGGGGTGAAGACAAAGAGTGGCTTGTGTTGTATGCGAAGGAGCAAGAAAAACTACACCATCACGATTTTTACGTTTTTGGCCACCGACACATCAAGCTTGACCTACCCATCAATCAGTACAGTCGAACCCTCATTTTGGGAGATTGGATTGTGTATAATTCTTACGCTGTTTTTGACGGCCAAGCGGTCCAGCTCGTCGATTATGACGAACCTCAAAAAGCGTAATTAGGCTTCCCTTGGAAATTACTTTTTCAAAAAATATTTTCAAAAAATCCACTCAACTTGGAGTGGATTTTTTACTTAAAAACTGTCGAATTATAAAAATAATACTATTTTATACAACTAGTGTGAGTCT
>Ga0209794_1000272_pt1 | contig 103538 bp, 95 predicted proteins | sample EBPBio232013_DNA_FD_185869 | JGI IMG/M metagenome (GOLD analysis project Ga0209794, IMG submission 185869) | Wastewater treatment Type I Accumulibacter community from EBPR Bioreactor in Madison, WI, USA - Reactor 1_5/23/2013_ DNA (SPAdes)... | ecosystem: Engineered > Bioreactor > EBPR >...
GTTCGGACAGCTCAGCGAGCAGGGAGTTGGCACGGCATTTGCTCTTCGATGGTCATTGGAAAACCTTTATAAATCAAAGAGTTACGGGATATATTCTAACACAAGGGGCTTAACTTAATGCCATTGGCGTAGCGGGTGGCGAATTGCAGGCGGGAAGGGGAAAAATTCATTCGGCCCCAAAAAATTTAATTTTTATTAATTTTTTCGTACTGCTCATCGAGCGGTTGGATTTGAACCTTGAAGGGTTCGATTTTTGCTTGGGCAAGAACGTCTGCAATGGCATCAAGTTCTATTTTTGAGGTAGGGAAAATATCGTGGAGCGGGTTCTCAAGATGCAACCCAAGACTGGAGTCTTCCCATTTTCCTTTGCGCTCCAATGGGATGACTGAAACCACGACGTGACTTGCATATGTCGGATGCTTAGAAACATACGCATATGCAATATACTTATTTTCGAATGCAACTCCGTAGCGATTGGTCATAAATCTAGGTTCATTTTAGATTGCGTCAAAATGAAAAGCGGGATGGTCGAAAGACCATCCCGCTTTTACTGCTCAGATCAAGCGCCGATCAGACGTGCAGATTAGCGACACTTAGATGAGGCGTATTTGGCAGGCAGTATGCCAGCAGTGACTTTAGTTGCGGCACTCAGCCGGAGCGTACTTGCTGGCCAGCGTTCCCTTTACACCCAGGACGGCGGCAGGTGTTTGAGCCGTGGTGCAGGTCCAGCTGATCGAGCCAGCACTGGGGATCGTCGAGGCGGTTGCGGTGCCGCCGGTGAAGAGCGTGCCCGTAGTTTTGGATCCGTCAATGGGGTTGAGAATCATCGTCTTACCACCACCATCGATACTGCCGTCATAAGTAATGGTAATAAAGCCTGCTGCTTGGTCGATTGTCAGCGACGCGACGGCTTTAGTGGCGGCAGGAGCAACCCAGCCGGAAGCGTATGGGGCACCGTTTGCAGCGTTTTCGGCAACTGCAGCTTTCGCCGAGCCTGCCAGTGCCAAGCCTTCCGTCACCTTTGCACGCACCGTGTAATCCTGATACGCCGGCAGCGCGACGGCAGCCAGAATACCGATGATGGCCACGACGATCATCAATTCGATCAGGGTGAAGCCTTTTTGCAGTTTTTTCATGACAATTTCCTTCAGAACAAGAGAGGGTTGAGAACCTTTGGAGACTCACGTTGTGTGCGTCGCCGCACGCCCTGAAGGAATGCACCCGCCGTGCCAGCGGGCGGACAACCGGCTTTTCGTGACATATCTGGCAGGCCGGCCCTGCAAGCCGGCGCGTTGTCGCGTGCCGCGGGCGACAGGGCGCCGCCGCTGTCGCCTTGCGGGCGCGACATGGCGGGGGTTGGGCGTGACAACAGCCCGTTACCGGCGCGCCAAGGCCCGCAGCGGCCGGGGTGCGCGTTGGCCGGTCGGCTGCCGACGAGGCTGCGTGTTTCAACCTGCTCTGTGGGGGCTTCCACCCCGGTTCCGGGTGTGTCACGAACTCCGCGCGTCGGTGCGGGATGGGTGAGGGCTGGGCGCGCGCGGCGAGGTTGATGCACGTCAAGGACGGCGCGATGCGGCAGAAAAAAGCCCGGCGACGGGCTTGGAAAAGGCAAAGGGCGCCTGGATGGCGTCGCGAGCGGTGCAGGCGATGGCGCGTGCCGGCTCGGCGGGCGGTGGCGTACCGGGCGATCCCGGGGGTCCTGGAGCGGCCGCCGTCGCCGCAGGGCCTCAGATGATGGCCTGCAGGCCCTTGTTGGCGATGATGTTCAGCCGCTTGAGCGCCGGGCTGGACGGATGGGTTTCGCCTTGCTCCCACTTGCGCACGGTGGATGCCGGCGTATGCAGGTGAAGCGCAAGGACCGGCTGGCTGAACTTCAGGCCTTCGCGCAGGCGCCTGACGTCCGCGGCGCCGAACGCCCGCACCGGCGGCGGGCAGATCGCGCCGAACTCGCGCATCGTCGCCTTGTCGATCGCGCTGGCCCGGGCGAGTGCGGCCAGGTCGCCGTGCAGCGCTTCAATGATCTTGCTCACAATGCACCGCGTGTAAAGGAGGCGGCCCGGGTTTTCAATGCGTCGCCGCGCCCGCCGCCCCGGCCACTAGAATTTGCCGCATGCAGCCCGCCGAATCCCTTTACCCTATCAGCCTGAACACGGCCGCCATCCTGACGGGGCGCAGCATGCGCACCTGGCAGCGCCGCATCGAGGAGGGGCTGGTGCCGCGCCTGGGCGACGGGCGCGGGGCGCTGGTGCCGTTCTCGGCGGTGCGGCCGGCGCTGGTGGTGGACTTGACCGAGGAGGACGTTCAGATGCTGGTGCGCGCCGACCAGGGCGACGCGGCGGCGCAGGCCGACGTGGGCGCGCTGTTCGCGTTGGCGGCGCTGCAAGAGGCCAAGGCGCGCCCGGCCGCGCCCCTGAATCGGGGGGGGGGGGGGGGGGGGGGGGGGGGGCAGCATTATGGCGGCGATGCACTTCCTCACGCAAGCGGCCGGCCAGGGCGAGGCGGATGCAATGCACTGGCTGGGCATGCTGCACGCCGCCGGCCTGTGCGAGGGTGACGGCCAGGCGCTGGCGCTGATGTGGGTCGCCAAGGCCGCCGCGCACGGGCACGTGATCGCGCAGCGGCAGTTGGCGGGGTTGTTGATGCCGGGAAAGGCTTAATCAAGGTGATGGCAGTTTCCCGTCATCCCCGTGAAGGCGGGGATCCAGCGAGCCCTTTCAATGCCCTCTGGATTTCCGCCTGCGCGGGAATGACGGTAGCGTCGGTACTTAAATTCAAGAATGCTCTCGCTCCTGTTTCGAGAGCTCGCCGCGCTTACTGGGCGGACGCTGGATGCCGATTTCGCTTGAAAACAAGGGACTTCAATCCCGCGTCACGCGCAGCACTTCCTCGCGGCTGGTGATGCCGGCCGCCACCAGGCGCTCGCCGTCGTCGCGCATCAGGCGCATGCCCTTGGCCAGCGCCGTGGCGCGGATGTCGGCCTCCGGCGCCTGGCCGTGGATCTGGGCGCGGATGCCGTCATCCACCACCAGCAGCTCGAACACGCCGGTGCGGCCCTGGTAGCCGGTCTGGCCGCAGGCGTCGCAGCCCTTGCCCGCACAAGCGACACAGTATTTGCGCACCAGCCGCTGCGCCAGCACGCCGAGCAGCGACGACGACAGCAGGAACGGCTCCACCCCCATGTCGGTCAGGCGCGTGACGGCGCTGGCGGCGTCGTTGGTGTGCAGGGTAGCCAGCACCAGGTGGCCGGTGAGCGAGGCCTGGATGGCGATCTGGGCGGTCTCGATGTCGCGGATCTCGCCGATCATCACGATGTCCGGGTCCTGGCGCAGGATGGCGCGCAGCGCGCGCGCGAACGTGAGGTCGATCTTGGGGTTGACCTGCGTCTGGCCGACGCCGGGCAGCTCGTACTCGATCGGGTCTTCCACCGTCATGATGTTGTTGTGCGCCGCGTCGAGCCGCGCCAGGCTGGCGTACAGCGTGGTGGTCTTGCCGCTGCCCGTCGGCCCGGTGACCAGGATGATGCCGTGCGGCTGGGCGATCAGGTGCTCGAATTGGCGCAGCACGTCGCCCTGCATGCCGACCGACTCCAGGCTGATGCGCGTCTCGCTCTTGTCCAGCAGGCGCAGCACCGCGCGCTCGCCGTGCGCGCTGGGCAGGGTGGACACCCGCACGTCGATGGCTCTGGTCCCTAAGCGCAGGCTGATGCGGCCGTCCTGCGGCAGGCGCTTTTCGGCGATGTCCAGGTCGGCCATGATCTTCAGGCGGCTGATCAGGGCGGCGTGCAGCGCGCGGTTGGGCTGCACCACCTCGCGCAGCGCGCCGTCGACGCGAAAGCGCACGCTGGAATGGCGCTCGTAGGGCTCGATGTGGATGTCGCTGGCGCCGTCGCGCGCCGCCTGCGTCAGCAGGGCGTTCAGCATGCGGATGATGGGCGCGTCGTCGGCGGCTTCCAGCAGGTCCTCGACCGCCGGCAGCTCCTGCATGATGCGCGACAGGTCGGCGTCGGATTCGACCTCGCTGACCACCGCGGCGGCGCTGGATTCGCTTTGCGAATAGGCGTGGCTGATGCGCTGCGTCAGCGCGGCGGCGTCCAGCGCCTGCAGCGCCAGCGGCGGCTCGCCGGCGCCGTAGCGGCGCATCACCTCGCTCAGGTGGCCGGCGTCGGGCTGGCCGCCGTGCCACAGGGTCAGCTGGCCGCCGTCGTCTTCCAGCAGCAGGCCGGCGGTGCGCGCGAAGGCGTAGGGCAGCGGGTAGCGCATCGGCGTGGTTAGGGCCGCGTGAAGGTGGTGCCGCTGCCGGGGTCGCTGTTTTCGCCGGCGGCCGGCGGGCGGATCAGCGGCGGCGGCGGCGCGGGCCGCTTCCAGGCCTCGGGATTGACCGGCTGCACCGCCGGCAGCACCGGCGCCTGGTTGATCTGCAGCACGCTGCTGGGCGGCGGCTGGTTGGCCGACTGCGCGGCGCGCATGTAGTCGTAGCGGTCGAGCGAGAACGACTCGGCCGCCGCGCCGTCGCGCACGATCACCGGGCGCAGGAACACCATCAGGTTGGTCTTGACGTAGCTGCGGTTCTGGTTCTTGAACAGGTTGCCCAGCACCGGGATGTCGCCCAGGCCGGGCAGCTTGTCCTCGCTGGTGGCGAACTGGTCTTCCAGCAGGCCGCCCAGCACCACCACCGCGCCGTCGCCGACCAGCACGCTGGATTCGATGGCGCGCTTGTTGGTGATCGGGCCCTGCGAGGAACCAACCGTGCTGGCCACCACGCTGGAGGTTTCCTGGTAGATCACCATCTTGATGGTGCCGTCCTCGCTGATCTGCGGGCGCACGCGCAGCGTCAGGCCGACGTCCTTGCGCTCGAAGGTCTGGAACGGGTTGACGGCGTTGGTGGTGCTGCCGGTGTTGGTGTAGCTGCCGGTGACGAAGGGCACGTTCTGGCCGACGACGATGCGCGCCTCCTCGTTGTCCAGCGTCAGCAGGGTGGGCGTGGACAGCACGTTGCCCGAGCCGGTGGACTGGATGAAGTTGGCCAGGGCGCTCAGCAGGTAGCCGGCGCCGAAGCGGTGCATCAGCCCGAAGTTGAAGCCCTCGCGGATCGGCAGGCTGCTGGGGAATGTCTGGTTGCTCACCAGATCGCTCATGCCGGGGCTGACGCTCAGGATGTTGCCCAGGCCCGGTGTGCCGGCCGCGGTGGTGCCGAAGTTGGTGCCCAGCACGCCGATGTTGGTGTCGCCCTTGTTGCCCAGCACGGCCTGCCACTGGATGCCGAATTCGGCCGCCTTGTCGGCGCGCACCTCGGCGATCAGGCTTTCCACGTAGACCTGGGCGCGGCGCTGGTCCAGCTTGTCGATCACCGCGCGCAGCTCGCGGTAGATCGGCTCGGGCGCGCTGATGATGAGCGAATTGGTGGCCGGGTCGGCCTGGATCTGCCCGCCGGTGGACGGCTGGTTGCTGGCGCCGGCGTCGATGGTCGGGCCGCTGGCCACGCCGGCACCGGTGGCGCCGGCCGCGCCGACGGCGTTGAGCAGCTGGCTCAGGCCCTGGCCCACCGGGTTGGCGGCGCCCGGGCTGGCGCCCGCCGCGCCCGCCGCGGCCGACTGGCCGGGCAGCGCCGCCAGCGCGGCGCGCAGGGTGACGGCCAGCTTGGCGGCGTCGGCGTTCTTCAGGTACACCACGTGGATGTTGCCGCTGCCGCCGTCGGGCCGGCGCGCCGGCGGCTGGTCGAGCTGTTCGATCAGGGTGCGCGCCAGCGCCAGCCGCGCCGGGTTGGCGGCGCGCACCACGATGGCGTTGCTGCGCGGCTCGGGCACCAGGGTGGTGCGATAGCCGCCGTCGCCGCCGCCCAGGGTGGCCGTGGCCGGCAGGCCGGGCTGGCCCGGCACCGGCGCGGCGGCGGCCGCGCCGCCGCCACCGGATTCGAGCAGCCGCGCCACCAGCGGCGCCAGGTCGGAGGCCACGGCGTGCTGCAGGCGCACCACCTCGACCCCGGTGGCGCTGGACACGTCCAGCGCGGCGATGATGCGGCCCAGCCGCTGCAGGTTGTCGCCGTAGTCGGTGATCACCAGCGCATTGGTGCCGGGCCCGACGTTGATGGTGTTGTTGGGGCTGATCAGCGGCCGCAGGATGGGCACCAGGTTGTTGGCGTTCTCGTGCGTCAGGCGGAAGATCTGGGTCTGGATCTGGCCGCCGCCGCGCACCGCGCCGGCCGACACCGCGCCGCCCTGCAGCTTGGCCTCGCCCTCGGGCAGCACCAGCACCATGCCGGCGTTGTCGACCAGCGCGAAGCCCTGCGTGCGCAGCTGCGCGCCGAACAGGCGCAGCGCCTCGGCGGGCGAGACCGGCGTGGTGCTGGTCAGCGTCAGCGTGCCGCGCACGCGCGGGTCGACCACCACGTTGCGGCCGGTCAGCGTGGCCATGGTGCGTGCCACGGCGTCGATCTCGGCGTTGGCGAAGTCCAGCGTGACCTTGCCGCCGCTGGCGGCCGGCGCGCCGGCGGCTGGCTGCGCCAGGCACGGCGCCAGCGGCAGCGCGCCGGCCAGCGCCAGCAGCAGGGCGGGGAGTCTGCGCGGGCGGCGCGCGCCGGACGGCAAGGGTCGGCGGGACAGGCGTGGCATGGGCGGGGTCGGGGAAAAAGCGATCTGCACTGTAGCAAATGGCGGCTGCGACGCGGGCGCGGCGGTCAGCCGAAGGACATCAGGGCGCGCTCGCCCTGGCGGCGGCCCAGCAGGTTGAGCAGGTTGGCCAGCGCGCCTTCCAGGCCGGGCTCGGCGCTGGCTTCGCCCTGAAAGCGCAGGCGCTGGCCCACCCATTGCCCCTCGCCGCTCAGGCGCAGCGGGCCTTCCAGCGTGGACAGCGCCAGCGTCGGCGTGTCGCCGCCGCGCAGCTGCACGCGGTACGAACCCAGCGGTCGCAGCGTGGCCACGCGCGAGGACAGCTGGCGCAGCGTGACGTCGGCCTGGCCCTGCACGCTGGCGCGGCCGGCCTGCCATTGCAGCGCCAGCGCCTGGGTCGACAGGTTCAGCTCGCCCTGCGGCTGCAAGGTGTTGAAGGGCGTGCCCAGGCCGGCCAGCAGCGCCGCCGGCCAGACGCTGTGCGCGTCGGCCACCGCCAGCCGGGCGCCGCCCCAGCGCGGGCTCAGGCGCAGGTCCAGCGGCCCGGCCGGCGTGCAGCAGTCGGCGTTCAGCCGCAGCGCCAGCGCCCCCCAGCCCGGCCGCAGGCGCCAGTGCACGCGGCCGGGCAGGGCGCTGCGGTCCTGGCTGCCGGCGCCGCCGGTCAGCAGCAGGCGCGCCGAGCCGGTCCACAGGCTGCCTTGGGGTTCGGCCAGCTGCACCACGCCGCCGCTGGCCTGGGCCACACCGGCCGCCAGCCAGCGCGCCGGTGCCGCCAGCAGCGTGGTCAGCAGCAGGCCCAGCAGCACGCCGGCCAGGGCCCAGCCCCAGGGCGCGCGCCGGGCGGGCGCGGCGGCGTCGGTGCGGGGACGGTGCGCCGCGGGCCGGCGCCTCATGGCAGCGCCAGCGACAGCGTGCCGTTCCACAGCACGGGCGCGCCGGGGGCCTGGTCGCCAGCACGCGTCAGCCGCGCCTCGACCGTGTTGGCGCGGGCGTTGGCGCGCGCGTCGGCCAGCCATTGCGCCAGCGCCTCGGCGCTGGCCTGGCGCAGCACCAGCTGGGCGCGCTCGCCCACCACGCTGAGCTGGGCGCTGCTGCCCAGGCGCTGGCGCACCGAGGCTTCCAGCGCGCGCAGCGCCTCGTCGTGGCCCAGCCGGGGCAGTGCCTGCAGGGCCTGCGCTTCGGCGCGCAGCCGCTGCAGCTGCTCGGCCTGCGCCGCCAGCGCGGCGCGTTGCGGCTCGGCCTGGCGCAGCGTGCGCAGCGCCGGCGACACCGCCAGCAGCCAGATCAGCGCCAGCCCCAGCACGCTGGCGGCCAGCAGCACCAGGCGGCGTTCGCGCTCGGCCAGGCGCGCCCAGGCGGCGGCCAGACCACCGCGGGCCGGGGCGTTCGCATCGCCGTTCATGAGCCACGCTCCTGCCGCAGCACGGCGGTGTCGCCCTCGGCATCCAGCCGCAGGCCCAGCGGACGCAGGCGCTGATTGGCCTCGATCAGGGCGCTGGCGGCCAGGGACAGGCCTTTCAGGCGCAGCTCGCCAGCTGCAAATTCGATAGCTGCCGGCGCTTGCTGGACAAGCGCCAGCTGCCCAAAAGCCTGCAACATGGGTTCCAGGTCGCGGCCGGAGGCGGCGCCGGTGGCCTGGCGCAGGGCGGCGACTTCGCGCGCCATCTGTAGCGGCGCGTCGACCACCACCTTGACCTGCGGGAAGCTGTCGGTCAGCAGCGCCTGGTTGGCCTGGCGCTGCGCCGCCAGCGCCTGCTGGGTGCGCCAGGCCAGGGTGTTGAGGCCGACCAGGTTGACCAGCAGCAGCAGCGCCAGCGCCCAGCGCGCCGGGCGCCAGGCCGGCGCGTGCAGCCACTCGCGCCACAGCGTGCCGGCGCGGCGGGCGGCGCGGGCGCGGCTGCCGCGGCTGAATTCGAGCTGCGCCAGGTCCCAGGCGCCGCGGCTGGCCTGCAGCAGGCGCTGGGCCGCCGAGCGGATGGCGACCGGGCGCTGCAGGCTCTGCTCGGCCAGTGCCGCCACCGCCGGCTCGGCCAGCAGCTCGGGCGCGGCGGCGCCGGTCGCCGGCAGCAGGGCCGCCGTGCCGGGGCCGAAGGGCAGCGCCTGCGCGCCGCCGGGCACGCCGTCGCCGCTCATCAGCAGCCAGGCGCGCGCCGGCTCGCCGGTCAGCCACAGGCGGGCCGGGCCGTCGTCGGGGGTCAGCTCGGGCACGATGCGGGCGGGGGCGCGGCCGACCGCCTCCAGCGCCGCCAGATGGGCGGCCAGCCAGGCGCGCTCGCACACCGCCACCCAGGCGCTGCCGCCGGGCTGGGCGCCGGGTTGCAGGGCAAAGTGCAGGGCGGGCGGCTCGTCGAGCAGTTGGTCTTCCAGCAGGCCTTCCAGCACGCCGCGCAGGCGCGGCGAGCCGGGGCCGACGCCGCGCGGCAGGTTGACGCGCTGCCAGGACAGGCGGGCGGCGGGCACCACCGCCACTACCTCGACCGCGCGGCCGGCGGCGGGCAGCAGCGCCGGCGCGGCGCTGCCGTGCGTGGCCACGTCCTGCCCGTCGGCCGAGGTGGCGAAGGCGTAATCGGCCGGGGGGCCCGGCGGCAGGGCGATCAGCAGCAGGCTCATGGGGGTCGGGGCATTGTAGGTGCGGCGTTCAGCCACCGGCCGCCGGCGCGCCGAGCGCGCGGCGCTCGCGCCACAGGGTGCGGGTCTTGCGGGTGCCCGGGTCGCGCTGCACCACCGACACCTCCTCCAGCGCCAGCTGGTCCAGCCGCAGCCGCCCGCGCACTTCGAAGAACTGGCTGCCGACCGCCAGCGCGCTGGTGTCCGGGGCGCCGGCGCCGGGGCGGGCGACCAGCGCCAGCGCGCTGCCCACGTCCTTGAAGTGGCCGCGCTCGCGCGCCGCCACCAGGCGCTGGGCGGCGGCCAGGTCCAGCTCGGGCACGGCGGCGTAGATGGCCTGGGCGCTGGCGGTGTTCAGGTTGACGCGGGTCGGCTCGCTGCCGTTGGTGGGCAGCAAGGTGGCGTAGGGGTGCAGCGCCGCCAGCGTGGCCGGCGGCAGGCCCAGCCAGGCCAGCTGCTCGAAGCGGCGCGGCAGCAGCGGCGCGTCGCCGCCTTCGGTGCCGGCCATGGCGGCCTGGGCGCGCGCCAGGTTGCGCTGCAGCGCGCCCAGCTCGGCGGCGGGCAGGCCCAGCAGCTCGAACAGGCGCGCAAAGCGCAGCAGCGCGTTGCTCTGGGCGTGGCCGTCGCCGGTGACCAGGTTCATGATGTTCAGGCGCGACTGCAGGTCGGTGATCTGACCGGACAGAAAGGCCTCGCGGTCGGTGTCGGTGCTGGATTGGCCGGCCGCCAGGAAGGTGGACAGGCGCGCTTCGGCCAGCGGCACGGCCCAGGGCTCGCCCAGGTGGTCGACCAGGCCGGATTCGCGCAGGTCGCCGTCCAGGATCAGCCGGCTCCAGTCCAGCGCGCCGCTGAGGATCCAGGCCGACTGGGCGCGCGCGCGCTCGGCGCCTTCGACCTCGACGCCGCGCCACTGACGCCACAGCGCGCCGGCGGCCAGGGTGGCGACCAGGGCGACGGTGAGCATGGCCATCAGCAGGGCGGCACCCCGCTGCGGCGCGCCGCCGGTGCGCCGGCGCGCCGCTCGTGCGCCATGGCGCGCGAGCGGGCGCCGCTTCATGAGCCGCCCCCGAAGTCCGGCCGCACCCAGTCGAGCACCAGCGGCCCGGCCAGCGCCTGGCCCGGCGCCAGCGTGAGGAACAGGCGCACGCCGTCGGGCAGCACATGGGTGGCGCTGCCCGATTCGGCGCCGCTGGACAGCGGGTGCGTCCAGGCGTTGTTGCGAAAGTAGTGCAGCTGCCAGTCGAGCGCGCGCGCCACCACCACGACCGAGGCGCCGCCGGCGGGCGCCCCGTCGCCGCCGGCCTGGCCCCAGCGCGCGGCGGCGTCCCAGGCGGCGGCCCAGGCGGCCTGCGATGTCAGGGGCGGCGACTGCCAGCGCAGCCACTGGCCGCTGGTGGGCTGGCGCGTCCAGGCCACCACGCGCAGGCCGGCGGTGGCGTCGCCGGCATCGCTGCGGGTGATGCGCAGGGTGCGGCCGTCCCAGGCCAGGCTGCGCTGGCTGGCCGCCGTGGTGGCCGGCGGCTGGCCGGGGGCGGCGGCGGCGGCCGGCCAGCTCATCAGGGCGTCCAGGTCGGCGCGCCACTGCGCCAGCCCGGCCTGCAGCGCCAGCACCTGGTCGCCGTGCTGCTGCGTGAGCTGCTGCGCGCGCGTCATGCCGTCGATGCCGCGCCAGCTCAGCACGGCGATTACCGACAGGATGCCGAGCGCCACCAGCAGCTCGACCAGGGTGAAGCCGCGCCGTCCGCGCGATGGGAAGCCAAATCGGCCGCCAGCGCTTTTGCGGCGAGCGCCGGCAGCTATCAAGATAGAAGCGATCGGTTGGGCGGGACGGGCGGCGCGCATCAGTTCCTGCCCACGATGGTGCTCAGGCTCAGCACCGGCATGCCACCTTCGCTGACGGTCGCCTCGACACGCCGGAAGTTGGGGTTGGGCGTGGCCTGCACGCTCTGCGTGACCAGCAGCTGGCGCTCGGCCTGCGGGCAGGGCAGCTCGCTGTCGCCGACGGCGGGCAGCTGGCGCGCCAGGCGCAGCTCGGTCAGGCGGTTTTCGGCGCAGATCTGCGCCAGCAGCACCGTGCCCTGGCGCTGGGCGTTGTCGGTCAGCGCGGCGGTGGCCTTGAAGCCGGCGATCAGCGCGATGGCGGTGATGGCCAGCGCCACCAGCACCTCGACCAGGGTGAAGCCGCGCGCGCCCCTCATGGCGTGACGGGCCCGGCGCTGAAGGGCCGCAGGCCGTCGGTGGCCACGCGCAGCGCCTGCGGCGGCTGGCCGGCGTCGCCGCCGCGCTCAAGCACCAGCGCCTGGGCGTCGATGATCGGGTCGGGGCCCAGCAGCAGCGCGGCATTGCCCAGCACGCGGGTGTGCGCGTCCAGCCAGCCGGTGGGCAGCGGGGTGGCGCCGGGCGGCAGGCCGTCCCAGGCAAAGCCGCCGGCGGTGGGGCGCCAGCGCACCGGCACGCCGGCGGCGCGCGATTGCGCGCGGGCCGATTCCAGCAGCGCCGCCAGCCGGTCGGCCTCGCGCGCCAGCGTGCGGCTGTCGCCGTCGGGCAGCGCCAGGCTGGCCAGTGCCGCGCCGATGGCGACGATGGCCATCACCACCATCAGCTCGATCAGCGTGAAGCCGCGTGGCGGCTTCAAGTCAGATGGGCCTCTGGCGCCCGACCATGAAGCGCGAGCAGCTATCGATTCAGGAGTATTTGGCGCAGTCATGCGCAGCGCTTCGCGCGTCTCAGTCCGCGTGTTCAGGACGAGTGGCCGCGGAGCAGGCCAGTCCAGCGGCCGCGGGCCGACTCAGGGGGGAGCGTGATCACTGCCAGCTGCCGATGTCGGCATCCTTGCCTTCGCCGCCGCTCTTGCCGTCGGCGCCGAAGCTCATCACGTCGACCTCGCCCTTGATGCCGGGGTTGAGGTACTGGTAGGGCTGGCCCCAGGGGTCGCTGGGCAGCTTCTCCAGGTAGGGCTTCCAGTTGCCTGGCACCGGCGGGGTGGACGGGCGCTGCACCAGCGCCGCCAGGCCCTGCTCGGGCGTGGGATAGCGCTGGTTGTCCAGCTTGTACAGCTTGAGCGCCTGCATGATGTTGTGCACGTCGGTGCGCGCGGCGGTGGCGCGCGCGTCGTCGGTGCGGTCCAGCACGTTGGGCACGATCAGCGCCGCCAGCACACCGATGATGACCAGCACCACCATCAGCTCGATCAGGGTGAAGCCGGCGGCGCGGCGCGCGCGGGCGGCGAGGGAGGGCAGGACGGTCATGGCGGGTGGGCTACGAGCAGGGTCGCTTCAATGATAATCCGCGACGATGCCCCCGATTGCCGCCGCCACACCATGACCGCCCGGCTTGCCCCCCGCCTGGCCACCGGCCTGCCGACCCTGCTGCTGTGGGCGCTGCTGGCCGCCAGCGCGCTGTGGTGGTGGCTGCGCGCCGGGCAGCCGGTGGCGCCGCCGCAGGCGCCGGTGGCGGGTGGCGCGCCGGCCGCGCTGACGGTGGACAGCGCCCAGGTGGCGCGCGCGCTGGGCGCCACGGCGGCCGCGCCGGCGGCGCCCGCGGCCGCGCCCGAACTGGGCGGGCGCCTGGCGCTCAAGGGCGTGGTGACCCACGGCGGCCAGGGTGCGGCGCTGATCGCGCTGGACGGCAAGCCGGCCCGGCCGCTGCGCGTGGGCGCGCTGCTGGAGGGCGTGGACGGCGGCTGGCGCCTGCGCGCGGTGTCGCCGCACGCGGCGGTGCTGGCGGCCGACGGCCGCGAGCTGCGGCTGGAGATGCCGGCGCCGGCCGCGCGCACCGCCGCTGCCGGCGCGGCGCCGATGTCGCCGCCCTTGCCCGGCGCGCCGATGTCGCCGCCGCCCGGCGCGCCGGCGCTGCGCCCCGGCAGCTCGCGCGCGCCGACGGCGGTGCCGCCCATGCCGACTCCGCCGGCCCTGCCGGCCGGCATGGCGGTGTCGCCGCAGCCGCAGGCCTATCCGGCGCCCGGTGCCGCGCCGGCGCAGTAGGCGCCCCAGCCATTGCGCCGGATCGGGCGTTGGCCCGACCGCCTGCACCGCCCAGGGCCAGGCTCAACGCTGCAGGAACAGCCGGTACGCCGGGTTGTCGGTTTCCTCGACCCAGGGGTAGCCCAGCTCGGCCAGAAAGCGCTGGAACGCGGCGTCGTCGCTGGCCGGCACCTGCAGGCCCACCAGGATGCGGCCGTAGTCGGCGCCCTGGTTGCGGTAGTGGAACAGGCTGATGTTCCAGCTCGGCCGCATCAGCGACAGGAACTTGAGCAGCGCGCCGGGCCGTTCGGGGAACACGAAGCGCAGCAGCCGCTCGTGCTGCGCCAGCGACGAGCGCCCGCCCACCATGTGGCGCACGTGCTCCTTGGCCAGCTCGTCGTGCGTCAGGTCCACCGTCTTCAGGTCGTGGCGCTCGAAGTGCGCGGCGATCCGGGGACTTTCGCCGCGCGCGGCGGTGGTCAGGCCGATGAACACGTGCGCCTGCGCGGCGTCGCTGATGCGGTAGTTGAACTCGGTCACGTTGCGCGCGCCGCCCGGCAGGCTGCCGATCACTTCCAGGAAGCGCCGGAAGCTGCCGCGCGCCTCGGGGAGGGTGACGGCGAACAGCGCCTCGCGCTCCTCGCCCACCTCGGCGCGCTCGGCGACGAAGCGCAGGCGGTCGAAGTTCATGTTGGCGCCCGACAGCACGGCCACGTAGCTCTCGCCGCGCGTCTTGTGCGTGGCCACGTATTGCTTGAGCGCCGCCACCGCCATGGCGCCGGAGGGCTCGACGATGCCGCGCGTGTCGATGAACACGTCCTTGATGGCGGCGCACACGGCGTCGGTGTCGACGGTGATGAACTCGTCCACCACCGAAGCGGCCAGGCGCAGCGTCTCGTCGCCCACGCGCTTGACGGCGGTGCCGTCGGCGAACAGGCCGACATCGGCCAGCTGCACGTGGCGGCCGTGGGTGACCGATTGCACCATGGCGTCGGAGTCGCGCATCTGCACGCCGATCACCTTGATCTCCGGCCGCAGCGCCTTGATGCAGGCGCCCACGCCGCTGATCAGCCCGCCGCCGCCGATGGGCACGAACACCGCGTGCAGCGGCCCCTTGTGCTGGCGCAGGATCTCCATGCCGATGGTGCCCTGGCCGGCGATCACCAGCGGGTCGTCGAACGGGTGCACGAAGCTCAGGCCCTGCTCGGCCTGCAGCGCCAGCGCGTGCTCGTAGGCGTCGGAATAGCTGTCGCCGGCCAGCACCACCTCGCCGCCCAGCGCGCGCACGGCGTCCACCTTGACCTGCGGCGTGGTGGTGGGCATGACGATCACCGCCCGCGTGCCCAGCTTGTGCGCCCCCAGCGCCACGCCCTGCGCGTGGTTGCCGGCGCTGGCGCAGATCACGCCCTTTTGCAGCTGCTCGGGCGTCAGGTGCGCCATCTTGTTGTAGGCGCCGCGCAGCTTGAAGCTGAACACCGGCTGCTGGTCCTCGCGCTTGAGCGCCACCTTGTTGTGCAGGCGCCGGCTCAGGCTGCGCGCCGCATCCAGGTCGGACTCGATCGCCACGTCATAGACGCGGGCGGTCAGTACCTGCTTGAGGTAGTCGGTGGGGCTCAGGGCGGCGCCGGCGGGCGCGGTGGCGGGCGGTGTCATGGGGGGGCGGGTGGGCACGCGATGGGAGCCGAAATCATACGGGCCCGCGCGCCGGCCACTGGCCGCCACGGTGCAGTGCAGCAAAAAAAAGCCCCGGAGCCAGAGCGCCGGGGCTTGAATCCACCTTGTTGAAGGGGTGGAGGAGACAAACGGTGCGAATGAAACCTCACTCGCTTGCAGGCAAGTATAGGCGAAAAGCACGGTCGTTCGACAAGTCTTTGCTGCAATGCAACAGCGGCGCTGTGGTGAAAACGGTACTTTTTGGTGCTTTCGCGCGGCCGCGGCGGCCGGTGGCGCCATCCGCTACGCTTGCGGCCCTGCTACAGACACACGGAAAGGATGGCGGACATGGAATGCACGGTGAGCTGGACCGGCGCGGCGGGCACGCGCTCGGGCATGGGTTTCGTGGCGGAGACCGGCTCCGGCCACGTGCTCGCCATGGACGGCGCGCCGGACGCCGCGCGTCCGGAGCTGGGCGGCCAGAACCTGGCGCCGCGCCCCATGGAAACCCTGCTGGCCGGCGCCGGCGGCTGCACCGCCTACGACGTGGTGCTGATCCTGCGGCGCGGCCGCCACGAGGTGCGCGGCTGCTCGGTGCGCCTGAGCAGCCAGCGCGCCAGCGAGGATCCCAAGGTGTTCACCGCCATCCACATGCACTTCACCGTCACCGGCCGCGGCGTGCCGGCGTCGGCGGTGGAGCGCGCCATCCAGCTCAGCCACGACAAGTACTGCTCGGCCTCGATCATGCTGGGCAAGACGGCGGCCATCACCACTTCATTCGAGGTGGTGGAAGGCTGAAGTCCGGCGAACGCTATAAAAAGCGAAGCTGCTTGCGCTTTCTGGAAGGGCGCTGCGCCCCGATTGGAAGCTGAAAGCCGCCCACACCTTCTCAGATGCGGTGCGCGGTGACCGTCATCACCTTGGCCGCCAGGCGCATCAGCCCGCGCACCGGTGCCGGCAGCGCCACGCCGCCGGCGTGCAGCGCGGCGTCGGCGTGGCGCGCCTCGTCGTCCTTCATCTGGGCCACGATGGCGCGCGAGGCGCTGTCGCCCGCCGGCAGGCGGTCCAGGTGGCTGGCCAGGTGCGCCTCGACCTGGCGCTCGGTCTCCACCACGAAGCCCAGGCTCAGCCGGTCGCCGCCGATGCGTCCGGCCAGCAGGCCGATACCGAAGGCGCCCGCGTACCACAGCGGGTTGAGCAGCGAGACGCGGTCGCCCAGCTCGTCCAACCGCTGGCGCGTCCAGGCCAGGTGGTCGGTTTCCTCGCGCGCGGCGGCCTCCAGCTGCCGGCGCAGCGCCGGGTCGGGGGTGCCCAGCGCCTGCGCGGTGTAGAGCGCCTGGGCGCAGACCTCGCCCACGTGGTTGACCCGCATCAGCGCGCCCGACAGGCGTTTTTCGTCTTCCGTCAGGGGTGCGGGCGCCGCGGCCTGGGCGGCCGGGCTGGGGCGGGCGGCGCGCGGTGGCGCCAGCAAGGTGCGCAGGCCGCTGTCGGCGGCGGTCAGCAGGCGATCGGTCAGCGTGGGCATAGGGGGGCGATGGTAGGGCATGCGTAGGCAAAACCGGAGGCCGGCACCGCAGGAGGCCGTCAGGCCATGCGTTGCATGAATGACACAAACAAAGGGTATACCCTAGTTTACAAACGCCTGATGTCGCATAATCGGCCTGCGTTCGGAATTTCACTGACAGTGGTTCCGACCGGGCGATGACGGGTCGCCAGGGGCAGGCGGGCAACCGCCGTGCACTGTCCCGCAGAGCCTGTTTCGCGTCTTACACCACTTGGAGTATCTGCAATGAAAAAATCCCTCATCGCCCTGGCCGTTGTGGCCCTGTCCGGCACCGCCATGGCCCAGTCGTCCGTCACGCTGTACGGCGTGGCCGACGCCGGCCTCGGCAAGATCAAGAGCGCCGGCAACGACGCGTCCAACAAGGTCCAGTTCACCAGCGCCAGCACCATGAACAACGGCGACAGCCGTCTGGGCGTGCGCGGCGTGGAAGACCTGGGTGCCGGCCTGAAGATCGGCTTCAACTTCGAGACCGGCCTGGACCTGGACGACGGCGCCACCACCACCCAGACGTTCTGGGCGCGCCAGGCCAACCTGTCGGTCGGCGGCAACTGGGGCACGGTCAAGCTGGGCCGCCAGTTCACGCCGAGCTACCTGACCACCGCCGCGTACGAGCTGACCGGCACCGCCAACTACTCCGTGCTGGGCAAGACCTACCGCTATGCCGGCATCGGCTCGCGCGCCAACAGCGCCTTTGCCTACGTGTCGCCCAACTTCGGCGGCTTCACCGCAGCGGCCGCCTACGTGTCCAAGAACGACGTCGGCGCCAACGTGTGGGATCTGGGCCTGATGTACAACAACGGCCCGATCGCGGCCGGCCTGTCGGCCAACAAGGTCACCGGCGGCAAGACCAACTACCAGCTGGGTGGCAAGTACAGCTTCGGCAACTTCGCCGTCGCTGCGTCCTACAACCAGGCTTCGCAGGCCAACCTGCGCCGCCGCGGTGCCAGCATCGGCGGCACGGCCACGTTCGGCGCCACCTCGGTCACGCTGGACCTGACGCGCGACACCAAGAACGAGTGGACCGGCAAGAAGTACACCAACGGCGTGGTCGAGGCCAAGTACGCCCTGTCCAAGCGCACCTTCGTCTACGGCGCCTTCCTGCGCTACGACGGCGACAACAACTACGGCATCGGCGTTCGCCACAACTTCTGATGACCGTCCGGCCCGCGCCCCCGCGGGGCGCGCGGCCAGCGCGTGACGGCCGGCGCGGAAGATATCCGGGCCGCCCGCCGCGCATCAGTGTCTCCCGCCACATCGCTCGGTTGGGGGGCAGTCCCCGGGCCCATTGCGGCGCTGACGGGGGCCAGGCAGGCCCGAACGCTCCGGCGTGGCGACGCACTGTCTTTTATTTGCAACGCTCCTTGGGGTTTTGTTGTCGTGTCACAACAGAACCGGAGTGCGCTGTCCGATCGGGACCCGATTTCTTTGCAAGTTGCTGCCGGGTCTGGTGCAATAGCAACAACTTCCCGGTCGGGGAGGTTGGCCCGGGGAACCGGCGGGATACGCAGACGGACCCTTCGCACCGGCGCCCTAAGTGTTTAACCTTGGAGAAACTTGCAATGAAAAAATCTCTGATTGCCCTGGCGGTCCTGGGCTTTGCCGGCGCCGCGATGGCCCAATCTTCCGTGACCCTGTACGGCGTGGCTGACGCCGGTCTGGGCAAGGCCAAGTCCGCTGGCGAGACCAAAGTCAACATGCAGAGCGCAGGCACCATGAACAACGGCACCAGCCGTCTGGGCGTGCGCGGCGTCGAGGACCTGGGTGGCGGCCTGAAGGCTGGCTTCAACTTCGAAACCGGCCTGAGCCTGGAAAACGGCAATACCTCTACCGCCGGTGCTGGCTTCTGGGGCCGTAACGCCAACATGTGGCTGGGTGGCAACTGGGGTACCTTCCAGATGGGCCGTACCCTGAACCCGTCGTTCTACGGCGTGGCCGCGTGGGAACTGACCGGCACGGCCAACTACTCCGTGGTCGGCAACACCTACGGCTACGTGGGTGGTGCTCGTAACAGCAGCGAATTCAGCTACAAGACGCCGGACTTCGGTGGCCTGACCGCCAAGTTGGGCTACATCATGAAGGCCGACAACGGCGGCAACGCCAAGTGGGACTTGAACGTGATCTACGCCAATGGCCCGATCGCCGCCGGTCTGTCGGCCAACAAGACCAAGGGTCAGAAAGTTGGCTACGCCCTGGGTGGCAAGTACAACTTCGGCAACTTCGCCGTCGCCGCTTCCTACAGCGACAACCACAAGGTTCGCCGCGGCTTCTCGATCGGTGGCACCGCCAACTTCGGCGCTGCTTCCGTCACGCTGGACCTGACGCGCGACACCAAGAACCTGGCTGGCAAGAAGTACACCAACGGTCTGCTGGAAGGCAAGTACGCCCTGTCCAAGCGCACGTTCATGTACGCCGCCTATCTGCGCCACGACGGCAACAACAACTACGGCCTGGGCGTACGCCACAACTTCTGATCCTGATGCTGCCCCCGGGGGCAGCGTCTGATCCGAATCGAAAAGCCGCCTTCGGGGGCTTTTTGTTGCCCGCGCCATGCGCAGTGCCGTTGCAACCTGGTGTGGTGTTCGGCGCTTGATGGAACAAATAAAACCGATGGATTTTTGGTCTGGGCAAGGCGCAAACCGCAGCGATACCCGGAGGTATCGCGAGGATGTGCAACGCCGCCCAGGCCGAAAAGACGCGGTTTTATGTTCCGGATAGCGTCGAACACCACACAAGCTTGGCCATAGGCGTATATCCCCTATTGGTGGCGGCGCCGGTTTGCTACGATGCCGCCATTGACTCTGTATGTGATTCATGGGTGCCTTCATTCTTCGCCGACTGCTGCAGGCCATCGTGGTGATGGTGTCGGTGGGCTTCATCGCCTTCCTGCTGTTCCAGTACGTGGGCGACCCGGTGCTGATCCTGCTGGGCCAGGACGCCACGCAGGAGCAGATTCGTCAGCTGCGCGCCGATCTGGGGCTGGATCAGCCCTTCTTCGTGCAGTTCTGGCACTTCCTGCTGAACGCGGCGCAAGGCGAGTTCGGCCTGTCGCTGCGCCAGGGCGCCAAGGTCTCGCGCCTGCTGGGCGAGCGCTTCCCGGCCACCTTCGAGCTGGCCCTGGTGGCCGCCGTGCTGGCCCTGGTCATCGGCATTCCGATGGGCGTGTACGCGGCGCTGCGGCGCGGCAGCTTCCTGAGCCAGGTGTTCATGACGGTGTCGCTGCTGGGTGTGTCGCTGCCCACTTTCCTGATCGGCATCCTGCTGATCCTGATCTTCTCGGTCTGGCTGGGCTGGCTGCCCAGCTTCGGGCGCGGCGAGACGGTGCAGTTCGGCTGGTGGAGTTCGGGCCTGTTCACGCTGGACGGCTGGCTGCACATGATCCTGCCGGCACTGACGCTGGCGATCTTCCAGCTCACGCTCATCATGCGCCTGGTGCGCGCCGAGATGCTGGAGGTGCTGCGCACCGACTACATCAAGTTCGCGCGTGCGCGCGGGCTGAGCGACCGCGCCATCCACTTCGGCCACGCGCTCAAGAACACCCTGGTGCCGGTGATGACCATCACCGGCCTCCAGCTGGGCGGGCTGATCGCCTTTGCCATCATCACCGAGACGGTGTTCCAGTGGCCGGGCATGGGCCTGCTGTTCATCCAGGCCGTCACCTTCGCCGACGTGCCGGTGATGGCCGCCTACCTGTGCCTGATCGCGCTGATCTTCGTGGTCATCAACCTGATCGTGGACCTGCTGTACGTGGTGGTCGACCCGCGCCTGCGGGTGGCCAAGGCGGCCGGCCATTGAGCGGGCTCCGCCTGCCGCCCGATGCCCCATGACTGACAAGAATAATCGCCCTGTAGCGCCCGCCCAAACAGCGCAGAAAGCTATCATTTCATGAGCAACCTGATCGCCCGCTGGTGGGACGGCGACGTCGCCTACAGTTTCCGCCGTTCACCCACTGCCATCGTCGCCGCCGTGGTGGGACTGGTGTGCGTGTTCTGTGCCGTGTTCGCGCCCTGGGTGGCGCCGCACAACCCCCTGGACCTGACCACGCTGGAGCTGTCGGACGCGCGCCTGCCGCCGTTCTGGATGGAAGGCGGCAGCACCAAGTACTGGCTGGGCACGGACGACCAGGGGCGCGACATCCTGTCGGCGCTGATGTATGGCGCGCGCATCTCGCTGGTGGTGGGGCTGGCCTCGGTGCTGCTGTCGGTGCTGGTGGGCGTGGCGCTGGGCTTGATCGCCGGTTTTCGCGGTGGCTGGGTGGATGGCTTTCTGATGCGCGTGTGCGACGTCATGCTGTCCTTTCCCGCCATCCTGATCGCGCTGCTGGTGGCTGGCGTGGCGCGCGCCAAGTTCCCGGATGCCGGCGCCTCGGTGGCCTTTGGCGTGCTGATCATCGCCATTGCGCTGACCGGTTGGGTGCAGTACGCCCGCACGGTGCGCGGCAGCACCATGGTCGAGCGCGGCAAGGAATACGTGCAGGCCGCCCGCGTGACCGGCGTGGCGCCCTGGCGCATCATGCTCAAGCACGTGCTGCCCAACGTCCTGGGGCCGGTGATGGTGCTGGCCACCATCCAGGTGGCCACGGCCATCATCACCGAGGCCACGCTGTCCTTCCTGGGCGTGGGCGTGCCGCCCACCTCGCCCTCGCTGGGCACGCTGATCCGCGTCGGCAACGACTACCTGTTCTCGGGCGAGTGGTGGATCACCATCTTCCCCGGCGTGATGCTGGTGCTGATCGCGCTGTCCGTCAACCTGCTGGGCGACTGGCTGCGCGACGCGCTGAACCCGCGCCTGCAATGAAGAGCCAAATCGCCTGCCAGCGCAATGTCAATCAGCGCCAGCAGCTACTGAATTCATAGTATTCGAGAGCCCATGTCCCTGCTGCAAGTCCAGAACCTGGTGGTCGAATTTCCCGGCCGGCGCGGCACGCTGCGCGCGCTGGACGACGTGTCCTTCGACATCGCGCCAGGCGAGATCCTGGGCGTGGTGGGCGAGTCGGGCGCCGGCAAGTCGCTCACTGGCGCCTCCATCATCGGCCTGCTGGAGCCGCCGGGGCGCGTGGCCTCGGGGCAGATTCTGCTCGAAGGCCAGCGCATCGACCACCTGTCGCACGAGCAGATGCGCCACATCCGCGGCCGCCAGATCGGCGCCATCTTCCAGGACCCGCTGACCTCGCTCAATCCGCTGTACAGCGTCGGACGGCAGCTGGTCGAGACCATCCAGGCGCACCTGCCGGTGAGCGCCGCCGAGGCGCGCCAGCGCGCCATCGACCTGCTCAAGGACACCGGCATCCCGGCGGCCGAGCAGCGCATCGACCACTACCCGCACCAGTTCTCCGGCGGCATGCGCCAGCGCGTGGTGATCGCCCTGGCGCTGGCGGCCGAACCCAAGCTGATCGTGGCCGACGAGCCGACCACGGCGCTGGACGTGTCGATTCAGGCGCAGATCATCGGCCTGCTCAAGCGCGTGTGCCGCGAGCGTGGCGCGGCGGTGATGCTGATCACGCACGACATGGGCGTGATCGCCGAGACCTGCGACCGCGTGGCCGTCATGTACGCCGGGCGGGTGGCCGAGATCGGCCCGGTGCACGAGGTCATCAACCACCCGGCGCACCCTTACACCGTGGGGCTGATGGCCTCCATCCCCGACATGGAAGAGGACCGCGAAACGCTCAACCAGATCGACGGCGCCATGCCGCGGCTGAACGCCATCCCGCGCGGCTGCGCCTTCAACCCGCGCTGCCCTCGCGTGTTCGAGCGCTGCCGGGTGGAGCGGCCCGACCTGCTGCCGGCCGGCGCCACGCAGGCGGCGTGCTGGCTGCATGCGCGGCAGGAGGTGACGGCATGAGCACGCGACGTTTCGGGCCGCTGGCAGGCCTGCCCTGGGGGCCGGCGGCCATGGGCGCCTCACTGATCGAATCGGGCCCCGCCGGCGCCCAGCCCGGCGCGCCCGCGGCCGGCACGGCCCAGCCCCTGGTGCAGGCCGAAGGCCTGGCGCGCACCTTCGACGTCTCGCCGCCGCTGCTCAACCGCCTGCTGGAAGGCAAGCCGCGCCTGTTGCTGCACGCGGTCGACGAGGCCAGCTTCAGCATCCAGGCCGGCCAGACGCTGGCGCTGGTGGGCGAATCGGGTTGCGGCAAGAGCACCGTGGCGCGCGTGCTGGTCGGCCTGTACCAGCCCACCCGCGGGCGCTTTGTCTTCAAGGGGCAGGACGCGCACGCCGCCTTCAGGGGCAAGGACGGGCACCACCTGCGGCGCAGCATCCAGATGATCTTCCAGGACCCCTACGCCAGCCTGAACCCGCGCTGGAAGGTGGCCGACATCATCGCCGAGCCGCTGCGCGAGCACGGCATGGCGCGCTCGCGCGACGAGGCGCTGGCCCGCGTCGGCGAGCTGCTGCAATCGGTCGGCCTGGCGGCGGCCGACGGCGTGAAGTACCCGCACCAGTTCTCCGGCGGGCAGCGCCAGCGCATCTCGATCGCGCGCGCGCTGGCCACCCAGCCCGAATTCCTGGTCTGCGACGAGCCCACCAGCGCGCTGGACGTCTCGGTCCAGGCCCAGGTGCTCAACATCATGAAGGACCTGCAGCGCAAGCAGGGCCTGACCTACCTGTTCATCAGCCACAACCTGGCCGTGGTGCGCCACGTCAGCGACGCCGTGGGCGTGATGTACCTGGGCCGCATCGTCGAGCTGGCGCCCAAGGCCGAGCTGTTCAGCCAGCCGCGCCACCCCTACACGCGCATGCTGCTGGACGCCATTCCCAAGATGCACGACACCGGCCGCGCCCGCACCCCGGTGCAGGGCGAAGTGCCCAACCCGCTCAACCCACCCAGCGGCTGCACCTTCCACCCGCGCTGCCCGCACGCCAACGCCCGCTGCAAGTCCGAGCGGCCGGCGCTGCTGACGCTCAAGGGCATCCAGGTGGCCTGCCACGCGGTGGGAGAGGGGCGCATCTGATGTGCTCCTTAAATAGTAGCTGCGCGCGGCGTCCTGGAAAGCTCCAGAGCCGGTTTGTGTTCCAATCGCGATGTGCAGTCGAGGGGCCCCGCCGGGTGGCCGCCGGGGCCTTCGCTGCTTTTTTCACCCTTGATCAACGAGAGACCGCATGAACAAATCGATTCTCCAGATCGCACTGGCCAGCACCCTGCTGGCGGGCGTGGCGCAGGCGGCGCCGTTCCAGAACGGCAGCTTTGAAATCGGGCCCGCCCCGGGTGCCGCATTCATCACGCTGGGCGCGGGCGATACCAGCATCACGGGTTGGGAAGTCACCGGGGCCGGCATCGACTACATCGGCGGCCTCTGGCAACCGGCCGATGGCAACCGTTCGCTGGATTTGAGCGCCACCGCCGCCGGCGGCATTCAACAGACCTTCGACACGGTGGCCGGCCACAACTACCAGGTGACGTTCTCGCTGGCTGGCAACCCGTCCACGCCGCCCCTGGTCAAGACCGTCCAGGTGCAGGCGACAGGTGGCGCGGCCACCAACTACACCTTCGACATCAGCTTCTCCAGCACCTCGGCCATGGGTTGGGTCACGCAGACCTACACCTTCACCGCCACCGGAGCGGCGACCACGCTGAGCTTCACCAGCCTCGACAACTCCGCCTACGGCCCGGCGCTGGACAACGTCGTCGTCACCGACCTGACGCCGACGCCGGCGGTGGTGACACCGGTGCCCACCCTGTCGGAATGGTCGCTGGTGCTGCTGGCCACGGCGCTGGGCGCGCTGGGTCTGCGCGGCCGCCGCGGGCGCGGTCAGTGAACCTGGCGAGGCTCGGGCGGCACGGCCGCCCGCGCCCTCGCGGGGTGAGCAGGGATAATCGGGCGCCATGAACCAACTCGACGCCCTCAAGCAGTTCACCACCGTGGTCGCCGACACCGGCGACTTCCGGCAGATCGCGCAGTACCAGCCGAGCGACGCCACCACCAACCCGTCGCTGATCCTCAAGGCGGTGCAAAAGCCCGAATACGCGCCGCTGCTGGCCGACACCGTGGCGCGCCACCGCGGCAAGCCGTTGGACGAGGTGGTCGACCGGCTGCTGGTGCGCTTTGGCCGCGAGATCCTGTCGCTGATCCCCGGGCGCGTGTCGACCGAGGTGGACGCGCGGCTGTCGTTCGACACCGAAGCCACGGTGACGCGCGCCGAGCGCCTGATCGAGCTGTACCAGGCCGAGGGCGTGCACATCGACCGCGTGCTGATCAAGATCGCCAGCACCTGGGAAGGCATCCGCGCCGCCGAGCGACTGGAGCGGCGCGGCATCCACTGCAACCTGACGCTGCTGTTCTCGTTTGCCCAGGCCGTGGCCTGCGGCCAGGCCCGGGTGCAGCTGATCTCGCCCTTCGTCGGCCGCATCCACGACTGGTACAAGAAGGCAGCCGGCCCCAGCTGGGACGAGGCGGCGATGGCCGGCGCGAACGACCCGGGCGTGCAGTCGGTGCGCCGCATCTACGAGCATTACAAGCGCTTCGGCATCGCCACCGAGGTGATGGGCGCCAGCTTTCGCAACGTCGGCCAGATCACCGCGTTGGCCGGCTGTGACCTGCTGACCATTGCGCCTGAGCTGATGGCGCAGCTGGCCGCCAACCCGGCGCCGCTGGCGCGCGCGCTGGACGCCGAGGCGGCGCGCCGGCTCGACCTGCCCGCCGTGCAGTTCGACGAGGCGGGCTTTCGCCTGGCGCTCAACCAGGACGCCATGGCCACCGAGAAGCTGGCCGAGGGCATCCGGGTGTTCATCCAGGACGCCGAGAAGCTCGAAGCCCTGATGCAGACTGCCTGAGAAGGCGTGAACGAACCCCGCATGCCCGCTTTGACCGCCAAAACCCGACCGCTCCGCGTTGCAAATGCTCGCCGTGGCCCCAGCCACGGCTGCGCTTTGCGCCTTGATCGGACGCGTTTTGACGACCCTCTCGGGCATGCCGAATTCATTCACGCCTTCTGAGCGTCGCACGCTTTTTTCCCATGGACTGGCAACAGCGTCCGCGTTGCGACGAGACGGCGGTCTGGCCCAGGCTGGCGGCGCACTTTCGCCAGCGCTTTGCCGGGCCGCGGGCGTTCGACCTGCGCCAGGCCTTCGCGCGGGACGCGCGGCGCTTTGAGCGTTTCAGCCTCGAAGCGCCGCCGCTGCTGGCCGATCTGTCCAAGCAGCTGCTTGACGAGCCGGCGCAGCAGCTGCTGACCGAGCTGGCGCGCGAATGCCGCGTGGAGGCGCACCGCGACGCCATGCTGGCCGGCGAGCGCATCAACGCCAGCGAGCAGCGCGCCGTCACCCATGTGCACTGGCGCTGGGTGTCTGATCCGGCCCTGGCACCCGTTGAGCAAGCGCCGACAGCTATCAAAAATATAGCTTCCGTGATTCCCGAAGCGGCCGCCGTGCAGGCCGACATGCTGGCTTTTGCCGAGGCGGTGCGTGCCAACCCGGGCATCACCGACGTGGTCAACATCGGCATCGGCGGCTCCGACCTGGGGCCGCGCCTGGCGGTGCAGGCGCTGCGCGCGGCCGGGCAGACCAGCGGGCCGCGACTGCACTTCGTGGCCAACATGGACGGGCACGAACTGGCCGAGGTGCTGGCGCGCCTGTCGGCCGACCGGACGCTGTTCATCGTCGTCTCCAAGACCTTCGGCACCGCCGAGACCCTGCGCAACGCGCAGTCGGCGCGCGACTGGTTCCTGGCCCGGGGCGGCGCCGACGTGGCGCGCCACTTCGTCGCCGTCAGTGCCAACGCGGCGGCGGCGCGGGCCTTCGGTGCCGGGCGCTGCTTCGGCTTCGACGACGGCGTCGGCGGGCGTTTTTCGCTCTGGTCGCCGGTTGGGCTGGCGATCGCCATCGCCATCGGGCGCGCTGGCTTTCAGGCCCTGCTGGCCGGCGCGCGGGCCCTGGACCGGCACTTTGCCGAAGCACCGCTGGCACGCAACCTGCCGGTGCAGCTGGCGCTGCTTGACCTGTGGTGTCGCAACTTTCACGGCCTGGCCAGCCGCTGCGTGGCGCCGTACCACCACGGCCTGCGCCAGTTGCCGGCCTACCTGCAGCAGCTGGAGATGGAAAGCAACGGCAAGCGCGTGGACCTGCATGGCCGGGCCCTGGCCGCCGCCAGCGCCGCCGTCACCTGGGGCCAGGCCGGCAGCAACGGCCAGCACGCCTTCTTCCAGATGCTGCACCAGGGCAGCGACGTGGTGCCGGTCGAGTTCGTGCTGGTGGCACGCTGCGCCCATGGCCTGCCCGGCCACCATGACAAACTGCTGGCCAACGCGCTGGCGCAGTCGCGCGCGCTGATGCTCGGGCAGGTCGGCGACCTGCCCGAGCGCCACTTTCCCGGCAACCGGCCGTCCACCACGCTGCTGCTGCCCGAACTGTCGCCGCACAGCCTGGGCGCGCTGCTGGCGCTGTACGAGCACCGCGCCTTCGTGCTGGGCTCGCTGTGGGGCATCAACAGCTTCGACCAGTGGGGGGTGGAGCTGGGCAAGCGCCATGCGGGGACCATCGAGGGCGCGCTGGCGAGCGGCGATGTGGCCGATCTGGACCCCTCCAGCTCGGCGCTGGTGGAGCGGCTGCGCGATCTGAATCAGTCCTAATTTGATAGCTTTTCGCGGTGCCTCGGCGGGCGCTGACGCCCTGTTTGACCAAAGAAAAAGCCGCTGGGGCCAGCGGCTTTTTTGTCATCGAGCGGACCGCGCCGCGGCCCGCCGACAGACGCTGGGGGATTACATCATCCCGTCCATGCCGCCCATGCCGCCCATGCCGCCCGGCATGCCGCCGCCAGCCGGCGCGTCGTCCTTCGGCGCTTCGGCGACCATCACCTCGGTGGTCAGCATCAGGCCGGCCACGGAGGCGGCGTTCTGCAGCGCGGTGCGGGTGACCTTGGTCGGGTCCAGGATGCCCATCTCGATCATGTCACCGTACTGGCCGTTGGCGGCGTTGAAGCCGAAGTTGCCCTTGCCTTCCAGCACCTTGTTGACCACCACGCTGGCTTCGTCGCCGGCGTTGATGACGATCTCGCGCAGCGGCGATTCGATGGCCTTCAGCACCAGCTTGATGCCGGCGTCCTGATCGGCGTTGGCGCCCTGGATCGTGCCCGCGGCCTGGCGTGCGCGCAGCAGCGCCACGCCACCGCCGGCGACGATGCCTTCTTCCACCGCCGCACGGGTGGCGTGCAGCGCGTCTTCCACGCGGGCTTTCTTCTCTTTCATCTCGACTTCGGTGGCGGCGCCCACCTTGATGACGGCCACGCCGCCGGCCAGCTTGGCCACGCGCTCTTGCAGCTTCTCGCGGTCGTAGTCGCTGGTGGCTTCCTCGATCTGCACGCGAATCTGCTTGACACGCGCCTCGATGTCGGCGGCCTTGCCGGCGCCGTCGATGATGGTGGTGTTTTCCTTGCCCACTTCGATGGTCTTGGCCTGGCCCAGGTCGGCCAGCGTCACCTTCTCCAGCGACAGGCCCACTTCCTCGGCGATGACCTTGCCGCCGGTCAGGATGGCGATGTCTTCCAGCATGGCCTTGCGGCGGTCGCCAAAGCCGGGCGCCTTGACGGCCACGACCTTCAGGATGCCGCGGATGGTGTTGACCACCAGGGTGGCCAGGGCCTCGCCCTCGACTTCCTCGGCGATGATCAGCAGCGGACGGCCGGCCTTGGCCACGGCTTCCAGCGTGGGCAGCAGCTCGCGGATGTTGGCGATCTTCTTGTCGAACAACAGCACGTAGGGGTTGTCCAGGATCGCGGCCTGCTTCTCGGGGTTGTTGATGAAGTAGGGCGACAGGTAGCCGCGGTCGAACTGCATGCCTTCGACGACGTCCAGCTCGTTGTCCAGCGACTTGCCGTCCTCGACGGTGATCACGCCTTCCTTGCCGACCTTGTCCATCGCGTTGGCGATGATCTCGCCGATGGATTCGTCCGAGTTGGCCGAGATCGAGCCGACCTGGGCGATTTCCTTGCTGGTGGTGGTGGCCTTGCTGGCCTTCTTCAGCTGCTCGACCAGGGCGGCAACCGCCTTGTCGATACCGCGCTTGAGGTCCATCGGGTTCATGCCGGCGGCCACGTACTTCATGCCTTCGCGCACGATGGCCTGGGCCAGCACGGTGGCGGTGGTGGTGCCGTCACCGGCGTTGTCGCTGGTCTTGGAAGCCACTTCCTTGACCATCTGCGCGCCCATGTTCTGCAGCTTGTCCTTGAGCTCGATCTCCTTGGCCACGGACACGCCGTCCTTGGTCACGGTGGGGGCGCCGAACGAGCGCTCCAGCACCACGTTGCGGCCCTTGGGGCCCAGGGTGGTCTTGACCGCGTTGGCCAGGATGTTGACGCCCTCAACCATGCGGGCGCGGGCTTCGCCGCCGAAAACTACGTCTTTTGCTGCCATTTCAAATTTCTCCGTTGGGCGTTGAGCGTTGGGCGTTCATCGTGTGCGGCCCGGGCTCAACAAGAAAACTAAGGGCTGAGGTGCCACGCTCAACGCGAAACGCTGAACGCTGAACCTTCAAGAATCACTTGGCTTCGACCACCGCGAACAGGTCGTCTTCCTTCATCACCAGCAGCTCGTCGCCGTCGACCTTGACGGTCTGGCCGCTGTATTTGCCGAACAGCACGCGGTCGCCGACCTTCACGCTCATGGGCATGCGGTCGCCGTCGTCGTCCAGGCGGCCCGGGCCCACGGCCAGCACTTCACCCTGGTCGGGCTTTTCGGCGGCGTTGTCGGGGATGACGATGCCCGAGGCGGTCTTGGTTTCGTTTTCCAGGCGCTTGACGATCACGCGATCGGCCAGAGGACGCAGTTTCATGGGTTCTCCTAGGTACGAGACAGGTTTGCAAGGGTTGGTCCGCCCGGCGCCTGGTGAACAGGCCGCCCGCGGACCGAAAGGCGATGGGCCCGGGCGCGTTGTTAGCACTCAAGTCCAACGAGTGCTAATGATAAGGGCAAATGGCAGGGTTTCAAGTCCGGGACGTTCCGCAGTGACGCCGACGCCGGGCTGGCCGGACAATCGGACGTCCCCTGGCCACCGTGCTTGCGGCAGCACCGGGGCAGCGGTGTCCAGTCCTTCCTGAAAGGCATATGCCATGACTTCGACGACTTCCCCGGTGGACCATGCCCTGGCGCGCCAGGCCGCCGGCGTGACCATTGGCGCGCTGTTTGCCCAGCGCGTGCGCAGCGGCCCCCAGCGCACGGCGCTGGAGCAGGGCCAGCAGCGGCTGAGCTACGCGCAACTGGATGAGCGCAGCAACCGCCTGTGCCGGCACCTGACGTCGCGCGGCATCGGGCGTGGCGAGCGCGTGGCCATCCTGTCCGAGAACCGGCTGGAATACGTCGAGCTGCTGATCGCCGCCGCCAAGCTGGGCGTGATCGCCGCCTGCCAGAACTGGCGCCTGCGCGACGAAGAGCTGGCCCACTGCCTGGCGCTGGTCACGCCGAGGCTGATCCTGGCCTCGCCGCGCCACGCCGAGGCGGCGCGCCGCTGCGGCGGCGCGGTGCCGGTGCTGACGTTCGGCGCCGAATACGAACAGGCGCTGGACGCGGCGCCGGCCGAGCCGGTGGCGGACCACTGCGACCCCGAGGACGGCGTGGTGATTCTCTACACCAGCGGCACCACCGGCCTGCCCAAGGGCGCGCTGATCAGCCAGCGCGCCGAGATCGCCCGCGCCGCCATCCAGATGATCGACCTGCCACACAGCGCCGACGAGCACTTCGTCGCCTGGGCGCCGCTGTTTCACATGGTGTCCACCGACACCGTGTTCATGACCCTGATGCAGGGCGGCAAGGTGATCGTCACCGATGGCTTCGACGCCGACGAGCTGGCCGCCATCGTGGCGCGCGAGCGCCTGGGGCGGCTGACCCTGATGCCCGGCATGATCACGCCCTTCGTCGACGCCATGCGGCGTCTGGGCGCGCCGCCGGCGGGCGTCCAGTGGGTGGGCGTGATGGCCGACCTGGTGCCGCGCGAGCAGATCGCCGAGGTCACGCGGCTGCTGGGCGCGCCCTACATCAACTCCTTCGGCGCCACCGAGACCGGCTACCCGCCGGCCTCGCTGGACACCATCGCCGTGGGCGTGGTGCCCACCAGTCTGGACAAGCGGCAGAGCTCGCTGTGCCGCGTCAAGCTGGTCGACCCGGACGACCGCGAGGTGCCCGACGGCGAGCCGGGCGAGCTGGCGATCCGCACGCCGGCGCTGTTTTCCGGCTACTGGAACAACCCGGACGCCAACCGCGAGGACTTTCGCGGCGGCTGGTTCCACATGGGCGACGTGTTCCGGCGCAATCCGGACGGCACGCTGAGCTTCGTCGACCGCCGCAAGTACCTGATCAAATCGGGCGGCGAGAACATCTACCCGGCCGAGATCGAGCGCGTGCTGCTGGCCGAGCCGCGCGTGGCCGACGCCGTGGTGGTGCGCCGGCCGGACCCCAAGTGGGGCGAGGTGCCGGTGGCCTTCGTGGTGCGCCGCGACGCGTCGCTGGACGCCGAGGCCCTGCTGGCCCTGTGCCGCCAGCACATCGCCGGCTACAAGCTGCCGCGCGAGATCCGCTTCGTGCCCGAATCCGAGCTGCCGCGCAGCACCACCGGCAAGATCATGCGCCACGAGCTGGAGCAGCGCCTGGCGCCCCGGGTGTGATGCGGTGATTCAGCCCCTGGCCTGCCACCACACGGCCAGCAGCATGAACAGGGCGATGAACAGGGTTTCGCTCACCAGCAGCGCGATCGGGCGCCAGCCCAGGCGCACGATCTTCTCGAACGAGGTCTTGACGCCCAGCGCGGCGATCGCCACCACCAGCGCCCAGGCCGACACGCCCGCCGCCGCCGACTGCAGCGGCGCCGCGATCGCGCCCAGGCTGTTGAGCAGCACCAGGGCGATGAAGGCCAGCAGGAAGCCCGGCAGCAGCCCCGGCCCGCGCTGACGCGGCGCGCCGGCCGCGGGCGCCGGCCGTTGCGAGCGGAACGCCAGCGCCACGCACAGCACCACCGGCACCAGCATGGCGACGCGGAACATCTTGACCAGCGTGGCCGACCGCGCCACCTCGGGCGACATGATGGCGCCGGCGCCCACCACCTGCGCCACGTCGTGGATGGCGCCGCCCAGAAACAGGCCGGCCAGCCGGGCGTCCAGTTGCAGCACATTGGCCACCAGCGGGTACAGCACCATGGCGGCGGTGGACAGCGCGGCCACGCCGATGGCCGTCATCAGCGTCTGCTGCTCGGTGCGGCCATCGCGCGGCAGCGCGCTGGAAATCGCCAGCGCGGCCGAGATGCCGCAGATGCCGGTGGCGCCGCCCGAGATCAGGCCGAAGCGGGCCGGCAGGCCCAGCGCGCGCGCCATCGCCAGGCCGAAGCCGATGGTCAGCGCCACGGCGGCGGCCAGCCAGGCCACGCCGCTGCCGCCCAGCGCCAGCACGTCACCGAAGGCGATGCGCGCGCCCAGCAGCGCCACGCCCAGGCGCACCAGCTGGCGTGCCGCGAACTCGATGCCCGGGCCGCAGCGCGCGTCTTCCGACAGGAAGTGCAGCGACATGCCCATCAGCAGGGCGTACAGGAATTTGGGGCCGCCGTAGTGCTCGGACACGAAGGTGGCGGCCAGCGCGACGATCAGCGCCACCAGCAGGCCGGGCACCAGGCGGCGCGCACGTGGCCGCCAGTCGCGCAGCCGGGCCGCGGCGTCGACGTCAGAACCTTGGGACATCGGGTGATGCTAGTGATTTCTGCTTTGTCGATCGATGATTCTGTAAACCAGAAATCAAGCGAACGTCATTCCACGGTCACGCTCTTGGCCAGGTTGCGCGGCTTGTCGACGTCGGTGCCGCGCGCCACGGCGGTGTGGTAGGCCAGCAGCTGCAGCGGCACCACGTGCAGGATGGGCGACAGCAGGCCCGACTGGCCGGGCATGCGGATCACATACAGGCCCTCGCTGCTTTCGATCTGGGTGTCGGCGTCGGCCAGGGCGTACAGCACGCCGCCGCGCGCGCGCACCTCCTGCATGTTGCTCTTGAGCTTTTCCAGCAGCGCGTCGTTGGGCGCCACGGTGACCACCGGCATGGCGCTGGTCACCAGCGCCAGCGGGCCGTGCTTGAGCTCGCCGGCGGCGTAGGCCTCGGCGTGGATGTAGGTGATCTCCTTCAGCTTCAGCGCGCCTTCCTGGGCGATCGGGTAGTGCAGGCCGCGACCCAGGAACAGCGCGTGCTCCTTGGCGGTGAACTGCTCGGCCCAGTCGATGAGCTGCGGCTCCAGCGCCAGCACCGCCTGCAGCGCGCCGGGCAGGCGGCGCAGCGCGTCCAGCTGTCCGGCCTCCTGTTCGGCGCTCAGCCGTCCGCGTGTCTTGGCCAGCATCAGCGCCAGCAGGAACAGGCCAACCAGCTGCGTGGTGAAGGCCTTGGTGCTGGCGACGCCGATCTCGACCCCGGCGCGCGTCAGAAACGCCAGCCGGCACTCGCGCACCATGGCGCTGGTGGCGACGTTGCACACCGTCAGCGTGTGGCGCATGCCCAGGCTTTGCGCGTGGCGCAGCGCGGCCAGGGTGTCGGCGGTCTCGCCCGACTGGCTGATGGTGACCACCAGCGTCGCCGCGTCGGGCACCGAGGCGCGGTAGCGGTATTCGCTGGCGATCTCGACCTGGGTCGGGATGCCGGCCAGCGCTTCCAGCCAGTACTTGGCCACGCAGCCGGCGTAGTAGCTGGTGCCGCAGGCCAGGATCAGCACCTGCCGCACGGCCTGGAAGGTGGCCTGGGCGTCCTCGCCCGCGGCCGGCTGCCCGGCGGCCTCGAACAGCTGCGGCACCACGGCCTGCACGCCCTCCAGCGTGTCGCCCACGGCGCGCGGCTGCTCGAAGATCTCCTTCTGCATGTAGTGGCGGTAAGGCCCCAGCTCGGCCGCGCCGCTCATGGCCTGCACGGTGCGCACCGGTCGCTGCACGCGCTGGCCGGCGCGGTCCAGCACCCAGTACTTGCCCAGCTGCACGTCGATCAGGTCGCCCTCTTCCAGGTAGACGATCTGGTCGGTCACGCCGGCCAGCGCCATGGCGTCGCTGGCCAGGAAGTTCTCCTTGCCGTCGGCGCCGATGCCCAGCACCAGCGGCGAGCCCTGACGCGCGCCCACCAGGCGCTGTGGCTCGTCGCGGTGCAGCACGGCGATGGAATAGCTGCCGTGCAGCCGCCTGACCGCCGCCTGCACCGCCGCCAGCAGATCGCCGTCGTACAGGCTGTCGATCAGGTGGACGATGGTCTCGGTGTCGGTCTGGCTGCTGAAGTGGTAGCCGCGCGCCCGCAGCTCGGCGCGCAGCGCCTCGTGGTTCTCGATGATGCCGTTGTGCACCAGGGTGACGCGGCCGGGCCGCTCGGCGCCGTCGTCGGCGTGCGGCCCCATGCTGAAGTGCGGGTGGGCGTTGGCCACCGCCGGCGCGCCGTGCGTGGCCCAGCGCGTGTGGGCGATGCCGGTCAGGCCCTGCAGGCCCTCGGCCTCGCACTGCGCCGCCAGGTCGGCCACGCGCGAGATGCCGCGCGCGCGCCGCAGCGCGCCGGCCGGCCCGCCCGGGCCAGCGCTGTGCACCGACACGCCGCAGGAGTCATAGCCGCGGTATTCCAGCCGCTGCAGGCCCTGCACGAGGATGGGAACGACGTTGCGCGTGGAAACGGCGCCGACGATGCCGCACATGATGGTCTCCCTCACGATGGATGCTGGCGCAGGCCCCTGCCTGCGTCGTGGGCCAATCGTACCGAGGTGTGGGAGAAATAGGCATTCATCATGTGGCAAACTTTGGAATAATCATGCAAGTTCGAGAACAAAAGAAATATTAGGAACATAAAATAGACAAGTATGGAATTAGATGACATAGACTGGCGCCTGCTCGACGCCCTGCAGCACGACGCCAGCCTGAGCAACCAGGCGCTGGCCGAGCGGCTGCGGCTGTCGCCGCCGACCGCGCTGCGGCGCGTGCGGCGCCTGCGCGAGGCCGGGCTGATCGCCGCCCAGGTGGCGCTGCTGGACGAGAACCGCGTGGCCGCCGCGCAGGGCCACGGGCTGACGGCGCTGGCCGAGGTGTCGCTGGACCGCCAGGGCGCCGAGCAGCTGGACGCCTTCGAGCGCCGCGCCGTGCAGGACGCCGCCGTGCAGCAGTGCTGGCGCGTGGCGCCCGGGCCGGACTTCGTGCTGGTGCTGCGCGTGCGCGACATGCCGCACTACCAGCGGCTGGCCGAGCGCCTGTTCACCCAGGACGCCAACGTGCGCAACGTGCGCGTGTTCTTCGCCACCCGGCGCGCCAAGTTCCAGACCCAGGTGCCGCTGGCGCGGGGCGGTCTGTCGACGACGCACGACGAATGACCTCGTCGTGCTTCATCTTCATGAATCGAATCGGCCTCTGGCGCTTGCGGGGCGAGCGCAAGCAGCTATCAATATCTGAGCAACAAAGTAACTGCCCAGCACCCACAGGGGGGCCAGCGGCAGTGGCTGCACGAAGCGGTTGGTGGCCAGCAGGCTGTCGCTGAGCATGAACAGGCCGGCGCCCAGCGCCACGCGCCAGGCCGGGCCGTCGCGCAGCCGCGTGGCGCGGCCGACGGCCTGCGCCACCATCAGCCCGATGGCCAGCACGTACAGCGCCACCGGCAGGCGCAGCCCGGCCGGCAGGCCGCCTTGCCACAGGAAGGCGTACATGCCCACGCCGAGCAGGGCGACCAGCAGCGTGGCCGCGCGGCTGGGCAGCCAGGGCAGGCCGCGCGCGAACAGCGCCAGGTAGGCCAGGTGCGCCAGCAGAAAGGCCACCAGACCGGGCAGGAACAGGCCGTCGAACATCAGCAGCGCGTCGCCCGCCATGGAGCACGCCAGCGCCGCCATCAGAAGCCAGCGAAATCGGCCGTCAGCGCCCGCCAGATCAGCGCGACCAGCTACAAAAATGATGGCAAACAGCATCACCAGCGGCTTGCTGGCGCGGTGCAGCCCCACCCACTGCAGCAGGGCGGCGGCGGTGGCCACGGCGGCGGCCGCCAGCATCAGCGTCAGCCAGAAGGCGGTGCGGCGGTTGGGCCGGGCGGGCATGCGGCGGCGGCCTCACCAGGCGCCGCGCGCGTCCACCGGCACCACGGCGTCGACCACGCCTTCGGCCAGGCCGCCGCGCACCACGATCATGTGGTCGTGCAGGTTCACCGTCGGGTCGCAGTGGCCGGGGATCAGCCACAGTGTGTCGCCCAGCGCCGGCAGGGCGCCGCCGGGCTCGGCCGGGCGCAGGATGCCGTGCTCGTCGCCGCCGTTGGCGTAGTGCAGCGCCGGCTGGCCGGGCAGGGCGTGCACCTGGGGCAGGCCGCTGTCGATGGCGTGGCTCTTGTGGCCGGCGTCGCACACCACGCGGTCGGCGCTGGCGCTGATGACCTGCGCCTTGACGAACAGCGCCGGCTCGAACCGCGGCTGCGCCGGGTCGCGCTCGTTGCGCAGGTAGTCGGCGTCCATGAACAGGAAGCTGCCGGGCTGGATTTCGTCCCACAGGCCGCTGGCGGCCTCGATGCCGAAGCTGCCGGTGCCGGCGCCGCTGACCCGCGGTGGCGGCAGGTCGGCGGCGGCCAGCGCCTGGCGCGTCTGGCGCAGCTGGTTGGCGGCGGTGGCCAGCGCCTGGCGCCGCTCGGCCACGCCGCGCAGGTGCTGCACGCCGCCGTGGTAGGCCTGCAGGCCGGCGTAGCGCAGGCTGCTGGAGCCGTTGGCCAGCTGGCGCGCCAGCGCCACGGCGGCGTCGCCGGGCGGCACGCCGCAGCGGCCCTGGCCGATGTCGATCTCGACGTACACGTCGATCACCGCGCGCGTCAGCCGCATGGCCTGCGCCAGGCGCTGGATGCCTTCGCTGCTGTCGACCGCGATGGCCAGCTGGCCGCCGCGCGTGGCCAGCTGGTGCGCCAGCGCGGCCACGCGGCGCAGCTTGCCGACGGCCAGCAGCTCGTTGGTGATGAAGATGTCGTTGACGCCGCCGGCGGCCAGCGCCTCGGCCTCGCCCACGGTCTGCACGCACAGGCCGACGGCGCCGGCCTGCAGCTGCAGGTGGGCGAACTGGGCGCTCTTGTGCATCTTGGCGTGCGGGCGCAGGCGCAGGCCGTAGCGGCTGGCGAAGGCGCTCATGCGCTGCAGGTTGCGGTTGGCGGCGTCCAGGTCGACCACCAGCGCGGGCGTGTCGATGGCGTCCACGCCCTGGCCGATCAGGGCACGCAGGCGCGGTCCGATAAGGTCAGCTGAAGCGTTCATCCAGGCTTTCGTCTTCCAGGTGGGTGGTGTCGGCCCAGCCGACCAGCGACAGGCCACTGTCGGGCGTCCACAGCAGGCGGTTGACCGCGGCGTTGCCGATCTGCCAGCTGCGCGCGGCCTGCAGGTCCAGCCCGGTGGCCAGGCGGTACAGCACGTCGAGCACGCCGCCATGCGTGAACAGGGCGATGTGATTGCCCATGTTTTCAGCCGCCAGAGCTTGTACTGCCTGCGTCACGCGCTCTCGAAATTGCAGCAACGATTCGCCGCCGGCGCCCGGTGGCGCCCAGTCCGGCTCGCGTCGGCGCCAGCGCTCGGCCTGCTCGGGCCAGCTGGCTTCGATCTCGGCGAAGCGCTGGCCCTGGAAGTCGCCAAAGCAGCGCTCGCGCAGTGCCGTGGTGGTGCGCAGCGGCGCGCCGGTGGCGTCGGCGACGATGCGCGCGGTCTCCCGCGCGCGCGCCAGGTCGCTGCTGACGATCAGCGCCAGCGGCTCGCGCTCGGCCAGCGCACGCCCCAGCCGGCGCGCCTGGGCGCGGCCGACGTCGCTCAGCGCGATGTCCAGGTGGCCCTGGATGCGGCCGTCCACATTCCAGGCGGTTTCGCCATGGCGGACGGCCAGGATGCGGGTGGCTTGCATGCGCCGGATCATGCCACGCGGCCGGTGGGCGGCAGGCCACGCGACCGCGTCCCGCAGGCGACCGGTGCGCCCGCGCAAAAGCGTTTAGGCTTGCCGGTTGCGCCGCTGTGCGGCCTCCGCTTGCTTGCCCATGACCGCACCCACCCGCGGCGCCTCCGGCGCCTGGACCGTCCTGCTGCTGCTGTCCACCGGCTTTCTGATGAGCCAGGCCTTTCGCACCATCGCCGCCATCATGGCGGCGCCACTGCAGGCCGAGTTGCAGCTGTCGCCGCAGCAGCTGGGCGTCTTCGCGGCGGCCTACCACTTTGCCTTCGGCGGACTGCAACTGTTCATGGGCATGGGCATCGACCTGCATGGGCTGCGCCGCACCGTGCTGACGGCCTCGCCGCTGATGGCGCTGGGCGCGGCGGTGTCGGCGCTGGCCACCGGCTTTCCGATGCTGGTGGCGGGCCAGGTGCTGATCGGCATCGGCAGCGCGCCCGCATTCCTGGTGTGCACCATCTACGTGGCGCGGCATTTCGCGCCGGAGCGCTACACGGTGGTGTCCAGCCTGATCCTGGCCGTGGGCGGCATCGGCATGGTGCTGACCGGCAGCCCGCTGGCCTGGCTGATCGAGGCCACGTCCTGGCGCATGGGCTTCTGGGTGCTGGCCGGCTGCGCGCTGCTGTCGTGGCTGGCGATCGCGCTGGGCGTGCACGAGCCGGCGCCGCCCGCCGGCGCGCGGCGCGAGAGCCTGGGCCAGGCGCTGCGCACCTTCGGCGCGCTGTGCCGGCTGCCGCACACCGCGGGCATCGTGGCGCTGGCGCTGGTGAGCTACGGCGCCTTCATCACCCTGCGCGGGCTGTGGCTGGGCCCGCTGCTGATGCAGCGCCACGGCTGGAGCCTGGTGGCGGCCGGCAACCTGGCGGTGCTGCTGACGGTGGTCTCGCTCATCAGCCTGCCGCTGTTCGGCCGCGCCGACCCGGGGCCGCGCCGGCGCCGCCGCTGGATGCTGTGGGGCAGCGCCGTGGCCGCGCTGTGCTTTGCCGGCCTGGCCGTCAACGGCGGGGTGTGGCTGGACGTGGTGCTGATGCTGGCGTTCATGATGCTGTCGGGCTACGGCACCTTGCAGTACCCGGACGTCAAGGATGCCTACGAGCCGGCGGTGATCGGCCGCGCCATGGCGCTGTTCACCATGGCGCTGTTCATGGGCGTGGCGCTGATGCAGTGGGCCACCGGCGCCATCGCGCAGGCGGCGCAGGCGCGCGGCGTGGACCCGTTCGGCGCGGTGTTCTGCGCCATCGCCGTGCTGCTGGCGCTGGGCGCGCTGGCCTTTCGCCTGCTGCCGCAGCCGGCCAGCGTGCGCGGCGACCGGTGAGGAGTCAAGGCTGCGCCGGCGTCGCGGCCGACGCGGCGGCGGCCGGCGGCAGCAGCGGCACGGCCACGCGGCGCTCGCTGGCGGCGGGCTGCGGGTAGCCCTCCAGCGCGGCCACGAACAGCGCCGCCAGCACGGCGTCGGTGTCGTGCCAGGGGCCGTCGTGGCGGGCCCGCGTGTCATAGACGATCTGGCCGCTCTGCAGATCGCGCATCAGCAGGCTGACCTCGCTGGCGTAGGCCGGCACGCTGTCGCCGCCCATCGGCCAGCCCCAGCCCAGGCCGATGGCGCCGCCGCGCCAGGCATGGCCCACGCCCAGGCCCAGCGTCACGCGCGGGTTGCCGGGCTCGTGCCAGGGGCCGCGCCAGTAAGCGTTGATCGTGCCATCCACCTGCACGCTGACGCGCGCGCCGGCGTCGTCGCGCACCGCGCCCACGCGCGCCAGCGCCGCCTGGGCCAGGGCCAGCAGCCGCTCGGGCGCCGGCTGGCCCACCCGCGCCGGGGCGCGCTCGAAGCGGTAATGCGCGCCCTGCAGCACGGCGACGCCCGGCGGCTGGGCGGCGTGGGTGCGCACCAGGGCGTCCACCACGCGCGGGCCGCTGGCGCAGGCGCTCAGCAAAATCGCTATTAAAACAAGAGCTGCTCGCGCAATCCACATGGGCGCTACCCCCTGTTATTGATGCAAAACCTCAGGCGCTGACCCGCGTCACGCTGGCAAACGGCGCGCCCAGCGGCGGGGCAAATGCCTCCTCGTCAAAGGCCTTGTCGCCGTTCTCGTCGGCCACGCCGGTGGCCCGCAGGTGCTTGAAGTCGTGCAGCGCGCCATCCATCAGGTGCGAGGGCACGACGTTCTGCAATGCGGTGAACATGGTTTCGATGCGCCCCGGGTGCTGGCGCTGCCACTGCCGCAGCATCTCGCCCACCTGCTTGCGCTGCAGATTCTCCTGGCTGCCGCACAGGTTGCAGGGGATGATGGGGAACTGGCGGTGCTCGGCCCAGGCCACCAGGTCGCTTTCCGCCACGTAGGCCAGCGGGCGGATGACGATGAACTCGCCGTTGTCGCTGGTCAGCTTGGGCGGCATGCCCTTCAGCTTGCCGCCGAAGAACATGTTGAGAAAGAAGGTTTGCAGCATGTCGTCGCGGTGGTGACCCAGCGCGATCTTGTTGCACCTCAGGCGCCGTGCCACGCTGTACAGAATGCCGCGGCGCAGGCGCGAGCACAGGCTGCACGTGGTCTTGCCCTCGGGAATCTTGGCCTTGACGATGCTGTAGGTGTCCTGCGTCTCGATGTGGTGCTCGATGCCGAGCTGCCGCAGGTAGCCCGGCAGCACCTCGGCCGGAAAGCCGGGCTGCTTCTGGTCCAGGTTGACCGCCACCAGCTCGAAGCGCACCGGCGCGCGCGCCTGCAACTTCAGCAGGATGTCCAGCAGGCCGTAGCTGTCCTTGCCGCCCGAGAGGCACACCATCACGCGGTCGCCTTCCTCGATCATGTTGAAGTCGGCGATCGCCTGGCCGACCTGGCGGGCCAGGCGCTTTTCCAGCTTGAGCGTCTCGCGCTCGGCGCGCGTGCGGGCGGCGGGGCCGGTGGTGGCGCCGTCCAGCGCCGTGGCGGGTTGCAGGATGGTCGGGTCGGCGGGGGCGTTCATGGCCCCGATTGTCCTACGGCGTCGGCCAGCCGACGCGGCCGCGGGCCTACCAGTGGCCGGTTTCCATGCGGATCGCCACTTCGCAGTCGTCGAAGATCTCCAGCTTGGTGATCTTCACCCGCACGCCCTGCACGCCGGGCAGCTGCATCAGGCGCGCGCACAGCTTGCCGATCAGCGTCTCCAGCAGGTTGACGTGCTCGGCGGTGCATTCGTCGATGATGATCTGGCGCACCTTGCGGTAGTCCAGCACGTGGTGGATGTCGTCGTCGCGCGGGCGCAGCGGCTGCGCGCCCAGGTTCAGCTCGGCATCGACTTGGATCGGCTGCGGCGCCAGCTTTTCATGATCCAGGATGCCCAGGTTGGCGACGAAGCGCAGGCCGGTGAGCTGCAGGCTCTGCTGGCCCTGTTCGGGGCAGGGGTGGCTGGGCATGGGGCGGTTCACCAGGGTTTGACGGCCACGCGCTCGACGCCGACCGAGGCGCTGTCGGGGTAGACGTCGGGCTTGCGCGTGGCCACGCGCGCGGCCTGCACCTCGGGGCGCGCCAGCACGGCGACCAGCACGGCGTCGCACAGGGTTTCCTGCAGCTCGTGGTGCGCGCTGCCGACGATGGCGGCAATGCGCTCACGGATGAAGTCGTAGTTCAGCGTGTCGGCGATGTCGTCGCGTGCCGCCGCGGCGCGCTCCAGCCGCACGCACAGGTCGACGTCGAACCACAGGCGCTGCGGGCCGCTGCGCTCGAAATCGTGCACGCCGATGCGCACCGCCCGCTCGTGGCGGCGCAGGCTGAGCAGGCGGCAGTCGGTGGCCAGGCGCGGCTCCAGGGCGGCGAAGGCCAGCAGCATCGAATTCATGGCGCGGCCCCCGGCGCCAGCCCCTGATCCACGGCAAACATCACGTCGCGCGCCAGCGGCACCAGGTGCTGGCCGTTGTCGGCCTGCAGGGTGGTGCCGTTCAGCGCCGGCGTCTCGGCAATGAACACGGCGCAGCGCGCCACCTGCGCCGGATCGAGCGGCTCGCGCAGCAAGTTGACGCGGCTGGCGCGCTCGAAGTTGTCCTGCGTCTGCGGGCCGCTCAGATACATCAGCCCCGGCGACAGGCCGCACACCCGCAGCCACGGCGCCAGCGCCTGCGCCTGCAACGCCACGCTTTGCGCCAGCGCCAGCTTGCTGACGGTGTAGGAAAAATAGTCCGGGTTCAGGTTGTGCACCTTCTGGTCCAGCACGTGCACCACGCTGTGCGCGCCGCCGCTGGGCTGGCCTGCCTCGGCCAGCGCCGCGGCCAGCCCGCCGGCCAGCAGCAGCGGCGTGGCGGTGTTGGTGGAGAAGTGCTCGAACAGGCCGCTGGCGCTCGCCAAAAGCGCGTTGTCTGCTTCAAAAATGGAAGCATTGTTGACGATGCAATGCGGCGGCGCGCCGTGCAGATCGATGGTCTGCCGCAGCAGCCGGGCCGCCGCGTCGGGCTGCGCCAGATCGGCCGCCAGCAGGTGGCAGCGCCGGCCCAGGCGCTCGACCTCGGCCTGCAGCGCGCGTGCCTCGTCTTCGGAATGGCGGTAATGCGCCAGCACGTCCCAGCCGGCGTGGGCAAAGTGCAGGCTGATCTGGCGCCCCAGCCGGCGGGCGGCGCCGGTGACCAGCACGGCACGGGCGGGTGGCGAGGCGGGCAGGGCGGGCGCGGACATGGGGCGGCATTGTCGGGCAAAACGCCGGCCCGGCCGGTTGCGCCGGCCATGGCCCACAATGCCGGCCGTGTCTTCGATTCCTGATTCCCCACCGGCGCGCGACGGGCTGCCGGCGCTGATCGCGCGCCAGATCGCTGCCGCCGGCGGCTGGCTGCCGTTCGAGCGCTTCATGCACCTGGCCCTGTACGCGCCGGGCCTGGGTTACTACGCGCATGGCTCGCGCAAGTTTGGCGCGCTGCCCGAATCGGGCAGCGACTTCGTCACCGCGCCCGAGCTGTCGCCGCTGTTCGCCCGCGCGCTGGCCGTGCAGGTGGCCGACAGCCTGGCCGCCACCGGCACCGACGAGGTGTGGGAATTCGGCGCCGGCTCGGGCGCGCTGGCGGCGGGCTTGATCGAGGCGCTGGACGCGCTGGGCCAGCCGCTGGCGCGCTACACCATCGTCGACGTGTCGGGCGCGCTGCGGGCGCGCCAGCGCCAGCGCCTGGCCGCCCACGGCGCGCGCGTGGCCTGGGCCGACGCCCTGCCGCCGGCGCTGCGCGGCGTGGTGGTCGGCAATGAGGTGCTGGACGCCATGCCCGTCACCCTGCTGGCGCGTCAGGGCGGCCAGTGGCACGAGCGCGGCGTGATCGTTGATGAGTCAAATCAGGCTCCAACGCCCGACCGCCCGGCGCCAGCAGCTATCAAAACAGAAGCGATCCGCTTTGCCTGGGCCGACCGCCCGACGGTGCTGCGACCGCCGGTGGAGGTGGACGGCGCGCACGACTACCTGACCGAGCTGCACCCGCAGGCGCACGCCTTCGTCGCCACCGTGGCCGAGGCGCTGCGGCGCGGCGGCGCCGGCGCGGCCTACTTCATCGACTACGGCTTTCCCGAGGCCGAGTACTACCACCCGCAGCGCAGCGGCGGCACCCTGGTGTGCCACCGCGCGCACCGGGTCGATGATGATCCGCTGGCCGACGTGGGCGACAAGGACATCACGGCGCACGTCAACTTCACCGGCGTGGCGCTGGCCGCGCAGGACGCCGGGCTGGACGTGCTGGGCTACACCAGCCAGGGGCGCTTTCTGCTCAACCGCGGCATCGCGCAGGCACTGGCCGAAGCCGACCTGCCCACGCGCGCCAACGCCATGAAGCTGCTGGACGAGCACGAGATGGGCGAGCTGTTCAAGGTCATCGGCCTGGCCACGCCCGGTCATCCGCCGGCGCGCGGCTTTGCCCAGGGCGACCGCACGCACCGGCTGTAGAGGGTGATGGCGTGATTCGCTGGGTGATCGTGGTGTTCCTGGCGCTGGTGCTGATCAGCGGGCTGTCGCCGCTGCTGCGCCGGCTGGGCATCGGCCGGCTGCCGGGGGATTTTCACTTTCGGCTGTTCGGGCGCGAGTGGTCGATCCCGCTCACCAGCACCCTGCTGCTCAGCGCCGTCGCCAGCCTGATCGCGCGCTATCTCTGAGCCTAGAAACGGCAGTTGAACGCGCCCGCCAGTGCCGTGATCGGCGTGCCAGGCAAGGCGCGAGGACGCCGCAGGCTACTGCCTGCAAGGACGAGCAACGACGCCTGGCGCGGCGAGCGCGGTGCTGGTGGGTGCGTAGCGCGCTCACCTGTTCGGTGAACGTCATCGAAGCCACAAACGCCAACATTCGCGCGGCTTTGGCGATGATTGCAAGCGGTCAACTGCCGTTTCTAGGCTGAGCCCTTGGTGGGCCCCGGTGCGACCGCAAGTCCGGTCGGTCCTTTTGGTCATGGCGAGGCGCCGCGGCCATCCAGGGCGGCGTCGGTGCTGGCGAAGCGCTCGCTGGATCGCCACGCGGCTGCGCCGCTCGCGATGACGGCTGGCGCCATCGGCGGCGGCCTTGGCGCTTTACCGAGCAGGTTCATCGAAGCACTCGCGCCCCGGCACAAACCCCGTCATGGCGAGGCGCCGCAGGCGCCGCGGCCATCCAGGGCGGCGTCGGTGCTGGCGAAGCGCTCGCTGGATCGCCACGCGGCTGCGCCGCTCGCGATGACGGCTGGCGCCATCGGCGGCGGCCTTGGCGCTCTACCGAGCAGGTTCATCGAAGCACTCGCGCCCCGGCACAAACCCCGTCATGGCGAGGCGCCGCAGGCGCCGCGGCCATCCAGGGCGGCGCCGGTGCTGGCGAAGGGCCCGCTGGATCGCCACGCGGCTGCGCCGCTCGCGATGACGGCTGGCGCCATCGGCGGCGGCCTTGGCGCTCTACCGAGCAGGTTCATCGAAGCACCCGCGCCCCGGCACAAACCCCGTCATGGCGAGGCGCCGCAGGCGCTGCGGCCATCCAGGGCGGCGCCGGTGCTGGCGAAGCGCCCGCTGGATCGCCACGCGGCTGCGCCGCTCGCGATGACGGCTGGGGTCATGGGCGGCCCTGGCGCCCTACCGAGCAGGTTCGTCGAGGCGCTCACGCCCCGGCACGCGCGCCAGCAGCCGCAGGTCGGGGCCGACGCGCTCGACGCCATGCCAGGCAAAGGCCGGGCCCTCGTCCAGGCTGCCCAGCGGCCCCAGCGCGGCGATGCCGGCGCCTTCGCCCAGCAGGCGCGGGGCCAGGTACAGCAGCAGCTCGTCGACCAGGCCGGCGCGCAGCAGCGCGCCGTTGAGCCGGTGGCCGGCTTCCACGTGCAGCTCGTTGACTTCGCGCCGGGCCAGCCGTGCCAGCAGCGCGGCCAGGTCGACCCGGCCGTCCGCGCCCGGCAGCGCCAGCAGCTGCGCGCCGCGTGCCCGCAAGGGCTGCTGTCGCGCCTCGTCGGTCACCGCCGTGGCGATGAAGACGCGGCGGTCGGCCACCTGCCACAGCCGCGCATCCAGCGGCGTGCGCAGGGCGCTGTCGACGATGACCAGCGCCGGCTGGCGCGCGATGCCGGGCAGGCGCGCGTTCAGCAGCGGGTCGTCGCCCAGCACGGTGCCGATGCCGGTCAGCACCGCGCAGGCGCGCGCCCGCCAGGCCTGGCCGTCGTCGCGCGCGGCGGGCGAGGTGATCCACTGGCTGCGGCCGTCGGGCAGGGCGGTGCGCCCGTCCAGCGAGCTGGCCGCCTTCAGCCGCACCCAGGGCGTGCCGCGCGCCATGCGGCTGAAAAAACCCAGGTTCAGCTCGCGCGCGGCCTCGGCCACGGCCGGCGGTCCCAGCGCCACCTCGACACCGGCGGCGCGCAGCCGCTGCAGGCCCTGGCCGCCCACGCGCGGGTTCGGGTCTTGCAAAGCGGCCACCACGCGGCGCACGCCGGCGGCGGCCAGCGCGTCGCAGCAGGGCCCGGTGCGGCCCTGGTGGGCGCAGGGCTCCAGCGTCACGTAGGCGGTGGCGCCGGCGCTGGCATGGCCGCGCGCGGCGGCGTCGCGCAGCGCCATCACCTCGGCGTGCGCCTGGCCGACCGCCTGCGTGAAGCCTTCGCCGATCAGCGTGCCGGCGCCGTCCACCAGCACGCAGCCGACCGCCGGGTTGGGCGGCGCGATCAGGCGCGCGCGCTCGGCCAGCGCCAGCGCGCGGCGCATCATGTCGTGGTCGAAGACGCTCAGCATGGCTGTGGCCATTCAGCGCCGCGCCTGCGCCACCTTGATGCGCAATGTTTGCACCGGGTGGCCGGCCATCGCCAGCGCCGCCTGCAGCGCCGGCGCCAGCTGGCGCAGCTTGGCGGCCGCCGCGTTGTGGGGCGCCAGCAGCGTCCAGGCCTCGCCCTCGGGCGCGCCGGCCTGCACCAGCGGGCGCAGGGCCGGCGGCAGCAGCGGCCGCACCACGGCCAGGCGCGCGGCCGATTCGGCCGCCAGGCGGCTCAGGTGCGCCAGCGTGGGCGCTTCGGCCACGGCCTGCTGCAGTGAAATGGCGGGACGGGTGGAGGACATCACGGAAGGCGGCGTGCGCCAATGTGGCGGGCATTATCCCCGTGGCCGACCGGCAGTTAAAATGCCCGGTTGCCACGCGATACCGGGGCGCGCCGCCTGCCAGGCTTGTACATGGCGGCAGCCAGGCCCCAGGTTCGCGTCATTTTGACCTTTTTGGGACAGTCGATCGCCGTTCGGCGCGCCTCCACGGGGCGCCACGGCGGCCGCGCACGCATGGCCACCATCCTCACCAAGATTTTCGGCAGCCGCAACGACCGCCTGCTCAAGCAATACCGCAAGATCGCCGCCGCCATCAACGCGCTGGAGCCGGCGCTGGAAAAGCTGAGCGACGACGAGCTGCGCGCCAAGACCGACGAGTTCCGCCAGCGCGTGGCCGGCGGCGAAGAGCTCGACAAGCTGCTGCCCGAGGCCTTTGCCGTGGTGCGCGAAGGCTCCAAGCGCGTCATGAAGATGCGCCACTTCGACGTTCAGCTGGTGGGCGCCATGGCGCTGCACGAGGGCAAGATCGCCGAGATGCGCACCGGCGAGGGCAAGACCCTGACCGCCACGCTGGCGGTGTACCTGAACGCGCTGTCGGGCCGGGGCGTGCACGTGGTCACCGTCAACGACTACCTGGCTGGCCGCGACGCCGAATGGATGGGCCGGCTGTACAACTTCCTGGGCCTGACGGTGGGCGTCAACCTGCCGCAGATGCCGCGCGAGCAGAAGCAGGCCGCCTACAACGCCGACATTACCTACGGCACCAACAACGAGTTCGGCTTCGACTACCTGCGCGACAACATGGTGTACGAGCCGGCCGACCGCGTGCAGCGCCCGCTCAACTACGCCATCGTCGACGAGGTCGACTCGATCCTGATCGACGAGGCGCGCACGCCGCTGATCATCAGCGGCCAGGCCGAGGACCACACCGCGCTGTACCTGGCCATCAACGCCATCGTGCCGCTGCTGACGCGCCAGGAGGGCGAGGCCGACCCGCGCACCGGCGAGGGCGTCACCAAGCCGGGCGACTTCACCGCCGACGAGAAATCGCACCAGGTGTTCCTGACCGAGCAGGGCCACGAGACTGCCGAGCGCGTGCTGGCCGAGCGCGGCCTGATCCCGCCCGGCGCCAGCCTGTACGACGCGGCCAACATCACGCTGATGCACCACCTCAACGCCGCCCTGCGGGCGCACCACCTGTTCCACCGCGACCAGCATTACGTGGTGCAGCAGGGCGAGCATGGGCCCGAGATCGTGATCGTCGACGAATTCACCGGCCGCCTGATGAGCGGGCGCCGCTGGAGCGACGGCCTGCACCAGGCGGTGGAGGCCAAGGAGGGCGTGCCGATCCAGGCCGAGAACCAGACCCTGGCCTCCATCACCTTCCAGAACTACTTCCGCCTCTACAAGAAGCTGTCCGGCATGACCGGCACCGCCGACACCGAGGCCTACGAGTTCCAGGACATCTACGGCCTGGAGACCGTGGTCATCCCGCCCAACAAGCCCAGCAAGCGTGACGACCAGCTGGACCGCGTCTACAAGACCACCAAGGAAAAGTACGACGCGGCGATCGCCGACATTCGCGAATGCCACGCCAGCGGCCAGCCGGTGCTGGTGGGCACCACGTCCATCGAGAACTCCGAAATCATCGCCACCCTGCTGGAAAAGGAAAAGCTGCCGCACCAGGTGCTCAACGCCAAGCAGCACGCGCGCGAGGCCGACATCGTGGCCCAGGCCGGCCGGCCCAAGATGATCACCATCGCCACCAACATGGCCGGCCGCGGCACCGACATCGTGCTGGGCGGCAACGTCGAGAAGGCGGTGCAGGCGCTGGAGGCCGACCCGTCGCTGGATGACGCCGCGCGCGCCGCCAGGGCCGACGAGTTGCGCGCCCAGTGGCAGAAGGACCACGAGCTGGTCAAGTCGCTGGGCGGGCTGCGCATCATCGCCACCGAGCGGCACGAAAGCCGCCGCATCGACAACCAGCTACGCGGCCGCTCTGGCCGCCAGGGCGACCCGGGCTCCTCGCGCTTCTACCTCAGCCTGGACGACGCGCTGATGCGCATCTTCGCCGGTGACCGCGTGCGCGCCATCATGGACAAGCTCAAGATGCCCGAGGGCGAGGCCATCGAGGCCGGCATCGTCACCCGCAGCATCGAAAGCGCGCAGCGCAAGGTCGAGGCGCGTAACTTCGACATCCGCAAGCAGCTGCTGGAGTACGACGACGTTTCCAACGACCAGCGCAAGGTCATCTACCAGCAGCGCAACGAAATCCTGGATGCGCAAGACCTGTCGGCCCAGATCGCCGGCCTGCGCGAAGGCTGCTTCACCGACCTGGTGCGCCAGTTCGTGCCGGCCGAATCGGTCGAGGAGCAGTGGGACATCCCCGGCCTGCAGAAGGTGCTGGCCGACGACTGGCACATCGAGCTGCCGCTGCACCAGCAGATCGAGTCGTCCTCCGCCATCACCGACGACGACATCCTGGAGACCGTGCTCAAGGCCGCCGACGAGGCCTATGCCGCCAAGGTGGCGCAGGTCGGCGCCGAGAACTTCGGCCCCTTCGAGCGCGCCGTGCTGCTGCAGGCCATCGACACCCACTGGCGCGAGCACCTGTCGGCGCTCGACTACCTGCGCCAGGGCATCCACCTGCGCGGCTACGCGCAAAAGCAGCCCAAGCAGGAATACAAGCGCGAGGCCTTCGAGCTGTTCGGCCAGCTGCTGGACGTGATCAAGAACGAGGTCACCCGCGTGCTGATGACCGTGCGCATCGAAAGCCCCGAGGAAGCCGGCCAGGGCGCCGCCGCCATGGAACAGCGCGCCGAACACATCAGCAACGTCACCTACACCGCCCCCACCGAGACCGGCGAGCCCGAAACCGTGCCCGAGTCCCAGGCGCGCGGCGGCGCCGCCCTGGCCGGCGGCGCGGCGGCGGCCGTGCCGCGCGTGGGCCGCAACGACCCCTGCCCCTGCGGCAGCGGCAAGAAGTACAAGCACTGCCACGGCGCGTTGGCTTGATTGAGGCCCCCCTGAATCGCCGCGCAGCCTGGTGGTGCTCGCCGCCGCGGGCGGCAGCCCCTCGGCCCGTCCAGACCTGCGCGGGCAGGTCTGGAGCCGCGGGCCTCAGCCCCCACTGCCGCGCGAGGGGGGGCACCGCCAGCGCCCGGCACAGGTGCGGGCACGGCGGTCGCTGGCCAAAAGCGTCCCCTTGCTCTGCGGGAGCGGGCGCCAAGATCATCAAGCTTACTCCTGATTTCATAGCTGCTGGCGCTCGACTGGTGGGCGCCAGAGGCTGATTTCTTTTGCAAACCGCTGACCGGAGAACCCCGCCATGCCCGTCCACCTGACCGCTCCCGATCCCGCGCAACTGCACCCGGTCGCCGGCGTGCGCATCGGCGTGGCCGAAGCCGGCATCCGCAAGGCCGGTCGCAAGGACCTGACCGTGCTGCTGCTTCAGGAGGGCGCCAGCGTCGGCGGCGTGTTCACGCAAAACCGCTTCTGCGCCGCGCCGGTGCAAATCTGCCGCCAGCACCTGCAGGCCGGCGCCGCGGTGCGCGCCATCGTCGTCAACACCGGCAACGCCAACGCCGGCACGGGCGACGACGGCCTGGCGCGCGCGCGCCGCACCTGCGACGCGCTGGCCGGCCTGCTGAAGATCGAGCCCGCCCAGGTGCTGCCGTTTTCCACCGGCGTCATCATGGAGCCGCTGCCGGTCGATCGCATCGAAGCCGGCCTGCCCGCCGCCATCGCCGACGCGCAAGGCCCGCACTGGGCGCGCGCCGCCGAAGGCATCATGACCACCGACACCGTGCCCAAGGCCGCCAGCGCGCGGGCCGTGGTGGGCGGCGCCACCGTCACCATCACCGGCATCAGCAAGGGCGCCGGCATGATCCGCCCCAACATGGCCACCATGCTGGGCTTTCTGGCCACCGACGCCGCCATCGACCCGGCCCTGATGGCGCAACTGGCGCGCGAGCTGGCCGACGGCTCGTTCAACCGCATCACCATCGACGGCGACACCTCCACCAACGACTCCTTCGTCGTCATCGCCACCCACCAGGCCGGCAACCCGCCCGTCAAGGCGCTCGACTCGGCCGACGGCCAGGCCCTCAAGGCCGCCATGCTGAGCGTGGCGCGCCAGCTGGCGCAGGCCATCGTGCGCGACGGCGAAGGCGCCACCAAGTTCATCACCTTGCAGGTCGACGGCGGCCGGAGCGCCGATGAATGCCGCCAGGTGGCTTATGCCATCGCGCACTCGCCGCTGGTCAAGACCGCCTTCTTCGCCAGCGACCCCAACCTGGGTCGCATCCTGGCCGCCGTCGGTTACGCCGGCATCCAGGACCTCGACCAGACCCGCATCGAGCTGCACCTGGACGACGTGCACGTGGCCACGCGCGGCGGGCGCCACCCCGACTACCGCGAGGAAGACGGCCAGCGCGTGATGAAGCAAAGCGAAATCACCGTGCGCGTGCACCTGGGCCGCGGCAGCGCCAGCGACACCGTCTGGACCTGCGACCTGAGCCACGACTACGTCAGCATCAACGCCGACTACCGGTCTTGATGGAGCTATAAAACCAATAGCTGCTGGCGCACGCCAGACAAACGCGGGCGCCATTTTTCGCCATGAACCCTGACGACGACGCCCGCGCCTTCATCGCCCGCTGGCAGGGTGTGGCCGCCAGCGAGCTGGCCACCGCGCAAAGCTTCGTCATAGAGCTGTGCGCGCTGCTCGGCGTCGAGCGGCCGCACCCCAGCGCCGCGCAGGACTACATGTTCGAGCGCCCCGTCACCTTCCAGCACGGCGACGGCAGCACCAGCAGCGGCCGCATCGACTGCTACCGGCGCGGCCACTTCGTGCTGGAGGCCAAGAAGCTCAAGGCCCCCGGCCACACCCGCGGCTTCGACGACGGCATGCTGCGCGCCCGCGGCCAGGCCGAAGGCTACGCCCGCGCCCTGCCCGCGCTTGAGGGCCGCCCGCCCTTCGTGCTGGTGGTCGACGTCGGCAACCTGATCGAGGTCTACGCCGAATTCAGCCGCAGCGGCGGCACCTACACCCCGTTTCCCGACCCGCGCAGCCACCGCATCGCCCTGGCCAACCTGGCCGAGCCGCGCATCCGCCAGCGCCTGCGCCAGATCTGGACCGAGCCCGACGCGCTCGACCCCGCCCGCATCAGCGCCCAGGTCACGCGCGCCGTCTCCGACCAGCTGGCGCGGCTGGCCCGCTCGCTGGAGGACTCGGGCCACGCGCCGCACGCCGTCGCCGCCTACCTCTCGCGCTGCCTGTTCAGCATGTTCTCCGAAGACGTCGAGCTGCTGCCCGCGGGCAGCTTTCTCGGCCTGCTGCAAACCCACCAGCGCCAGCCCGCCACCCTGCGGCAGATGCTGCGCATCCTGTGGGCCGACATGGACCGCGGGGGCTTTTCGGCCGCGCTGGCCGGCCAGGTGCTGCACTTCAACGGCAAGCTGTTCAAGGGCGCCCATGAGGACGGCTACAGCCTGCCGCTCACCCCGGCCCAGGTTGAGCTGCTGATCGCCGCCGCCCGCGCCAACTGGCGCGAAGTCGAGCCCGCCATCTTCGGCACCCTGCTGGAGCGCGCGCTCGACCCCGCCGAGCGCCACGCCCTGGGCGCCCACTACACCCCCCGCGCCTACGTCGAGCGCCTGGTGCTGCCCACCGTCATCGAGCCCCTGCGCGCCGACTGGGCCAACGCCCAGGCCGCCGCCCTGGTGCTGGCCCACGAAGCCGCCAGCCTGCAAGGCCGGGCCGCCGACGCCAGGCTGGCCGAGGCCCGCGCGGAAATCCGGCGCTTTCACCACCAGCTGTGCACCACCCGCGTGCTCGACCCGGCCTGCGGCAGCGCCAACTTCCTCTACGTCACGCTCGAACACCTCAAGCGCCTCGAAGGCGAAGTGCTCAACCAGCTGCACGAGCTCGGCCACGCGCAAGACCAGCTCGGCTTCGAGGGCGAGACAGTGACCCTGCAGCAGCTGCTGGGCATCGAGCTCAACCCCCGCGCCGCCGCCCTGGCCGAGCTGGTGCTGTGGATCGGCTGGCTGCAATGGCACATCCGCGCCCGCGGCAACGCCGCCGTGGCCGAACCCGTGGTGCACGACTACCGCAACATCGACTGCCGCGACGCCGTGCTGGCCTGGGACGCGCAAGAACCCGCCCACGACGCCGCCGGCCAGCCGCGCACCCGCTGGGACGGCGTCACCTACAAGCGCCACCCCGTCACCGGCGAGCCCGTGCCCGACGAAGCCGCGCAGGTGCCCCAGTGGCGCTACGTCGGCGCCCGCCCGGCCGCCTGGCCGCGGGCCGACTTCATCGTCGGCAACCCGCCCTTCATTGGCAACAAACGCATGCGCGAAGCGCTGGGCGACGGCTATGTCGAGGCCCTGCGCGCCGCCTGGCCCGACGTGCCCGAAAGCAGCGACTTCGTCATGTACTGGTGGCAGCGCGCCGCCCGGCAGGTGGCCGCCGGCCAGGCGCGGCGCATGGGCCTGATCACCACCAACAGCCTCACCATGGTGTTCAACCGCCGCGTCGTGCAGGCCGCCCTGGCGGCGGGCACGCACCTGGAGATGGCCATTGCCGACCACCCCTGGGTCGACTCCGCCGGCAACGCCGCCGTCCGCATCGCCATGACGGTATTGGCTGCCGGAAGCGGAGAAGGCGAATTGTTGACCGTTACCGATGAACAGCCTGCCGAGCATGGAGAGTCAGCAGTGACACTGGCCGCGCAATCGGGACTCATTCATGCGGATCTGACGGTGGGCGCGAATACAGCCAACCTGAAAGCGCTACAAGCAAATAAGGGGCTGGCTTGCCCCGGTGTTCAGCTCTCCGGGCAAGGCTTCCTTCTCTCACCATCCGACGCCGAAGCTATGCGGGCCGCAGGCAGCGGTGCATTGGTCAAACGGTACTTCACGGGCCGCGATTTGATGCAAGCCATGCGGGAACAGTATGTTCTGGATACGTTGGGGTTCGACTCGCAGGCTTTGCGAGATGCGCACCCTGTGGCCTATCAATGGCTCTACGATAAAGTCAAACCAGAACGCGAGGCGAAGCGCAGCACAACCCCTGATTCGATTGAGTACGCCGAACGTTGGTGGCTGTTCTCCAAGCCGCGCCCAAAATTTCGACAATCGCTAACGGGGCTTTCCCGCTTTCTCGTTACTTCGCGTACTGCCCGGCATCGCATCTTTCAGTTCACCGAGTCTTCCTCGCTACCTGAAACCAAGGTGCTGATCGTCGCACTCGACGATGCATATTTTCTTGGTGTATTGCAGTCGTCAACCCACATCGTGTTTGCCAACCAAACTGGCGGCTGGCTGGGCGTCGGCAACGATTCCACGTACAACCACAGCGATTGCTTTGAGAAATTCCCCTTTCCGGGCAACGACACCGGCCTGACGAGCGAGCTGCGCCAGCGCATCGCCGCGCTGGCCGAGCAGATCGACCAGCATCGCAAGCGCGTGCTGGCGCCGGCGGCCGGGCACGCGGGCCTGACGCTCACCGGTCTGTACAACGTGCTGGCCGCGCTGCGCGAAGGCCGCGCGCTCACCGCCAAGGAGCAGGCCATCCACACCCAGGGCCTGGTGGGCGTGCTGCGCGAGCTGCACGACGAGCTGGACGCCGCCGTGCGCGCCGCCTACGGCCTGCCCGCCAGCGCCACCACCGACGACGTCCTGGCCGAGCTGGTGCGCCTGAACGCCCGCCGCGCCGCCGAAGAAGCCCAGGGCCAGGTGCGCTGGCTGCGCCCGGCCTTCCAGCAGGCGCCCGCCGCGCCCGCCGATCAACCCCTGCCCGGCCTGGCCCCGGCCGACGCGCCCGAAGCCGTGGCCGAGGGCACGGCCGATGCCGCGTCGCCCGCCGCCCCCGCGCACCGCCCGCCCTGGCCGGCGGCGCTGCCGGCGCAAATCCGCCTGCTGGCCGACACCCTGGCCGCCAGCGCCACGCCGCTGTCGCTGGAGCAGCTGGCCGCGCGCTTTCAGGGCAAGGGCCGCTGGCGCGAGCGCCTGCCCACCCTGCTGGACACCCTGGCCGCGCTGGGCCGCGTGCAGCCGCAGGCCGACGGCCGCTGGGCCGCGCTGCGCTGAGCCGGGCACGGAACAAGGTCTCCGGGTAGTATGAAAATCATAGCTGCTGGCGCTTGCTGCTGGCGCGCCAGAGACACTTTTTGCTTGTAATCCGGGGGCTGCCGCAAGACCGCCGCCGCCCCGCTACCATCACTGCCCATGACCGACCCACTTGCCCACCTGATCGAGCGCGCCGAGCAGCTCATCACCCGCATCGAATCCGTGCTGCCGCGGCCCCTGTCGGCGCCCGACTGGTCGCAGGCCGTGGCCTGGCGCTATCGCAAGCGCGCCGGCGGCCACGGCGTGCTGGAGCCGGTGCGCCACGTCGGCGCCATCGCGCTGGCCGAGCTGAAGGAGATCGACGCGCAGAAGGACAAGATCGAGCGCAACACGCGCCAGTTCGTCGAGGGCAAGCCGGCCAACAACGTGCTGCTGACGGGCGCGCGCGGCACCGGCAAGTCCTCGCTCATCAAGGCCTGCCTGAACGCCTATGCGCCGCGGGGCCTGCGCCTGATCGAGGTGGACAAGCAGGACCTGACGGATTTGCCCGACATCGTGGAGGTGGTGGCCGGCCGGCCGGAGAAGTTCATCGTCTACTGCGACGACCTGAGCTTCGAGGAGGGCGAGCCGGGCTACAAGGCGCTGAAAAGCATTCTGGACGGCAGCGTGGCGGCCAGCACGCCCAATGTGCTGGTCTACGCCACCAGCAACCGCCGCCACCTGCTGCCCGAATACATGAAGGACAACCTGAGCTACACCCACACCGACGATGGCGAGCTGCACCCGGGCGAGGTGGTGGAAGAAAAAATCTCGCTGTCCGAGCGCTTTGGCCTGTGGGTCAGCTTCTACCCCTTCAGCCAGGACGAATACCTGGCCATCGTGGCGCAGTGGCTGGGCGCGCTGGGCGCCAGCCCGGCGCAGATCGCTAGCGCGCGGCCCGAGGCGCTGGTCTGGGCGCTGGAGCGCGGCTCGCGCTCGGGGCGGGTGGCGTATCAGTTTGCGCGCGATTTTGTGGGGAGGACATGATCCCCCCTGAGTCGCCTGCGGCGCCTTCCCCCCAGGGGGACAACGCCAGTGGCCGGCGCGGGTCCGGCCACGGCGTTCGCTGGCGTGGCTTGCTCCGCAGCCGTTGGATGACGCGCGGCGGGCGCTCTGCCTGTGGGAGCGGCCTTGGCCGCGATGCAGCGTCGGCTGTGTTACTGCCCCTTCGCAGCCCAGGCCGTTCCTGCGGGGAAACTGAAGCGCCATGAGCCATGACCCGAATCAGGTGCTGACCGCGGACGGCCATCTGCGGCGCGAGCAGGCGGGCGAGCGGGCGGTGGTGGATGTGGCGGTGGGCGTGCTGATCCGGCCCGACGGGCGTTTTCTGCTGACTTCGCGCCCGCCGGGCAAGGTGTATGCGGGCTACTGGGAGTTTCCGGGCGGCAAGCTGGAGCCGGGCGAGAGCGTGCAGGCGGCGCTGGCGCGCGAGCTGCACGAGGAGCTGGGCCTGGACATCGACCCGGCCGATGTGCGGCGCTGGCGCGAGCAACTGGTGGACTACCCGCACGCGCTGGTGCGGCTGCACTTCTGCCAGCTGCGCGCGTGGCGCGGCGAGCTGCTGATGCGCGAGGGCCAGGCCTTCGCGTGGGAGTCGCTGCCGGTCGGCGTGTCGCCGGTGCTGCCGGGCGCGCTGCCGGTGCTGGACTGGCTGCGGGCCGAGCCAGCGGCTTGAGATCGCTATTATTTAGGTAGCTGCTGGCGCTCGCCAGTCATGCGCCAGAGCCTGATTTATGGCTCTTCTCGCGAATGAGGGTAATGGCCTGCGAGACAAGGCTTTGAATGGTGGTTTATTGGAAACCGCCAACCTCCGAACGCAGAGGACGCAGAGATTTCGCAGAGGACGCGGAAAGCAAGAGGATCCATCGGTTTTCTTTGCGTCCTCTGCGAATCCTTTGCGTCCTCTGCGTATGGCTGTTCATTTTTCTCATGCGTCGTGTCGCGGTGCGGCACTGATCAAGTACCTCGCCATCATTCGCGAGTAGAGCCTGATTTATTGCTGAAACCGGGGCGCGGGCGGGCTGTTGGCGACAGGCTGGTCGGCGCCGTCGTCGTCGCGGGCGTCGACGCGAAAGCTTTCGCTGGCCCAGGCGCCCAGGTCGTGCTGGCGGCAGCGCGCGCTGCAAAACGGGCGGAAGGGGTTGTCGGGCGCGTAGCGGCTGGGGCCGCCGCAGGCCGGGCAGGGCACGGTGCGTGGGGTGCCGGGCGGGGCGGTGTCGGGCGGGTTCATGCGGTCAGACGCACAGCGCCAGCTCGAAGGGCGCGTCCTCGCGCGCGAGGTGCAGCTTGCCCTCGGCGTCCTGGCGCATCAGGCGCACCGACACCATCAGGCGGTTGCCGCTGATTTCGGGGATCAGCTGCGTGGATTCGTCGATGCGCAGGCGCAGCAGCTGAAAGCTCCGGCCCTGCGGCAGGGTTTGCTGGAACTGGCCGGCCGTGGCCATCATCTTGTGGGGCTGGCCGGAGTCGCGCAGGATTTGCAGCAGCAGCGCGATGGCGCGCGCCATGGGCGCCAGCGTGGCGGCCCAGCGGTGCAGCTCGGCACGGCGCGCGGCGGGCTGGCCGTGCTGCCAGGCGTGGTAGGCCGGCAGGTCGAAGCCGCAGGTGCCGCCGGGGATGACGGCGCGGCTGCGGATGGCCATCAGCCATTCGTTGTCGGTCAGCTCGTGGCCGGGCTTGCCGTGCTGCTGGCTGAGCTGGGTGAAGGCCTCGTCCAGGCTGGCCAGCATGGTCTCCAGCGAGGCCTCGGACACGGCGGGGTTGCCGCGGTAGCTGGCCAGGTGGCTCTTCTGCTTGTCCAGGTCCTTGAGCACGTCGGACTTCAGGTCGGCGCGGGCGCAGACGTCCATCGCCTCGAACAGGGTGATGAGCGCGAAGTGGTGGTCCAGCGGCGCGTCGCGGGGCATGAGCTGGCCCAGGCGGCCAAACAGGTGCTCCAGCCGGAGGTAGGTGCGGATGCGTTCGTTGAAGGGGTACTCGTACAGGATCACGCGCGGCGCCTTGTCAAGGTCGGGCGCATCATATCCCGAAGGCGTGCACCAGCTCACGCACCTGGGCGCGCAGGGCCTCCAGCGTCACGCCGGTGCCGTTGTGGATCACCGCGTCGGCCGCCGCCAGCCGCTGCTCGCGCGTGGCCTGGGCGGCCAGGATCTGCTCGATCTGCGCGCGCGGCAGCTGGTTGCGCGCCATCACCCGGGCGATCTGGGTCTCGGGCTCGCAGTCGACCACCACGATGCGGTCGACCTTCTCGCGCCAGCGCGCGAGCGACTCGACCAGCAGCGGCACGTCGAACACCAGCAGGGCGTGGCCGCTGGCCAGGGCCTGGCGCGCCTGGCGCTCGGTTTCGGCACTCACCAGCGGGTGGACGATGGCTTCCAGGCGCTGGCGCGCGCCGGCGTCGCGAAACACCAGCTCGCGCATGGCGGCGCGGTCCAGCGCGCCGTCGGCGGCGATCAGCCGCGGGCCGAATTCACGCGCGATGGCGGGCAGCGCGGCGCCGCCGGGGGCGGTGCTGGCGCGCGAGATGGCGTCGGCGTCGATGAGGGCGGCGCCCAGTTCGGCCAGCATGGCGGCCACCGTGCTCTTGCCGCTGCCGATGCCGCCCGTCAGGCCGATGCGCAGCGCCACGGCTACAGCCCGACGACGCGCAGGATGGTCTGCGGCCCGAACACCATGGCGGTGATGCCGGCCATCGCCAGGAACGGGCCGAAAGGCACGACGCCGCCTTCGCGCAGCGAGCTGGACAGCTTCATGCCGATGCCCACCAGCGCGCCGATGACCGAGGCCATCAGGATGATCGGCACCAGCGCCTGCCAGCCAAACCAGGCGCCCAGGGCGGCGAACAGCTTGAAGTCGCCAAAGCCCATGCCTTCCTTGCCGGTGGCCAGCTTGAAGCCCCAGTAGACCAGCCACAGCGACAGGTAGCCGGCCACCGCGCCCCACACGGCGTCGCTCAGGCGCGCGTCGGTCAAGCCCAGCGTGGCGGCGATCAGGCCCAGCCACAGCAGCGGCAGGGTCAGGTCGTCGGGCAGCAGGGTGGTGTCCCAGTCGATCAGGGTGAGCGCCACCAGCACGGCGGCGAACACGCACCAGGCGGCGGCGCTCCAGCCCCAGCCCCAGCGCCACGCGCACCAGGCGAACAGCAGGCCGGTGACCAGCTCGACCAGCGGGTAGCGCAGGCCGATGGGCGTGCCGCAGGCCGAGCACTTGCCGCGCAGCGCCAGGTAGCTGAGCACGGGGATGTTCTCGAACCAGCGGATCTGGTGGCCGCAATGGCCGCAGCGCGAACGCGGCACCAGCAGGTTGAAGGCGTCCTGCGTGGCGGGGGGCTGGCCGTTCAGCTCGGCGCATTCGGCCGCCCACTGCCGCTCCATCATCTTGGGCAGGCGGTGGATGACGACGTTCAGGAAGCTGCCGATGAGCAACCCGAGCAGGCCGCCCACGGCGGCCATGAGCACGAGACTGTCGGGCATCAGACCACCTGGCCGAGCTTGAAGATGGGCAGGTACATCGACACCACGATGCCACCGATGATGGTGCCCAGCACGACGATGATGATGGGCTCCATCAGGCTGGACAGGCCGGCCACCATTTCGTCGACTTCGGCCTCGTAGAAGTCGGCGGCCTTGCCCAGCATGTGGTCGAGCGCGCCGGATTCCTCGCCGATGGCGGTCATCTGCAGCACCATGCTGGGGAACACGTTGGCGTTGGTCATGGCCGCGGTCAGGCTGGTGCCGGTGGCGACTTCGGTCTGGATCTTGTCGGTGGCGTCCTTGTAGAGCGAGTTGCCGGCGGCGCCGCCCACCGAGTCGAGCGATTCGACCAGCGGCACGCCGGCGGCGAACATGGTGGACAGCGTGCGCGTCCAGCGGGCGACCACGGCCTTGTCGATCAGCTCGCCGAAGATGGGGATCTTCAGCAACAGCCGGTCCATGAACGCCTGCATGCGCTCGTTGCGCTTCCAGGCCTGCATGAAGAAGTACACGCCAAAGCCCAGGCCGCCGAAGATCAGCCACCACCACTTGACGAAAAATTCGCTCATGGCGATGACCAGCAGCGTCGGCGCCGGCAGGTCGGCGCCGAAGGAGCTGAACACTTCCTTGAACGCCGGGATGACGAAGATCATGATGATCGCCACCACCACGAAGGCCACGACGATGACCGCGATGGGGTACATCAGCGCCGACTTGATCTTGGACTTGATGGCCTCCGTCTTTTCCATGTAGGTGGCCAGACGGTCCAGCAGGTCTTCCAGGATGCCGGCGGCCTCGCCGGCTTCGACCAGGTTGCAGTACAGGCTGTTGAAATACAGCGGGTACTTGCGGAAGGCGGCCGACAGCGAGGTGCCGGTCTCGATGTCGGCGCGGATGTCGTTGAGCAGCTTGGTGACGCTGGGGTTGGGGTTGCCGCGCGCCACGATGTCGAACGACTGCAGCAGCGGCACGCCGGCCTTCATCATGGTGGCCAACTGGCGCGTGAAGATGGCGATGTCCTTGGGCTTGATGCGCTTGCCCGAGCGCATGCGCCGCTTCTTGATCTTGGTGACGAACACGCCTTGCCGGCGCAGCGAGGCCTGGACCTGGTTTTCACCGGCGGCGCGGGTTTCGCCGCGCACGATCCGGCCGTTGCGGTCCTTGCCTTCCCATTCGTAGACGAATTCCTTGACGCCCTTGGCGCCAGCGACTTGAGTTGCCATGTGTTGCCCTGTGTTCTGTCCTTGTCAGGGAGTGCCGGTCATTCGTTGGTCACGCCCAGCACTTCCTCCAGCGAGGTCACGCCGGCCCTGACCTTGTGCAGACCCGACATGCGCAGGGACCGCACGCCTTCGCGCCGCGCCTGCTCGGCGATTTCCAGTTCGCTGCCATCGGCCAGGATGATGCGCTGGATGGCCTCGCTGATCGGCATGACCTCATAGATGCCGACGCGACCCTTGTAGCCGTTGTGGCAGGCGGCACAGCCCACCGGACCATAGGGCTTCCAGTTGCCGTTCAGATCTTCGTCGCCAAACCCCGCTTCCTTCAGCGTCTCGCGCGGTATGTCCACCGGCGCCTTGCACTGCGCGCACAGGCGGCGCGCCAGGCGCTGCGCCGAGATCAGGATCACGCTGGAGGCGATGTTGAAGGGCGGGATGCCCATGTTGCGCATCCGCGTCAGCGTGGCCGGGGCGTCGTTGGTGTGCAAGGTGGACAGCACCAGGTGGCCGGTCTGCGCGGCCTTGATGGCGATGTCGGCGGTTTCCAGGTCGCGAATCTCGCCGACCATGATGATGTCCGGGTCCTGGCGCAGGAAGGCGCGCAGCGCCACCGCGAAGGTGAGCCCGGCCCGTTCGTTGACGTTGACCTGGTTGACGCCCGGCAGGTTGATTTCCGACGGGTCCTCGGCGGTGGCGATGTTGACGCCCGGCTTGTTGAGCAGGTTCAGGCAGGTGTAGAGCGACACCGTCTTGCCCGAGCCCGTGGGGCCGGTGACCAGGATCATGCCGTAGGGACGCTCGATGGCCTTGAGCAGGCGCTCCTTTTCCTCGGGTTCGTAGCCCAGGGCGTCGATGCCCAGCTTGGCGCTGCTCGGATCCAGGATACGGATCACGATCTTTTCGCCGAACAGCGTGGGCAGGGTGCTGACCCGGAAGTCGATCACCCGGTCGGGGCCCATCTTGAGCTTCATGCGCCCGTCCTGCGGCACGCGCTTTTCCGAGATGTCCAGGCGCGAGAGCACCTTGATGCGCGAGGCCAGCTTTTCCTTGATGGCGGGCGGGGGCGAAGCGATCTCGCGCAGTTCGCCGTCGATGCGAAAACGCACGCGGTACTGGTGCTCGTAGGGTTCGAAGTGCAGGTCGGAGGCCCGCATGTTGACGGCGTCGACCATCATCTTGTGCAGGAACTTGACGACGGGGGCGTCCTCGACCTCGGTCTGCGACGTATCCGAATCGTCGGTCTGGCCGTCGGAGGAGGCCAGCGAGGCTTCGTCGAACTCGAAGTCGCCGCCGATGATGCTGTCCATCGCGTCGGAAACCGACTTGCCGTGGACTTCGATCAGGCGCGACAGCTTGTCGTGCTCGGCGATCACCCATTCGACGCTCATCTGCGTCGCGAACTTGACCTTCTCGGCGGCTTCGTGATCGGACGGATCGGCCGTGGCGATGATCAGGCGGCCGCCCCGTTTGTTCAGTGCCAGGATGCGGTGGTGGGCCGAGAGCTTGGGGTCGAGCAGGTCTCGGGGCAGGCGCTCCATGTCCAGGGCATCGACATCGAGCAGCGGGGCCGAGAACGCCTGCGCCATGGTGTGCGCCAGGTCGGCGGCCGAGACGGCGCCCGACTGTGTCAGCTCGCCGATGAACGGGCGGTTGGCCGCCTTGGCCCTGCGAAAGACCTCGTCGGCGGTCTGCTGAGTGATCTTGCCGGCCATGACCAGCGCGCGCCCGACCCCGGGCAGGGCGGCTGGCAGGCTGGTTTTAGAAACGGGATCGGCAATGGCCATGGAAAAACGTCATCCAAAAGGCTAAAAAAGCCTCTCCATCATCGCTGATCAGTGAATATCTGTAAACGATGATGCTCCCGGAATGTGTGCATCAATCGACACATTCACGGGCTGACGACCGGCCAGGTCGCCACCCGATGGAAAAGGGGAGGAATTTGGTCGGGGTGAGAGGATTCGAACCTCCGGCCTCTACGTCCCGAACGTAGCGCTCTACCAGGCTAAGCTACACCCCGATGGTGCCCGGCCTGATGATGTCTCAAGAGCGCCGGTGCAATAGCTGAGCCGCCAATTCTAGCAAACTGTTGGCGTACTCATTGGCCGGCAGCGCGCGCGCGGCGGTCATGGCGCGTTCCGCCTGTGCCATCGCTGCAACACGGGTGGCTTCCAGCGCACCGGTGCGGCGGACGATGTCGATGATCCGCGGCAGCTCCTGCGTGCTGCCGGACTCGATCGCCTGGCGCACCACGCGGGCCTCCTGGGCATTGCCCAGTCGCATGGCCTGGATCAGCGGCAGCGTGGCCTTGCCTTCGCGCAGGTCGTCGCCCAGGTTCTTGCCCATTTCGCCGCTGTCGCCGTCGTAGTCGAGCACGTCGTCGATGACCTGAAAGGCGGTCCCGAGCGACTGGCCGTACTCGGCGCAGGCTGCTTCCAGCGGCGGCGGGCTGTCGGCCAGGATCGCCGCCAGCCGGCAGCTGGCCTCGAACAGCTTGGCGGTCTTGGAGCGGATGACGCGCAGGTAGGCCGCTTCGTCCAGCGAAGCGTCGTGCATGTTCATCAGCTGCAGCACTTCGCCTTCGGCGATGACATTGGTGGCGTCGGCCAGCACCTGCATGACGCGCATGTTGCCGCTCTCGACCATCATCTGGAAGGCGCGCGAATACAGGAAATCGCCCACCAGCACGCTGGCCGGGTTGCCGAACGTCTCGTTGGCGGTGGCGCGGCCGCGGCGCAACGTCGATTCGTCGACCACGTCATCGTGCAGCAGGGTGGCCGTGTGGATGAACTCGACCACCGCCGCCAGGGTGTGGCGCTGCGGGTGGGGGCAGCCGAGCGCCTGGCACATCAGCAGCAGCAGCACCGGGCGCAGTCGCTTGCCACCCGACGACACGATGTAGCCGGCCACCTGACCCACCAGGGGCACGTCCGAATCGAGGCGACGCGAAATGATGGCATCGACCTGGCGCATGTCGTCGGCGGCCAGGGCCAGCGCGCGAGTGGTGGGAGTCTGAGAGGCGGTCAAGAGCAGCAGTGGCGTGAGGCGTCGGGCGCGGCGCGCGCTGGACGCCGCAAGCGGCGCCGATTATAGGTTTGCCATTGATGGCGCCCGTGGAGAAGGCGGTCGGCGCGAGCCGGGTTTGTCGGCGCGGGGCAAGATCGCTATAATGCCCGGTTCTGCCAGAAATCCGTCTGGTGGATCAATCGGATCAAAGGATTTGAGTTCATGTACGCGGTCATAAAAACCGGTGGCAAGCAGTATCGCGTGGCTGCCGGCGAAAAAATCAAAGTAGAACAGATTGCTGCGGACGTTGGCCAGGAAATCACGCTCGATCAGGTGCTCGCTGTCGGCAACGGCAGCGACTTGCAGATCGGCGCCCCCCTGGTGTCCGGCGCCACGGTCGTGGCGAAGGTGCTGAGCCACGGCAGGCACGACAAGGTGCGCATCTTCAAGATGCGCCGTCGCAAGCACTATCAGAAGCGCCAGGGCCATCGCCAGGGCTATACCGAACTCGAGATCGGCGCCATCAACGGCGTCGGCGCGTCCAAGGAGTAACACACCATGGCACAGAAAAAAGGCGGCGGCTCCACGCGAAACGGCCGCGATTCCAAGCCCAAGATGCTGGGCGTGAAGGTGTTTGGCGGCCAGACGGTGAGCGCCGGCTCCATCATCGTGCGTCAGCGCGGCACCAAGTTCCACCCCGGCGCCAACGTGGGCGTGGGCAAGGACCACACCCTGTTCGCACTGGTGGATGGGCAGGTGTCCTTCGCCACCAAAGGGGCGCTGAATCGGCAGGTCGTTCAGGTGTCGCCCGCCGCCTGAGGCGCCGCTCCCGTGCGCCATCGCCACAAGCCCCGCCCGACGGCGGGGCTTTGGTGTTTTTGACGCACAACTACTGGGATATGCCCCATGAAATTCGTTGACGAGGCCTACATCGAAGTCGCCGCGGGTGATGGCGGCAATGGTTGCTCCTCGTTCCGGCGCGAAAAATTCCGTGAGTTCGGTGGCCCGGACGGCGGCAACGGCGGGCGCGGCGGCCATGTGTTCGCGCTGGCCGACCCGAACCTGAACACGCTGATCGACTTTCGTTACGCGCGCCGGCACGAGGCCAGGCGCGGCCAGCACGGCATGGGCTCGGACATGTTCGGCGTCGCGGGTGATGACATCACGCTGCGGATGCCGGTGGGCACCATCATCAGCGACGCCGACACCGGCGAAGTCCTGCACGAACTGCTGCAACCGGGCGAGGTGGTGCTGGTGGCCAAGGGCGGCGACGGTGGTTTCGGCAACCTGCATTTCAAGAGTTCCACCAACCGCGCGCCACGCCAGAAGACGCCCGGCTGGCCGGGCGAGAAGCACAGTCTGAAGCTGGAACTGAAGGTGCTGGCCGACGTCGGTCTGCTGGGCATGCCCAACGCCGGCAAATCCACCTTCATTGCCGCCGTCAGCAACGCGCGGCCGAAGATTGCCGACTATCCGTTCACCACGCTGTACCCCAACCTGGGGGTGGTCCGGGTGGGGCCGGAGCAGAGCTTCGTGGTGGCCGACATTCCGGGCCTGATCGAGGGCGCCAGCGAAGGCGCCGGACTCGGCCATCAGTTCCTGCGTCATTTGCAGCGCACGCGACTGCTGCTGCACATCGTCGACATCGCGCCGTTCGACGAAGGGGTGGACCCGGTGGCGCAGGCCCGTGCCATCGTGGCCGAGCTGAAGAAATACGACAAGACGCTGCACGCCAAGCCGCGCTGGCTGGTGCTGAACAAGCTGGACATGGTGCCGCAGGCCGAGCGTGACGCCCGCGTGCGCGACTTCGTGCGTCGGTTGCGCTGGAAGGGGCCGGTGTTCCAGATCTCGGCGCTCACGCGCGAGGGCTGCGAGCCGCTGATCCAGGCGGCGTACCTGTTCGTGCGCGCGCAGCAGGTCGCGGATGCGCCCCAGGAGCCGCACGATCCGCGCTTTGACGACGCGCGCGGTGTGCAATAAAAATAATAGCTGCAGGCGTTTGCTGATCCTGCGCCAGAGCCCAAGATGATTCAAAACACAGTATCCGGAGTGCTGCGGCAGGCGCAGCGCATCGTCATCAAGGTGGGCTCCAGCCTGGTGACCAACGAGGGCCGTGGCCTGGACGAGGTCGCGATCGGCGAATGGTGTCGCCAGATGGCGTTGCTGGCCGGCGACGCACAGATGCCGCGCGAGGTCGTCATGGTGTCCAGCGGCGCCATTGCCGAGGGCATGAAGCGCCTGGGCTGGGCGCAGCGCCCCAGCGAGGTCAACGAACTGCAGGCGGCTGCCGCCGTCGGTCAGATGGGCCTGGCGCAGATGTACGAAACCAAGCTGCGCGAGCAGGGCCTGCGCAGCGCCCAGGTGCTGTTGACGCACGCCGACCTGGCCGACCGCGAGCGCTACCTGAACGCGCGTTCAACCCTGCTGACCCTGCTCGAATACCACGTGCTGCCGGTCATCAACGAAAACGACACCGTGGTCACCGACGAGATCAAGGTGGGCGACAACGACACCCTGGGCGCGCTGGTGGCCAACCTGATCGAAGCCGACCTGCTGGTGATCCTGACCGACCAGAAGGGCCTGTACACGGCTGACCCGCGTGCCAACCCGCAGGCCGAGTTGGTGCACGAGGCGCGCGCCGGTGACCCGGCGCTGGAGCGCATGGCTGGCGGCGCCGGCTCCAGCATCGGCAAGGGCGGCATGCTGACCAAGATCCTGGCGGCCAAACGAGCGGCGCGCTCCGGTGCCTCCACGGTGATCGCCTGGGGGCGCGAGCCCGACGTGCTGCTGCGCCTGTCGCGCGGCGAGCGCATCGGCACCCTGCTGGTGGCGCCGACGCAGAAGATGCAGGCGCGCAAGCAGTGGATCGCCGATCATCTGCAGTTGCGCGGGGCGCTGGTGATCGACGAAGGCGCGGTCGCCAAGCTGCGCGACGCCGGCAAGAGCCTGCTGCCCATCGGCATGACGCATGTCGAGGGCACGTTCGCGCGCGGCGACGTGGTGGCCATTCGCGATACGGCCGGCGCCGAGGTGGCACGCGGACTGGCCAATTATTCGAGTGCCGAGGCGCGCCTGCTGTGCCGCCGGCCGTCCAGCGACATCAACGCCTTGCTGGGCTACATGGCCGAGCCCGAGATGGTGCACCGCGACAACATGGTGCTGATCCGCTGACCGCGTCCCATCGCCGGTGCGTAGCGCGTTCACCTTTTGGGTGAACGCCAGCAAAGCCATGAATGCCAGCGCCCTCGCGGGTTTGGCGACGATGACAAGCGGTCAACTGACGGCTTCAGGTTCAGTAGTAGAGTGAACGATTGCCGGACTTCAGTTCGCGCACCATCTCGGGCACGGTCTGCCGCACGCCGGGGCCGAGGCAGATGCCGTCGTGTGCCAGCCGGAATGGGTGCTGCACCATCACGCTGGACTGGCCGCGCATGCTCTTCCAGCGCTCGTCAGTGCTGGGTGTCCACTCGCCGCCTTGCACCTGGCGGGCGTACACGCGGTATTCACCGGTGGCGCAGCGGATGCCTTCGTAGCTGGCGTTGACGGCGGACGGCCCGCGCGCCACTACCACGTAGCGCACGATGCCCGTCTGATGGTTGAGGGTCAGCGTCTGGGGGTCGATGCCCATGCGCACCGTGGAGGTGCGCGGCATGTCGATCTCGATCAGCCGGTCCAGGCTGTAGGCCGGCGGCGGTGGCACGGTGCCCTCCTGCCAGTCGGCGCGGTCCAGGTCGGCGTACTGCGCCGCCACCGGCGCGGCAGACAGGCCGATGCAGGCGGCCAGAGCCACGCCGGCGCCAGCACGCCAAAGGGACTGTGGCAGGCGGTTCATGGTTCTTCTCGGGGGCCGAAAGGCGAGCGTGGCACACCCTCCAGCGTCGCGCCCGGAGGCAGGGCGATGGACGGCGGCGCCGGCCGCGCGTGGCGTTCCTGGGTCTGGATCGGTGGCAGCTCGCCGTCATCGCGTGCCCGCAGGCCACCGCGCAGATAGCGATTGCGGCTGTCGCCGCGTGGCAGAAAGCGGGCCAGCTCGGTGAGCGCCATCTCGTAGACGCCGCGCTTGAACTCCACCACCACGTCCAGCGGCACCCAGTAGTCGTTCCAGCGCCAGGCGTCAAACTCGGGGTGGCTGGTGGCGCGCAGATTGAGCTGCCAGTCCTGCGCCATCAACTGAAGCAGATACCAGATCTGCTTCTGACCCTTATAGTGGCCGCGTGCGTCGCGGCGGATGAACCGGTCTGGCACCTCGTAGCGCAACCAGTCACGGGTTCGGGCGACGATGCGCACATGCTCCGGCTGCAATCCCACTTCCTCGTGCAGCTCCCGGTACATGGCCTGCTCGGGCGACTCGCCCCGGTCAATGCCACCTTGCGGAAATTGCCAGGAATGGGTGCGGATGCGCTTGCCCCAAAATACCTGATTCTTCTGGTTGAGCAGGATGATGCCGACGTTCGGGCGAAAGCCTTCCCGGTCAAGCATAATCAAACCTCGAAATTCAATAAATTGTGTCCATTATGCACGGTGCGCGTTGCCCGGCAAGTGGGCACAAACCCGCTTGCACTGCGCGCTGACGGCGCCAGACCCCCATGAAAGCCTCCCAGTTCTACATCAGCACCCTGAAAGAAGCGCCCGCCGACGCCGAAATCGTCAGTCACCAGCTCATGACGCGCGCCGGCATGATCAAGAAGCTGGGCGCCGGCATCTACACCTACATGCCCATGGGCCTGCGCGTGATCCGCAAGGTCGAGGCCATCGTGCGCGAGGAGATGAACCGCGCCGGCGCCGTCGAATGCGTGATGCCGGTCGTCCAGCCGGGCGAGCTGTGGGGCGAGAGCGGGCGCTTCCAGACCATGGGCCCTGAATTGATGCGCATCAAGGATCGCCACGAGCGCGACTTCGTGGTGCAACCGACCAGCGAGGAGGCGGTGACCGACATCGCACGCCAGGACCTGCGCAGCTACAAGCAGCTGCCGCGCAACCTCTATCAGATTCAGACCAAATTCCGCGACGAGCGCCGGCCGCGCTTCGGCCTGATGCGCGGGCGCGAATTCATCATGAAGGACGCCTACAGCTTCGACCGCGACGAGCCGGGCGCCAAGAAGAGCTACCAGGTGATGGCGCAGGCCTACCGGGCGATCTTCGACCGCTTCGGCCTGCGCTACCGCGCGGTGGCGGCCGATTCGGGCGCCATCGGCGGCGACCTGAGCGAAGAATTTCAGGTGATTGCCGCCACCGGCGAAGACGCCATCGTCTACTGCCCCGGCAGCGACTACGCCGCCAACATGGAAAAGGCCGAGGCCCTGGCGCCCGCCGGCCCGCGCCCGCAAGCGGCGCAGGCCATGGCCAAGGTGCCGACGCCCGGCAAGGCCACCTGTCCCGAGGTGGCCGAGCTGCTGGGCCTGCCGCTGGCGCGCACCGTCAAGTCGCTGGTGCTGGCCACCGACAAGCTGGACGAGCAGGGCGCGGTTGCCCAGTCCCAGATCTGGCTGCTGCTGCTGCGCGGCGACCACGACATGAACGAGATCAAGGCCAGCAAGGTGCCGGGGCTGAACGCGGGCTTCCGGTTCGCCACCGTGCCCGAGATCGTGGCGCACTTCGGCACGCCGCCCGGCTACCTGGGGCCGATCGGCCTGAAGCTGCCGGTCAGGGTGGTGGCCGACCGCGAGGTGGCCATGATGGCCGACTGGGTCTGCGGCGCCAATGAGGCGGACTTTCACCTGACCGGCGTCAACTGGGGGCGCGACCTGCCCGAGCCCGATGTGGTGGCTGATCTGCGCAACGTGGTCGCCGGCGACGCCTCGCCCGACGGCAAAGGGCTGCTGGCGATCGAGCGCGGCATCGAGATCGGCCACATCTTCTACCTGGGCACCAAGTACAGCCGCGCCATGGACGCCACCTTCCTGGACGAGGACGGCAAGCCCAAGCCGTTCGAGATGGGTTGCTACGGCATCGGCATCACGCGGCTGCCGGCGGCGGCCATCGAGCAGAACCACGACGAGCGCGGCATCGTCTGGCCCGACGCCATCGCGCCCTTCACCGTCGTCATCTGCCCGGTCGGCATGGACCGCAACGAATCCGTGAAGGCTGCCGCCGAGCGCCTGTACGCCGAGCTGCTGGCCGCTGGCGTGGACGTGATCCTGGACGACCGCGGCGAACGCCCGGGCGTGATGTTTGCCGACTGGGAGTTGATCGGTGTGCCGCACCGTGTCACCATTGGTGACAAGAGCCTCAAGGAAGGCCAGGTGGAATACCAGCATCGCCGCGATGCCGCCGCCACGCGGGTGCCGGTGGACGGCATCGCGGCCTTCGTGAAAGGCCGGCTGTCGGCGTGACGCCGCGCCGGGTGTGCTCTGGAGGTACCGCGGGAGTGGACAGAAGAAAGGCCATCCAGCGCTTGATGGTCGTGCCCGGGGCGCTGCTATTTCAGGAGCGCGCGCAGGCTGGCGGACAACTGGAAGAGCCGCTGGCCGATTCGGTGCGCACGGCGCTGTCATCGGCGATCGCCAACGACGCGCCACCGGTGCCGGTGTTCGCCTCGACCGAGGCGCGCCTGGCCTATCTGCGCTGGCTGTCGGGCATGAGTGACCGGCTCTACGGTCGCAAGAAGGACTTCAACACCCGCATCGAGTTCCTGCAGACCGTGTGGTACGAGGCGCAGCGTGCCGGGCTGGACGTGTCGTTGGTGATGGGATTGATCCAGGTCGAAAGCGCGTTTCGCAAGTACGCCGTCTCCAGCGTCGGCGCGCGCGGCTACATGCAGGTGATGCCGTTCTGGAGCCGCGTCATCGGCGACGGTGACCCCGGCAAGCTGTTTCACATGCAGACCAACTTGCGCTTCGGCTGCGTCATCCTGCGCCACTACCTGGAGCGCGAACGGGGCGACCAGTTCATGGCCCTGGGGCGCTACAACGGCTCGCGCGGCCAGCCGCAGTACCCGAACGCCGTGTTCGGCGCCCAGAAAAAGTGGCAATTCAGCGCTTAGATCATGTCTGGCAAGCGCGAGCAGCTATCAAAATGGTAGTTAACTGGACGGCGCGGGGTCGCTGCGCGTGACCAGCACCTGGTCGATCCGGTAGTTGTCCACGTCCATCACCTCGAAGCGGTGGCCTCCCCACAGCACGCTGTCGGTGCGGCGCGGCACGCGGCGCAGCATCACCATCAGAAAGCCGGCCAGCGTGTCGTAGGCCTCGGCGCTGGGCAGATCGTCCAGGTTCAGCGCGCGCTGCACGTCGGCCATCGGCGTGTGGCCGTCGATCAGCCAGGAGCCGTCGTCGCGCAGCACGATCGGCTCCTCGTCCTCGGGCGTGACCAGCTCGCCCATCACCGTGCTCATCACGTCGTTGAGCGTGACCACGCCGACGACGGTGCTGTATTCGTTGACGATCAGCGCGAAGTCCTCGTGCTGCTGGCGGAACTGGTGCAGCACCTCCGACAGGCTCAGGCTGTCGGGCACCACCACCACCTTGTGCAACAGGTGCGGCTCGGTCAGGTCGATCGGGCGCTGGTTGAGCACGCGCTGGAACAGGTCCTTGGCGTCCACGTAGCCCAGCACCCGGTCGAGCTCGCCCTCGCACACCGGGTAGGTCGAAAACGGCTCGGCGGCGATGCGCAGGCGCACCTCGGCGTCGCCGGCGTCGTGGCGCAGCCAGGCAATGCGGTCGCGCGGCGTCATGGCGCTGGTGACGGTGCGCGTGTCCAGCCCGAACACGTTCTCGATCACCTGCTGCTCGGGCCGATCCAGCACTCCGGCCTGGGTGCCGGCCTCGGCCAGCGCCAGGATGTCGTCCGGCGTGATGCGCTCGTCGCGCTGCATGGGCAGGCCCAGCAGGCGCATCACCAGGTCGGTGCAGCGGGTGTACAGCCAGACGATGGGCTTGAACAGCAGCAGCACGTGCGCCATCGGCCCGACCACGGCCATGGCCACGCGCTCGGGCTCGGCCATGCCCAGGCGCTTGGGCACCAGATCGGCGAACACCACGAACACCGAGGTCACCGCCGCCACCGAACCGACCAGCGACAGGCTGGCGGCCGTGCGCTCGGGCAGCCACGGCCGCAGCGCCTCGGCCAGGTAGGGGCCCAGCAGACCTTCGCCGACGATGCCGCCCAGGATGGCGACGGCGTTCAGGCCGATCTGCACGGTGGTGAAATAAAAGCCTGGCTGCTCCTGCACCCGCAGCACGCGCAGCGCGCGGGCGTCCCCGTCGTCGGCCAGCTGGCGCAGGCGCAGGCGCCGCGAGGCGGCCAGCGCGATCTCGGCCAGCGAGAAAAAGGCGCTGACCACGATCAACAGGGCGATGAGCAGCAGGCTTTGGGTCAGGTTCATGCAACAGGGGCGCGGCCATCGGGGACGCGACCGGCGCCAGGCGTTGCAAGGCAGTTTACACAGCGGCGTGGGGCGTCGTGCGCTGACCGTGGCAGGCCGTCACAGGCGGCGGGCGGCGGCCTTCCTATAATTTTTGCGAAGCGGCAGCGGCTGGATGTCTGCCGACACAACGGGCGCCGCCACCGCGGGCGCCGTTCCTACACGCGACGAATCGAGGTTCTTCATGTTCGATGTCTTCATTCGCGAAGCCGGTGCGCGCTTCGGCCTGGGCGACAAGGCCCTGACGGTGGCGCAGATGCTGCTGGCCGACATGACCAGCCCCGACACCGGCGGCCTGATGGGTTTTCTGGAGCGCTTCAAGGCCGCTGGCCTGGGCCCGGTGATCCAGTCCTGGCTGGGCGGTGGCCCCAGCGCGCAGCCCATCAGCAACAGCCAGCTCGAAACCGTGCTGGGCGCCAGCGGCGGCCTGCTGGCGCGCGTCACCGGGCTGCTGGAGGTCAACCGCGACGACGTCACCACCGCCATCGGCTACCTGCTGCCCGCCTTCGTCGGGCGCCTGACGCCGGGTGGCAGCCTGCCCAACGCCATCCCGCCCGAGGTGCTGAGCCTGGCCGCCGCCGGGCGCGAGCTGCTGACCGCGCCAACCGCCGTGCCGCGGGTCACGACGGCCGCCCCTGGCCTGCTGCGTTGGCTGCCCTGGGCGATCGTGGCGGCGGCGGCCGTGATCGGGCTGGCGTACTGCGGCAAGCAGGAGCGTGCCAGCAGCAGCGCGCCAACAGCGCCGGCGGTCGAATCCAGCGCCATGCCGGCGTCCGCCGCCAGCGCGGCACCGGGCGCGGTCGAGGCGGCGTCCGCGCCTGCCGCCGCCGGTGGGGCGGCACCCGCGGCCGAACCCGCCGCGGGCGTGGTCAGCCTGACCGACGCCGCGTCACGGCCCGCGCTGCAGGTGTTCTTCGACTCCGGTGCGTCCGAGGTGCCCGGGGATCTCGCGCCCCGCGCCGCCGATCTGCTGGCCTACCTGAAGGCCAACGACACGGTCAAGGCCGTCATTTCCGGCTTCAACGATCCCACCGGTGACGCCGCCGCCAATGCCGAGTTGTCCAGGCGTCGCGCCCAGGCGGTGCAGGCCGCGCTGGTGGCCGCCGGGGTGGCCGAAGACCGCACCGTGCTGGAAAAGCCGGCCGACAGCGCTGCCGCGGCCAGCAGTCTGGCGGCCGCCCGCCGCGTCGACGTGGTGTTGCGCCCCTGACGCGGGGGTCGGCGCGCGCATGAAAAACGGACGCCCAGGCGTCCGTTTTGGGGTAAGCGCGGAGCCGCTCAGGCCTTGGCGCCGATGAGCTGCTGAAGCTCGCCCGACTCGTACATCTCCATCATGATGTCCGAGCCGCCGATGAATTCGCCGCGCACATACAGTTGCGGGATGGTGGGCCACTGGCTGTAGTCCTTGATGCCCTGGCGCACGGCTTCGTCTTCGAGCACGTTGACGGTCTTGATGCCTCCGGTGTCGACGCCGCAGGCCTTCAGGATCTGGACGGCGCGGCCGGAAAAGCCGCACATCGGGAAATTGGCATCGCCTTTCATGAACAGCACGATGTCGTTGCCCTTGACGATGCCTTCGATGTGCTGCTGCGTGGTCTGATCCATGGCTGGGTGTTCCTTCAATGTGATGGACGCGATTATTCCATTGTCCCCGTGCCCTGGGCGCCGCAGGGGAATCGCATGACCGGCTTCGGCCGGTCAGCCATGAAAAAGGCGCCGCGAACGGCGCCTTGCGGGCGAAGAGCCGACGGCTTCAGGCAATCAAAAAACCCAGGCGGTCGCGGCCCTCGATCCATTTCGGCGGCTTGCCGCGCCCGGTCCAGGTCTGGCCGGTGGCGGGATCGCGGTATTTGGGCGCCACCTTGCTGGTGGCGCGGGTGACCGGCGACCGGCGACCGGCAGGAAACACGTCCTTTTCGGTCAGGCCGTATTCGGCGACGATCTGGCGAGCCCGGTTCACGGCGTCGGCAATCTCGCGCTTGCGTGCTTCCTCGATCTGTACGGACAGTGCCGCCTGCTGCTTCAGGAGTTCCTGATATGTGGCCATTCTGTTCTCTCTTTCCGATGTATGAAGGCGGGCTGAAATATATACGATTTTCAGTGGCGCTTCGTCAAGGAGCCCCCTGCATAACCTCCTGCGTCGCAGGCATCCGCGGTCTCGGGCGGTTCGCGGCGTTGCAAATCCTCGCGATAGCTGCGGCTATCGCCGCGGTTTGCGCCTTGCATCCCATTTGGATCCGCGCGTCTGTTGACCACGAGAGATTGTGCAGAGGCTCCTTAATCGTGACGAATGAAATGATGCCGGTGAGCTGCGCTAATCAACGATATCCAGCGGGCGCGCCGTGACCTTGTCGATGCGGCGGCCATCCAGGGCGCTCACCTGGAACGTCCAGCCAGCGCATTCGATCACGTCGCCGACTGCGGGCAACTGGCCGGTCTCGGCCATCAACAGCCCCGCCACGGTGTTGTATCGGCCCCTGTCCTCGTGCGGCAGGTCGTCGTCGATGTCGAGCCGGGCCTTCATTTCGTTAATGGGCATCATGCCGTCCAGTTGCCAGGTGCCGCCGCCCAGCGGCATGGCCCAGGCTTCGATATGGGCACCGGGATTGAGCTCGCCGGTAATCGCTTCCAGAAAGTCGTGCTGCGTGATCAGGCCCTGCAGCACGCCATATTCATCCACCACCAGCATCATGCGGCCCGACCTGGCGCGCAGTTGCTCCAGCAATTCCAGGCCGCTGAGGGTTTCCGGCACGAAGGTCGCCGACATGGCGTGCGTGCGCAGCGTGCCCGGTGAATCGCGGCCCAATTCCAGCAGACGGGCCACCGAGATAATCCCGGTCACATGGTCCAGTCCGCCATCGCAGACCGGATACCAGGAGTGGGCGTTCTTTTCTCCCTGGCGCGCCACATAATCCAGCGCCTCGGCCACGCTGGCCTCGGCTTTCAGCCAGTCAATATCGCTGCGTGGCACCATCAGTGAGATCAGCGAGCGGTCATCCAGGTGAAACACGTTGCGCACCATCTGGTGTTCGTGCTCCTCGATCAGGCCGGCGTCCACGCCCTCTTCGAGGCTGGCGGAGATTTCTTCCTCGGTGACCGCGCGGCCGCGCGATTCGTCGATGCGCAGCAGTTTCAGCACGCCCTGCGTGCACAGCGACAGCAGGGCCACGAAGGGCTTGGCGGACGTCGCCAGCCCCGCCATGGGTCGGGCGATCCAGCGCGCCACGGTCTCGGGAAACATCTGGCCGATGCGCTTGGGCACCAGCTCGCCGAAGATGATGGTGGTGAAGGTGATGACCACCACCACCAGGGCCGTGGCGGCGATCGAGGCGGCACCCGCGCCGAGCCCCTGGCGTGTCAGCCAGGCGGCCACCGGGCCGCTGAAGGCGGCTTCGCCGACGATGCCGTTGAGCATGCCGATCGAGGTGATGCCCACCTGCACGGTGGACAGGAACTGCGTCGGCTGCTCCATCAGCTTCAGTGCCGCGCCGGCGCCGGCGTCGCCGCTTTCCTCCATCGCCGTCAGCCGCGCCTTGCGGCTGGAGGCCACGGCCAGTTCCGACATGGCGAACACGCCGTTGAGCAGGGTGAGAAAGACGATCAGCAGCAGGTCCATGCCGGCCGGCGGTGCGCCGGGGAGAAAATCGGGAGATGGCACTCTACCTGATCGGCGACGTGCAGGGCTGCGATGCGGCCCTGGGCCGTCTGCTGGACGAACTGGCGTTTTCTCCCAGCCGCGACCGTCTGGTGCTGCTGGGCGACCTGGTCAACCGCGGCCCGCGGTCGCTGGCCGTGCTGCGGCGCGTGCAGGCCCTGGGCGACGCCGCCACCTGCCTGCTGGGCAACCACGACCTGCACCTGCTGGCCGTGTCGCTGGGGGTTCGCCCGCCGCACCGCAGCGACACCCTGGACGACATCCTGGCCGCGCCCGACCGCGAGGCGTTGCTGGACGGGTTGCGCCAGCGGCCGCTGGCCTGGCGCGAGCGGGGCGTGCTGATGGTGCATGCCGGCGTGCTGCCGCAGTGGACGGCGGCGCAGACGCTGGCGCTGGCCGGCGAGGTCGAGGCGGCGCTGCGCGGCCCCGACTGGGGCCAGTTCATGCGCCAGATGTACGGCAACCAGCCGGATGCCTGGGATGACGGGCTGGCGGGTGCCGCGCGGCTGCGCGTCATCGTCAACGCCCTCACGCGGCTGCGCTTTTGCACGCCCGCCGGTCGCATGGAATTCGCCACCAAGGAGGGCGGCGCCGCCGCCGCGCCGCCGGGCCACCTGCCCTGGTTCGACGTGCCGGGGCGCCGCACGGCCGGCGCGGTGGTGGCCTTCGGCCACTGGTCGACGCTGGGCTGGCTGGACCGGCCCGATCTGATCTCGCTGGACACCGGTTGCGTCTGGGGCGGCTGCCTGAGTGCCGTGCGCCTGGGGGCCGACGGGCACCAGCGCGAGCTGATCCAGGTGCGCTGCCCGCAGGCGCAGCAACCGGGTGGCCGGGCATGAGCGCCGCACCGGCCCGCCCGCGCGACGCCGCCGGCATGAAGCGGCTGGCGCTCGGCCTGCTGCTGGCCGCGGCTCTGCTGTACGCCCTGGCCACGGCGCTGGCGCCGCGCCATGCCGGCTGGGGCTACCTGGCGGCGTTTGCCGAAGCCGCCATGGTGGGCGCCATCGCCGACTGGTTTGCCGTGGTGGCGCTGTTTCGCCATCCGCTGGGCCTGCCGATTCCGCACACCGCCATCATCCCGTCGGGCAAGGGCCGCATCGGCGAGAACCTGGCTGGCTTCATCGCCACCCACTTCCTGGCCACCGAACAGGTGCTGGACAAGCTGCGCGAGTTCGACGCCGCCGGCCGGCTGGCCGGCTGGCTGGCGCGCCCCGCCAATGCCGAGCGGGTGGGCCGGCAACTGGCCGGCGTCGGCCGCTGGGCGGTGCAGGCGCTGGACGATGAGCACGTGCGCGGCTTCGTCGCCGACCTGGCGCGGCGCGGCCTGGGGCAGGTCGAGGTGGCGCGGCTGTCGGGCCAGCTGCTGGAGGCCATGACGCACGAGCGCCGCCACCAGGAGCTGCTGGACGGCGTGCTGGCGCAGCTGGCGCGGCTGCTGGGGCAGGACAGCGTGCAGGACGCCATCACCGAGACCATCGCGCGCGAAATCCGGGCGCTGAAGTACGTGGGGCTCGACCAGGTGGCGGCGCGCCTGGCCACGCGCAAGGTGGTGGTGGTGGTGGCGCGCACCATCATCGACATGGCGGACGACCCCGCGCACAGTCTGCGCCAGCGCTTCGACGACATGGTCGAGGGCTACGTGACGCGGCTGAAGGACGAGCCGGCGCTGCGCGAGCGCGGCGAGCGCCTCAAGCGCGAGCTGCTGGACAACCCGGCGCTGGGCGCCTGGGTCAACCAGTTGTGGAGCGAACTGCTGGCCTGGCTGCAGGCCGACATGGGGCGCGAGGATTCGGCGACCCGCCGCCACATCGCCCAGGCCACGCGCACGCTGGGCGAGCGGCTGGCGGGCGACGCCGCCGTGCGCGCCTGGATCAACGACGAGCTGCAGGCCGGCGCGCCGCGCCTGATCGAGCGCTACCGCGAGGACATCCGCCGCTACATCGCCGCGCGCGTGCAGGCCTGGGACGCCACCGAGATGACCGCCGAGCTGGAGCGCCACATCGGGCGCGACCTGCAGTTCATCCGCATCAACGGCACGCTGGTGGGCGGGCTGGTGGGACTGGCGATCCACGCCGCCACCCATTTGTGGCGCTGAATGCTACTAAATAAATAGCTGCTGGCGCTCGCTGGACGGGCGCCAGCGCCCTGTTTGACCCGCAAAGAATCAGTGGGCCGGATCGGGGGCCTTGAATAGCGCCGCCACCTTGCGCTTGGACTTGATGTTGGCCGACAGGCCGGGCCGGGCCGGCCGCGCCTTCTGCTCCCAGGCCGGGGGCTGGTCCGACGGTTCGGCCGGCGCCTCGTAAGGGCGTTCGAAGAACGGATCGGCCGGGCCGCTGGCGCGCGGCGCGGCGCCGCGCTCGGGGTGGCGGCGCTCGCCACGTTCGCGGCGGGGCTGGTCGCGGCTGTCGCCGGTTTCCTCGGACTGCCAGCGGCGGCGGCCGTCGTTGTGGCGGCCGCGGGCGCGTTCTTCCTCGAACTCGATCGGCTCGACCTCGATCTTGCGGTTCAGCAGCTTTTCCAGCTCGGCCATCAGGCGCTGGTCGTGCTTGGTCACCAGGGTGACGGCCACGCCCGAGGCGCCGGCGCGGCCGGTGCGGCCGATGCGGTGCACGTAGTCCTCGGCGTTGAAGGGCACGTCGTAGTTGAAGACCGCCGGCACGTCCTTGATGTCCAGCCCGCGCGCGGCCACGTCGGTGGCCACCAGCAGGTCGACCTCGCCGGCCTTGAAGGCCTCCAGCGACTTCAGGCGCTCGTCCTGGCTCTTGTCGCCGTGCAGGGCGGTGGTCTTCAGGCCGTCGCGCTCCAGCGCGCGCGCCAGCCGCGCCGTGCCCAGCTTGCTGTTGCAGAACACGAAGGCCTGGCGCAGTTGCTTGTCGCGCAGCACCTGGCGGATGGCGCGGCGCTTGTCCTCATCCTGAAGCAGGTAGAAGTGCTGCTCGACGGTCGACGCCGTGGCGTTGGGGCGCGCCACCTCAATCAGCACCGGGTTGCTCAGGTAGCTCTCGGCCAGGCGCTTGATCTCGGGCGAGAAGGTGGCCGAGAACAGCAAGGTGGTTCGGCCCTTGGGCAGATAGCTCAGGATGCGCTGCAGATCGGGCAGAAAGCCGATGTCCAGCATGCGGTCGGCCTCGTCCAGCACCACGTACTCGACCTGACCCAGCACCGCGGTCTTCATCTCGATGTGGTCCAGCAGGCGCCCGGGAGTGGCCACCAGCACCTCGACGCCCTTGCGCAGCTCGGCGATCTGCGGCTTCATGTCCATGCCGCCAAACACCACGGCGCTGCGCAGCTGGGTGTACTTGGCGTACTGCTTGACCTGGTCGGCCACCTGCACCGCCAGCTCGCGCGTGGGCAGCAGCACCAGCGCGCGCACGGGGTGGCGCGCCGGCGAGACCGAGGCGGTCTCGTGCTTCATCAGGCGCTGCAAGAGCGGCAGCGAAAAGGCGGCCGTCTTGCCGGTGCCGGTCTGGGCCGCGCCCATCACGTCCTGGCCCGCCAGCACCACGGGGATGGCCTGCGCCTGGATCGGCGTCATGGTCTCGTAGCCCATGTCGGCCACGGCGCGCTTGAGGGGCTCGGCCAGCGCGAGGTCTGAATAGAGGGTACTCATGTGAACCCCATATTGTCGCATCTTCATGACGAATGACCTCGCTGCGCTCGATGACCTCGCTGCGCTCGATGACCTCGCCGCTGCGCGGCTTCAATGACCGATGACGGGTGCGTCAGCGCTCGATCGGCGTCAGGGCGGCGCAGCCGCCGTCATCGAAGCGCCAGCGAGGTCATTCGTCATTTGTCATTCAAAGCCCCTGGGCGTTGAAGGTGTCGCATGCCTTCATGCTGCCGCTCTTGTAGCCCTGCATGAACCAGCGCACGCGCTGGGCGCTGGAGCCGTGGGTGAAGCTGTCGGGCACGGCGTAGCCCTGGCCGCGCTTTTGCAGCGTGTCGTCACCGATCTGCTGGGCGGCGTTGACCGCCGATTCGATGTCGTCCGCGTCCAGCCACTGCTTGGCCTGCTGCGAGCGGTTGGCCCAGATGCCGGCGTAGCAGTCGGCCTGCAGCTCCAGCCGCACCGACAACTGGTTCTGCTGCGTCTCGCTGATGCGGCCGCGCATGGAATCGACCTTGCCGGTCACGCCCAGCAGGTTCTGCACATGGTGGCCGACCTCGTGCGCCACCACGTAGGCGCGCGCGAACTCGCCCGGCGCGCCCAGCTGGCGCGTCATGGTGTCGAAGAAGTTCATGTCCAGGTACACCTTCTGGTCGCCCGGGCAGTAAAACGGCCCCATGGCCGACTGGCCCGTGCCGCAGGCCGTCGGCGTGGCACCGCGAAACAGCACCAGCCGCGGCTGGTGGTAGCGCGCGCCGCCCTGCTGGAAGATCTGGCCCCACACGTCCTCGGTCGAGGCCAGCACGGTCGACACGAAGGCGGCGTTGCGGTCATCGGCCGGCGGTGCCTTGGCCGGGCCTTGCTGCACGATCTGCGGCGAGCCGCCGCCGCCCGACAGCACGCCGATGGTGGTCAGCGGGTTGATGCCGAACACCCCCCAGGCCAGCAGCGCGATGGCGATGGTGCCGATGCCGATGCCGCGCCCGCCGATACCGAAGCCGCCCCCGCCGCCGCCGCTGCGGCGATCCTCGACGTTGTCCGACTGGCGTTCACCTTCCCACTTCATGTGCTGCTCCCCGTTGGCGCGACTTGCGCTAAATTGCCGCCATGGTAGCGGCAGCCCTGACACCCCGTGTAGCGGAAAAATCCGATCACCGTCGAATCGTTCTCGTCACCGGCTTCGATCCGTTCGGCGGCGATGCGCTCAACCCCAGCTGGCTGATCGCCCAGCGCCTGCACCGTCGGCGCGTGGCCAGCCACCTGGTGCAGGCGGCGCAGCTGCCCACGCGCTTCGACGCCGCGCTGCCACGCCTGCACGCGCTGCTGGCCGAGTGGCGCCCGGCCCTGGTGGTGTGCCTGGGGCTGGCGGCCAGCCGCGGCGCGCTGTCGATCGAGCGTGTGGCCATCAACGTGCTGGATGCGCGCATCGCCGACAACGCCGGCGCCCAGCCGGTGGACGAGCCGGTGGTGGCCGGCGCGCCGGTGGGTTATTTCAGTACCCTGCCCATCAAGGCCATGCGCCAGGCCATGCTGACGGCCGGCGTGCCGGCCGAGGTGTCGCAAACCGCCGGCACCTTTGTCTGCAACCAGGTCTTCTACGGCCTGATGCACCGGCTGGCGACCGGGCGCGGCCTGCGGCGTACGCGCGGCGGCTTCATCCACGTGCCGCCGCTGGCCGAACAGACACCGCACGGCCTGCCGTTGGAGCAGATGGTGGAGGGGCTGCGCATCGGCATCCGCACCGCGCTGACCACGGCGCACGATCTGCGCTCTGCCGGCGGGCAGATCGACTGAAGCCATGCACACCCTGCTGACGCCCGCCCAGACCGCCGAGCGCCTGCCCTGGGCGGCGCTGGCCGGCGAGATCGAGGCGCTGCTGCGCGACCCGGCGGTGCGCGTGCCCGAGCGCATCATCCTGCCCACCGCGCAGGGCGCCGTGCTGTTCGTCATGCCGGCGGCCGACGAGCGGGTGGCGATGACCAAGCTGATCAGCTTCACGCCCGCCAACGCCGGCACCGACACTCCCACCATTCAGGGTGACGTGACGGTGTTCGATGTCGCCACCGGCACGCGCCGGCTGATCCTGGACGGGCCGACCATCACCGCCCGGCGCACCGCCGCCGTCTCGGCCCTGGCGGCGCGCCGGCTGGGACCGAACCGGGCGGGGCCGATGTTGGTGGTGGGTGCCGGGGTGCAAGGGCAGGCGCACGTCGAGGCCTTTGCCGCCGTGCTGGGCGTGCAGGACTTTCGCATCGCCTCCCGGCGCCGCGCCAGCGCCGAGGCACTGGCCCGCCATGCGCGAGGGCTGGGCTTGCGCGCCGAGGTGGTGATTGATGCCGACGCCGCGCTGGCCGACTGCCCGCTGGTGGCCACCTGCACGCCGGCCAGCGCCGTGGTGCTGCGCGGCCCGGCACGGCCCGACGCCTTCATCGCCGCCGTGGGCGCCTTCACGCCGCGGATGATCGAGCTGGACGGCGCGCTGTGCCGGGCCATCGCCGCGCAGGGCCGCATCGTGATCGACACGCCCGACGCCGAGCACGAGGCGGGCGATCTGATCCAGGCCGGTGTGCCGGTGGCTGGTCTGCCCACGCTGGCGCAGGTGGTCGCAGCGGACGAAAAACCGGCGCGCGGGCCGGTGTTGTTCAAGAACTGCGGTTGGGCCGGCTGGGACTTGGCGGCGGCGCGGCTGGCGCTGCGGGAATGACGAAATGACCCCCGCCGCTGGGGCGGCGGGGATGACGCGGCGGGCGCCGCATGACTGGGGGCGTGGGCAGGCGAATCGATGCGCGCCAGCGCGCCCGCATCATTTTGTCATCGACGCCGCGCAAGCGGCGAGGTCATTCTGTCATGGGGTTTTCAGGTCTTCGGCAAGGTCACCCCGACCTGCCCCTGGTACTTGCCGCCCCGGTCCTTGTAGCTGGTCTCGCACACTTCATCGCTCTCGAAGAACAGCACCTGGGCGCAGCCCTCGCCGGCGTAGATCTTGGCCGGCAGCGGCGTGGTGTTGCTGAATTCCAGCGTCACGTAGCCTTCCCACTCGGGCTCGAAGGGTGTGACGTTGACGATGATGCCGCAGCGCGCGTAGGTGCTCTTGCCCAGGCAGATGGTCAGCACGCTGCGCGGGATGCGGAAATACTCCATGGTGCGCGCCAGCGCGAAGCTGTTGGGCGGAATGATGCAGCTGTCGCCGTGAAAGTCGACGAAGCTTTTTTCGTCGAAGTTCTTCGGGTCCACCACCGTGGAGTGGATGTTGGTGAAGACCTTGAACTCGGGCGCGCAGCGGATGTCGTAGCCGTAGCTGCTGGTGCCGTAGCTGATGATCTTGCGGCCGTCCACCTCGCGCACCTGGCCGGGCTCGAAGGGTTCGATCATGCCGTGCTGCTCGGCCATGCGGCGGATCCACTTGTCGCTCTTGATGCTCATGCTGCGTTACTCTTGAATTGATAGCTGCTAGCGCCCGATAGACAAGCGCTGGGGCTTATTTTGCCTTGAATTCAAAACCGAACTCCCGTGCGCAGGGGACGCAGGGATCACGCAGAGGACGCAAAAGAGAAATTCCGGTTTCTGCTGCGTCCTCTGCGTCCGGCTGTTGGATGTTTACTTCGGCAAGCTGCCCTGCACACCTTCGACCAGGTAGTTCATCCGCAGGATCTCGGCGTCGCTGGCGCTGCGGCCCCGGGGTACCTGCACCCGGCCGGTGTGGTCGACCACCGGGCCGGCAAAGGGCTTCAGGCGGCCGGCAGCGATGTCCTGCTGGCGCGCCAGCACTTCCTTTTGCACGGCGGCGGGCACCTTGGGGCCGAAGTCGCCGATGCGCACCATGCCGTCCTTCACGCCGCCCCAGGTGTCCTGGCTCTTCCAGGTGCCGGCGCGCAACCCCCGCACGCCCGCAATCCAGGTGCCGGCCCGCAGCGCGCGCACGCGGGCAATGTCGTAATTTTCCCAATGGTGGGTGACGGCGGCCAGCTGCGCCTGCGGCGCCACGCCGCGCATGTCGGAGTGGTAGGCGATGGCCAGCTTGCCGCGCTCCTCGGCGGCCGCCATGACGGCGGTGGACGCGGTGTTGAAGGCCAGCACGTCGGCGCCCTGATCCATCAGCGTCATGGCGGCCTCGCGCTCGCGCGGCGGGTTGAACCACTCGTTGAGCCACACCAGCTTGACGGTGGCCTGCGGGTTGACGCTGCGCAGCCCCAGGGTGAAGGCGTTGATGCTGGAGACGATCTCCGGGATCGGAAAGCCCGCCACGTAGCCCACCACGTTCGATTTCGTCATGCGGCCCGCCGCCACGCCCGACAGGTAGCGCCCCTCGTAGTAGCGCGCGTTGGCGGTGGCCACGTTGGGCGCGCGCTTGACGCCGGTGATGATTTCGAACTTGACCTTGGGGAATTCCTGGGCCACCTTCAGCGCCGGCTCCATGTAGCCGAAGCTGGTGGTGAAGATGATGTCGTTGCCCTGGCGCGCCAGGTCGCGGATCACGCGCTCGGCGTCGGCGCCCTCGGCCACGTTGTCGACGTAGCTGGTCTTGACCTGATCGCCCAGCGCCTCTTGCACCGCCAGGCGGCCCTGCTCGTGCTGGCGCGTCCAGCCGGTGTCGAGCACGGGCGTGACATAGACCCAGGCAGCGCGCGTGGGCGGCTGGGTCTGCGCGTGCAGGGGGGTGAAAAAACAGGCGGCCGCGAGCGCGGCCACGAGGTTTTTGTACATGGTGTTCCTCTACATGGCCCCGATGGATGAAGACGCGGCGCCGTCGGGACGGCAGCGCTGCGGGGCCGGATTTTACGAGCCGGCGTCGTGCGCGCGCTCGAAGGCGGCTTGCAGCTTGTCCAGCCACTGCTGCTTGAGCGCCGCGTCGGCAAAGCTGGCTTCGAAGCTGTTGGCCGCCAGCTGGTAGGCGGCGGCGCTGTCCAGCCCGGTGGCGGCAAACACGGCCTGGAAATTGGCGTTGACGTAGCCGCCAAAGTAGGCCGGGTCGTCGCTGTTGACGGTGGCGCACAGGCCGCCGGCCAGCAGCCGCGGCAGGCTTTGGCGCGCCAGGTCGGGGAACACCTGGAGCTTCTGGTTGGACAGCGGGCAGACGGTGAGCGGGATGCGCTCTTGCGCCAGCCGCTGCATCAGCGCCGCGTCGTGCACGGCCTGCACGCCGTGGTCGATGCGCTCGGCGCGCAGGATGTCCAGCGCGCCCCAGATGTAGGCGGGCGGGCCTTCCTCGCCGGCGTGGGCGACGATGTGCAGGCCCAGCTCGCGGCAGCGCGCGAACACGCGGGCGAATTTTTCGGGCGGGTGGCCCAGCTCGCTGGAGTCGAGCCCCACGCCGATGAAGGCGTCGCGCCAGGGCAGGGCGGCTTCCAGCGTCTCGAAGGCCTCGCGCTCGGACAGGTGGCGCAGAAAGCACAGGATCAGCGCGCTGCTGATGCCCAGATCGCGGCGCGCGTCGTCGCAGGCGCGGGTGAGGCCGCGCATCACCGAGTCCAGGGCCACGCCGCGCGCCGTGTGCGTCTGCGGGTCGAAGAAAATCTCGGCGTGCACTACGTTTTCTGTAGCTGCCCGCGCAAGATAGGCGCGCGCCAGGTCGTAAAAATCCTCTTCCTTCAGCAGCACGCCGGCGCCCTGGTAGTACAGGTCCAGGAACGCCTGCAGGCTGCCGAAGGCGTAGGCCCGGCGCAGGCTCTCGACGTCGGCATGGGGCAGGGTGATGCCGTTGCGGCGCGCCAGCGCGAAGCTCATCTCGGGCTCCAGCGAGCCTTCGATGTGGATGTGCAACTCGGCCTTGGGCAGGGCGGCCAGCAGGGCCGGCAGGCGCTCGGCGGGCACCGGTGGCGGCGTGCGGCTCACGGGATGACGCCGAAGGTGATGCCGCTGTCCTTCAGGTAGCGGCGGTAGGCGGCCGACATGCGGTCGGCGGCGCAATGGGCCTCGGCGGCGGGCGCCAGCGGCAGGCGCTTGGGGCGCTGCGATTCGAGCACCGGCTGGTCCTGGCCGAAGATGGTGTTCTGGAAGTCGATCAGCCGCGCGTCGGGCGAGTCGAAGTCGTTCATCGCCATGCGCGTCCAGGCCACGCTGCTTTCCTCGGTCACCGGGCAGACGAACATGGCGATCGATTCGTTCATGCCCTCGATGGCCGTGCTGCCGGCCTCGGGCACCTTGGTCAGCACCGCCATGTAGGGCGCGGTCACCTCGTAGGTGTATTCCACCTGGGCGCCGCTTTCGGCGTGGATCGACGAGCGCGGCTGCCAGGCCAGGCAGCCGGTGGCGCGCACGCCGTGCGGCGTGGTGTGCACCTCGTAGGGCGCGATGGTGGTGTGCTCGCGGCTGCCCAGCCAGCCCTCGTGCACGTAGCCGAAGTGCGCCATGTCCAGGAAGTTCTCGACGATGCGCGGCGCGCTGGCGGCCACCACGTAGGGGCCGCTGGTGGTCTTGCGCAGGCGCGGCTCGGCCTCGGCGGCGAAGGCGGGCAGCTCGTGGATGGGCAGCGGCTTGCCCTCGGGCGCGGCCAGGCGCACCCACAGCATGCCGTAGGCCTCGCGCGCCTCGAAGGTGCGCGCGCAGTGTCGCGCGCCGGGCTGGAAGTCGGGCACGGCGGGCACGTGGGCGCACTGGCCGCCGCCGTCGAAGCGCCAGCCGTGGTAGGGGCATTCCAGCTGGCCGGCGTGCACGCGGCCCAGTGACAGGCGCGCGCCCCGGTGCGGGCACTGATCCATCCAGGCGTGGGCCTGGCCGCTGCCGTCGCGCCACAGCACCAGGTCCTCGCCCAGCAGGGTGACGGCGCGCGGCTGGCTGCCGACGACGTGGCCCAGCGCCACCGGGTGCCACAGGCTGCGTTCCAGTTTCATGCTTGTCTCCTGATGTCCAACAGGGGTTTTGCGCAGCCGTGGCGTGCGCCAGCAGCTATCTATTTGGAAGCAGGAATCTGGCCCTCGACCCCCTTGACGAAGAAGTCGATGCCGCCCATCCAGGCGTCGTCGGCTCGGGTGCCGGCGGCCAGGCGTTCCTTGCCCGCCACGTCCACCACCGGGCCGGTGAAGACGTCGAAGCTGCCGTCCTTCATTTTCGCCTTGATGGCCTCGACCTGGGCGCGCACCTCGGCGGGAATCTTCTCGGACAGCTTGATCAGGTCGTTTTGTCCCTCGGGCACGCCCCAGCGCGTGACCTGGCCGCCCTTCCAGCTGCCGTCCAGCGCGGCCTGCACGGCCTTCTTGTAGTAGTGGCTCCAGTCGGCGATGCACGAGCCCAGGTGGGCGTTGCCGCCGAACTCGCTCATGTCCGAGTCCCAGCCGAAGGCCAGCTTGCCCGCCTTGTCCACGGCCTGGATGACGGCGGGCGAGTCGGTGTTTTGCAGCAGCACGTCGGCACCGGCGTTGAGCAACGCCTGGGCGGCCTCGGTTTCCTTGGGCGGGTCGTACCAGCTGTGGGTCCAGACGACGCGCGTCCTGATGTCCGGCCGCACGCTCTGCGCGCCCAGGGTGTAGGCGTTGATGTTGCGCAGCACCTCGGGGATAGGCACCGAGCCGACGTAGCCCAGCGTGCCGCTTTTCGTCATGTGGCCGGCGATGAGACCCGCCAGATAGGTGTCCTGGTAAAAGCGCGAGTCGTACACGTTCAGGTTGGGCGCGGTCTTGTAGCCGGTGGCGTGCTCGAAGCGCACGTTCGGGAAATCCTGCGCCACCTTGACCATGGCCTCCATGAAGCCGAAGCTGGTGCCGAAGATCATTGTGTGGCCCTGGGCGATCAGGTCGCGCAGCACGCGCTCGGTGTCGGCGCCCTCGGGCACGCTTTCGACAAACGTGGTCTTCACCTTGTCGCCAAACGCCGCCTCCACCGCCTTGCGCCCCTGGTCGTGGGCGTAGCTCCAGCCGGCGTTGCCGACCGGGCCGACGTAGATCCAGGCCGCCTTCAGCGGCTCGGCCGGTGGCGCGGCGGCCGGTGCGGCGGCGGGCGTGGCGGCCGGCGCCGGCTCGTCCTTGCGGCCGCAGGCGGCCAGGGTGGCGGCGCCCAGGGCGCCGGCGGCAAATCGGAGGAAGGTGCGCTTGCGCGAATCGGTGCTCATGGCGGGGGTTCCTGGCGTGGGCGATGGTGGGGAAACTCGTGCCTGCCACCGGGCCCGGCCGGCCCGCGGGCCGGCCGGGCAGGGCCGTGTCCGCACGGGTCGGCAGGCGCAGGCCATTGTAGGTCGGCGGGCCCGTCGAATTGACCTGGCTCAAGGCGCGAATCTGCCCGCTGGCCCTCAGCGCGGCGCGAAGTGGGTGGCGCAGCGCGCCCGTCCGTGCTCCTGGTAGGCGATCGCCACGATCGGCCCCAGCGACAGCAGCAGCAGGCCCCAGGCCAGTGGCAGGCCCTGGGCGACGGCCAGCGGCCCCCCGCCGATGCAGGCCAGCACCACCAGCGTCAGCGGCCACTGCCGCGCCTGCGCGCGCGTGACGTAGCCGTGCAGCGCCCATATCGCCAGCACGAACAGGGCCAGCGGGACGGCCACGGCGTTGATGGCGCCGAGGGCGGCGTCGGCGTGGTCCGCGGCGCCATCCGGTTTGAGTCGGTCGGCCACCACCTGCAGGCCGCTGCCCACGGCGGCCAGCGCGGCAAACGCCAGGTAGTGGCCGTAGCCCCAGCCGAAGCTGCGCTCGCGGTGCCGGTGCAGCGCGTCGCCCGAGGGCAGCAGGAAGTACATCCACCACAGGCAGAACGCCAGCAGCGTGCCGCCCAGGCCCACCAGCACCACGTCCGCCGACAGGCCGTGCGCCTGCACCACGCCGGCGATGGCGTTGGCCGCGCCCAGGATGCTTTCGCCCAGGATGATGATGACAAAGCCGCTGTAGCGCTCGGCGATATGGTGCGCGTGCCAGGGTGTGGGCGGGCCGCGGCGCTCGGCCCAGGCCGGCACGGCCAGCTCCAGCAGCACCAGGGCGATCAGCAGCGGCCACGGGCCGAACGCCGGCAGCGCGCCATGGGCGCTGGCGAAGTAAAAACCGATCCAGCCGCACTGCACCAGCGCCACCCCCAGCGCATAGCGCAGGCAGGTGGCGCGCCGCGGCGGATCGCCCCGCGCGGCGCGCAGCCACTGCACGCACAGCGGCACCCGCATCAGCGCGTAGCCGGCCACGGCCAGCTGCACCCGGCCCTCGAACAGCGCCGGCACGCCGACGGCGAACACCAGCGCGCCGCCCATCTGCAGCAGGGTGAGCACGCGGTAGACGGCGTCGTCGTTGTCGTAGGCGGAGCCGAACCAGGTGTAGTTCATCCAGGCCCACCAGATGGCAAAGAAGGCCAGCGCGTAGCCGGGCAGGGTGGCCAGCGCCTGGCCGGCGCCTTCGGCGTGGTGCAGCTGGGCGGCGGCCAGCGCCACGGCGACCACGAAGCTCAGGTCGAACAGCAGCTCCAGCGGCGTGGCGCTGCGGTGCGCCTCATGGATGTCGCGGCCGCGCGTGGCCGGTGCGGTGGGGGTGGGCACGTCGGACGGGGCTGAAGTGGACGGTCGCGCGATGGTAGCGAAGCGGCGGCCGCGCTGCCGGCGCCGCCGCAGGCCGGACAATCCGGCCATGTCCGTGCCCGCCGCCTCGCCGCCCTGCCTGCCGACCGCCGCCGCCCTGCGGGCGCCGTGGTGGCAGCCATACCGCGCGCTGCTGGCGGCCTGGCCGCCGCCGGGACTGGCGCCGGTTGCCCCGGTGGCCGACGGCCTGAACGCGCTGGCGACGGCGCAAGGCGGCGCGCCGGTGCGCTTTGTCGGCCAGCAGGCGCTGCCGGATGGGCAGGCGTACGAGGCCTTCATCCGCGCCCACGGCCAGGTGCCCACGCGCGACAACGCGCACGACCTGTTCAACGGCCTGGTGTGGCTGCGCCTGCCGCGCGCCAAGCGCCAGCTCAACGCGCTGCAGGCCGGCGAGATCCAGCGTGCCGGCGTCGGCGCGCGGCGCGGCCCGGTGCGCGATGCCTGCACGCTGTTCGACGAGAACGCCGCCCTGCTGCACGCGCCCGACGCGCTGTGGCAGGCGCTGGCGCAGCGCCGCTGGGCCGAGCTGTTCGGGCCGCTGCGGCCGCTGTGGGGCCAGGCCTGCCTGCTGGTGTTCGGCCACGCCGCGCTGGAAAAGCTGCTTTCGCCCTACAAGTCGATCACCGCCCACGTGTGGCGCGTGGCGCTGCCGTTCGACGGCGCGGGCGACCTGGCGGCGCTGGACGCCTGGCTGGCGGCCGACCTGACGGCCGACAAGCTGGCGCGCAAGCCCTTCGTGCCGCTGCCGCTGCTGGGCGTGCCGGACTGGTGGCCAGCCAACCAGGCGCCGGCGTTCTACGACGACGCCGAGGTGTTCCGGCCGCTGCGGACGACCGCCGCCCCGGGGTGAACCGGCAGGGCAAGGGTTCCAGGTCAAACCGGGCTCCAGCGCCCGACCATCCTGCGCCAGGAGCTATCAAAACAATAGTTCATCAATTGCCGGGCAGGGCGCTGTCCCAGGCCGACCAGTCCACCGGCTGACGGGTGTCGATGGCCAGCGCGTGCGCCGCTTCGTCCGGGGTGAGCGGTTCGCGGTGGGCCAGCTGGCTGTGCAGCACCGTCTCGTCGGCCTCGGAGGCGTCGCCCCCCTGCGCGGCGCGGCGGCGCACGCGTTCGCGCAGCACCGTCTCGGGCGCGTCGAAGGCCAGGATGCGCCAGGGCAGGCCCAGTTGCCCGGCCAGCGCGACGAAGGGCGCGCGCCGCGCGCGGCGGATGAAGGTGGCGTCCACCAGCACCGGCTGGCCGGCCTGCAGCAGCGCGCGTGCCTCGTCCAGCAGGCGGGCGAACACGCGCTCGCTGGTGGCTTCGTCGTAGATGCCGCCGGGCACGCCGCTGCTGGCGGCCTCGGGCGCCAGGCCGAACAGGCGCTTGCGCTCGACGTCGGCGCGCAGGCGCACCAGGCCGCGCCGCTCGATCAGCGCCTGCGACTGGCTGCTCTTGCCCGAGCCGCTCACGCCCATGGTGAGCGCCAGCCAGGGGCGGCGCGGCGCGGCCAGCCGCGCGGCCAGGCGCACGTAGCGGAGCACGTCGGCCAGCGCGGCGGTGCGCGTGGCCTCGTCGCGGCCCTGGCCGGCGCGCAGCGCCGCCACCTTGGCGCGCACCAGGGCGCGGTAGACCGCGTCGTACGGCAGGCGCGCCACGGCGCCGAAGTCGCCGCTGCGCTCCAGCCAGGCGTTGAGCAGGCGCCAGGCCAGCGGCGCCAGCCCGTGCGCGTGCAGGTCCATGAACAGGAAGGCCAGGTCGCAGGCGGTGTCGATCCAGCGCAGCGCGGGGTTGAACTCGATGGCGTCGAACAGGCGGGCGCGGCCGTCCAGCCACAGCAGATTGCCCAGGTGCAGGTCGCCATGGCCTTCGCGCACCCGGCCGGCGGCGCGGCGCGCGGCCATCAGCGGGGCCAGGCGCGCGCCTTCGGCGTCGGTCCACTGCGCCAGCTGCCGCAGGGGGTCGGCCAGATCGCTGCCGGCCAGCAAGGGCGCCAGCGACGTGAAGTTGTCGCGCGCCAGCCGGGCCAGGTCGGCGGCGTGGCCCCAGGGGCTGTCCGGCGCGGCGACGGCGGCGCGGGCCTGGAAGTCGGCCAGCTCGCGCGCCAGGGCGTCGATGTGCTCGGGCCCGAGCCGGCCCTGGGCGGCGCGCGTGGCCAGCAGCGCGTCGGCCGCAAAGCGGCGCATCTCCACCGCCCACTCGATGGCCGGCCCCGCCTGGCCGCCCAGGCGCGGCGCCGCCGGTGTGCCGGTGACGGGCAGCACGCGCAGGTAAAGCTCGGGCGCGCCGCGGCGGTTGATGCGCAGCTCCTCCTCGCAGGCGGCGCGGCGCCGCGCCAGCGTGCCGAAGTCCAGGAAATCCAGCACCAGCGGCTTCTTGAACTTGTAGGCGCGCTCGCCGGCCAGCAGCAGCCAGGAGATGTGGGTTTCGATGCACTGCACGTCGGCCGCGCCGGCGTCGGCCAGCGCGCGCCGCAGCTGGCGCACCAGGCGTGCCGTGGTCGCGGCGGGATCGTCGGGCGTCGCCGGGGGCGGCGTCACAGCGTCGCCACGAGCTGGCGCAGGAAGCGGTCGCACAGGGCCAGCTGCTCCAGCTCGACGTATTCGTCCGCCTTGTGCGCCTGCTCGATCGAACCCGGCCCGCACAGGATGGCGGGGATGCCGGCCTGGGCAAACTGGCCGGCCTCGGTGCCGTAGGCCACCTTGCGCACGCCCTGGTCCTGCGTCAGCGCGCGCACCAGCTGGGTGATGGCGGCCTGCTCGCTGGCGTCCAGCGTGGCCACGGCGGCGCCGCATTCGATGTCGATGCGCGCGTCGGCGTATTCGCGCCGCATGGCGGGCAACAGCTGCTGGTCGACGTAGCGCCGCACCTCGGCCTGGATGCCTTCGGCGTCGTGGCCGGGCAGGTGGCGGAAGTCGTAGCTGAAGCTGCACGTGTCGGGCACGGTGTTGATGGCGATGCCGCCGGCGATCAGGTTGGTGGTGATGGTGCTGTGCGGCACGTCGAAGGCGGCGTCGAACGGGCCCTGCGCGCGCCAGGCGTCGGCCAGGTCGCGGATGTGGCAGATCAGCCGCGCCGCGTGCTCGATGGCGTTGCAGCCCTGCGGCGTGAGCGAGGAGTGCGCTGCCTTGCCATGCACCTTGCAGCGGAAGAAGTAACCGCCCTTGTGCGCCACCACCGGCTTCATCGAGGTCGGCTCGCCCACCACGCAGCCGTCGGCGCGGATGCCGCGCCTGCCCAGTTCGGCCAGCATCAGCGGCGCGCCGACGCAGCCCACCTCCTCGTCGAACGACAGCGCCAGGTGCAGCGGCTTGCGGCGCGGCCGCGCCAGCGCCTCGGGCACCAGCGCCAGGCTGCTGGCGATGAAGCCCTTCATGTCGCAGCTGCCGCGCGCGTACAGGCGGCCGTCGCCCCGGTCGGTCAGCTTGAAGGGGTCGCTCGCCCAGTCCTGGCCGTCCACCGGCACCACGTCGGTGTGGCCCGACAGCACGATGCCGCCCTGCGTCGTGCCGTCCTGCGCCGGCAGGGTGCAGAACAGGTTGGCCTTGCTGCCCTCGGCGTTGCCGGCCAGCCAGGGTTTGAGGCCCTGCGCGGCCAGCGCGTCGCGCACGGTCTCGATCAGGCCGAGGTTGGAGTTGCGGCTGGTGGTGTCGATGGCGACCAGGCGGTCAAGCCAGGCGAGGGTGTTCATGGCGGTCTCCTTGTCGAACAGGCCGGCGCGGCGGGCGGCCGGGCCGTGCGATCATCATAGGCACGCGCAGCCGCGGGCGGCGACCGGTCGGTGGCCTGTGCGAGAAAGGCATGGACATGATTGGCGTCGCCGCGTCTTCCGCCGCGCAGCTGAAGGCCGCGCTGCGCAAACTGGGCCCGGGCCTGATCACCGGGGCCGCCGACGACGACCCGAGCGGCATCGCCACCTATTCCCAGGCCGGCGCGCAGTTCGGCCTGGCCATGCTGTGGACGGTGGTGGTCACGCTGCCGCTGATGGTCGCGATCCAGGTGGTCAGCGCGCGCATCGGCTATGTCACGGGCGAGGGGCTGTCGACCAACATGCGCCAGCATTACCCGCGCTGGCTGCTGTACGGCTGCGTGGGGCTGCTGGTGGGCGCCAACACGCTCAACATCGGCGCCGACATCGCCGCCATGGCCGAGGCGCTGCGCCTGCTGGTGGACGGGTCGGCCCATGTGTATGCCGTCACCTTCGGCCTGCTGTGCGTGGTGCTGCAGGTGTTCGTGCCCTACGAGCGCTACGTGCGCTGGCTCAAGTGGCTGACGCTGGTGCTGTTCGCCTACGTGGCGGTGGTGCTGAGCGTGCGCGTGGACTGGCTGGCGGTGGCGCGCGCGCTGGTCTGGCCCTGGCCGGGGCTGCCCGCCGGCCGTGACGTGTTCGTCACCCTGGTGGCGGTGCTGGGCACCACCATCAGTCCTTACCTGTTCTTCTGGCAGGCCGCGCAGGAGGTGGAGGACCGCCAGTTTCGCCCGCATGGCGTCGGCGAGGTGCGGCGCGAGCTGGCGCGCATCCGGCACGACACGCTGGTGGGCATGGTGCTGTCCAACGCCATCGCCTTCTGCATCATGCTGAGCACGGCGGTGACGCTGTTTTCGGCCGGTGTGCGCGACATCCAGACCTCGGCACAGGCGGCCGAGGCGCTGCGGCCGGTGGCCGGCGAGTTCACCTTTCTGCTGTTCGGCCTGGGCATCATCGGCACCGGCATGCTGGCGGTGCCGGTGCTGGCCGGTTCGGCCGCCTATGCGGTGGCCGGCGCGATGGGCTGGCACGGCAGCCTGGCGCTGAACCTGCGCCGCGGCGAAGGACGGGGCTTCTATGGCGTGATCGCCGCCGCCACGGTGGTGGGGGTGATCCTGTGCTTCACGCCGACCGACCCGGTCAGGGAGCTGTTCTGGTCGGCCGTCATCAACGGCGTGGTGGCGGTGCCCATCATGGCGCTGCTGATGCGCATGGCCTGCAACCCCCGGGTCATGGGCGAGCACGTGATCGGCCGGCGCGTGCGCTGGCTGGGCTGGCTGGCAACGGCGGTGATGGGCGTCACGGTGCTGGGCATGTTCGTGTCCTGACCGGCGCGGCGCGTGCTATCTTTGCCGCCGTCGGGAACCCCGGGGCGGCCGCCGAATCCAAGCCGCCCGGTGCGCGCGGCTGGCGGGGGCCATGTCCCCTTGATCCGGGCGTCCGTGACCGCATTTATCCCCCGTTGTGCCGTGCCGGGCAGGCAGGCCGTCCCCAAGAAGGAAATCGATGAAACGCATTCTGTTGTTCGTGCTCACCAACCTGGCCGTGATGGTGGTGGTGGGCGTCGTCACCAGCCTGCTGGGCGTGGGCCGCTATACCGGCACCAACACCGGGCAGCTGATGGTGTTTTCGCTGGTCGTCGGCTTTTCCGGCGCCATCGTGTCGCTGCTGATGAGCAAGACCGCCGCCAAGATGAGCATGGGCGTGCAGATCATTGAGCAGCCGCGCAATGCCGACGAAGCCTGGATCGTCGACACCGTGCGCAAGTTCGCCGACAAGGCCGGCATCGGCATGCCCGAGGTCGGCATCTACGAGGGCGAACCCAACGCCTTCGCCACCGGCGCGTTCAAGAACTCGGCCCTGGTGGCCGTGTCCACGGGCCTGCTGCGCGGCATGACGCGCGAGGAGGTCGAGGCCGTGATCGGCCACGAGGTCGCCCACGTGGCCAACGGCGACATGGTGACCATGGCCCTCATCCAGGGCGTGATGAACACCTTCGTGGTGTTCGCCAGCCGCGTGATCGGCTCGCTGGTGGATGGTTTTCTGCGCCGCGACAACGAAAGCAGCGGCCCCGGCATCGGCTACTACGTGACGACCATCGTGCTGGACATCCTGTTCGGCGTGCTGGCCAGCATCATCGTGGCCTGGTTCTCGCGCCAGCGCGAGTTCCGCGCCGACGCCGGCGCGGCGCGGATGATGGGGCAGCCCAACTCGATGATCAACGCCCTGGCACGCCTGGGCGGCATGCACGCCGAGGGCGCCGAGATGCCCAAGAACCTGGCCGCCATGGGCATCGCCGGTGGTATCGGCAAGCTGTTTTCCACCCACCCGCCGATGGAAGAGCGCATCGCGGCGCTGCGGGCCCACCAGGGCTGATTCAAAGTCAAATGTGGTGCTGGCGCTTATGCAGAAAGCGCCGGCAGCTATCATTATTGAAGCGATTCGAGGTCGCTGCTTTTTTTGCGCGCGCCGCCGCGGGGGATATCCCCGCATGCCGGCCGCGCGTGCGGTGGCGTGGAGATCGAAGCCTTTGCCTCGCAGGCCACATCCTGCTCGAGAGGCAGCACCGCAAGGCGCGCGACCAGAAGATCCAGTGGGTGCGGTGGCCAGGTGCATCGGTCGCGGCATGGGCGTGGCCGGCCTGTTCAAGATATTCTGAGGCCAGACTTGCCTGCCGCCGCTCTGGCGGGCAACCTTGATTCCAAATATCAACGGTTGACGAGGAGCCTTCCAATGCAAGAGCCCGACACCCAGAATTTGCCGCTGGCCGGCGTGCGCGTGCTCGACCTCTCGCGCGTTTTTGCCGGCCCCATGTGCGCCATGGTGCTGGCCGACTTCGGCGCCGAGGTCATCAAGGTGGAACACCCCGGTCGCGGCGACGACACGCGCGACTGGGGCCTGCGCATCGGCAAGACCGAGACCACCTACTACAACAGCATGAACCGCAACAAGCGGTCCATCACCATCGACCTGCAGACGCCCGAGGGGCTGAAGATCGTGCACCAACTCGCGGCGCAGTGCGATGTGGTCGTCCACAACTTCAAGACCGGCGGCGCCGAGAAGCTGGGTCTGGGCTACGAGCACATCAAGGCCATCAAGCCCGATGTGATCTATTGCGCCATCGCCGGCTACGACAGCAGCGGCCCCGAGGCCAGCCGCCCCGGCTACGACCTGGTGATCCAGGGCGAGGCCGGGTTGATGGCGCTCAATGGCGAAGCAGGCATGCCACCGCTGAAGTTCGGCGTGGCGGTGGTTGACCTGATGACCGGCATGTACGCCGCGCAGGCCGTGCTGGCGGCGCTGCTGCGGCGCGAACGCCAGGGCCTGGGGCAGCTGATTGAGTTGGCGCTCTACGACTGCGGCCTGACCGTCACCGGCTACTACGGGCTGGACGCGCTCCAGCGCGGGCACGATCCCGAGCGCTATGGCAACGACCATCCGTCGATCATGCCCTATGGGATGTTCCAGGCGGCCGACGGGCCGCTGATCATCACCGTGGGCAACAACGCGCAGTTCGACCGCTTCTGTCGCGAGGTGATCGAGCGACCCGACATCGCGGACGATCCGCGCTTTGTCACCAACGTCGAGCGCGCCAAGTACCGCAGCGAGCTGGGGCCGTTGCTGGTGGCGCAGATTCGCCGCTTTCCGCGCGCGCTGCTGCTCGGGCGGCTGCGCGCGGCGGGCGTCCCCTGCGGCGAAGTGGCTGGCCTGCACGAGGCGCTCACCAGCGAGCGCACGCGGCGCGGCCGCATGGTGCAGGACATGCCGCATCCGGTGGCCGGCACCACGCCTGTGCTGGCCCCGCCGTGGCGCCTGGACGGCCAGCGCGTGCCCCTTCGCAACGCCCCGCCGACCCTGGGCGAAGGCACGCGCGAGGTGCTGCAGCGTCTGCTGGCGCTGAGTGATGCGCAGCTCGAGCAATTGCGCGGGCAGGGCGTGCTGACCCTGCCTCCGCTCGATTGATTCAAAAACGATAGCTTCTCGCGCTGGATGCATGAGTGCGACAGCGCTTTTTCAATTCAAGAAGCAAAAAAGGCGCTTCGCCCCGTGCGGGTGTCCAAGCAGGAGGCGAGCTCGTGCCCGAGCCGCCGCCGATGTGGCAGCGGGACCGGGTGGAAACCCGAGGGATTGCTCGCTTTGACGGTCGCCATGCCATCATGTGCGGCAGGCGGGTCACGCACGCCAGAATGTCGTTCGAGCAGATCGAGAATGGACTCTCCGTACATGCGTCTTGACTGGATGGCGGCCGTCGTTGGCGTCTGCCGTTGCCCTGTCGGTTGCAGGCGGCACGTCTGCTTGGGACCAGGCACCCAGGTGCAGCCAGTAGTTCACCCATCGGCGATCATGGGCCTGCCGATCGCTTCCACCCTCTGAAGGAGAAATCATGAAACGTCGACTGCTGACTCTTGCCGTGGCCTGCACCGGGCTCTTGCTGGCCCTGGGCGCACAGGCACAGGCTGATTACCCGAGCCAGGCCATCACCATCATCGTGCCCTACGCCCCGGGCGGCACCACCGACGTGCTGGCGCGCGCGCTGGCCACCAGCCTGTCCAGGCAGCTCAAGCAGTCGGTGGTGGTGGAAAACAAATCCGGCGCGGGCGGCACGCTGGGCGTGGTCGACATGCTGCGCGCCAAGCCCGATGGCTACCGCCTGACGCTGGTGCCGGTGAGCGTGTTCCGCCAGCCCTACGTGCAGAAGACCCCGTACGACCCGATCCGCGACCTGACCTACATCGCTTCCTTCAGCGCCTACGACTTCATCCTGGCGGTGGCGGCCGATTCGCCCTTCAAGTCGCTCAAGGACGTGGTCAACTTCGCCAAATCCAACAAGGAAGGCGTGGACTATGGCACGCCCGGCAAGTTCACCGGCAACCAGGTGGCCATGGCGCTGCTGGGCAAGGCCGCCGGCGTGCCGTTCGTGCACGTGCCCTACAAGGGCGATTCCGAAGCCACCACGGCGTTGCTGGGCGGGCACGTCAAGACCATCGTCAGCACCAACGGCATCCTGAACTTCATGGAGTCGGGCAAGGTGCGCGCGCTGGCCGTGGCGGCCGACAAGCGCCCGCCCGCATTTGCCAGCGTGCCGACGTTCAGGGAGGCCGGCTACGACGTGGTGGTGCCCTCGCCGCTGGGGCTGGCCGGGCCCAAGGGCCTGCCGCCAGCCATCGTGCAGAAGCTCGATGCCGCAGTGAAGGCGGCGCTGGACGATCCGGACATGCAGCGCGTCATCAAGACCTACGGCGTGCGCACCGACTACCGCGATCACCAGGCCTACGCCGAGTTCGCGCGCAGCAACTTCGATGCGGAAAAATCCATCGTGCAGTCGCTGGGGCTGAACGACTGAGCCCGGCACCCGCACATCGCCACCATGTCCGTCGCACCGCCCTTCCGTGCCGTATCCGACCTGATTCGAGAACATGCCGGCCGTGACCCCGACCACCCGGCGCTGATCGACGATCGGCAGCAGCTCAGCTACGGCGCGCTGGATGCGCTGATGGACCGCGTCGCCGCCAGCCTGCAGCGTGACGGCGTTCGACCAGGCGAGGCCATCGCCGTCTGCGGGTTCAATTCGGTGCGCTATGCGACGCTGTTCCTGGGGGCACTGCGTGCCGGGGTGGTGGTGGCGCCGCTGGCGCCTTCATCCACCCCCGAGTCGCTGGCCTCGATGGTGGCCGATGCGCAGGCGCGCCTCTTGTTCCTCGATGCCGCTGCGCCAGTGCAGGCGCTGCCGGGGCCCGAGGCGCTGCCGCGCGTGTCGCTCGATGGCGTGGCACCGGGTCGCGCGTTCGAGGAGTGGCTGGCGCCGGCTGGTGCCCGCCCGCGGCCGGTGGCGGTGACGCCCGAGTCGCCATTCAACATCATCTATTCGTCCGGCACCACCGGCACGCCCAAGGGCATCGTGCAGTCGCACGGCATGCGCTGGACGCACGTGCGCCGCGGTGCCGTGTACGACTACGGGCCGCACGGCAGCACGCTGCTGGCCACGCCGCTGTATTCCAATACCACGCTGGTGGTGTTCTTTCCCACGCTGGGCAGTGGCGGCGCCGTGGTGCTGATGGCCAAGTTCGACGCCCTGCGCTACCTGCAGCTGGCGCAGCAGCACCGCGTGACGCACACCATGCTGGTACCAGTGCAGTACCAGCGCATCCTGGCGCTGGCGCAGTTCGGCGACTTCGACCTCTCGGCGTTTCGCTACAAGTTCTGCACCAGCGCGCCGTTTTCCGCCGCGCTCAAGGCCGATGTGCTGGCGCGCTGGCCCGGCGGCCTGACCGAGTTCTATGGCATGACGGAGGGCGGCGGCACCTGCATCCTCGATGCCCACCTGCACCCCGACAAACTGCACACCGTGGGCCGGCCCGCGGCCGGGCACGACATCCGCCTGATCGACGAGGACGGGCGCGAGGTGCCGCCGGGCGAGGTGGGCGAGGTGGTCGGCCACTCGCCCGGCATGATGAGCGGCTACCACAACCAGCCCGAGAAGACGCGCGAGGCCGAGTGGTTTGACGCCGGCGGCAAGCGTTTCATCCGCACCGGCGATGTCGGGCGCTTCGACGCCGACGGCTTCCTGACCCTGCTGGACCGGCGCAAGGACATGATCATCAGCGGCGGCTTCAACATCTACCCGAGCGACCTGGAGGCGCAGCTGCGCCAGCACCCGGTGGTGGCCGACGTGGCCGTGGTGGGCGTGCCTTCGGCGCAGTGGGGCGAGACGCCGGTGGCCTTCGTGGTGCCGCGGCCCGGGCAGGCGATCGAACCCGCGGTGCTGAAGGACTGGTTCAACCAGCGCGTCGGCAAGACACAGCGCCTGGCCGATCTGCGCCTGCTGCCCGAGCTGCCACGCAGCGCTATCGGCAAGGTGCTCAAGCGCGAACTGCGCGAGGGCTGCGGTCGCACTGACTGAGCAGCCGCGGCCAGGCCGTCCCGCAGGGGATGGGCCCGCTCCCCGAGGCAGGTTTGACGCCGGTCTGAGCGCGGCTTACGATGCCCGCAGCGTGGCGCGCCAAGCGCGTGCTTGCGCGCCACGCGCGGAGGAGAGCCCGCATGACACCGCTTGCCCAAGCCGCCAGCCGTTACTGGGTCCGCATCCACCGCGTCCCGCTGGTGGGGCAGATTGCCGTCGGCATGCTGCTGGGCATCGGGCTCGCGCTGGCCTGGCCGGCTGGCGCGCGCGGCGTGGCGCTGCTGGGCGATGTCTTCGTGGCGGCCCTGAAGTCGGTGGCGCCGGTGCTGGTGCTGGTGCTGGTGGCGGCGTCCATCGCCTCGCACAAGCGGGGGCACGATTCGAGCATCCGCCCGGTGCTGGTGTTGTACCTGCTGGGCACCTTTGGCGCCGCGCTGGTGGGCGTGACGGCCAGCTTCCTGCTGCCCACCACCCTGGTGCTGAGTGCGCCGGCGGCCCAGGGCACGCCGCCGCAGGCGCTGGGGGAGGTGCTGAAGAACCTGCTGCTGTCGGCCATCACCAACCCGGTCAAGGCGCTGCTGGAGGCCAACTACATCGGCCTGCTGACCTGGGGCGTGGCCCTGGGCGTGGCGCTGCGCCGGGCGCAGGACAGCACGCAGCAGGTACTGCTGGACGCCGCCGATGCCATCACGGCGCTGGTGCACTGGGTGATCCGGCTGGCGCCGCTGGGCATCTTCGGCCTAGTGGCGGGCACGCTGGCCAGCTCCGGCCTGGGCGCGCTGCTGGGCTACGCGCGGCTGCTGGGCGTCATCGTTGGCAGCATGCTGGCGGTGGCGCTGCTGCTGAACCCGCTGATCGTCTGGCTGAAGACGCGGCGCAACCCGTTCGGGCTGGTCTTCACCTGTCTGCGCGAAAGCGGGGTGACGGCGTTCTTCACCCGCAGCTCGGCGGCCAACATCCCGGTCAACCTGGCGCTGTGCGAGCGCCTGGGACTGGACGAGGACACCTACTCGGTGTCGATTCCGCTGGGCGCCACCATCAACATGGCGGGGGCGGCCATCACCATCGCGGTGATGAGCCTGGCGGCCGCGCACACGCTGGGCGTGCGGGTTGACTTCGGCACCGCGCTGCTGCTGTCGGTGGTGTCCACGCTGGCGGCCTGCGGCGCCTCCGGCGTGGCTGGCGGTTCGCTGCTGCTGATTCCCATGGCCACCGGCCTGCTGGGGCTGCCGGCGGACGTCGGCATGCAGGTGGTGGCCATCGGCTTCGTGATCGGCGTGGTGCAGGATTCGTGCGAGACGGCGCTCAACTCCTCCACCGACGTGCTGTTCACCGCCGCCGCGCTGGCGCCACCCGCCCCGGCGCCCCTGGTTCCGGTGCATCTGCGCGAAGTCTGAGGCGACCACCTGATTCAGGGTGAAATCTGGCGTTACCGCCCGCCTGATCAGCGCGAGCAGCTATTGCATTCATAGTGATTTGCCACGACTGTGGCGCAGGTGGCACAGTTTCGTCGGGGATGGTGGGTCGCGTGATGCAAAAATGGCGGATACCCTGCCGGGCGCGTCCGAGCCGGCCCTGTCGATCCGAGGAGTTGAGTGCATGAAAAGAGATTCCCTGCCGGGCGCGCAGCACGCCCTGGCCGCGCAGCCCATCAGCCGTGATGTGCTGGCCGAAAAGTACTTCAAGCCGGGCGAAACCGGGCTCGACCAGCTCTACGGCCGCGTGGCGCGCGCGCTGGCCAGCGTCGAAAAGCCCGAACTGCGCGCCGAATGGGAAGAGAAATTCCTCGCCAACCTGCACGCCGGCGCCATTGGCGCCGGACGCATCATGAGCGCCGCCGGCACCGACATTCAGGCGACGCTGATCAACTGCTTCGTGCAGCCCGTGGGCGACGCCATCCAGGGTCGCGACGCCGACGGCTACCCGGGCATCTACGAAGCCCTGCGCGAGGCCGCCGAGACCATGCGCCGCGGCGGTGGCGTGGGCTACGACTTCTCGCGCATCCGCCCCAAGGGCGCCTTCGTCAAGGGCACGCATTCGTTCGCCAGCGGGCCGTGCAGCTACATGAACGTGTTCGACCAGTCGTGCTCGACGGTCGAGAGCGCCGGCAGCCGGCGCGGCGCGCAGATGGGCGTGCTGCGCATCGACCATCCGGACGTGCTGGAATTCATCACCGCCAAGCGCACGCCGGGACGCTGGAACAATTTCAACGTCTCGGTCGGCGTGTCCGACGCCTTCATGCAGGCCGTCGCGGGCGGCACCGACTGGGAGCTGGTGCACAAGGCCGAGCCGGGCGAAAAGGTCAAGGCCAAGGGCGCCTACCAGCGCGCCGACGGCCTGTGGGTGTACCGCAAGGTGGCCGCGCGCGAGCTGTGGGACACCATCATGACCTCGGCCTACGACTTTGCCGAGCCGGGCATCCTGTTTCTCGACCAGATCGGGCGCGACAACAACCTCAACTACACCGAGCAGATCGAGGCGACCAACCCCTGCGGCGAGCAGCCGCTGCCGCCCTACGGCTGCTGCGACCTGGGTCCCATCATCCTGACCCACTTCGTGCGCCACCCGTTTGGCGCCGGGGGCGAGCCGCGCTTCGACTTCGACGCCTTCGAGCAGGTCGTGGCCGTTCAGGTGCGTGCGCTGGACAACGTGCTCGACGTCACCTTCTGGCCGCTGGAGCAGCAGCGCGCCGAAAGCGCCTCCAAGCGCCGCATCGGCGTCGGCTTCACCGGCCTGGGCAATGCGCTGACCATGCTCAAGCTGCGCTACGACCGCGAGGACGGGCGCCAGATGGCGGCCGAGATCGGCCGCCGCATGCGCGACGCGGCCTACCGCGCCTCGGTAGAGCTGGCCAAGGAAAAGGGCGCCTTCCCCAAGTTCAACGCCCAGGGCTATCTGGCCGAAGGCACCTTCGCCAGCCGCCTGCCGGCCGACATCCAGGCCGACATCCGCCAGCACGGCATCCGCAACAGCCATCTGCTGTCCATCGCGCCCACCGGCACGGTCAGCCTGGCCTTTGCCGACAACGCCAGCAACGGCATCGAGCCGGCCTTCAGCTGGGGCTACAAGCGCAACAAGCGCGAGCACGACGGCGGCACCAGCAGCTACATGGTGGAAGACCACGCCTTCCGCCTGTATCGCAGCCTGATCGACGCCAGCGTGACTCCCGAGCAGCCCGAAAAGCTGCCCGAGTACTTCGTCAACGCGCTCGAAATGACCGCCCACGAGCACGTGGCCATGATGCAGGCCGTGCAGCCCTACGTGGACACCAGCATCAGCAAGACCGTCAACATCCCCGCAGACTACCCGTTCGAGGACTTCAAGGACCTGTACCGCCAGGCCTGGCAGGCCGGGCTGAAGGGCCTGGCCACCTACCGCCCCAACAGCATCCTGGGTGCCGTGTTGGAGGCCACGCCGGCCAAGAAGGAAGAGCCTGCCGCCCAGGCGCCCGCCCCCACGCCGGCCACGGTGTATGACCCACTGCGCACGGTGATCGAAAAGCGCCCGGCCGGCGGCCTGCCGGCGGTGGCTGAAAAAATCGAATACTGGACCACCGAAGGCCAGCAGCGCCTGTACCTGATCGTCACCTTCCTGCCCGTGCCCAGCGCGGATGGCAAGGGCACCATCGAGCGCGCCATCGAGTTCTTCATGCCGGTGGGGCAGAGCGGCGAGTCGCAACAGTGGATCACCGCCACCATGCGCATGCTCAGTCTGGCCGCGCGCGGCGGCTTTCTGGACCGGGCGCTGTCCGATATGCGCAAGGTCACCTGGGACCGCGGCCCGGTGCGCCTGGGTACCTATGAGAAGGCCGACGGCACCCACGTGCCGCGCTGGCACGACAGCGAGGTGGCGGCCATCGGTTACGCCATCGAAAGCCTGATCGCACGCCGCGCCCTGGCCGCCCAGGCCTCGCTGTTCGAGCCGGACGAGTTGCTGCCGGCCGCGCCCGAGGCGGCGACATCGGCAACCGTGCCGGGCGTCATGGCCGGCAAGAAGTGCCCCGAGTGCGGCGCCCACGCCATGATCCGCAAGGATGGCTGCGACTACTGCACGCAGTGCGGCTACGTGGGCAGTTGCGGCTGAGGCGGGGGCGTTCGGCGCAGCATCGCCCGTCCCCTCTTGCGCGCCTCACATGGCGGCGGCGAGGCGATGGCGGGCGCTTGCGGTGCGCTACCCTGTCACCGATGTCTGAACCCACCGCAATGACTCGCCCTGTGCCCCCGCGCGAGACGGACGCCGCCAGCACGGATGAGCTGGCGCAGGCGCTGATCCACGGTCGCCACACCGTGCTGCCGCGGCGCCTGGGCCTGCCGGGGCCGGATGCGGCGCAGACCGCGCGCATCCTGGGCGCCGCCGCCAGCGCGCCGGATCACCACACGTTGCTGCCCTGGCGCTTCATCGTCGTGCCCGAGGCGGCGCGAGCGCGCCTGGGCGATGCCTTTGCCACCGCGCTGGCGCAGCGCGATGCCCAGGCCACGGCCGAGCAGATCGGGCAGGCGCGCGAGAAGGCGTTTCGCGCGCCCTTGCTGATGCTGGCGGTGGCGCGGCTGCGTGACGATGACGCCGACATCCCGGCGCACGAGCGCATCGTGTCGGCCGGCTGCGCGATCCAGAACCTGTTGCTGATGGCGCACGCGCTGGGCTTCGGGGCGGCGCTGACCAGTGGCAAGGCGCTGGCCTCGGCGCCGCTGCGCGCGCTGTTCGGCCTGGGCGAGCACGAGCAGGCGCTGTGCTTCATCAGCGTCGGCACGGTGACCCGGGCCAAGCCGGCGCGCGAGCGACCGCAGCCGTCGCGGTACGTCAGCACGCTGGCGCCGTGACCTTCGGGCCAGTTCGTTTTTGATAGCTGCTGGCGCTTGTTGCGCGCGCGGTACAGGCGCTTTTGCCTGAGTTGTCAACCCAAAATAGAAATGTCCCCTTTTTCACCAAATAGAGATGTCCCCTTGAGGCGATCGTCGAGGTGATTCAAGGCGGCGACGCGGCAGTGCCCCGCGCAGGGCGTAGCCCGTAGCGGGGCACTGCCGAGCGCGGTGAGTTTGGCGGGCTGTCCGGTGCGTAGATGCCGGCGCGACGCTGCTCGTTTTGGTGCGCGATCTCGGCGGCCAGGCGCGCCAGGCGTCGTTGCTCCTTGGCCTTGATTTCATCGACCCGCACATTGATCGTCTTGTCATCGGCCCCCTTGCCGCGGCGCAAGTGCTGATGCAGGCCATAGGCGCGGTGCCTGAGCACATGCCCACGCCAGCTCAGCTGCACACTGCCATCGGCAAACTGCACGATGTCGATCGTCG